>Ga0302326_10021302_pt1 | contig 13301 bp, 12 predicted proteins | sample Palsa_T0_3_FD_202264 | JGI IMG/M metagenome (GOLD analysis project Ga0302326, IMG submission 202264) | Peat permafrost microbial communities from Stordalen Mire near Abisko, Sweden - Palsa_T0_3 | ecosystem: Environmental > Terrestrial > Soil > Palsa > Peat permafrost | place: Sweden: Abisko... | reverse complement strand
GACGGATTCGCCGACCCACGCCGAGAAATGTTGCTGCAGCTGCTGACGCCTCGCATCCAGAAATTCGCGGACCCCGTTGACGGCAGCCAACTCGAGGATGCCGGGCTCCAAATGCCAGCCCACGGCCGTAAAGAGATCCCTAATGGGGGTGGCCGCGGCAATTTTTGACATGGTCACCAAAACGCAGCGGCAACTAACTCCCGCTACAAGCTAAAAGAAACCGGAGGGGTGGCACGCGCGCGGCCTCGCAGGCGATCCCAGGCCTGAACGACGCGGACGCGCCAGAGCAGCGAGAGCACGGACCGGCCCACCCGGAACCAATTCTTCAGGCGAAACGCCTTCGAATCGCCCCTCGAGCGCTCGCGGTTGTGCATCCCGACTTCGACATAACTATGGCCGGATTTCATCATCTGGACCAAAATTTCGGCGAAGAGGCCGTAGCCATCCGAAGTCATCGGCATCCGCGTCAGCAATTCGCGACGATAGACGTTCCCTCCATTATAATATTTCAGGTTCAACCCGAAGAGCAGGTTCAGGATCCGGGTATAGGTCCGCGAAATCACCCGCCTCTGCCACCGCCGGTTTTCGCTCAGCAGATAGACCAGCACGATATCCGCTCGTCCGACCGCTTTCAGGATGTTGGCTAAATCGTCATCGGAGGTGAGACCGCCGCGGTCGCCCGGAAGCCAGCAGACGTACTCCATGGTCGCCAGCCGAATCCCCTCCCGATAGCTGTAGCCCAGTCCCATGTTTTCTCCGTGGTGGACGACCCGGACATGGCGATCGGCCGCCGCCAGGCGATCGGCGATGCTTCCGGTTCGATCCCGGCTGCCGTCGTCGATGATGAGCAGCTCATAATCAGCGAAGAGCGGGCCGAAGATGCGGATCAGCGTCTCCACGGTCGAGGCCAAGGCCGCCTCCTCGTTCAAGGCGGGAATGACGACCGACAGCGTAGGCTTCATGGATCGTCGGATTCGATGGGAGCCCTTACCCGGTGGCGCTCGTGCTGCCCGGGAAACGCCGGCGGCAGGTGGTACGTGCAGGCCGGATGGCTTTTTTCCAGCCTGAGCGCGACGTCTCTGGCCAAGGGGGCCGGCAGGGTGATAAATACGTGGCTCTGGGCCGGGACATCGCGCGGATGATAAATCGGCTTGCCCATGTGGGTCTTGCCGAGCCGACTGGGATCCTCGTCGACAAAAAAATCGACCGCCTCGCCCAATTCACTGGCCAGCCAGGTAGCGGCGATGGAGGAGCCGAAGAGCCCGAAGTTGCCGGCGGTCGCGACCTCCCGGGCCGCGGCAATGACGGACCGCAGCCACGCCAGACTCCGGGGCGCGGAGACGATGCCGGGCATCGATGCGCCCGGGAGCGACTGGGTCGATCGACCCTCGCCCCGGCGGGCGAGCGCGGTCAATTCCTTCGGCATCCAGTCGGTGGCCATCGCGTCCAAGCGATAACCGGCGCTCTCGATCAGGGCGGCAATGGTCGCCGCGGTGAAGTGGGTGCTGTGATCGGCAATCAGCAGATCAAACGGATTCTGCAGGTGGTCCGGAACCTCCACAATGAGCAGGCCGCCGGCCGCCAGCTTGCCCCGAAGCTGGACCAGGAAATCGGCGGGGGCCGGAATGTGCTCCAGCGCGTGCATCACGATGATCAGATCAAAGCTGCCCGGAATCTCCCCGGGAGGGCATGCGTAGAAGGCCTCGACCCCCGGAATGGCTTCAACCGCCAACCGGTATTTGTCGCTCAACTCCGTGCCGACCAGCGACCAGCCGGGAATCAGGGAACTGAAGGCGCGCAACAGGGCGCCGTTGCCGCAGCCCACGTCGAGGAGGCGCCCGTGCTTGGGCAGCTCGGCATTGGCCTGGAGGTGCTGCAGCACCCGATTTGACCGCCGCACGGCCTGGCCGGAATTTTGGTCGAAGACCGCCTGCTCCACGCCGCCGCTCTGGTAATAGATGGTGTAGTTGTCATAGATCTGTGCGACCTCCGACCGCCACGCCTGGTCAATCACCTTTTGAATGCAGCCGCAGGTCCGGCAAACGCAGAGCCGCCCGCCCGCGGGCCATGGCTTGCAGTCCGAGGTGACGCGGTGAAATGCCTCGTAGCCGGCCACCGGGTCGATGCTCGAGCCCGCACAGACATGGCAGCGGATAGCGACGGCGTCGCGTGCTGTCGCGGCGGTCGTGGGAGACTTGGGATTCAGCCGGCCGAGCTTGCGGCGGTAGATCGCATAGCTCAGGCGTCGCGTGAAGATTCCGATGAGGGTCAGGCCGGTCGAGAAGAGGTTATGGAAGGTGAGGGGTGTTGCCTTCTTGTCCTTCTCCACGTGCACGCCCACGACGGCGACCTCCGTGTAGGTGGCGCCTTCGGCGAGGAGTTGGGTGATCAGGTCGGCGAGGAACCCGGTGAAACCGTGGTTGTGCGGGCTCCAGCGCATGGCCTGGTAGCGGCGGCAGAGCACGCTGCCGTTGTAATAGCGCACCTTGAAGCCCGAAAGCCCGTTGACGAGGCCGGTGTAGCAGCGCGACAGGGCGAGACGGAACGCGCTCTTTCCCGCCACATCCGGGTAGTAGGGGATGACGACGTCCACCTGGCCGGCCAGGGAGAGGATGCGCACCTGGGTCTCCACCGGTTCGGTATTGTCGCCCCAGATCAGCCGGAAGTATTCGCCGCGGCCCCGGAAGGCGGCTTCGACGAAGGAATAGGCGACACCGCAGTTCACGGGATTGCGGTGCAGGTGGATGGTCATCTCCGGATGCTGGGCCCGATAGCGCTCCACCACGGCCGAGGTGCCGTCGGACGAGCCGTCGTCCACCACCAACACCTCGTAGGACCGGCCGATCTGCTGTAGGGCCACGCGCACGGTCTCCAGGGTGCCCTCGACCCGAGGCGCCTCGTTCAGGCAGGGGACGAAGAGCGTGAAATCGACGTCGCTCGAGGGAGGTGATGGCGTCATGGCCGGCCGCGATAGAAGGCGGCGATGGTTTCGGCCATGTAGGCGACTTGCGACGTCTCAAGGTACTGGTTCAGGGGGAGCGTCAGCAGCCGCGCGGCCTGCCACTCCGTGCGGGGCAGCGAGCCCGGGCGATAGCCCAGCGCGGCTGCGGCCGGCTGCAAGTGCAGGGGGACGGGATAGTGCACTTTGGCCTCCACTCCATGGGCCACCAGGTGGGCGAGCAACGCGTCCCGCCGCTCGCAGCAGGCGATGTAGAGGCTGAAGGTCTCGCGATAGCCGGCCGGACGGGGCGGCAACGTGACCTGCGGCGCGAGCGGGCGCAGCCCCTCGTCCAGCAGGCGGGCCAATTCATTGCGCCGCGCCACGCTTTGCGGCACTGTGTCGAGGACCCGGCTCGCCACCACGGCCTGCAGCGGCTGGAGCCTCATGTTCACGCCCCAGAATTCGATGTGATCGCGGTCCACCATGCCGTGGTTGCGGTACTTCTTCATCCAGGTATGGAGCCGATCGTCGCCCGTGCAGACCATGCCGCCATCGCCCATGACATGGAGCGGCTTCAAGGGATGCATGCTGAAGCAGCCGATGTCGCCGATGGTGCCCGGATGCCGCCCCTGGACGGAGCCGCCGGGCCCCATGCAGGCGTCCTCCACCACGCGCAGTCCATGCTTTCGGGCAATCTCGGCCAGGCTGGCCATGTCGGGCGAGGCGCCGGCCCAATGGACGGGCAGGAGTGCGCGGGTCCGCGGCGTGATGGCCGCGGTCACCGCGGAGGGATCCATCTGGTAACGATCATCGACATCGACGAAGACCGGAACCGCGCCGACCGCGGCGATGGCGCCCGCCGTGGCGTAAAAGGTTGCGGCCACCGTGATCACCTCGTCGCCGGCGCCGATGCCCAGCGCCTTGAGGGCGAGGATGAGCGCATCGGTGCCGTTGTTGGTGCCAATGACGTGGCGCGAGCCGATGAAGGCGGCGAACTTCTTCTCGAAGGCCTCCACATACGGCCCAAGCGTGAACTCCGTGCTGCGGATCAATGCGCGCCAATCGGAGAAGTAGGGCTCGGGATCGGCGAATTGGGCCGGCAGGTAGTTGTAGGGAACGCGCATCGGCGGGGCTGCGGTCACGAGACGGTCCAGAAATTGTAGTCGCCGGTATAGCCTGCCTCGGCAAACACCTGGCGCCATTCGTCGGCGTGCATCATGGTTTCGGCGGTGAGGACCCAGGCGTGCATCGCCGCGCGCTCCTCGTCGTTGCGCCAGCCATCGACCATGACGAATGCATGCCGCCGTTTCACGCGCTCCACCTCGCGGAGGGCCTGGATGCACTCGGCCCGCTTCAGATTGTGCAGGGTGTTGATGGCGATGACCAAGTCGAAGGACTGGTCGGGAAAGGGAAGCTGTCTCGCATTGCCCATTTGGATGAAGGCTTTGACCTCGGGCTGGGCGCGCTCGACCGCGTAGCTGGAGAGATCGACGCCGGCCAGCCGGGCGCGCGGAAGGAGTTTCTGAAAATCTGTCAGCATGAAGCCCTTGGCGCAGCCGATATCGAGGATGGAGGCGTCCTCGGGCAGGTCATAGTGGTCGCGGAAAAGGCGGACTGTGTCCGTCCAGAACCGCGGATGGTAGTTGAAGCCGCCGTATCCGTAGCGGCGATCGCCGTCGAAGTAGTCGAAGCCGAACTGCTTCGAGATGCGGCGATCCTCCTCGGTGATCTCGGGGCGCAGGCCCTGCCGGCTCTTGCCCTTCGGGTAGAGGCGCATCAGGTCGATTTCTTGTCCCATGGGCCGGTTGTGCTAGCCGTTCAGCGCCTGGTAAATCGTCTCGACCGTGATGCCGTGTGCTGCCCGCAGGTCGTCCTGCGAGCCGTAGATGTGAATGAACTCGTCCCGCAGGTGCAGCGTGGTAATCTGTGTCCGTGAGCCGCTTTCCTGGGCCGCCAGCCGGACGAGGCTGCCGAGCCCGCCGAGGCCGACGTGCTCCTCGACGGTGATGACCTTGGAGTGGCGCCGGAGCAGCGCTTGGGCGCCGGCCTGATCGAAGGGCTTCATGGTGTGGGCCGAGTAGATGGCGGCCTTCTTGCCGGTCTCTTTTTGCCAGCGGGCGGCCGCGTCCACGCCCAGCTTGAGAATCGGACCGAAACCGATGATGGCGGCATCGCCGCCGTCCGCGATCCGGCGCAGTTTGCCGAATTCAAAAGGCTCGGGCGCTTGCGCGGTGATGGCCGGTTCTCCCGATTTGCCGACCCGGAGATAGACGGGGCCCTTTTGCTCCGCTGCGGCCATGACGGCGGCCTCGACCTCCAGGGGATCGCAGGGGGCCAGGATCGTCATGTTTGGGAGGCAGCCCATGACGGCGATGTCCTCGATCGTGTGGTGGGTTCCGCCCAGGGCCGAATAAGACATGCCTCCGCCGATCCCTACGAGGACGACGGGCAGATTCTGGTAGCACAGGTCGACGCGGACCTGCTCGAAGGGCCGATAGATTGTGAAGTTTGCGATCGTGTAGGTGAACGGCCGGAATCCCCGCAGGGCGAGGCCGGCGGCCACGCCGATCATGGTCGATTCGGAGACGCCGACGTCGACGAGGCGGGTGGGGAATTCCTTGCGGAAATCGTCCAGGCTGGCAGCCGGCGATATATCCGCGACGACGAGGAAGAAATTCCCATGCTGGCGGGCTGCTTTGCAGAAGCCCCGGGCGAAGGCGTCCCTCATGCGGCGCCTCCAGCTCCGGCGAGTTCCTTCATGGCTTGGGCAAATTCATCCTTGTTCGGCGACCGGTAGGCCCAGATCGGCTTGTTTTCCATGTAGCTCACGCCTTTGCCCTTTACGGTGTGCGCCACGAGCGCGAAGGGCTTGGTGCGGCTGCGGGATCCGATGGCCCCGACGATCGCGGCCTGAGAATGGCCGTCGGCCTCGGCCACCTCCCAGCCAAAGGCGGCGATCTTGGGCGCGAGGGGAAGAAGATTGGGATGATTGATCGGGATTGAGCCCCGGGCGATCGACTTGTTGTGGTCGATGATCGCGACGATGTTCGCGATACCGAGCGTCGGCGCCAGGAGGAGAGATTCCCAAACGGAGCCCTCCATCATCTCGCCGTCGCCCATCAGGACATAAATGGTCCGGGGCTGCCCCAGTTCGAGGTCCGCGCGCGCCATGCCCACGGCGATAGGCAGGCCATGCCCCAGGGAACCGCTGGATATCTCGACCCCGGGTAGCCCGTGATCGGGATGCCCCCCGATTTGGCTGCCGGGTTGGCACACGGAGTCCATGTCGACGCGGCTCATGATCCCGGCGGCTTCCAGCACCGCGTATAAGGCCATGGCGCCGTGGCCTTTGGACATGAGAAAGGTGTCCTTTGGCTCCTTGTCCCGCTGCATGAGCTCGAAGTAGCAGCAATCGATCAATTCGAGGCAGGAGAACGCGGGCGCGACATGGAGCGCGGTCAACCGCTGTGAAACCTCCAGGATTCTGCGGCGGTACTGGCGGCAGCGGGATTGGGCCGCAGCGATCTTCTCCTCGGTCATCTGCCGATGGTCATTTCCCGCCAAGTCTTCTGCAAACCGAATTCGAGCGAGGTGGGGCGATGGAGGGGGAAACTGCGGAGGAGCGCCGTGGGATCGAAGTGCCGGTGCGTGACTGGGCCGGAGCGGGGGGCGGACTCGATGGCCACCGGCTTATCGGTCGGCCCGACCAGGCCGGCTACGCGGCGAGCCAGCTCGCCGAAGGAGATGGAGGCGCCGCTCACGGCATTGAGCACTCCCGTGCTCCTGTGGCCAAGAGCGAGGGCCAGCACGGCGACGACGTCTCCGATAAAGACGTGGTCCCGCGTCTCGTCGCCCGCGCCAAAGAGGCGGATTTTGCCGTCGGCGAGGGCCGAGCGGATGAACCGGTTGGGCCCGTAGCCATTATGGCTGTCGCCGGCACCGTAGATCGCGCAGGGGCGCAGGATGCAGCAGGGCACCTTGGCCGCGGCCGCCGCGGCGGTCAGGATCTGCTCCCGCGCGATGTGCATCAGCGAATACAAATCCGTCGCCGAGGGCGCCGTCTCCTCGGAAATCAGGGGCTGGCGCCAGTCATAGACCGCGTCGGAACTGATGTAGACGAAGTGACCGGTTGGTCGGGCGGCCAGCGCCAGCGCGACCTGTTCGGCCATCCGCAGGTTCTTCATCAGAGTGGCGGTGTCCTTGCCCTTGTCCGGCGTGAGCGCGGAGGTCATGACCACGGCATCGTCGGCGCGGAGAAGGGACTGCAGCCGGCCCGCCGCCGAGGGCTCGCTCAGGTCGATCTCCTGGCTGGAGATCGCCTGGACTTCGATACTAGCTGCGCGCAGTGCTGCCGCCAGCTCGCGGGCGATGAAGCCGCGGGCGCCGAGGATGACCACGCGCGCGGGAGGAAGGGGTGAGGGATTGAGGTGGGTCAGCATCCGAGGCGGTGATAGGTGAATCCGGCCGCGCGCCAGGCGGCGCCGTCGAGGGCACCCCAGGGATCGAGGACGAGGCGGCCGCGCATGCGCGACTTCGCCTCGTCGGGCGAGATGCCGGAGTAGATTTTCCAGGGCGTCATGACGAGGAGGGCGTCGGCCCCGTCGGCCGCCTCGAGCGGCGTGGCGCCGATCGCGACCGAGGGAAATTCCGACAGCTCGATTTTTGCGACGGGATCGTGGGCGCGCACGCGCAGGCCGCGCAGCCCCCGCAGCAGTTCCAGGGCAGGGGAATTTTTGGTCGAATGGGTATCGGCCTTGTAGGCGAGCCCCCACATGGCCAGCAGCGGATCGCTGGCTTGATCCAGGAATTCGCGATGCACTTTTCGAAGAACCCAGTCGCGTCGCCAGGTGCTGTTGCGCTGCCAGGCCGCGACGAGTCCGGCCTCCGTGCCGTGGACAGCCGCCAGGCCCTGCACCGTCACGAGGTCCCGCTCCAGGTTACCGCCCGCGATCCCCAGCCCGGGGCTGAGGTAGGCGTGCGGACCGATGCGCCGGTCGAGCCGAAGGGCCGGCGCGATCTCCTTCCAATCCGCGCCGATCGCCTCGCACACTTCGGCCAGCGTGTTGGTGGTGCTGACACTCGAGACGAGGAAGAAGTTGATCGCGATCTTGGCGAGTTCGGCGCTCTCGTAGCGCATCACGAGGATCGGGCCACCGAATGCCTCCAGCCAACGGCGATAGGGCGCGGGCAACGGCTGGGAGGGATCGGAGGCGCCGATGATGAATCGCTCCGGTTCCATTGCCCGCTGCACCGCGGCGCCGAAGATCAGGGTCTCAACCTGGCAGTAGAAGGCGCTGATCTCGACCTCGGGCCGGGCGGCCAGTCGGGCGGCCAACTCGCGCGCACTTCCCGGGCGCAGCTGGCTGAGGACGACAACGATGGCTTGGGGAGCGAGGGTGTCCGCAGTACCGTCGATCAGGGCGCGCAGAGGCGCCAGATCGGCTTCATTGCGCTCGTTGGTCCGCACATCGAGCGAGTAAAAGACCAGTGCGCACATTTTGAGATCGGCCGGGTCCGCGGTATAGTGAAGGCGCAGCCGATGCTGGCCATGGAGCTCGGCGAATCCCGGCTCCTCGATGGGGAAGTTCCCGGCCCGCAGACGCTCGACCAGTTCCCGGTCGGGATCGAAGGCGACGACGTCAAAGCCCTTCGCGGCGGTGGCGAGGCTGTAGTTCAGCCCGAGGTGGGATAGTCCGGCGAATCCGATCATGGCGTCAGAAGGACCCGGAGTTGAGCCGGGTCCGCACATCGTTGAAGATGGAGTTGATCCAGATGTCGTTTTCGATCGTGGTCGTGGGCGCGCGGCAGAGGCCGAGAAAATGCACGTACTCGGCCTGCCAGGTGGGATCCGGGCATTCCAAGGTCTCTGTCTCCTCGGCGGGGCGTCCGCTGGGGAGCACGCGGTGGCGCAGGGTGAAAGTGCTCGGCCCCCATTTGCAAAGGCAGTCGATGTGGGCGCTGCCTTTCTCTGCGAAGACGTCGCAGCGGAAGGTGTTGCGCCAGGAGAGCAGGGTCATCTCGAAGTCGAGGGAGGGGGAGCCTTCGAAGCCGGCTCGAAAATGGTCGTAGGCGCGATTCTCAAACCGGTGGGCTGCCGCGACGCGCAAAGGCCCGGAGGGCTGGCCGAAGAGGAAGAGCGTCCAGTCAAGCAGGTGGGAACCAAGGTCCGAGAAGACTCCCAGATCTTGGTCGCGCCAGGCGGAGTTGCGCACGTCCCGTGCCGTGCCATTGCCGTAGAAAAACTTGGCCAGGTAGACCTTCCCCAGCTCGCCCGAGTCGAGCGCCCGCTTGAGGCGCAGGATGTGCGGCTCAAAGCGGTGGTTGTAGGCGGTATAACATACCGCCCGGTGACGCTCCGCGAGTTTCTGGAGCTGCCGAAGGTCGCCGCCCGAGCCCGCGAGCAGGGGTTTTTCGACGAGAACGTGCTTGCCGCGGGTGAGGAGGTAGGTGAGCAGCGCGATCTTGGCCTGGTCGGGGGTGCAGACTAGGACGGCGTCATAGCTGGCCTCGGGCACGTCCTCGATGCGGCGAAAGCCAGCGCCGGGCGCGACCGGATCGACCGTCGCCACCGCATCGCCTCCGGCGATGGCGAGGCGTTTCCGGCCCTGCACGCCGAGGCCTGCGACGACGACTCTCATTCGTAATGGGTCTGCTTCTCGATGCTCTTCAGTTTCTTCAGCACTTCGTCGGGGGAGATGGGTTCGTTGCCGTCCCGTTCGCAGGCGATGGCGGCGGCCACCGAGCCGAGGATCGAGGCGGTGACGGGGCAGCCGGTGCGGGCCAGCGAGAGCGAGGCGTACGCGAGCAGCGCGTCGCCGGCGCCCACGGCATCGACGACGTTGGAGGCGAAACTGTCCACGGTCAGGAAGGAGCGGACGTTGGGATCGGGCGCCCGGTAGGTGATCAGGCCGCGCTCGCCCATCTTTAAGATGAGATAGCGGCATTTGGCGCGGCGATAGAGCTCGAGGGCCATGGGCCGCACGGTCGAATCCTGGTCGCCAAGGGAAAAGCGGGCCTCGCGCTCGTTGGGCGTGATGAGGTCGAACCCCTGGAACTCGAGGATGTTGCCCCAGCGGCTGGCGACCTGGCTGTCGGCCACGCGGATCGGGCCGGCCGGGATCGCCGCCGTCAGGGCCGGGATGGTCTGAGCGTTAAAGATACCGTGGCGAAAATCGCTGAAGACCACGACTTCGGCGTCGGTCGCAGCGATGGATTTGCAAAACCGCCCTAGCGTCCTCTCCGAAATCGGATGGTTGTCGACCTTGTCCACCTTGAGCATGCGGTAGCCGCCGGCGAGGAAGAGGTTCTTCTGTGTGGTCGGGCGGGTGCGGTCGACGATGGCATCGCATGCGACCCCGTAGTTCTCAAGATCCTTGAGCACGTAGTCCTTCAGGGCGTCGTCGCCGAGGATCGTGGTGAACCGGACCTGCGCGCCGGCCATCTTGAGGTGCTTGGCCACGATGCCCGCGCCGCCGACGAAGTCGACCTGGCGCTCGAACTTGAGGCTGAAGGTGGGGGTCTTGGTCTGGCCCCCGATCAGGGTGCCGTAGGTGTACGAATCGACGATGGTGTCGCCGATGACGTGGACCTTGACCCCCTTGAACTTCTCCAGCGTCGCGCGCAACCCGTCGAAAGTGAGCTGTTCGGCCTCCATCAGGGCATGCAACTTGTCGGTGGCGAGATCGGGCGGCTCGCTTTCGATGATCCGCGACGAGGAATAGACGATGTCCCCGGGGGTGAAGAGCACCTCGCCGCCGTAGGAATCGAGCGCGTCCATCTCCTCGCGCGTCTTGGGGTTCACCCCATCCTTGTTGTACTCGTAGCCCTTCGCGAAGTAGTCGGGCTGGATGAATTTGATGTTCTCGATCGGGGTGGGATTCTCGTCGATGACGACGTAGTCCACGATCTCGAGCGCCGCCAGGTTCATGGCGCGGAGCGCCTCGGGGACGAAGGGTCGAAAGGTCGCCTTGCTGATGTGCTGGTCGGTCGTGAGACTGGTGACGAGGATGTCCGCCTTGCTCTTGGCGTAGATCAGGTGGCGGATGTGGCCGGGATGGACCAGATCGAAGGCGCCGTGGCACATGATGACCTTCTTGGCGCGGGGGCGGGGGCCGATGATCTCGCGCAACTCCTCGCGCGTCTTGATCTTGCGCTTGAAGGTGCTCTTTTCGGCGTCGGTGAGCCCGGTCATGGGGCGGATTTTCCTTCCAGGAAGCTGAACCAGTTTTTCGTGGCTTTCTCGATCGAGGCGGGGTCCCAGACGGGAGCCTCGCGCCAATAGTCGAGCACGGCAAGCATTCGTCCGACGCCCTCCTCGAACGAGACCTGCTGCTTCCAGCCGAGGACGCGTTGGATCTTGCCGATGTCGGCCCACGTGCAGTCGGGCTCGCCGGGCCGCTTGGGCAGATGGATTGTTTCTCCGCCGAGGAGCTCGACCAGGCGGTTCACTGGCTGGGGATTGCCGGCGCCGAGGTTGAAGATTTCGTTCACGACCGGCGAGGTCGCGGCCAGGTAGAAGGCGCGGGCGACGTCGGTCACGTAGAGGAAGTCGCGCCGCTGGGTTCCGTCGCCGACGACTGTGAGGGGCACGCCCTTGAGCTTCTGGGCGAGAAAGACGCCGAAGACGGCGCCATAGGCGCCGCTCGTCTTGGAACGCGTGCCATAGGCGTTGAAGATGCGGATCGAATTGACCGGCAGCCGATACACCCGCCCCCAGTGCAGGACGGCCTGCTCGCCTTGGTACTTACTGAGGGAATAGGGGTATTCGCAGCGGATCGGGGCGGCTTCCGTCGTGGGGAGCTCCTCGGCCAGGCCGTAGCACGAGGAGGAGGCGGCGTAGACGAACTTCTGCACCCGGGCGGCGCGGGCTGACTCCAGGGCTGAGACCGTGCCCATCACGTTGGCGGACATGTAGTCGACGGGCCGGTCGATCGAGGGGACGATGTCGCCGATGCCGGCGAAGTGGACCACGTAGCGCGCGCCCTCAAAAAGGCTGTCGCCTGGCTGGATTTGGCGGATGTCGCGGGTGTCGACCCGCAGGTCCGGGCTGCCCTTCCGATGCTCGAGGTTCTGGAGCCGCCCGCCCACCAGATTATCGACCACGTGGACGCGGTAGCCCTCGTCCAGGAAGAGGTCCACCATGTGGCTGCCGATGAAGCCGGCGCCGCCCGTGACGATGGCCAGCGGCTTGGCGGAACTCATTTAAGGTTGAGCTTCTTCACGACCTTCACGTTGACGAAGCTCTCGTCGGTCATTGTGTCCTTGAACCGGCCGTCCTTGAAGGCCTGGCAGAGGCCTCGGACGGCGTCCTCGATCGTCAGGCGCGGCTTCCAGCCGAGCTTCTCGAAGATCTTGCGGGAGGACACATGATAGGAGCGGTTGTCGTTGGAAGGGGTGGTGATGACCTGGATGGGGGCCTTGGCGGGGAATTCCTGCTCGACCACGGTCTTCACGAACTGGGCCAGCTGGGCGACGGTGAAGTTCTCGTAGCCGACATTGAAGGTCTCGCCCGCGATCAAGCGGTCGGGATATTCGAGCATCTTGACGTAGAGTTCGGTCACATCGTCGACGTGGATGTTGGGCCGTTTTTGCGCGCCGCCGAACACCGTGATGACGCCCTTGTTCACGGCATGATTCGTGAGGATGTTGATCGTGAGATCGAAGCGCATGCGCGGCGAATAGCCACAGACCGTGGCCGGGCGCAGGGTGACGCAGACGAAGTCCGGCGACTGGTGCTTGAAGAGGAGCGGCTCGCAGAGGCCCTTGTACTTGTTATACAGGGTGAGGGGCACCAGGGGATGGTCCTCCGTCACGTCGGGGGCCTCGCTCACGCCGTAGACGGAGCTGCTGGAGACGTAGATGAAGCGGCGGACCCCAGCCTTTTTGGAGGCGATGACCATCGGCTCGAAGCAGTCGAAATTGATGGTTCGGCTCAGTGCCTCATCCAGCTCGAAGCTCGGGTCGTTGGAGATGCAGGCCATGTGGATGACGCTGTCGACGCCCTGGAGGGCGGCGGTATAGGCGGGAATATCCCGGATGTCCCCTTTGATGACCGTGAGGTTGGGATGCTGGGGAAGGCCATCGGAGCCGAAGAGCATCAAGTCGTAGACGACGACGGAATAGCCGGCATCGATCAATTTGGGAACGAGGACGCAGCCTTTGTAGCCGGCGCCTCCAGTGACGAGGACCTTTTTCATGGAGATAGGCGTCTGGGAATCTCCTGCCCGCGACTGGCGGCGGCAAGTAAAATTCGGAGTTTCAGGGGGTTAGACGAACTTCAGCTTGCGCGCGGCGAAGGCGACCATGCGCAGGAGGAGCCAGCCGTGGCTCCAGCGCTGGATGTTGGTGGTGCCATAGGTCC
>Ga0302326_10021299_pt1 | contig 13301 bp, 15 predicted proteins | sample Palsa_T0_3_FD_202264 | JGI IMG/M metagenome (GOLD analysis project Ga0302326, IMG submission 202264) | Peat permafrost microbial communities from Stordalen Mire near Abisko, Sweden - Palsa_T0_3 | ecosystem: Environmental > Terrestrial > Soil > Palsa > Peat permafrost | place: Sweden: Abisko... | reverse complement strand
TCGAGAGTGACGTTCGGGTCGGCGAGTGCGACCTGGAGCATGGCCCGATCGACCGTCAGCGGGGTGCGCAGCTCGTGGGAGGCATTGGCGACGAAGCGACGTTGCGAGTCAAACGCCCGTTCCAGCCGTCCGAGGAGCCCGTCGATGGTGTCGCCCAGCTCGGTGAGCTCGTCTCGGGGACCGGGGAGCGCCAGGCGCTGGTGCAAATCGTTCTCGGAGATGTTCCGGGTGGTGTCGGTGATCGTCTGCAGCGGTCGCAGGACCCGACCGGAGAGGAGCCAGCCGAGCAGCACGCATACCCCGATCATGACCACCAGCACGATGCCCGAACCGATCAGGAACTCGTGGAGGTCGAGCCGGAGGGAGCCGAGATGCACGTTCGGTGCAGGCGTCACCGCCTTCACCACAGCTCCGCTGGCCGGGAGGTGGATGACGGCTGTGCCATGTCCGTGGAGGACCCGGTGCACGTGAACGACGGGACGTAGCGACAAGAAGGTCACGACGGCGGTGATCACGACCAGGAGAACGCCGGCGGGGAAGAAGAGACCGCAGTAGAGCGCGGTCAGGCGAAAGCGCACGGTCCGCGCGGGCAGGCGGGGGCGGGCGGCCAGGTCACGGAGCCGCCCGGGCCGGGGCACGGGTCAGCCTCCGATCCGGTAGCCGGATTTGGCGACGGTCTCGATGATCGGCGGATCGCCCAGCTTCGCTCGCAGGCGGCTGATGGTGGTCTTGACGGCCTGACTGAAAGGGTCGGCGGCCTCGTCCCACACCCGTTCCAAAAGCTGCTCGCTGGACACCGCGGCGCCTTGGGCTCCCAGGAGCATCTCCAAGACGGCGAACTCCTTGGGATTGAGCGATAGGCGGGCACCGGCCCGGGTGGCGACCCTGACAGATGAGTCAAGCGTGAGGTCCCGGCAGACCAGCGTCGGCGGGAGCGCCGCGCCCGGGCGACGGACCAGCGCCCGGATGCGGGCCACCAGCTCGGAGAACTCGAACGGCTTGGGCAGGTAGTCGTCCGCTCCCAGGCCGAGCCCCTCGACCCGGTCCTCGACCGTGCCCGCCGCGGTGAGCATCAACACCCGACTGTGCGCACCCGCGGCCACCACCGCCCGGCAGACGTCATCACCGTGTACCCCGGGGAGATCGCGGTCCAGCACCACGACGTCATAAGCGGTGACGGCGATGTGGCTGAGCGCGTCGCGGCCGTCGAAGACGAGGTCGACTGCCATCCCCGCTTGGCGCAAGCCAGTCGCGACGGTCATCGCCAGCTTGGCGTGGTCCTCGACCACCAGCACCCTCAAAGCGTCTTCTCCTTGCACCTGTGGTCGCTCAACCGGGACCCGCGAGCGGTTCTGGCTTTCAAGGATGACCGATTGACGGTTGCAAAAAAGTTACTGCGTTACCGGCGTGCAACCGCGGCTGCCGTACAACGACACCATGAGCCTTACATCAAACACACAGCGCGACGTGCCGGTGACATCGACGGGGCGTGCGGCAGGTCCGCAGCGGGCGCGCGCCCGGGTCCGTCGAGCCGGCCTCGTCGTCGTGGCGCTCCTCGGCACAGGCGTGCTGGCCGCGGCCTGCGGGGGTGGATCCAGCACGACCGGGCCAGCAGGGGCACACAGCGGGAGCCACGCCAGCCTCGACCATCGCGCCCTCGCCTACGTCACCTGCATGCGCACCCACGGGGAGCCGAACATGCCCGATCCCACCAACCAGGGCGACGGCCACGTCAACATCAACATCAACGCGAGTTCCGGGATCGACCCGACCTCACCACGATTCACCGCCGCCAGCAGAGCTTGCCAGCATCTGGTCCCCCACGGAGGTGCCGCCGCCGGTAAGGCCAACCATCACCCCGGCACAACAGGCTGACTCACTGAAGCGCGCCGCGATTTTCTCGCCGTTACGCCGGCTGCCGGCGCTCGTACATCATCGAGCGTTCCCCAACGCCCGCACCGCGGCGCCGGCTCCGATCCCGTAGATGAGATGGAAGAACGCCTCGCTTCCCAGCGACTCGAGCGATCGCTTCCACGGGACGTCGGCGAGTCCGAGCGCCGGCTCGTGGATCAGCGCGGCGCCCCACACCAGCAGTCCGAAGACCGGGCCGCTCACCTCGGGCGCCACCTTGGTGTGCCCGGCGACGACGCCGTACGGGATGCCCCACGACGTGCCGTAGAGCCAGTGCATCGCCTGGTTGGTGACTCGCCGGTGCTTACGCTTGAGGCGGCCCCGGCCGGCCTTGCGCTTGAGCTTGTCGGCCACCTGGGCGGGCGAGGAGGACGGCTCGGCGTCGGTCAGCACGAACTCGGCGCCCTGGGCGATCGTCATCGCGACGGTGCCGACGACTCCGGCGAACGCGCCGACGCCGAGGTCGCGCAGCAGCGAACGCGGCTGGGACTCAGACTCCTCATCGCCGGCCGGGCCATCGGCCGGCGTGCCCGGCGGCTCGGGCTCGGGATCCGGGCGGGTACCGATCGCGGCAAACCCCAACGCCAAGAAATCCTCGCCGATCGCGACGACCGGGTCGGGCAGTCCCGTGGTGCCGACGACGAGCCTGCGCGCGCGCCACCACGCGTAGGAACCGGCGACGGCCGACAGCGCCCCGGCGGCCCCGCCCGGCACCGCGGCGATCTCCCTGCCGGTGTAGCCGGCCGCGAGCACGCGTCCGGCGACGGCGGGCAGGTCGGTGCGATTGGTCGCCTTCGGCGATTTGTCCATCGCCAGCTCCCCGGCGGCGGCGGCGAGCACGGCGATCCGGGGCTTGCCAGTGATCCGACCGTGGGCCGCGAGCATCGCCGGACCGGCAAACGTGCGCATGGAGGACCCGAGACCGGCGAGCGCGGCGTCGGGCCAGCGAAGTTCATTTGACATCGAGCCGCCTTTACCCGAGCTGCGGCGCCGGGAACCAGAAACGCTCCAGGGGAGCGGGAGTCCAGCCCCTCAGTCGCTCAGGCAACGCCGGAATCGACGGACTGCTCGTCGACCTGCGCATCCAGTGCGCCCTCGGTCGAGGCCTCGGCCGACGGGTCTGCGGCATCCATCGCATGGCGTTTCCGGTCGTCCTTCCGCGCCTGCTTGGCGGCCCGGCGCTCACGCAGCCGGCTTTCACGCATGAGCTTCGCCATCGTGGTCTTTTTCTTTCCGCTAGAGGCCATACAGAACGTCCTTTGTTGGTGTCGTACGGGGCGGCAAATCACGCCCCCCGTCCCTCTCTATGCAGCTGCGGTCACCGAACCACCTGACGGTTCCTGTAGCCATGCTTCCCTCCGAGGCATGTGTCCTGCGAAAACACGGAGGCGCGGCTAGACAACGACTGCGGTGACGCTCACGCTGCTTCGCTTGAGCAGAGGCTCGCTTCATGGATCCTAGCGCTCCAGCACCCACGTGAGGTCCCCCGACGCGCCCATTCGTGGCAACGAGTACCCCGTTGCGTAGGGACGGGGTTATGCGTCGCGAGCTGTGAGGACGGCCAGGCCAGCCAGGAGTAGTCCGGCGGCCCACGCGGCCAGGACCCCGAGGCCGGCCCACGGCGAGATCGGCGGGGAGCGGATGTTCCGGGTGGCCTGGATTGCGACCCCGGCCGCCATCGGCGCGATTTGCTCAATGTGCCGATGCCAGGGGCCTGACACGAGCTGAGCAAGCAGTGGCGGCAGGTACAGCAGTCCGAGCACGATGCCGGTCGATGCTGCGGTGTCACGGGCGACGGTGGCGATACCGAGGCTCAGGAGGGCGATCAACCCGAGGTAGAGAACGCTGCCGAACGCCGCGCGGAGCGTCGACCCGTGATCGATCGAGATGAGCGCGTAGCCGTGGGCGGGGTCCAGGCCGGCCGTCGTCGAGGACTGCCGCATCCATGATGAAGGACTCGTGCCGCCGGTCGTAATCGGGCTGCTCGTTCCGGACGAGGCTGTCGCGCACTCCCTGGTGGTCGGCGATTGGCCGAAGGTCACCCACAGGCAGTTAGTCCGTCGGCCGCGTTCGATGGCGAATCGGGCCGGACGTTCCGGCCCGATTCTCCATCGAACTGCCGGCCCCAGCCCAGTTCGCCATCGCCGGGCGCCGTCGGCTCGGCTCGGCTCGGCTTTACGCGACAGCGTCCCGGCGGGGAAAGCGGCGGCCTCGCCCGCCGGCGAGCGCAGCCATGAGACGGCTCCTATTTCGTCAAACCCAGCAGCCTTTGCGAGAACGCCGGCCAAGAGCGGTCCGAGGCCAGAGCGCTCAGTCGCGACGAAGGTGCGGCGCCGGATGCCGATCTGGGTTGTCGGCGTCGGTGGACGGATCTACGTGCGAACCTGGCGGCCTTTGCAGCCACCGCGCACGCCGAAGATCCCGGAGCGCCGAACAGGTAGTACTCGTCGCCCAGCCGCGACAACGACGCGCTCAGCCGCGCGGGCCGTTGCCCGGACGCCAGCTTGACCGCGTCATAGAGCGACATGCCGCCGGCGCTCGGTGTGCCAGGCCCCGCGGTGGCTTGGTGGCTTCGTCGGCGGGTGGCGATCCTACCCGCCTCTGGACTGCTGATTACGTGAGCATCGCGCGCCTGCGGCAGGTCAGTCGCCGCCGGCTGAGAGTGCTTGTTCGAGCGGGGTGCGGATCGCCGGGGTGATGACGGCTCCGTTGAGTCGGGCGTGCAGGCGCGATGCCGCGTGACCGATCGCCGCCTGGGCCTCGGCACCGCGGTCGGCGACGATGCGGGTACGCAGCACGCCGTCGGGTGTGATGGCCCAGGATCCGATGATCTCGCCGTCCCACCAGAGGGTGGGACCGATGTTGCCGGCGCGGTCGAACACCAGGCTGGGATCGATGCCGAACATCCAGTCGCGGTTCTTCCAGCCCATTGGGGTGGGGTCGAGCGCCGGCAGCAATGTCGCGGTGGGCGTATCCCGCGCTGCGTCAGGCGGCCCGTGGCCGGGGCGGACGATGTCGATTCCGGGGTGACCGTGCAGGTCGACTTCCTCGATCGGTAGCCGATCCAGGGAGCGGCGAGTCGTGGTCTTGCTCCACCCGGTCCACCACTGAAGATCCTCGGTCGTCGCCGGCCCGAAGCGTTCCAGCCAGCGGCGGGCGAGATCGCATTGCGCCTGGGCCGTGTCGATGGCCGGCAGACCCTGTGGCCACCATCCCGAGACCGACTCCCAGCGGTGGTGCCGACTGGTCCAGGGCCCGGTCGGGGCGGCACGGACGAGGCGGCCGTCTGCGCTCATCATGGTGAGCAGCGACGTGGTGAGGTTCTGGGATCGGTCAGACGGTGCTCGCGCAAGGATCCGAGTCTGGAGGGCCGGTTCGTCACCGGCGAGCTGCCCGCCGGTTGCGTTGCCCCGCCGGAGCAGCGCCGCTTCGGTGCGGTCCTCCACACGCGCCAGCCAGCGATCGACGTCGCCGGTGATGGCCGGTTCGGTGCCGTTGCGTTGCAACCGACTGATCAGGCGCCGGCGAAGCGTCGCGGCAAGCGGCGTGCTGATCGCGGCCTGCACGGTGGGGATGTCCGAGCGCGTGAAGACGAACAGAGTGCGACGCATCGCCATCCACCGCACCAGGCTGCGCTGCTCATACATTGCTGCGGCAACGTCGGTCAGGGTCGAGGCGGCGCTGCGGGTGAGCACGGACAGGTAGACCGATGCCGGGTCGGTGGCGTGCAACGCGAACAGCGCGCGGGTCACCGCCTCCGGGCCGTCGGCATCTCCCGCCAGATGGTGGCGCCGGACGATCGCGCGTCGTCGTTGCTCCACCGTGATCTTTCGCATCAGCGCCTCTCTGTTGAACGTGGGCCGCGACGTCGCCGGACCCTCAGCATAAAGATACTTCTCAATATCGATATCTCTATGTATCATTATTGGCATGAGCACGATCCGAACACGGGCTGACGACGAAGACGTGCGCGCCACGGCGCATCCACAGCAGCGTTCGCGGGCGGGCCGCAAGCGCGATCCCGGTCGCGATGGCGTCATCCTCGACGCGGCGCTCGCCGTCCTCGCCGACCACGGGTATGACGGCATGACGATCGACATGGTTGCCGCTCGAGCCGGCTCGGCGCGGGCGACCGTCTACCGCCGGTGGGCGACCAAGGACGACCTGGTGCTGGCGGCCGTGCAACGGATGAGCCGTGACGACGTCGACCTGGAAGCGTTGCCGGACACCGGCAGCCTGCGCGGGGACATCGTCGCGATGATCCTTCCGCTCACCGACGAGGAGCAGCAGGTCCGCATTCAGGCGATGGCCGCTCTGCTGTCGCTGTCTCGGACCGACCACCGGCTCGCACAAGCGGCGACCGTTGCGGGCATCGGGCCGTGGATCGAGGTCAACCGCATCCTGATGCAGCGCGCGATCGACCGCGGGGAGTTCCCGGCACCCAGCGACCTCGCCGCCCTCGCCGAGCTCATCCCCATGATGTGCGTCTCGCGAGCGGTGCAACAGCAACCGATCACCCGCGAGTTCAGCCTCGCCCTTGTCGACGGGGTGATCATCCCCGCGCTGCGCGCCGGCCCCTAAACCCACCGCCCCGCCGGCCGCGCCGACCACAAGACCTGAGGCAAACGCCCCGCGGCACCTACCCACCCGGCCGGCATCCGGCCAAGGAACGCCGGGCGCGCCCACGCCCGCACACCTCCAACACGAAAGGCAGACGAGCATGAGCCTCACCACCACCCCCCACGTCAACTTCCGCGGCCAGGCCCGCGCAGCGCTCGCGTTCTACCAGTCGGTATTCGGCGGCGAGATCTCGATCGCCACCTACGCCGACATCCACGCCGTCGAAGCGCCCGCCCAAGCCGACCACGTCGCCTTCGGACGCGTCGACGCCCCCAACGGCTTCTCGATCATGGCCTATGACGTCCAGCCCTCAAAGCGTTATGACCCCGGCGAGAACCCCTTCTACATCACCCTGCAAGGAACCGCAGGCGAGGAGATCCAGCCACTCTGGGACGCGCTCGCCGAATCGGCGACCACCATCCTCACCCCACTCGCCCCTGCACCCTTCGCCCCCCTCTACGGCATGCTCACCGACCGCTATGGCATCACCTGGATCATCGGCGCTGACACCGCCCCCCACACCAACTAACCGTGTCACCCGCGTGAGATCAAGGCTCCGCGGCGCGACACGAGCGTCCTCCCAGTTCAGAGCGCCAGATGCAGCCTGAGGGCCCGGTCGATCGAGTCCAACAGCCCGGCCGGGAGCCGGCCGATCAACTCGCCGATGCGGTCCACTGAGACTGCGCGGACCTGTTCGGCCTGGGCTTTTGCGTTGGCTCTGAGCCCGCCGGCGCCGGCGGGCAAGAACACCTGGAAAGGGTGGACCTGGGCGACGTTTGACGTGACCGGGACGACGGTCAGCACGCCGCGGCCGAGCTTGTCCGCAGCCCGGTTGGCGTGGTCGTTTGAGACGATGACCGCCGGGCGTCGCTTGACGGCCTCAGAGCCACGTGAAGGGTCGAAATCCACGATCCGAAGCTCGCCACGGCGCACGTGATCTAGAGCCCATCAGCGGAGGCTCGGTTCCACTGCTCGTGCTCGCCGTCTGCGTCCCCTTGCTGCCACGCCTGCTCGTAGGCGTCGGCGAGCGACTGGGTGCGCAGCGTGTCGATCGCCTCGTGCACGGCGCCAGACCGCGAGCGGTCGCGTTGGCGGGCGTATTCATCGAGGAACTGGACATCTTCGGCCGGCAGGCTGATGCTGAGCTTCATACCCGGCATCCTACTATCGCTCCTACCAGAGTTCCTACCACCGTCCCCGGGTCGGCCGATACGCCCAGGCGACTGTGTCTTTTAGGCAGCGCTGCAGCACCTCCGCGGCGTGCTCCCACGGGGCGGGCCACCCCCCGAGCTGCCAGCGGTGATGAATGAACTGCACGCCCGCCACGGCCAGCCACCACCGCGTCTCGTCGAGGCTGGGCTGCCACCCGCCGGGCACGGTCTGCAGATACCCGGTGACGGCGGCTTGCGCACGGGCGTGGTGATCACGACCCACGAATCCCGCGGATCCGGAGCCGAGCCAAGCGATGAACGCCAGCCGCGCGAGATCGAGGCCCCGCGGCGCGACATGAGCCTCCTCCCAGTCGATCAGCCACCCGCTGCGGCCGTCGTCGAGGAAGTTGCCGGGGCCCGGATCCCCGTGGGTGAGGACAAGCGGACCCGGCCGTGGAACCTCTGCGGAGGCGAGCGACGGCCAGTCAGGCACCGCGGCCGCGATCGCCGTCAGGCAGTCACCGAGCTCGCGGACCCGCCGCGCGTGCTCGGCCCCGAAGCGCTCGCGGTCAAGCACGGGCAGTCGTGCGATGCCGCTCACCGGCTCTGCCAGGCGCCCAAGCGCTCGCCCCATTCGCCGCCACCCATCCCTGCTGGTCGGCGCCGCACCCGCCTGGCGCTTCACGACCAGACAAGCGACGCGCTGACCGGACACATCGGTCAGACCGGCAGCCTTCAGCTCAGGGGCGGGACCCCCTCGAACTGCCAGGTACTCCAGCGCGGCACCCTCACGCGCCAGCGCGCCCGAGATCCCCTCGAGCTTGACCACGACCGCCTCTCCGGTATCGCGCAGGACCCCGAAAAGAATCCGGTGCTTCGATCCTTGCGGCGGCCGGCCCTCGATCGTGATGCTCAAGCCGTCGTCGAGAACGATCTGTGCGCGCATAGTATCCGCAGCGTATGCGCGCTCTGCAGGTCTCGGCGTTCGGTGGACCGGACGCGGTGGTGATGGCCAACGTCCCCGAACCACCGGCATCCCATCCCCTGGCACGTGGCGATCCCGTCGTCATCGAGGTGCGTGCGGCCGGCGTGACGTTCGCCGATCTCTTGCTGAGCCGGGGGCTGTACCAGCTCAAGCCCGAGCCGCCGTTCGTCTTGGGGATGGAGGTCACGGGCATCGTGCGCGCCGCGCCCACCAACAGCGAGCTGCGCCCAGGCGATCGCGTTGCCGCGTTCACCCAGCTTGGGGGGTTCGCGGAGGTCGCGGTCGCGCCCGCCCACCTGACATTCAGACTGCCCCAAGCGCTGGACTACACGCAGGGCGCGGGACTGGTGTTGAACTACCACACCGCCGCGTTCGCGCTGACCACCCGCGGACGGGTGTCGGCCGGCGACCACGTCCTGGTCCACGGCGCCGCGGGCGGCATCGGCACCGCGGCGTTGCAGGTGGCGCGCGGGCTGGGGGCGCGGACGACCGCGGTTGTCTCCAGCGACGAGAAGGCCGAGGTGGCGCGTCGGGCCGGAGCGCACGACGTCGTGCTGTTCGACGACCAGTGGCGCGACCGGGTGCGCGAGCTCACCGGCGAAGGCGTCGATGTGGTGATCGACCCGGTCGGTGGCGACCGCTTCACCGACAGCCTGCGGACGCTGCGCGCGGGTGGTCGAGTCGTCGTTGTCGGCTTCACCGGCGGCTCGATCCCGCAGGTGAAGGTCAACCGGCTGCTGCTGCACAACACCGAAGTCATCGGTGCGGCGTGGCCGGAGTGGGTCATCCAGCGGCCTGACACGGCCCGGACGATCGGTGACATCGTGACGCGCCTGATCGACGACGGCGCGATCCGCCCACTCGTCGGCGCGCGCTTGGCGCTCGAGGACGGCGCTGACGCGCTGCGGCTGGTCGAGCAGCGCGGCGCGCTGGGGAAAGTCGTGCTCGAGATCCGCTGACGCGCCGGGCGTCCATGCCGACCGGCCCCGTCGACCCGGCCGGGAGGACAGCCCGCTTTGGGCTAAACGAAGCGGTCAAGATCAGCGACGACGTCAGTCGAGGCCGTGCTCGTTGAGCTCAAGCTGACCGTCGCGTTCGCGCACCTCGTAGGTCCGCACGCCGGCGCCCGCGCTGTCCTGGCGCTCACCGGTCGTCAGTGAGAAGCGCCGGTTGTGCAGCGGGCAGATCACACAGCGGTCGGCGACGATCCCGTCGGCGAGCGGGCCGCCGCGGTGCGGGCACGCGTGGTCGACTGCGGCCCATCCGTCGCGCAGCCGGAAGATCGCGATTCGCCGGTCGCCGAGCCGGACGCTGCGGCCCTCCAGCAGCGGCACCTCGGACGCCCGCCCGATCGCTATCCAGCCCGCGCCATCGGTGTGCGCGTCACGCAGCTGCGCAACGCTCATCGCGCCGCCCCGGCGGGCGGACCGATCGGGAGCGCGTCCGTGTCGAGCTCTGAGAACTGCTTGGGGTTGACCGGGTCGTGGCGCTCCTGCCACGGATCCGGGTTGACCGCCGCCTTGGCGATCCGGAAGCGCTCCAGCAGGTCCGCCTGGGACTCCCGGTCAAGCACGGCGTGCCGGATCTCGCCGATGCCGACCCGCTCGGCGAACCCGTAGGTCCGCTCGAGGTACTCGGCGTGCTCGCGGTAATACTGCAGGAACGCCAGCGCGACCCGCTTGGCCGCGTCGGGCGACACCACGACCGTCAGCAGATCCCCCTTGCGCACGGTCGACCCGGCGGCGCCGCCGACGTACACCTCCCAGCCGCCCTCGACGGCCACGATCCCGATGTCCTTGACGTAGGTCTCGGCGCAGTTACGCGGGCAGCCGCTGACCCCCGACTTGACCTTGTGCGGGGTGTAGAGCCCTTCCATCGCGGTCTCGAGCTCGATCCCCAGCTTGATCGAGTCGCCCAGGCCAAACCGGCAGAAGTCGGTCCCGACGCAGGTCTTGACGGTGCGCACCGCCTTGGCGTAGGCGTGCCCCGAGGGCATCCCGAGGTCCTCCCAGATCGCGGGCAACTGCTCTTTGGGGACGCCGAGCAGGTCGATCCGTTGACCGCCGGTGACCTTGACCATCGGGATCTCGTACTTGTCGACGACGTCGGCGATCCGCCGCAGCTCGTCAGCGCTGGTGACCCCGCCGCGCATGCGCGGCACGACGCTGAAGGTGCCGTCGTTCTGGATGTTGGCGTGGACGCGATCGTTGATGAAGCGGGCGTGGCGCTCCTCGCGATGGCGGTTGCCGCACACCTCGGAGACGAGGTAGGCCAGGCCCGGCTTGCAGGCGCCGCAGTCGCGCCCCGCGCCGCAGGCGGCGCCGATCCCCGAGACCGACTGCAGCCCCTCGGCCCGGACCAGCGTGCCGAGCTGCTCACGGGTCTGCTTGACGCAGGGGCAGAGGTAGGCGGGCTCTTCCTCGGCGCCGTCACGCTCGATCGCCAGCAGTTCCGCGACCACGGGCTTGCAGGAGCCACACCCGGCGCCAGCGCGCGTCACCGCCATGACCTCCTGAGTCGAGCCGAGGCCGTCCTGCCTGATCGCGTCGACGATCGTGGCCTTGCAGACGCCGTTGCAGTTGCAGACGCGCGCGTCGTCGGAGAGTTCGGCGGCCGTCGCCTGCGAAGCATCTGCCAGCAGTGCCAGCGGATCGTCGACGGGAGCGCGTCGCCTGATCTGATCGAGCAGCAGATCCGAGCCGCGGGTATCGCCGAGCAGGATCATTCCCGCCGCTCGGCCCTGGTTCAGCACGAGCTTGCGGTAGCTGCCCGAGCGTTCGTCGCGAACCGCGATCGCCTGTTCGCCGTCGGTGAGGCCGGCGCACACCAGCTCGACGCCCATCACCTTCAGCCGGGCGCTCGGCACCGATCCCGCATATTCGGCGCTGTCGCCGGCGATCGTCCGCGCGGCGACCGCCGCCTGCTCGTGGATCGGTGCCACGATCCCGTGCACGATCCCACGGTGCTGCGCGCACTCACCGACCGCGTAGACACCGGGCGCGCTGGTGCGCAGCTGGTCGTCGACGACGATGCCGCGCTCGACGGTCAGCCCCGCCCGGCGGGCCAGTTCGGTGTTCGGCCGAATCCCGACCGCGATCACGACCAGGTCGCAGTGCAGCTGACGATCGTCAGCGAAGCGCAGTGCCCGCACGCGGCCGTCGCCGTCGACGGAGATCGCATCAGTGCGCCGCTCCAGCAGGACCTCGACGCCAAGCTCCTGCATGGCCGGCGCCAGCAGGGTCGCGGCTTCGTCGTCGAGCTGGCGCTCCATCAGCCGATCCATCAGGTGAACGACTGTCGTACGGACGCCGAGTCGTGCCAGCGCATGCGCGGCCTCGAGGCCCAGGAGACCACCGCCGATCACCGCAGCGTGCTCGCAGCGCGAGGCGTCGTCGAGCATCCGGGCGCAGTCCTCGGGGTCTCGGAACACGTGTACCCCGGCGGCCTCCGCGCCCGGCAACGGCGGCACCAGCGCGGTGCTGCCGGTGCAGAGCACAGCTCGGTCGAACCCGATCGGCTCGCCCCCGTCGGTCGTCGCGAGCCCGGCGTCGGCGTCCAGCGTCGCGATCCGGGTGGCCAGCCGGAGGTCGATCCCGCGATCGTCGTACCAGGACCGAGGGCGCAGCTGGAGCTCGGCCAGCGTCGGTTCGGGCTCCGACAGCAGCTTGCCGAGATTGACGCGGTCGTAGGGCAGATGCGCCTCGCCACAGGCCATCGTGATCGCGCAGTCGGAGTCGGCCAGGCGCTCACACACCGTTTGGCCGGCGATCCCGCCGCCGACGATCAGGACTCGCTCGCTGCGGGGTGACTCAGAACCGGGGATCGTCATCATCAGAGCTTGGACCCCAGATGGCGGATCGCAATCGGCCCGATGGCGAAACTTTGCTGTCGGGCCGTGTCCCAAGCGGCGAATTTGAACCGACCGGGCGCTGGGCGCCCGGGCGCGGATCGTCGCACTCGCCGAAGCGATCATCCAGCACGGTCACGCGCGCCCCGCCGCAGCTCGGCTGTTGCACGTGACCGCGCGTCACACCGAGTCGACGGTCGCGGGTGACGTCGATGCGGCACTGGCCCGGGTTCAGTCGCGGCTGGCCTCGATTCTGCGGCGCGACACCACCGCGGACCGCGCGGAACGAGTTGCGACAGCGCTGCTCGGCGACGCCTTCGCCGCCGCGTTGGAGCCGATCGACGACCCCGGCGAAGCCGAGCGCGTGCAGAGCGTCGGCCTGTACTGACGCCCGCTCCGGTCGCCAACCGGCGACCGTCGTTGGTTCTGGTACGTGTTCTGGTTCCCGCCCAAGATCACAGACGGTCGCTATGCCTGGGACCCGTCGAGTAGCAGCCTCGCGGCCACCATCGCGCCGTCGGTGCGGATCCTGCCGGCCACGGCGGTGGCTCGTACGCGGGTTTCGGGCGTCAGGGCCGTCTTGAGCGCATCCGACAGGGACTCGGTGCTCGGAGTCGGACCGTCGTGTGCCGCGCCGATGCCCAGCTCGGCCACCCGGCCGGCCCAGTACGGCTGGTCCACGATCTGGGGTACCACCACCTGAGGCGCGCCGGCCCGCGCGGCCGTCGTCGTCGTGCCCGCGCCGCCATGGTGGACGACGGCGGCCACTCGGCCGAACAGCGCCTGC
>Ga0302326_10021298_pt1 | contig 13301 bp, 10 predicted proteins | sample Palsa_T0_3_FD_202264 | JGI IMG/M metagenome (GOLD analysis project Ga0302326, IMG submission 202264) | Peat permafrost microbial communities from Stordalen Mire near Abisko, Sweden - Palsa_T0_3 | ecosystem: Environmental > Terrestrial > Soil > Palsa > Peat permafrost | place: Sweden: Abisko... | reverse complement strand
CGCCTACGCTGGGGCGGGTGACCGCGACGGCCGTTGACACCCTCACCGGCGGGCTGAACCCGCAGCAGCGCGCTGCCGTCACGCACGAGGGCAGCCCGCTGCTCATCGTGGCCGGGGCCGGCTCGGGCAAGACCCGGGTGCTGACCCACCGGATCGCCTACCTGCTGGCCGAGCGTGAGGTCTCGCCCGCCCAGATCCTGGCGATCACCTTCACCAACAAGGCCGCTGGCGAGATGGCCGCCAGGGCCGCCGCGCTGACCGGCTCACGGGCGCGGTCGATGTGGCTGCTGACGTTCCACTCGGCCTGCGTCCGGATCCTGCGCAGGGAGGCCAGGCGGTTCGGCTACCCGCCGGCGTTCTCGATCTACGACCAGGACGACTCCCGCCGGCTGATGGCGATGGTCTGCCGCGAGCTCGACCTTGACGCCAAGTACCACCCGCCGAAGGCGATGATCAGCCAGGTCTCCAACCTCAAGAACGACCTGGTCGACTACGAGACCGCCGCGGCCCGCGCCTCCGGGTACCGCCAGAAGGCCCTGGCGGAGGCGTACGCCGAGTACCAGCGCAGGCTGGTAGCGGCAGGCGCGATGGACTTCGACGACCTGATCATGGTCACGGTCAACCTGCTGCAGGCGTTCCCCGAGGTCGCCGAGGAGTACCGGAGCAGGTTCAGGCACGTGCTCGTGGACGAGTACCAGGACACCAACCACGCGCAGTACGTCCTGGTCAGGGAACTCGCCGGAGAGGGGCGCGCTGGGGCAGCCGAGCTGTGCGTGGTCGGCGACGCTGACCAGTCCATCTACGCCTTCCGCGGCGCGACGATCAGGAACATCGAGGAGTTCGAGCGCGATTTCGCCGGCGCCCGGGTGATCCTGCTGGAGCAGAACTACCGCTCCACGCAGAACATCCTCGCCGCGGCCAACGCCGTGGTCTCCCGCAACGCCAGCCGGGTGCCGAAGAGCCTGTGGTCCGACCAGGGCGACGGCCCGCCGATCGTCGGGTACGTCGCGGACAGCGAGCACGACGAGGCGGCGTTCGTCGCCGAGGAGGTCGACCGGCTGTCCGACGCCGGCCACGCCACCCCCGGGCAGGTCGCGGTGTTCTACCGGACCAACGCGCAGTCCAGGGTCTTCGAGGAGGTGTTCATCCGGGCCGGGATGCCCTACAAGGTGGTCGGCGGGGTCCGGTTCTACGAGCGCAGGGAGGTCCGCGACCTGCTCGCGTACCTGCGGCTGATCGCCAACCCCGCGGACGAGGTGTCGCTGCGGCGGGTGCTGAACGTGCCCCGCAGGGGGATCGGCGACCGGGCGCAGGAGTGCGTCGCCGCGCTGGCGCATCGCGACCGGATCACGTTCGCCCAGGCGCTCGCGCGGCCGCAGGACGTGCCGGGGCTGGCCGCCCGGTCGGCCCGGTCGATCGAGGCCTTCAACGATCTCATCGGCGGGCTGCGGGAAAGGGCGGTGGCCGGCAGCCCGGTCGGCGACCTCGCCGAGGCGGTGCTCGACCGCTCCGGCTACCTGACCGAGCTGCAGGAATCGTCCGACCTGCAGGACGCGGGCCGGATCGAGAACCTGACCGAGCTCGTCTCGGTGGCCAGGGAGTACGACGGCAAGCACCCGGACGGGACGCTGCCCGACTTCCTTGAGCAGGTGTCCCTGGTCGCCGACGCCGACCAGATCCCCGACGGCGAGGACCACGGCGGCCTGGTCACGCTGATGACGCTGCACACCGCGAAGGGCCTGGAGTTCCCCGTGGTCTTCCTCACCGGCATGGAGGAGAAGGTCTTCCCGCACGAGCGCTCGATCGGCGACGACAGGGAGATGGAGGAGGAGCGGCGGCTCGCGTACGTCGGGATCACCCGGGCGCAGCAGCGGCTGTACCTCACCCGGGCGGTGGCGCGGGCCTGGTGGGGCCGCCCTGCCTACCACAAGCAGTCCAGGTTCCTGACCGAGGTCCCGGCCGCTCTGGTGCAGTGGCGGCGGGACGAGAGCGCGGCCGCGCCGCCGGCCTCGGAGCGGCTGGCCCGGCGGCCGGGGATGAACGCGGCGGGCAACCGCCCGGTTCCCTCGCTGGCCCCTGGCGACTACGTGAATCACGACTCCTACGGGCTCGGCCGGGTGCTGTCGGTGCAGGGGCATGGCGACGACCCCGAGGCCAAGATCGATTTCGGCGGGGAGTACGGGATCAAGCACCTGGTGCTGCGTTATGCCCCGATCGAGAAGCTCTGAGGCAGCTGGGCGGCCGAGGCCGCGCTCCGGGGCTAGGCTGCGGGCAGGAGGGTGGTCATGAGCAGGATCCGGGTGGTCATCGCGAAACCTGGCCTGGACGGCCATGACCGGGGCGCCAAGGTCGTCGCCAGGGCGCTGCGTGATGCCGGGGTGGAGGTCATCTACACCGGGCTGCACCAGACCCCGGAGCAGATCGTGTCCGCCGCGCTGCAGGAGGACGCCGACGCGATCGGGCTGTCGATCCTGTCCGGCGCGCACATGACCCAGTTCGGCCGGGTACTCGAACTGCTCAAAGAGCGTGATGCCACCGACATCACGGTGTTCGGCGGCGGCATCATCCCGGACGCCGACATCGCCGAGCTCGAGCGGCTGGGCGTGGCCAGGATCTTCACGCCCGGCGCCTCGACCTCCGAGATCGTCGACTGGGTCCGGTCGGAGTTCGGCAGCGTCGAGCCGGTCGGCTAGCCCGCTGCGCCGGCTGGCCCGCTGCGTCTTCTACCCCGCTGCGTCGGTGACCCAGTTCGGCTTCGCGGGCCAGATCGCACTAGGCTGCCTGCGCAGACCACGGCAGACGCACGCGCAGCGCGCCGGTCACGCTGAGCGCGCGCCGGTCACGCTGAGCGCGGGCCGGGCAGCGGACAAGGACGGACCCGAGTGGACCTGTTCGAGTATCAGGCGAAGGAACTCTTCGCGGAGTACGGAGTACCCGTGCAGCGCGGCCGGGTCGCCGGCTCGCCCGAGGAGGCCCGCGAGATCGCCGCGGGCTTCGCGGCCGATGGCGCGCCCGTGACGGTGGTCAAGGCCCAGGTGAAGGCCGGCGGCCGGGGCAAGGCGGGCGGCGTCAAGCTGGCCGACGGGCCGCAGCAGACGCAGGACAAGGCACGCCAGATCCTCGGCATGGACATCAACGGCCACACGGTCCACAAGGTTCTCATCGCGTGCGCCAGCGACATCGCGCAGGAGTACTACCTCTCCTTCCTGCTCGACCGCTCGGCGCGGACCTTCGTGGCGATCTGCTCGGTGCAGGGCGGCGTGGAGATCGAGGAGGTCGCGCACACCGACCCCGGCGCGGTGGCCCGGATCCCGGTCAGCCCGCTGACCGGGGTGGACGCCGCCAAGGCCGCCGAGATCGTCCGGGCCGGCGGCCTGCCGCCCGAGGCCGCCGGGCAGGCCGCGGTGCTGGCCGAGCGGCTCTGGGCAGTGTTCGCCGACGAGGACGCCACCCTCGTCGAGGTCAACCCGATGGCGCTGACCGACCAGGGCGAGGTGATCGCCATCGACGGAAAGGTCAGCCTGGACGACAACGCCGCCTTCCGGCAGCAGCACGCCCGGTTCGCCGACAACGAGGGGGCCGACCCGCTGGAGTCGCGGGCCAAGGCCAAGCACCTCAACTACGTCAAGCTCGACGGCCAGGTAGGCATCATCGGCAACGGCGCCGGGCTGGTCATGTCCACCCTGGACGTGGTCGCCTACGCGGGCGAGGCGTTCGGCGGAGTCCGCCCGGCCAACTTCCTCGACATCGGCGGCGGCGCCTCGGCGGAGGTGATGGCGGACGGCCTGGAGATCGTGCTGTCCGACCCGTCGGTCCGCAGCGTCCTCGTCAACGTGTTCGGCGGGATCACCTCCTGCGACGCGGTCGCGAACGGGATCGTGTCCGCCATCGGAATGCTCGGCGCGCGGGGCGAGCAGGTCGGCCACCCGATCGTGGTGCGGCTGGACGGCAACAACGCCGCCGAGGGAAGGCGCATCCTGGACGAGGCGGGCATCGGCGTCGTCGAGCAGGTGGCGACCATGGACGACGCGGCGCGGCGTGCCGCCGAGCTGGCCGCAGCGGCCGCGACTGGAGCATGAGATGGCGATCTTCCTGACCGAGCAGAGCCGGGTCATCGTCCAGGGCATCACCGGGTCCGAGGGCCGCAGGCACGGGACGCGGATGCTCGCGGCCGGCACGCAGGTGGTCGGCGGGACCAACCCCCGCAAAGCCGGCCAGACGGTCGATCTCGGTGGCAGCGGGGTACCGGTGTTCGCCACGGTAGCCGAGGCCATGGCGGCCACCGGCGCCGACGTGTCGGTGGTGTTCGTGCCGCCGGCCGGCACGAAGGACGCGGTGATCGAGGCGATCGACGCGAGCATGCCGCTCGTCATCGTGATCACCGAGGGCGTTCCTGTGCACGACACGGCGGTGTTCTGGGCGCACGCGTCCGCGCACGGGAACGTGACCAGGATCGTCGGCCCGAACTGCCCGGGCATCGCCTCGCCGGGAAAGTCGAACGCGGGGATCATCCCGGCCGACATCACCACGCAGGGTCGGATCGGCCTGGTCTCGAAATCGGGCACGCTGACCTACCAGATGATGTACGAGCTGCGTGACGTCGGCTTCTCCACCGCCGTCGGGATCGGCGGTGACCCGGTGATCGGCACGACGCACATCGACTGCCTGCGCGCCTTCGCCGACGACCCGCAGACCGATGCGATCGTCATGATCGGGGAGATCGGCGGCGACGCCGAGGAGCGCGCCGCGGCCTTCATCGAGCGCAGCGTGTCCAAGCCGGTGGTCGCCTACGTGGCCGGATTCACCGCGCCAGAGGGCAGGACGATGGGCCACGCCGGTGCCATCATCTCGGGATCGGCAGGCACCGCCCAGGCCAAGAAGGAAGCGCTGGAGAAGGTAGGGGTCCGGGTCGGCAGGACGCCCAGCGGTACCGCTCGCCTGGTCAGGGAGATCGTGCAGGGCAGCTGACCCCCCTGGGTCGCCGTCACGGTGCTGGGTCGCGCCATCGGTGGCCACGGGCCGGCGCGGTCACGGTGGCGAATCCCGGCGGCGTCGCCCCGGCGCGCCTCCGCGCCGGCGGGCGCTCCCCTTGCCAGGCTTGGGCCTTGTGACGACGTCGGCTCTGGGCACGCAGCGGGACGGCGCCGGCCAGCACGGCGCCGGCCAGCACGGCGCGACGCAGGACACTGCGCTCGCGCGGCCCTCCGGCGCGGCCCGCCCGCTGGTAGTGACCGGCGCCATCGCGGCAGCAGTGGCCGCGGGCAGCGGCCTGGTGGTGCTGACCCTGCTCGTGCTCGTCGGCTGGATCGCGGCGCCGCACGCCGGGATCGGCCTCACCGGGGTGCTGCGCACCGCGGCCGCGCTCTGGCTGGTCGGCCATCATGTCGGATTCACCCTGCACGGGGCCGGCCGCATCGGCATGCTGCCGCTTGGCCTGGTGCTGCTACCGGGCGCTCTGCTCTGGCGGGCCGGGCGGTGGGTGGTCCGCAACGGGGGCGTGGCTAGGCTCCGGCACGTCGGCTACGCGGCGGTCGCGTTGGCCGTTCCCTATGCCCTGGTGTCCGGCGCCCTGGCCCTCACCAGCGCGTCGCGGCTGGTCACGCCGTCCCCGCCGCAAGCGGTGATCGCCGGATTCCTGCTGGCGCTGGCGGCCGGCGGGCTCGGCGGCGCCCGCGCCCTGGCGCCCTGGCGGCAGCTGGCCGGCCTGCTGTCGGTGCGCTGCCGCTCGGTGATCCTCGGCAGCACCGGGGCGCTGGCGGTCCTGGCCGTGGCCGGCTGCATTCTGGCCGGCGCATCCCTTGCCGTTCACTTGGGCGCGTTCGAGATGATAAACGGGGCACTTGCGCCCGGTCTCGTCGGCGCGGTCCTGCTGCTGCTCGCGCAGCTCGCGTACGTCCCGAACGCGATCATCTGGGCGGTCTCGTTCATGCTCGGCCCGGGGTTCGCGTTCGGGACGGGAACGGTAGTGGCGCCGACCGGATCCGCCCTGGGGTCGCTGCCGGCCTTTCCGCTGCTGGCGGCGCTGCCCGCGGGCGACCACAGCGCGCTGCCGGCCTGGCTGTCCGCCGCGGTGCTGGCCCTGCCGTTCCTGGCCGGGGCTTTCGGCGGGTTCCTGATGGCACGGGCCGCGCCGTCGCCGTCGGTGGAGGCCGCCCCGCTATGGGGGTTCGCCTCGGGTGCGCTGGCAGGCTGCGTCACCGGAGCGCTTGCCGCATTCGCGGGCGGGCCGCTCGGCGACGGGCGGCTTTCTGTGGTGGGCCCGTCCGGCTGGCAGGTCGCCGCGGTCGCCACCCTTGAGGTCGGCGTCGCCGCCGCGGTGAGCGCCGGGGCGGCCAACTGGCTATGGCTGCGGCGGGCGGCAGGCAGCCGCGCCGTTGGACAGGTCGGCCAGAACTCGCCATCCGGCCGGAACTTCCCATCCGGCCGGAACTCTCCAGCCGGCCCGAACTCGCCAGCCGGCCCGGACTCTCCATCCGCACCGCACTCGCCGCCTGGCCCGCACACGATCTACCTGAATCCGTGGGCAGGGGAAGCGGAAAGTGGCACCGGGCGCGGCAGCGCGGTGGCCGATCACGGGCCGTCCGCACTACCGTAGGCGCCGTCTGCACTGCCGTAGGCGGCCGTCCGCACCGCTGTAGCCGCTAGCCAGGCCGTAGCCGCTAGCCGGATGAGCGGAGCTTGCCCGTCTCCGTGCTGACCGACCGGCTGAGCTGGTCCTGGCAGTCATGCTGCGCGACCAGCGTGTTGGCACTCTGCATGCACTGCGAGTAGGCGGAAAGCTGCTTCCACAGCACGGCGAAGGTGATCAGCAGCAGCGCGCTGAACAGGACGCCGATGCCGCCGAGGATGATCGCCGAGACGCCGCCGCGCGGCCGTCCGGCGGCGGCCCGCCGTGACCGCACGACCGCCGACGTCCCGAGCCAGAGCGCGAGCGCGCCGACGAGGAGCGAGAAGACCACCAGGAAGATGGAGCGACGCAAGTTGCCGAGCCCGATCAGGTCGGAAACGCTGAGCAGGCCAAACATGCTGAGCAGGCCGAGGACCACGGCCGCGAGGGCGCGCTGCTGCGCCCCCGGAGCCGGGGGCCGGCTGGGCTGACGGGCCTTGCGGAAGCCGCTCGCTGGCGGTCTGCCGGGCGGCGGTCTGCCGGGCGGCGGTCGGCCCGGCGGCGGTCCTCCGGGCGGCGGTCCTCCGGGCGGCGGTCCGCCGGGCACCAGTCCGCCGGGCGACGGCGCCGGGCCCTGCCCGGCAGGTTGCTCGGGGAAGCTCAGCGGAGGCTGCGGGCTCTTGTCGGCAGGCAGTGCCGGTTCCTTTCCTGGCGCGGCGAGGTGACGCTGCTATTCCATCACCTCCCGCCGCAGCGCGCGCGGCGCAGGCGCCGCGCCCGACGTATGGCGCGCGCGGCCCAGGCGCCGCGTCCGACGTTTATGGTGACGGAATGACAGTGCGCCTGGTCGTGCTCGTGTCCGGCACGGGGACCAACTTGCAGGCACTGCTCGGTGCATGCGCCGATGACTCTTACGGCGCTAAGGTGGTGGCCGTAGGCGCTGATCGCCGCGGCATCACCGGGCTGGCCAGGGCCGAGCGGGCGGGGGTGCCGACCTTCGCGCACCGGGTCGCTGACTACCCGGCGCGCGCCGACTGGGACAATGCGCTGGCCAAGACGTGCGCGGCATTCGAGCCGGACATGGTGGTGTCCGCGGGTTTCATGAAGCTGGCGGGGCCGGCCTTCCTGGCCAGGTTCGGCGGGCGCTTCATCAACACGCACCCCTCGTTGCTGCCGTCGTTCCCCGGCATGCACGGCGTGCGGGATGCGCTGGCGTATGGCGTGAAGGTGACCGGGTGCACAGTCTTCATGGTGGATGCGGGGGTGGACAGCGGCCCGGTGATCGGGCAGGTGGCCGTGCCCGTCCGTGACGACGACGACGAGGCGTCCTTGCACGAACGGATCAAGCGGGCCGAGCGCTCGCTGCTTGCTGACACCGTGGGCCGGATGGCCCGCGAGGGGTGGACCGTCCAGGGCAGGAAGTTGAGGTTCGGCCGTTGACCAAGGTAGCGATCATGCGGGCGCTGATCAGCGTCTACGACAAGACCGGGCTGGCAGACCTGGCACGCGGCCTGCACGAGGCCGGAGCCGAGATCGTCTCCACCGGCAGCACCGCCGCCGCGATCGCCGCGGCCGGCCTGCCGGTAACGAGGGTCGAAGACGTGACCGGGTTCCCCGAGTGCCTGGACGGCCGGGTGAAGACGCTGCACCCGGCCGTGCACGCCGGGCTGCTCGCCGATGTCAGTCGGCCGGAGCATCTGGCGCAACTCGGGGAGCTCGGCATCCAGCCGTTCGAGCTGCTCGTGTCCAACTTGTACCCGTTCGAGGAGACCGTTGCGGCCGGGTCGTCGCCGCAGGAGTGCGTCGAGCAGATCGACATCGGCGGTCCGGCGATGGTGCGGGCGGCGGCAAAGAACCACGCTCAGGTCGCCGTGGTGACCGATCCGTCGATGTACCCAGCGGTGGCGCAAGCGCTGCAGGCCGGCGGTTTCACCCTGGAGCAGCGCCGCCGACTGGCCGCGCAGGCGTACGCTCGTACGGCGGCCTACGACGTCGCGGTCGCTTCCTGGTTCGCTTCCGCCTACGCGCCCGACGCGGTCGCGCTGGACACCGGCTGGCCAGACGTGATCGGGTCGCTGTGGGCTCGCCGGAAGGTGCTCCGCTACGGCGAGAACCCGCACCAGCGGGCCGCCTTGTACTCCTCCGGCGGAGCGCCTGGCATCGCCGGAGCCGAGCAGGTGCACGGCAAGGAGATGTCGTACAACAACTACATGGACGCCGATGCGGCGCGCCGGGCGGCCTACGACTTCACCGCGCCGTGCGTGGCCATCGTGAAGCATTCCAACCCGTGCGGGATCGCGGTTGGCGCGGATCTCGCCGAGGCGCACCGCAAGGCGCACGACTGCGACCCTGCATCGGCGTACGGCGGCGTCATCGCTGCGAACGGCGCGGTGACCGCCGACCTCGCCCGGCAGATCTGTGAGGTCTTCACCGAGGTCGTCGTCGCGCCCGGCTTCGAGCAGGCGGCGCTTGACATTCTGACGGCGCAGAAGAACAAGAACCAGCGCCTGCTGTGCTGCCCCCCGCCGGACCGCACCGCAGGGGTGGACTGGCGCCCGGTCAGCGGCGGCATGCTGCTGCAGTCCGCCGACCGGGTGACGCAGACCGGCGACGATCCGGCCAACTGGCAGCTCGTGGCCGGGTCAGCGGCCAGCGACGCCGTGCTGGACGACCTGGCCTTCGCCTGGAAGGCATGCCGCAGCGTGAAGTCGAACGCCATCCTGCTCGCAGCGGGCGGAGCGTCGGTCGGCATCGGCATGGGCCAGGTCAACCGGGTTGATGCCGCGCATCTCGCCGTCACCCGGGCCGGAGAGCGGGCACGCGGCTGCGCCGGCGCCAGCGACGCTTACTTCCCGTTCCCTGATGGCCTGATCGTGCTTGCCGACGCGGGGGTCCGCGCCGTCGTCGAGCCGGGCGGCTCGATCCGCGACGGCCTGGTGATCGATGCGGCAAAGGCCGCCGGGGTCAGCCTGTACTTCACTGGCGTGCGGCACTTCCTGCACTGAGGCGCCCTGCACTGCGGCAGAACCACTCACTGGCTGCGGCAGAAGACCTGCACTGCGGCAGAAGCCCTGCACTGCGGCAGAACGACTCAGTGGCTGCGGCAGAATAGGCCACGATGAGCGCACGCATCCTGGACGGCAAGGCGACCGCTGCCGCGATACGCGACGACCTGACGCGCAGGGTCGATGAGCTGACGCGCCACGGCCGCGTCCCTGGCCTCGGCACCGTGCTGGTCGGCGACGACCCTGGCAGCCACGTCTACGTGAACGCCAAGCACCGGGACTGCGCCCAGGTCGGGATAGTCAGCATTCGCCGCGATCTGCCGGCCGGCGCCAGCCAGCGGCAGGTGCAGGACGTGATCGACGAGCTCAACGGCGACCCCGCGTGCACGGGCTACATCGTCCAGCTGCCGTTGCCGCCCGGGCTCGATCCGCAGCCGGTCCTGAACCGGATGGATCCGGCGAAGGACGCCGATGGCCTGCACCCGGTCAACCTCGGTCGGCTCGTGCTGGGCGAACCGGGGCCGCTGCCGTGCACGCCGCACGGGATCGTGCAGCTGCTGCGCCGCTACGAGGTGCCGATCGCGGGCGCGGAAGTGACGGTGATCGGCCGCGGGATCACGGTCGGGCGGTCACTGGGCCTGCTGCTGACCCGCCGCAGCGAGAACGCCACCGTCACGCTGTGCCACACCGGCACCAAGGATCTCGCCGTCCATACCAGGGCTGCCGACATCGTCGTGGTCGCCGCGGGGAAGCCAGGGCTGCTGACGGCGGACATGGTCCGGCCCGGGGCGGCCGTCCTCGACGTGGGCATCACCCGGACGGACGCCGGGCTCGTCGGCGACGTCGATCCGGGGGTCGCCGAGGTGGCGGGTTACCTCGCCCCGATGCCCGGCGGCGTCGGCCCGATGACCAGGGCGATGCTGCTGGCCAACGTGGTGGAGGCGGCCGAACTCCGCAGCTGACCGCTGCACCTGCGCAAACCGGGGGGCCGTGCCACCACTGGGCTACCAACGAGTAACATAGTGCGCCCGTACCGGGCCGGGGTACCCTGCGCGGAGGCCGATGGCCTTCTTTTGACAGGCTTTACCAACAGCTCAGCAGAGGGAGGTCGGCGCCGGTCATGAACATCGTCGTCTGCATGAAGCAGGTACCCGACACGGCGTCGGAGCGCACGCTCAAGCCCGCTGACTCCACCCTGGACCGCGAGTCAGCGGACGCGCTCATCAACGAGCTCGACGAGTACGCGATCGAGGAGGGCCTGCGACTGGCCGAGGCGCACGGCGGCGAGGTGACCATCCTGTCCATGGGCCCGCCGCGGGCGACCGAGTCGATCCGCAAGGCGCTGTCCATGGGCGCCGACAAGGCCGTGCACCTGGTGGACGACGGCCTTGCCGGGTCCGATGCGCTGGCGACCTCGGCGGCGATCGCCGCGGTCCTCGCCGCGATCGGGTTCGACCTGGTCATCCTCGGATCAGAGTCGACCGACGCCAGGATGGGCGTGCTCGCCGCACTGCTGGCCGAGCGCCTCGGCGTGCCGCAGCTCTCGTTCGCCAGCAAGGTCGAGATCGACGGCGAGGCGATCAGGATCCACCGCCTGACCGAGTACGGCTACGACCAGGTCGAGGCCAGCCTTCCCGCGGTGCTGAGCGTGGTGGAGAAGATCAACGAGCCGCGCTACCCGTCGTTCAAGGGGATCATGGCCGCCAAGAAAAAGCCGGTCGAGACGCTCAGCCTGGCGGACGCCGGGATCGACCCCGCCCGGGTCGGCCTCGCCGCCAGCGCCACGGAGGTAGTCAGCTTCGCCAAGCGGCCGCCCCGCCAAGCCGGCACGATCGTCAAGGACGAGGGCGACGGCGGCAGCAAGGCGGCGGAGTTCCTCGCCGCGCAGAAGTTCATCTGAGCCGGCCTGACCAGGCCACAGCGGAAGGCTGTCATCCCATGGCTGAAGTCCTGGTTCTCGCCGAGCACTCCGGCGAGACCGTCAAGAAGGTAACCTGCGAGCTGCTGACCCTGGCCCGCCGGTTCGGTGAGCCTGCCGTGGTCTGGACCGGCCCGGGCGCGGAGGCGGGCGCCGGCCGGCTTGCCGAGTTCGGCGCGGCCAAGGTCTACGTCGCGGCCGGCCAGGAATTCGATGACTACGTCGTCGCGCCCAAGGCCGAGCTGCTCGCCGCCCTGGTCGAGGCCGGCTCGCCAGCCGCGGTGCTGGTGGCGAGCACGGCAGAAGGCCGGGAGGTCGCCGCCAGGCTGGCGGTCAAGACCGGCTCCGGGCTGATCACCGACGCGGTGGGGATCGGCGACGGCATGGTCGCCGAGCAGTCGATCTTCGGCGGCGCGATCGTGGTGCACTCCCGGGTCACGGCGGGCACCCCGATCATCGCGGTCCGGCCGAACGCCACCACGCCGGAGCCCGCGCCGGGAGCCGCCGAGATCGTGCCGGTCGGCACCGAAGTCAGCGACGCGGCGAAGGGAGCGCGCGTCACCGGGCGGGTGGTCTCCGAAGGCGGCGAGCGGCCGGAGCTCACCGAGGCGTCGATCGTGGTCTCGGGCGGCCGGGGGGTGGGCAACGCGGAGAACTTTGCCCTGATCGAGAGGCTCGCTGACGCGCTCGGCGCCGCCGTCGGCGCGTCCAGGGCCGCGACCGACGCCGGCTGGTATCCGCACCAGTTCCAGGTTGGCCAGACCGGCAAGATGGTCTCGCCGCAGCTGTATCTCGCCGTCGGCATCTCGGGCGCCATCCAGCACCGGGCCGGGATGCAGACGTCGAAGACGATCATGGTGATCAACAAGGACGCCGAGGCGCCCATTTTCGAGCTGGCCGACTTCGGCGTCGTCGGCGACCTTTTCTCGGTGGTGCCTCAGCTGATCGACGGGATTCAGCAGCGATCCGGCAGCTGAGCAGGGGATTGCGGCCTGCCTGTCACGGCTAGGCTGAGTCAGTCATGGTTTATCCCGAGAACACCAGCCGCCGCTCCGGCCCGGACCGCGTCGTGTACCTCGACCACGCCGCGACCACGCCGATGCTGCCCGAGGCCATCGCCGCGATGACCGAGGAACTGGCCCAGCTAGGCAACCCTTCCTCGCTGCACAACCAGGGCCGGCGGGCGCGCCGGGTGGTCGAGGAGTCGCGTGAGCAGATCGCTGAGTGCTACGGTGCGCGGCCAAGCGAGGTGGTCTTCACCAGCGGCGGCACCGAGGCGGACAACCTGGCCGTCAAGGGACTGTTCTGGGCACGCCGTGCCGCCGGGCCGGAGTTCCGCCGGGTGCTGGCGACCGCGGCGGAGCACCATGCCGTCCTTGACTCGGTGCGCTGGCTGGCCGATCACGAGGGAGCCGACGCGTGCTGGCTGCCGGTCGATGCCAACGGGGTGCTCAGCGCGGCAGTCCTGCGCGAGCACATCGCCCGCGACCCGGCCAGCGTGGCGCTGGTGAGCGTGATGTGGGCGAACAACGAGGTAGGGACCGTCCAGCCGATAGCGGAGCTTGCTGCCGTCGCCCGTGACTACCAGATCCCGTTCCACAGCGACGCGGTCCAGGCGGCCGGCCAGCTACCCGTCAGCCTGGTCGGCAGCGGGGCCACCGCGCTGACCGTTACCGCGCACAAGATCGGCGGCCCGATCGGCGCCGGGGCGCTGCTGCTCGCCAGGGGCGCGGACCTGGTGCCGGTCCTGCATGGCGGCGGGCAGGAACGC
>Ga0302326_10021297_pt1 | contig 13302 bp, 10 predicted proteins | sample Palsa_T0_3_FD_202264 | JGI IMG/M metagenome (GOLD analysis project Ga0302326, IMG submission 202264) | Peat permafrost microbial communities from Stordalen Mire near Abisko, Sweden - Palsa_T0_3 | ecosystem: Environmental > Terrestrial > Soil > Palsa > Peat permafrost | place: Sweden: Abisko... | reverse complement strand
CCGTAGCGCCGAATTGCGTCCGCGAGCGGGCGCACCGTAAATGCAACCAGCGTTGCGCAGCCGTCCTCCGCGCCGAGACGACTTAGCTCGTGCCGATGCGCATCGAGCATTTGCCGTCCAAACTGCTCGCGTCCGGTCGATTTCGGCGGCTCGAGCGCAAAGTATGGATCGGCGAGCAGGCCTTCGAGCAGCTTCTCGTCGACCGTTCCCTTCGCGCTCAGCTTCCCGTCGAAATCCATCGTCTCACCGGTTCGTTCATGGACGAATGCATCGAGCAGCATCGTACCCGCACCGACGTCGAACGCGACGACGTCGCTCGGCTTTTGGCTCCGACGGAGAACCGTCAAATTGCAGATTCCGCCAATGTTGACAGCGATGCGGTCTTCTTCACCTGATCCGAAAACGATCGCATCGACAAACGGCACCAGCGGCGCACCCGAGCCGCCGAGCGCACAATCCGCGGAACGGAAATCCCAAATGACGCTTGCGCGCAGCGCATCACGCAGCTCGTACGGCCGCCCGATTTGGAGCGTCGTCGAGCGCGGGCCGTCGTGATAAATCGTCAAACCATGCGTCGCGACAAAATCGACATGCTCATCTTCGACCGTCGCGATTGCCGTTGCCGTAAATGCCGCGGCCAAGTCCGCATGCAGCTGTGCGACCGCGGCCGTACTTCCGCGCTCCGGAGGCAATGCGGCCTCGAGCCGCTCCCGAAGACGCGACTCAAACGGTTGGCTATCAAACCGCACGACGGTCACCGCATAGCCGTCGCCGCGTGGAATGAGATCGACGAGCGCAGCGTCGATCCCGTCCAGCGACGTCCCCGACATCAGGCCGAGTGCGCGCATCGCTCCACATACTCGACCGCCTCGTCGCAGACGGCAGCGCGCAGCGCGCGAAGATCGCCGCGTTCATGGTGGACGGCGTTCGTCAACAGAACGACGCTGATGTCGCTATCGGGATCACACCACATCGACGTCCCGGTGAAGCCTGTGTGTCCGAACGCTCGCGGTCCCATTTTCGTTCCGCATGAGTTCTCGTCCGATGTTCGCAGCACCCAGCCGAGTCCGCGACGCGCAACCGGATCGAAGGCCTGCTCCTCGAGCGACTCACGAACCAGATCGATGCCGACCGGCGCAGCATCGCGCCCGCGCAGCCCGCCAAGATAGATTTCCGCGATACGCGCCACGTCGCGCGCGTCACCGAACAATCCGGCATGTCCCGCAACGCCGCCCATCAGATGTGCCTTCTCGTCGTGCACGGTCCCTTGCACGAGTCCACGCCACGCGTCACGCTCCGTCGCCGGAATGCGCTCGTGCTCAACGAGTGGCGGCCGAAATCCGAGCGAGGGGACGCGCACGGCTGCCAGCGTCTCCCCGACGATCGATTGCAGCCCGCGCGAGCGCAACCGTTCCAAAATCACGCCGAGCGTAATAAAACCGAGGTCGCTATAAACAACTTGCGTGCGTGGAGCGGCCACGATCTCGCGCGTGAGCGCATATTCTTCGACGCGCACGCCGGTCTCGAGCAGCCCGCGGTAGTCGGCACCGGACGCGAAGCCCGCGTCGTGCGCGAGAATCATTCGTAACGTGATCGTAGCATGTGCGGTTCCGCGCCATTCCGGAATGAGATGCGTAAGTGGCGCATCGAGCTTGAGCGCGCCGCCTGCGACGTGCGCAAGCGCGACCGTCGACACGACGATCTTCGTGAGCGATGCCAAGTCGAATCGCGTGTCGACGAAGACCGGCAGGCCGGCTTCCCGGCGCGTTACACCATAAGCGCCCTCGAACGCCAACTCTCCGCGGTGCTCGACCCGCAGGACGGCGGCGGAGAGACGCGTTCCGACCGCTGCGCGCAGCGCTGCGTCAGGCGTTTGCAGCGCGAGCGGTCATCACGTCGGCTAGGCCTTCGATACTGACCTCCGTGTCGTTGTAGATACACGCGAGATTTTTGGCGCGTTCGAAGAGCGACGCATCGTACGGCTCGCGCGCAGAGATGAGGATGGAGTCCGGTGCAGCCAGCAGTAAGCGCGTTATGGCGGCTGCTTGACCCGGATGCAGATGAGCACGTCGCATCACGATGACAATTTGCCTTCCGGGCATTCCGGCGATTACCATCTCCAAAAGCTCCAGCTCGTCGACGCGTGGCTCGAGCGAGACGCGCATGATCTCGCTCTTGTGTCCGCGCTTGCGAAGCGCGCTCGATAACGACGCGGGTTCGTCTTGCTCGAACGAGATGACCGTTACCGGCTCGCGCGCTTCGAGCCCGATGCTGCCGCGCACGACTGTGACCGCCTTGCGCGCAATCTCTCTGCCAACCGCCGCGTCGCCAACCCTCGCATCCTCATCTTGCGATGGATTTGGACCGATCGATGCCCGCAGCGCCCTCATCCGCGCTGCCGCTTCCGACAGACGCTCGGACGACAGCATGCCCGTCTCGACGGCTTGGACGATTGCCTCGATTGACGCCTCGGCGAGATCGAGCCGATGCGAAATCAAAATGCAATCGACGCCCGCACCGAGCGCGCGAGGCGCGAGCGATGCATCCGCTTCGCCGAGCGCCGCCATCTCGAAGCAATCACTGAACAGCGCACCGCAAAAATGGAGTTCGTCGCGCAGCAGATCGTGCAGAATCACGCGTGACATCGTCGCGGGCAAGTCCGGATCGAGCGACGGAACGAGAACGTGCGCGGTCATGAGCGCAGAGATTCCGGCACCGATCGCGTCCGCGAACGGAATGAGATCGCGCGCGCGAAGCGTCGCCGCGTCGACGGCGACTACGGGTCGCGCGACGTGTGAGTCCGTCGCAGTCGCGCCGTGTCCGGGGAAATGTTTCCCAACCGCAACCACGCCGCCGCTACGCAAGCCAACTGCAAACGCGTGTCCAAATTCAGAGACGGTGTGCGGGTCGCCACCGAACGAACGCGTCCCGATAACCGTGTTGCCGGGCTCCAGCGCAAGATCGAGCACCGGTGCAAAATTGAGATTAATGCCGAGCGCGCGCAGGTCGCAGCCCAAGCGTCGAGCCGCGCGGCGCGCCAAATCGACGTCGCGCGTCGCTCCAAGCGCCATCATCGAGGGAAGCGCAACGACACCCTCACGCAGGCGAGCAACGGCGCCGCCTTCCTGGTCGATTCCGATCAACGCAGGCGCCGTATCTCCGAGTGCCCGTTGCAGAGCGGAGGTTAGTTGCTGGACCTGCTCGGGATGCTCGAGATTTCGCGGAAATAGTATCGTCGCGCGAATGCCGAGATTCGCCATCCGCTCGAGCGGGGCATCAGCCTCACTCGTTCCAGTAAAACCGGTGCAGACTACTTGCGCAGCAAGGCTATGAAAGCTCACGCAGAAACGCCTCGCGCGGCTCGTTTCCCTCGCCGGCTCGAACGGCTCGGGCAAGATCGCGCAACCTGCGAATGAGCGCGTCTTCAGGAGTCTTTCCAGCCGCCAGCGCGCGAATCGCGATTAATGCTTCATCAGCCGCGCGCTCACCGATGGCGGTGAAGGCTCGATAGAATGGCGCTGCACGCGGATCGTCGAGACGATCGCGCAGGATGTGCTCGATCGCTTCGCGCTTCGAGGGCTTTCCGTCGAGGAGGTATCCGTCCAGCGGCCGCAAGTCCATCTTCGTGCGTTGGTTGTGCCTGCTTGCAGTCGTGCTCCTGGTCGGAGCTACTCCGGTCAAATCCGATTTGCTGCTGCTCGCTGCGCAATCATCGGGCTCGCCGTGGCGCTTTCACATCGTCAGTCGCATCGCCGGCACGCAAACGCAAGTAGACGAGGAAGGCGAAACCGTGGTGACGCGCCGCTGCAGGGGTGTGGTGTGTCAGGGGACGGTCGTGAACGCCGCGCGAGCTCGCGTCTCATTCTTCTGGTATAACGAAACGCCGGTTTTGCAATCGACGGAGCTCGATCCATTGCAAACCACCTTGCGCGCGATCGTCTCGTACGCGTTTACCTCGCCGGCCTTCACCGCGAATGGCGGCACGGTGGTCGCGCTTGCCCAGCGCCGGATGGGAGACGCCGAGGTTGCGCCCTATGCCGTGACCGCGCCGCACGGTGCCGAGCTCGACGCGCTGCTCGATACGGCGAGTGGGCTCCTGGTCGGCGTCGCTCAAGGGCATGACGCCATCTACCGCTATGAGGACCAGCGGCGGGTTGGCCCCCTTATGCTTCCGTTCAATATCTCGCGAGGGGACGGGACAAGCGAGACCTTCGAGGACCGCCGCGTCGTCGATACGCCGCTGATAGCGCCTTCGGGACCCCCGGTTACCTTTGCCCGAGGGCACGAGACGCTAGCACTCGAGGCGGGGATTCTCCCGCGTTTCCCCTGCCGGATCGAGAACGTGGTGGCCCGCTGTGTTCTCGACACCGGAGCCCCTGGGCTCGCAATGAGCTTGGATCTTGCCGACCAGCTCGGCAAGAAGCTCGTCGGTGAGATGGAGCTGGAGGGGCTGGGTACCATGAGCAGCGGCGTCGTTCGTGCCGACTCGCTCACGCTCGGCTCGATGCGGATCGGACCGGCCCTCTTTGCGATCCTGCCGGACGTCGGAGGCTTCGGCGCTGACGTGATAGTCGGGTCAGATGCCATCGCTCGAGCGATCGTCCACGTCGACCCGCAGCACCGCACGATCGCCTTCGACCCTCCCGGCTCGCAGATTGAGGGGACGCACGTCCCACTCACCTTCGATGGGTTCACGCCCTCGGTACCGATCCGGCTTGAGGGGAGCGCTGAGAACTTCGTTCTCGATACCGGCGATAACGCATCGATCGATCTGTCCAAGGAGTTCGCCCGAGCTCGCCCCGATCTGATCGTCACCAAGGCGCGGACCAATATCGTCGGCGTCGGCGGGGTCGCAACGCGAGCCGTCGGACACATCGGACAGGTCGAATTTGCCGGTATTTCGCTCACGAACGTCCTCGCCGATGTGACGAACGCCCCCCGGTCGCCGGCATCGCGCGTGGGGAGTGCATTCCTATCGCATTTCGCGTTTGACCTGGACTATACAGAACTCCGCATGAGCGTGCGTCCGCCTCGTTGAAAGGCGGCGTAATGGAAGCTCTGGGCGACGAGCTCTTTTCTTTTCAGAAGGCCGAATGGGACCGGCTTTCGAGCCACTCCAGCCGGGATGCGGCGGCCTTGCATGGGTCGTTCGGCCACATTCTGCGCGGCTATCGTTACCTCGAGCTCATCCACGAGCGCCACGTCCCGACCGCCAAGCATTATAAAGAGCTTTTAGCGCAGCTCATCGCACGGATGGATCCCGCTTTTGAAGGCGGCGCGATCACGTACGATGAGGAGATGGCGACAATGGACGCCGACATGGGCGACTTGCTCGACGTCGCGCACGTCGATCTCGAAACGTTCTATCTCTTTGCAAAAATTGTCCTCGAGCGCGTCGCGCAATACGTCGAGCTCTATTTCGGTTCCGAGCCCAAGCTCTCGATCCGCACGCACGACAAACTGCGCGCGAACTTTTCGGAGTTTGCGGAGCGGCGCGGAATCGTAATTCCTGACGGTTTTAACGCCGCGTTCGCGCACGTTCACGACATGGTGTTTACGCACCAATCCGAGTCGGCAACGAACGACGCTCGCGTCGCTCAGTCGCCAAGCGACCTGATGATCGCGCATACCGACAATACGCCCGGGCCCAACGGCGCGTCGGCGGGCGTCATGCGACTATCGCTGACGACCGGACAGCTCCTCAATGTGGTCGACGCCTACTTACGCACGATTCTGGGACTCATTCGCGCAAATCCGAATCGCGCCAAGCTGTTGCGCAAGCGCCGCGTTCGCGACGCGCAACCCGCCGAGCACGTGCCGGCCGAGCCCGAATTCGCCCAGGCCGACGCCCCCGGGGAAACGCCGTCAGCCTTCGCCCTTGCGGTCGAAGCGCCGGCCTCTATTTTTTAAAGACCATCGTCACCGTCGTCCCCTCGGCGGTTTCGATCGAGACGGCTTCGGCGAGCGCCCGCATGATGAGGTGCCCGAACCCGCGACGCGAGGGAAGATCGCTCTCGTCGGTCATCGTGCCCCTGCCGCGGTCGCGGACTTGTAGGGCGACGACCTTGTGCTCGGTGCAGCAGTAGATCGAAAGCACCATCTTGCCCCGCGTGCCGACCGGGTAGGCGTGCTGGACGACGTTCGCGAGGGCCTCGCCGCCGGCAATCATGACCTCGTGGATCCACTCGGGCTTGACCGCGCACTCCTCGAGAAACGAGCGTAGGACGGCCCGCCCGGCGGCCGCGTTTTTCGGCACGGCCAGAAACTCGCGGACGATCGCCACTCCGTCGCTGCAGATCGAGTCGGCTGGTGCTCCGCTTGCCATCCCTCGCCCTCGGTTCAGTCTCTGATTTAGGGGTGCCTCCGAAGGGGCCGCCCCCCTAAAATCATCCCCCCGGAAGCTAAAGAACCCACCCTGGGACGCCGATACAAATTGCAAGACCAGCTGACTCTATTACACGGAAGTTTGAGAGCCACAATGTCACTTGCGGTAGTAAACGGAACCTCATCGAGCGTCGGGAGCAACTCCCTAGCGGATCTGAATCTGTCCAGCGCCCAAAGCGCGCAGATAGAGCAGATCCTATCAGAGATGCAATCCGGGATGCTCAGCCCGATCGAAGCACGCGCACAAATCGCGTCGGTTGTCAGTTCCCCGCAACAAGCGGCGAGCGGTCAATCCTCGACGCCTCAAAGCGCAACGACTTCTTCACACGACAGCGTGCCGCTCCAACAGTATTACGAGCTGCCGCTCCCGCAAGAGTCGTTGAAGACTTCGGCGCTGCCCAGCTACAACTCGCACGGTGCAGCCACCGAAGCAGTCTTCTCAGGGACTTCGCAAGCCGTCAACGCGCACGCTTAGTCGCGCGAGCATCTTGATCACCGCGAGCACGATTCGCTCGGCAGGAAGCCGGCGATACGTCGCGGTGTCGTGCTTTTCGGGAATGACAACGGTCATCGTCGCATTGGATTCGTAGAGCAAGACGTTTCCATTTGCATCGACGCCGAAGTCGATGCCGCCGAATTCGAGACCCATCGCATCGGCGATGCTCCGGAGTGCGGACATCGTATGCTCGCCGAGAAACGCCGGCATGTCGGAGAGAAAGCGCTCTTCTTCCCCACGATGCGCGACATCGTTCATTTGCGCGGATCCGTAGTGCACTTTCCAATCGGATGAAATTGCAAGGTGCAGCGGATAGAGTTCTCCATCGACCATGATGACGCGAAACTTGCGGTATTTACCGTCAGTGCCGCGTCCGTCGAGATACTCGAGCGACAGTAAGGTCTCACCGGGAAGGCCGTCGATCGCCGCGGCGAGATCCTCGGCTCGATCGACCTTGACGAAGAACCGGCCGGTGTGAAACCCAGGCGCGCGCAGCATGATCGGATACGCGAACGACACCTTGCTTAATTCCGAGCGTCCGAACTGACGGATCTGCGGCGTTACGACACCGCTCAGAACGCGCAACCGCGCAGCATTCTGCAGGCGTCCCGTCGCGAGAACATGATCCGGTTGATTCACGACCGGAGCGTCGGTAAGCGCCAGAATCTCTTTCGCCCTAGCGAGCGCTTCCGCACAGCGATCCGCATCGCCGATCGCGTTGAAGACGACGTGGTGTGGCGGCAGCGGCACAGCATCATGGAAGAGCTCGACAACAAGCACCGTCGTGAGGAAGATACGCTCGTCGAGAAACTGCGCAGTCGAAACCGTCCCTCCGAGCGCCGAACAGAGCAGCAAAACGCGTACTGGCTCGCCATCGCCGCGATACGAACCCTCCGAAATCGCTTCACGGAAGCCCGAGACACGATGTTTGTTGGCGCCTTCAGTGTCGCCCAGCTCGTCGAGAACGTACGCAAGCCCCTGATGCGCCATTGGATGCTCGGGATCGAGCTCGAGCGCGCGAGCGTAATGACGGCGTGCGTCCTCGAACCGGCTGGTAGATACGAACGTATACGCGAGATTAACGTGACTGGCGATGTCGTCGGGATGCTTGCTCGCTGCTTCGGCAAACGCTGCTTGGGCTGCCGTCCGTGCGCCAGCCTTATAATGCAAACGCCCGATCGCATTTAGCGCGCGGGCATCGCCGGGTTGCTTTGCGAGAATGCCGGCGTACACCATACGCGCGAGCTCCATATGACCGAGCACTTCGAGCAAGCTCGCGCGTTCGTAGCGCAGATCGATAGAGGCCGGATCGGCTTTGATCCGGCGTTCGACGTCGCGTAACGCGTTTTCGACGGTCGCGCTAAACGGGGGGTGCTCCATACCTAACGCGAACCCGTCCGTGGGTAAGAACGTGTCGAGCTTTTCATTTTCCGGCCGCGAGAACGGCGTTCGTTATGCGTTTGCAGTCCTCATCGTCGCGATTGCATATGTCATGTTTGCGAAGGTCGGCTTCTCGCTTGCGTTCTCCGTAAAACAGGTCACTGCAGTTTGGCCGCCGAGCGGGATCGCCGTCGTTGCACTACTCCTCGGCGGGTTGAGCTTATGGCCCGGCGTCACGATCGGCGCATTCTTTGCGAACCTGATGACGCATGAACCCGTCCAGACGGCGCTTGGCATATGCGTCGGAAACACTCTCGGGCCTCTTTTGGCGGTCTATTGGCTGCGTCGTAGCGGATTCGATCCGCGACTCGAGCGCGTCAACGACGTCTTGCGGCTGGCGGGATTCGGCGCACTCGCGATGATCGTTAGCGCGACAAACGGCGTTGTTTGGCTGGCGAGCGCGGGGATTGTTCCTTGGCACGACTACGGTGTCGTCTGGCGAACCTGGTGGGACGGCGACGCGATGGGCGTCTTGCTCTTTGCGCCGTTCTTGCTGACGTGGATTGGGTCGCGCGACGTTCGTATCGCACAAGGCCGAACGATCGAAATGCTCGCTTTCCCGGTCGCGTTGCTGGTCGTTGCGTGGCTCGGTTTCCTCAACAACCTGCGACTAGGATTCTTGGTCTTCCCGGCCATCATCTGGTCGGGTTTGCGCTTTAAGCAACGCGTCACGTCGACGGCCGTCGTCCTCGTCTCGTTGATCGCGATCATCGGAACGCAACACGAGATCGGCCCCTTCGCGGGTGGTACGCTCGATCAACGCCTCGCATATCTGATGACACTCATGGCAGTGCTGTCGATCACCGGACTAATTCTCGGCGCGGTTACATCCGAGCGCGAGCTCGCCGACGAAATGCGACACGACGCGGAGCAGCGCGAACTGGAGAATGCGACGCAGATTGCGCGCACGCTGCAGGGCGCATTTCTTCCCAAGCGCCTTCCTGAACATCGCGACGTAACATTCGATGCACTCTATCTCACTGCCGGACGCGAAGCGCTCGTCGGCGGCGACTGGTACGATGCGTTTACGATTCCGGATGGTGAGATCGTCGTATCGATCGGCGACATGCTTGGGCACGGCGTCAGCGCCGCCGTAACCGCCGCCGAAATTCGTCAGCGCATTCTTGCGACGGCCTTCAGCACGAGCGACCCGGCCGAGATCTTGGCGAAAGTGAATCGCACCCTGAAGGACGAGGAACAAACGATCGCGACCGCGCTCGTTGCGTTCATCGATCCCAAAGGCGCGACCATCCGGTTAGCCAGCGCCGGACATCCGCCGCCGATCGTCGCTGGTCCGACCATTCGGGCACGCTTTCTACCGTACGGCGGACTGCCGCTCGGCGTGCTCGCGGATTCCGAGTACGTGACGCATCCCGTCGCGCTCGAAGCGGATGCGGCCGTGCTCTTCTACACCGACGGCGTTACCGAGTTCAACCGGAACATCGAAGCTGCCGAAGCGGCCCTGCTTGCGGCGGTCGATGCATTCGTGAGCGAACCGCTCTCGAATCCGGCCGCGATCGTACAACGCCGCGTTATGGGAACCTCGCAGCCGGTCGACGACGTTGTCTTGATGGTCATCCGGCTCGCGCCATCGCCGGTCGGAGCGGGAGCAATAACGCCGCACTAGGAACGAGGGGCCATGATTCGACGCACGATTGCATTCGCGGCGCTGGTGGCGCTACTCTTCGGCCCGGCCATTATGCCGCGCGCGGACGCTTACGAAGCGCACGTACTCAGCTATTCCGACGGGCTCGACATCTCGTCGCTGAATCCGTTCTTTGCGACCTCGGGCAATGCAATAGCGCTTCAAGAACTAACGGGAGCAGAGTTCGTCCGTTTCGACGAACACGGTAATCCGATTCCCGAACTCATCACCGAGATTCCGACGGTCGCGAATCACGGCATCAGCCGCGATGGAAAGTCGATCACGTTCCACTTGCGTCACAACGTCAAATGGAGCGACGGTCAACCCTTCGACTCGTCGGATGTCATCTACAGCGTCGCGGTCGCCAAGAATCCGCAGAACAACATCTTCGTTCGCGACATGTGGGACCGGCTCGTTAGCGCGACGGCTCCGGACAAGTATACGGTCGTCTTTCGTTCCAAAGAACCGTACGCAACGTTCATCGCAGATTATTTCTCGACGCAGAGTTCGTCGGCGATTCTTCCGAAGCACATTCTCGGCCCGGGGACGTCGATCAACCAAGCACCGTATAACGGGCTGCCGGTCGGAATCGGGCCTTTTCGCTACACTGCGTACAACCGCGGTAACGACGTCGAAATGGAAGCCAATCCGTATTATTGGCGTGGCATGCCGAAGCTGCACAAGGTCATCTACAAGATCATCACCGACGACAACACACGGCTCACGCAGCTGCAATCAGGTGAGCTCGATCTCTCGGACTTGATCAACGGAACGCAAGTCGCGAGCGCGAAGGCCATTCCGGGCAAAAAGAGCGCGACGCGACCGAGCCAGTACATGTCCGGCCTCTTCTTCAATACTTCGCACAAAGTGGTCTCGGATCCGGTCGTGCGCCGTGCGTTGCGCTTAGCGACCGATCGCGCGACGGCATTTAACAAAGTCGTACTCGGAAACGGCGTCATGACCGAATCGGTCGTGCCACAGATCGCGCGCGATTGGCTCGATTTGGGTGCTCCCAAATACGACCCCCCGGCAGCCGCAAAGATGCTCGACGAAGACGGCTGGAAGCTCGGTCCCGATAAAATTCGGCACAAGAACGGCGTCGCGCTCAACATCGATATGGCGATTCCGTCGGGATACCAGCCGAGCTCGACGCTTGCTGCAATCCTCAAGGAAGATTGGGCCGAGGTCGGCGCCGGCGTCACGATTCACATGTGGTCGACGCCGCAGTTCTTTGCCATCTACGCAAACGGCGGGATCATTCAGACCGGCAAGTTCGACCTCGTGCTGTATTCGCAATCACTCGGGCCTGTGTTTCCAAACATCAACGGCGTCTACGACTGCGAGTCGATTCCGCCGAACGGCGCGAACTCATCGCGCGAGTGCAATCACAAAGTCGACGCGCTCAACAATCAGTACCTGCACAGCTACGACCCAGCCGTGCAGAAAAAGACGGCCGCTGAGTTTCAGCGTCTGATCGATAACGACGCCCCCACGATCATCATCTACGAACGCGCGTTCACGTCGGTCTACGACGGCCGGATAACCGGCTACCATCCACACGCGTTCTCGATGTGGGGCGATCCGATGGAGCTGGATATCTAGCTAGGCGGCGAGACCCTTGGACGCGCACTCGACGAACGTCGAGAGCGCGGGTGAAAGCCACTTGTCTTCGCGGTACGCGAGCAGCGTTGCGACCGTGCCGCGTAGGTTGATCGGAAGAATCGCGTACTTTCCATCTGCGAGCTCGCGCTCGATCGTAAAGCGCGGTAAGATCCCGATGCCGATCCCGGCAGCAACGCACTGTTTCACGGCTTCGATCGAATTGAATTCCGAGATCACCGACGCCCGGCGTCCAGCGCGCGCGAGAAAAGCCTCGAAGAGCGTGCGATACGTGCACGTCGGTTCAAGAACGAGGATCGTTTCGCGTACGAGATCGGATGGGCGCACGCTCGTGCGACCTTCAAGGCGATGTCCCTTCGGAGCGATCAGCACGAGCTCGACATCGCCGAAATTGTGCGTGCGAAAGGCCGGATAATCGCGAGCCTCATCGATGAAAAGACCGACGTCGTAGCGCCCGCTTTGAACGCCGTTGCGCACGACGCCGCACTCCTCGACCTCGACGATAACGCTCGCGGTGGGATGCTGCTTGCGCAGCGCCTGTACGATCGGAGGCAATTTATAGGTGCACAGCGATTCGGCCGTGCCGACGCGCAGCGTTTCGGTCGCGTCCTTCTCACGCAGGGCGTTGACCGCTTCCTCAGCTAGCTCGACCATACGAGCCGCGTAGGATTCGAGCTTCTCGCCGGCCGCTGTCAGTTCGATCCGCCTCCCCAGGCGCCGGAACAGGGGCTGCCCCAGCTCGCGCTCCAGGGACTGGATCTGGGTAGTCACGGCGGACTGGGCATAGCTCAGATGCTCGGCGGCCCGCGTGAAGTTCAGGGTCCGAGCGACCTCCCGAAACGTTCGCAGCTCCTTGAGCTCGAGCAACCGTCTACCCCTTCAATCGGTTTTAGAGATTGATCCGATCAAAACATTCGTTCTTTACGATGGATGGAATACCCTAGGATATGTACATGGAACTGCTCGCCTTCGGTCTGACACTAGCCGCCCTCGGCGCCCTCGCTATCCGCTACGGTACCGACACGCGCGACTTCGGCCAGTCGCCCTTTCACAAGAACTAGCCCCCAAAGATCTAGCTCCTAACAGAGTAGGGGAGCAGAACCTGGGCCCACGGAAGCAGGTTCGACTTGCTCCCGCGCTGGCACGTACCGATACAGCCGTATCTGACCGCGCTGTTTGCCGCCATCACACTCTTGGTCGGCCTATCAACTGCGGCGCTTTTCTACGACCGCATGAAGGCTGCGAGCATCAGCGACGCTACCGTGTCCTTCAAACGAATCTCCAGCGTGATGGCGCAACAAGTGCTCGAGGCACGGTTAGAAATCCAGTACGAGCTGGGCCTCACGACGTCTCGACGCATCGCGAACGCGCATTCGCTCGCCGAAGCCCTTGCAGACAGAGACGACCTCTTGCCGCTGCTGAAAGCGAACTCCCTCGTTTCGCAGGTGTTCGTCGGGTATCCGAATGGCGACTATATTCGCTATAGCAGAATACTCGCCAATGACAATCCGCCGACGTCCGTTCGCACCTCTGCTGTCTATACAGTGTACACAGTCGAGAATCGGGGCGGCCTAAAGATCGGGCGGTACCGGTTTTACGATAAGCATCGAAAGCTGCTCGGCAGCAGGAACAGAAAAACCGTCTTTGACCCACGAACGCGACCATGGTTCAACACGTTGACGGGCGTAATCACGGTCACCCCACCGTTTGTTTTCGC
>Ga0302326_10021295_pt1 | contig 13303 bp, 15 predicted proteins | sample Palsa_T0_3_FD_202264 | JGI IMG/M metagenome (GOLD analysis project Ga0302326, IMG submission 202264) | Peat permafrost microbial communities from Stordalen Mire near Abisko, Sweden - Palsa_T0_3 | ecosystem: Environmental > Terrestrial > Soil > Palsa > Peat permafrost | place: Sweden: Abisko... | reverse complement strand
CGGGCGTACGGCAACACCGCCGCCCCGACGGCCGTCGGCGTCACCTCGCGACCTGAACGGTCCAGTAGCCGCTGGCCGAGCTCACGTTCGAGCCGGCCGATCTGCGCCGAGACGGCGGGCTGGGCGACGTGGACGCGAGCCGCGGCGCGAGTGAAGCTGCGCTCCTCGGCGACTGCGACGAGGTATTCGAGCTGGCGCAGCTCCATAACGAATCACTCTACCTCGGAGAATCAATATGTCTTTGACGTATGGACCAATCGGTTGCAGAACTGGCAAGAGCAAGCAGCGTTCGAAAGGAGCGGACCTCGTGAACAGCACGCCAGAGCAACTCGCAGCCGGCTACTTCGATGCGTGGGAGGCGGGTGCCTCCGAGCGGTTGCGGCCGCTGATCGCCGACGACATCAGCTTCCGTGGACCGCTGGCCGAGGTCCACGGCGCCGACGACTACATCTCGTCGATCGAAGGCCTGTTCGGGGCGACCGAGAAGCTCGTGATCCACCGGCGGTGGGTCGACGCCGACGCCGAAACCGGTGATGTGCTGACGTGGTTCGACCTGCACGTTCCGGGCGCGCCGCCGGCGCCCGTGGCGAGCTGGATCCACGTCGAGCGCGGGACCATCAACGCGTGCAGGTGACGTTCGACCCGCGCGGGATGCTGGCGGCGGCGCCGAGCTGACAGTGGTTTAGTCGTCGCCGCTTCCGCGCTCCTGCGCAAACTCGCGGAAGCGATCGGTAACCCTCTGGTCACGCGAGGGCTCAGCCGCGCCCGGTTCCGACTGCTGTTCGTCGTCGTCGTCGGCGGGCGCACCGTCAAACAGTTCCTGCTCACTGACGATCGTCGTGTTCGCTTCCAGCACGACGCCCTCGGCGAACTGCCGCACGCGCTCCTCGTCGCCCGGCCGCACCGACGTGATCTGCACCGAGCCCTTCTTCGAATTCAAGCTGACGTCCCAGTTCGCGCTCAATAGCGCAGCGGTCCTCTCAAACGCGTCCCGCCACTTCTTGGGCGGCTTGCCGCTCAGCGCAACGGTCAGCTTGCCGTCACTCACCTCGGCGGTTGACCAATCCAGCTTCAGCGGCTCCATCGTCAGGCTCCTCCGGTCGTTGGCGTCTCGACAGTGAGCTACCCCGCCACGCCAGATGTACTCGTGTGACGCTCCGTCCGGCGGTGTTGTGGGGTCGGCGCCAATACCCGCGGTCGCGCTCCGTGGCCGACGACGAGATCGACCAGGCCGGACACGTAGCGCCCGCCCTTGACGTCGCCGTCGACGACGAGGCGCGGCTCGCTCAGCGGCGCTCCGTTCTCGTTGAGCGAGATCTGCAGGTGCTTGCCGCCGACCCATTGCTCGGCCGGAGTGACGACCGCAACGTAGCTGTCGTCGCCGACGCCGGCCACCCAGGTCCCGACCCCGAGCGCGACGTGCGCGGCCCGCAGCACCTCGTCGAGCGACGGCCCGACCTCGGTGACGTTGGTCGTCGTCGTTCCGGCGAGAAAGCTCGCCTGCAGCGTCTCGGGCGGGAGCGCCGCGAGCTGGGCGGCCGTCAGCGTCGTCGCGTGCGAGCCCTGCTCGACGGTCACCGTGCCCGGCGTGAAGCCCGGAGTCGGTGTCGGGCTCTGGACGCCGACGGTGATCGTCGAGACGGCCGCAACGTCACGGATCGGCTGATCGTCGCCGGGCACGAGCAGCGCCGGCGCGAGCAGCTTGTGGCCGCCGACGATCAGCGCCAGGTAGGCCGGGTGGTTGCCGAAGCTCGGGTCGAGCTCGCCCTCGCCGAACGTGACCGGCGCACCCACCCGGGCGCTGACCGAGACCGTGACCCGCAGCAGGCCGTTCTTGATCGTCGGGTCGGCGTTCGGCTGTGCGGCCGTGACGAGGCTCTCCAGCGAGACGCCAATCGCGGACACCGGGCCGCCGCCGTGCCGGGTGACCGTAAACGTGGTCTGTGGCATCGCCGCCAGCTGCGCCTCGGAGTAGGTCGCCGGGGTCGTGACCGCGCCGGTGACCGACACCGAGCCAGCGCACGTGCCGATGATGCCAGCGCGGATCGGGCCGACCCGGCACGGGCAGAGCGGACGGATGCTGCGCAGCTTGCTCGACAACGGACAGGCAATCGGCCCGCAGTTTCCGACATGGTGTCCCGCCGCGGACGCGGCCGGGCAGTAGCGGCCGGGGTGCCCGGACGCGCGCATCGGACTTGACGCGAACGCTGAGGTCACCCCCAGCAGGGCGAGCGCCAGCGCGGCGGTGCACGCGATCAACGATCTACGCAATGTCATCGAGCCTCTCTCTCCGGCCAGGCCGGCCGTCGACCAAGCCTACCCGCGACCCGGCTACCGCCGGTGTGCGAGGAGCCAGTCGAGCACCTCGCCGGCGGCGCCGTCGGGCGGGAACACCGGGTAGAAGACGTGCTCGATCGTCGCGTCGGAGATGATCATCGTCAGGCGGCGGTAGAGCCGCATCCCGGCGGTCTCGAACGTCGGCAGCGTCAACAGCTGTGCCAGCGCCAGCGACTCGTCGGACAGGATCGGGAACGGCAGCGCAAGCCGTTGGACCAGTTCCGCCTGATACTCGGTGCTCTGGCTGGAGAGGCCGAACACCGTCGGCGCGCCGGCCTGCGCCAGCTCCGCATGGTGGTCACGAAAGCCGCAGCTCTCCGGCGTGCAGCCGCGTGCCCCCGGGATCTCGTTCCACCCGTCGGGCAACGGCGTGCCGGGCTCGCCGGTCATCGGATACAGGTACAACACCGTGCGGCCGGGGCGAGGCTCATCGAGCCGCACCTGGGTGCCGTCGGTTGCGGGCAGCGTCAGCGCCGGCATCGGGGTGCCGGGCAGGTGGTCGGCCGCGCCGTCGTCGATCGGCTCCGGCAGGTCGTCGGGCAGCGTCGTGTAGTCGGTGCTCATCGTCTCTCCTGGCTATGGGTGGGCGCGTAACGTCAGGATCCGCGCGACCGAGGCCTGCGTGGCTGCCTTCGAGACCTTGCCGCTCGAGATCGCGTGAGCGAGCGCCTGTACGACCGTGATCCCCTGAACGCCGGAGCTCGGCTGGCTGCAGAGGATCAGGTCGGCGCCGGCGTTGGCGGCCAGCACCGCGCGGTTGCCGAGGCTCCCGTAGGCGGATAGCGCGCCGGCGTCGATCGAGTCGGTGATCGTGACGCCGTGGAACCCGAGCCGACCGCGCAACTCGCCCTCGATCACCTTCGACGACAGCCCGGCGGGACGGGTGGGATCGAGGGCGGGGTAGACCGCCCACGAACTCATCACCAGTTTGGCGCCGGCCTCGATCGCCGCGCGGAACGGAAGCTCATCGATCGAGCGCAGCTGCGCCAACGGCACGTTCAGCGTGACCGGGCGGTCATCGGTGTTCTGCGGGGCGGTCGCTGCGCCCAGGCCGGGGAAGTGCTTGACGGTGGCGGCCACGCCGGTGGGTTGCTGAGCGGTCACGAACGACGATCCCAGCCGCGCCACCGTGGCCGGATCTGAGGAGTAGGACCGCTGGAACTGGTCGTCGAAGTCGCCGGCGGTGCGGTACACGTCGAGCACCGGCGCGAGGTTGACATTCATTCCGACCGACGTCAGCAATTGCCCGGCACCCGTGCCCGCCGCCGTGGCCGCGGCGGCGGCGTCGCGCTGCTCGCCGATCTGCTTCTCCGACAGCACTGGAGCACCCGGCAGCCGCCGAACCTGCCCACCCTCCTGATCGGTCATCAGCAGCAGCGGCAGGTGCGCGGGACTTGCCTTCGCGGCCGCCTGCAGCTGCTTGATGACGCCGTGTATCTGGCCCAGGCTCGAGACGTTCGAGCCGAAGAAGATCACCCCGCCGACCTCTCCCGCGCGAATCTGCGCCAGGAGCGACGGGGGCGGCTCGAGGCCCGCGTAGGAGTAGATCACGCGGGCGCCCGCGAGCTGTGTCACAGACAGCTTCGGCGTCGTCGGCTGTGGCGACGGCGAGGCGCCGCCGTTGCCTCCGGCCGTGGTCGCCGGCGGTGCGCTCCCGCCGGCCTCGAGGCTGGCCCTCGAGGTCGCGCTCGCCCCACCGCAGGCGGCCAACCAGGCCGACGCGAACGCCGCGATAAACAGCAGCCGGAACAGCGGGCCCCGTGCACGGGGATGTTCGATCATCGCCATCTGAGGCTACGTCAATGCCGATTTGACGGTTGCGGCAACGGATCGCACCGGCGGTAGCGTGTGTCTGCACAGTGACCGAGCACGCGACGCTGATCCGCGAACCGCTGCAGTGCTCCTGGACCGCCGCCGAGGCGGTCCAGGCGATCGCCGACGAGCGGCTGCCGTTCGCGCTGACCGGCGCCTGGGCGGGCGGCGGCGCGATCGTCGGATCGGACCCGCTGGAGGTCGTCCAGCCGGGAGATCTGCGCGGTGGCGATCCGTTCGCCGTGCTCGACCGTCTGCCCCAAGTCGACGGGGCCGACGCGGCGAGCAGCCGGGCGATCGGTGGAGGCTGGTTCGGCTGGCTCGGCTATCGGCTGGCCACCGCGGTCGAGCGGGTGCCGCTGACCCCGGTGCGGCCGGTGCCGATGCCGGAGCTGCACCTCGCCTACTACGACAACGTGCTCCGGCTTGATCCAGACGGACGGTGGTGGTTCGAGGCGCTCGTCACCGCCGACCGCCGCGATCACCTGGAGGTGCGGTTGGGCGTGCTGCGCCGCCGGCTGTCGTTGCCGGCACCCGCCGTGCGCGCGGCCGCGCCCGAGCCGTTCGTGATCGACGTCCAGGCCGCGGAGTGGCATGTCGACGCGGTCGCCGAGTGCCGGGAGCGGATCGCGGCGGGGGAGATCTTCCAGGCCAACCTGTGCCTGCGGCTGGACTCGGTCTCAGACGCTGGCGCGGCGGTCCTGTCGGCCACGGCGCTTCGGCGGATCTCACCCCCGTACGCGGCGATGTTCGACACGCCGGATGGGTCGGTCGCCTCGCTGTCGCCCGAGCTGTTCCTGCGCCGCCGTGGCAACCAGGTACTGACCGCCCCGATCAAGGGGACGATTGCGCGGGCCGGGGATCCGGACGCCGATGCGGCCGCGCTCGAGCGCCTGCGCAACTCGGCCAAGGACGCGGCCGAGCACGTGATGATCGTCGACCTGATGCGCAACGACATCGGGCGCGTGTGTGAGTACGGATCGGTGGCGGCGCCGCGCCTGCCGACTCCGGAGGCCCATCCCGGTCTTTGGCATCTGGTCTCACGCGTGCGCGGCACGTTGCGGCCGGGGACGACCAACGCGGCACTGTTGCGCGCGACGTTCCCGCCGGGCTCGGTCACCGGAGCGCCGAAGGTCCAGTCGCTGCGGGTGATCGCCGAGCTCGAGCGGACCGCGCGTGAGGTCTACACCGGCGCGATCGGGTATTGCAGTCCAATCGCCGGGGTCGAGCTGAACGTCGCGATCCGGACGCTTGAGCTGCGCGACGGGCGGCTGTGGATCGGGGCCGGTGGCGGGATCGTGGCGGACTCCGATCCCCGCGCCGAGCTCGACGAGGCGATCGCCAAGGCGCGCCCGATCGCGGCCGCCGTGGGCGCCGACGTTGTCATCTCACGTCGCATCGCCGGCGGACGTCGCCTCGCGGCTCGCCACTTCACGGTCCCCGTCTAGATGAATGTTGACCGCTCGCTCGGCGTCTTTGAGACGTTGCTGGTGCGCGACGGCGCGGTGCACGCGCTCGGCGCTCATCTCGCCCGGCTGCGGGGGTCGATCGCGTCGCTGTACGGACTGCAGCCGCCGGGCGATCTGGAGGAGCGGATCCGGGAGCGAGCTGCGGCGCTGGGCGTCGGCGAACACCGTCTGCGCGTCGACATCCGTCCCGGACAGCCGGCGCCGGACGTGACCTTCCAGACCGGCCCGGTGCCGTCGCGCCCTGAGCTGTTCAGGCTCCGACCGCTGACGATCGCCGGCGGCTACGGCGCCCACAAGCTCGCCGACCGCGGGCCGCTGACCGGTACGAGCTCAGCCTCGGGCGGCCCGGTGGCGCTGCTCGTCGACGCCGATTCCGCCGCGACGGTGCTCGAGGCCGCGTGGGCGAACGTTTGGCTGGTGCACGAGGACCGGCTGATCACGCCACCGCTCGACGGGCGGATACTGCCCGGGATAACACGCGCGCGCGTGGTTGCGCAAGCCGGGTCGCTCGGGCTGTCGATCGCCGAGCGGCCGATCACGCTGCCGCAGGCGCGCGCGGGACAGCCGATGCTGACCTCGTCGCTGCAGCTGGCCGCCGCGGCGGCGTTCGAGGATGGCCCCGAGCCGGATCAGGCGGTGGTCGCGACGATCGGGCGGATCCGTCGCGCGCTGCACGAGACCGACTGGGAATAGCGGGTCAGCTGCCGAACACGCTGCCGAACTCCTCGCGCAGCGGGCCTTTCGAGATCTTGCCCGTTGGGGTCTTGGGCAGTTCGTCGCGGAGCTCGATCCGTGCGGGCAACTTGTACTTCGCCAGCCGTTGCGCGACGAACGCCGCCAGCTGCTCGGTGTCCAGCTCGTAGCCGTCGACGGGCGCGACAACGGCCAGCACCTCCTCGCCGCGGACCTCGTGCGGCAGGCCGATTACGGCTACCTCCAGCACGCCCTCGTGCTCGTAGATGACCTCTTCGATCTCCCGCGGATAGATGTTCTCGCCGCCGCGAATGATCATGTCCTTGGTGCGGTCGACGATGAAGAAGTAGCCGTCGTCGTCGACGTAGCCGATGTCGCCCGTGTGCAGCCACCCGTCGCGAATGGAGTCAGCCGTGGCCGCCTCGTTGTACAGATAGCCGGGCATCACGTTCGGGCCGTGGATCACGATCTCGCCGTACTCGCCGTTGGCGACCTGCGACCCGTCCTCGCCGATGATCTTCATGGGCTGACCGCGGATCGGCAGACCGATCGACCCGGCCTTACGCGCTCCGTAGAACGGATTGATCGAGGAGACACAGCTGGTCTCCGTCAGGCCGTAGCCCTCGAGGATCCGAATCCCGAACTTGGTCTCGAACGCCTCGAGCAGATCGACCGACAGTGGCGCCGCGCCGCAGATGATGTAGCGCAGCGAGTTCTCAGGCCCGGGCGCGTTGGGAGCGTTCAGCACCGCCGCCAGGATCGTCGGGACGGCGGAGATCGTCGCCGGCTGCAACTGCTCGACGGTCTCCCAGAACTTTGACGCCGAGAACCGCTCCCACATCACCACCTCGCAGCGGATCATCATCGGGATCAGGCAGGTCACGACCTGGGCGTTGGCGTGGAACAGCGGCAGCAGCATCCCGACTCGGTCGCCGGCGCCGAGCGGCACCAGCTCGGCGCCCTGGGTTGCGTTGACCAGCAGGTTGCGATGGGTCAGCATCGCGCCCTTGGGCTTGCCGGTCGTGCCCGACGTGTAGAGGATCGAGGCGAGGTCGTCGGGCCCGCGTGAGATCGGGGCCCGCCCACCCATCGGCTTCCCGGCGCCACGCTGTGCGATCGCCGCCAGCGACACGTCGCCGGCGCCGGAGTCGTCGATGCAGATCACCTGGTCGACGCGGCCGAGCTCACCGCGGACCGGCGCGAGCACGCCGACGCCGCGTTCGTCGGTCACGACCGCGACCGCGCGCGAGTGCTCGATCACGTACGCGGCCTCGGGCCCGACGTACGCCGGATTGACCGGCCCAAGGACCCCGCCCGCCTTCAGGATCGCCCACCACGCCTCCAGGAACTCCAGGCAGTTGGGCAAAAACACCGACACGACGTCGCCGCCGGTGACGCCGAGGTCGGCCAGGCCGGCCGCGAGCTGGTCGGTGCGGGCGTCGAACTCGCCGTAGGTCATCGTCCGCTCCTTGAAGCGGACGAACGGTCGGTCGGGCTCGGCGCCCGCACGGGAGCGCAGCAGGTCCGGCAGCGTGGTGAGGGCGGGGTCCGGTTGCATCTCGTCCTAGACCAGGTGCGCCAGCGCCCCGCCATCGACCAGGTAGGCCGACCCGGACGAGAACCGCGAGCGGTCAGACGCCAGGAACAGGACCACGCCGGCGACGTCATCGGGTTCGCCGAGACGCCCCTGCACATGGGCGATGTACTCGTCGAACGTCACCGGCAGGATCGCCTCCAGCGCCGCCCGATTGGCCGACACCATCTCGGTGTTGACCCAGCCGGGGCAGACCGCGTTGACCCGCACGCCCACGTCACGCATCTCGATCGCCGCGGTCTTCGACAGCGACACGACCCCGGCCTTGGCGGCGCCGTAGTGGCCGGTCGCCGGCGAGCCGCCGAACGCCTTGATCGAGGCGATGTTGATGATCGAGCCGCCGCCGCCCTGGGCCATCGCCAGCGCCGCGTGCTTGGTGCACAAGAAGACGCCGTCGAGGTCGACCGCCATCACCGTGCGCCACTCGTCGAGGCTCATGTTGACCAGCGGGTTGACCGACGCGACGCCGGCGCTGGAGACGAACACGTCGAGCTTGCCGTGCCGGGCAACCGCATCCGTGACCAGCTTCTGGACCTGCGCCTCGTCGGAGACATCGCAGACGACCCCGTCGCCGGAGACATGCTGACCTGCGGTGTGGGCGGCCGCCTCGTCGATGTCGGCGCAGACGACGGTGGCGCCCTCGCCGGCCAGCTTCTTGGCGACCGCCAGCCCGATGCCGTTGCCGGCACCGGTGACGATCGCCGTCCTTCCACTCAGTTCGCCGCTCATAGCACGCTCGCAGTCAGGGCGTTGTCAAGGATGTAGTAGGCGCCGTTGACCCAACGTGCGTCGTCGGAGGCCAGGAACGCCGCCGTCTCGGCGACCTCCTCGGGTGTCCCGAGTCGACCCTGTGCCTGCTGGGCCAGGGCACCGAACTCGGCACCCGTCGCGGCCTCGAACGGAGCCACCAGCCGCTCGACCATCTCGGTGTCGATGAACGCGGGACAGATCGCGTTGACCCGGATCCCGGCCTCGCGCAGTTCGGTCGCTGCGGTCTGGGTCAGACGGATCACAGCTGCTTTGGAGGCACAGTAGGCGCCGAGCAGTGGCACGCCGCCGAGCCCGGCGACCGAGGACATATTGATGATCGTCCCCTGCGTGGCGGCGAGCGCCGGGACCGCGTACTTGATCCCGTAGAAGACGCCGTTGACGTTGATCCGCATCAGCTGGTCGAACTCCTCGTCGGAGATCTCGGGCAGCGGCTTGCCGATCTCGATGCCGGCGTTGTTGACGATCACGTCCATCCCGCCGAACCGGTCTTGCGTGGCGGCGATCGCGGCCTGCACGTCGGCGGATCGGGTGACGTCGCAGTGCACGGCGAACGCGTCACCGTCGAGCCCGCTGGCGGCCTCGGTGCACGTCGCGTGATCGAGATCGGCGAGCGCCACTTGGGCGCCGTACTCAGCAAACTTGGTCGCGATCGCGAGCCCGAGCCCGCGGCCGGCGCCCGTCACGAGCGCTCTCTTACCTTCGAGTTGCATATCGAGTTCTCTCCTGAGTTGATCAGTCGACGTGGCCGGTGACCTGCGGCGCCGACACGAGCCCGAAATGCTTGAGCACCCCGAGCAGCGTCCGATGCCCGAACGCCTGGCAAGCGGAGCCCATCCCGACGAGCGCGGGCTTACCGATCGTCAGGTGGTGGGCGGCGTAGGCCTGCAACAGACCGGTCTGCTTGTAGTTGCTGGCCCCGCGCAGGATCACGTGGACGTTGCCCAGCGGCCCGGAGGCGTAGACCGATTCCAGCGAGATGTTGACCCGCTGGTTCTCACGTGGGGGCATCTGGTTCTGGACGCCCCGAGCGGTCTGCACGAGGAACTTCAGCTTCTCGTCGTGCGGCATGTCCTTGGCCTGCTCGAGCGCCGCGGCGACGATCGCGGGCACGCCCTGCATCAGCGCCCGGTCGAACAGGCCGCCGAGCACCTTGACGTTGGCGACGCGCGGGTCCCGCTTGAACCAGACCGGGTGTGAGGTGCCACCCCACGGCAGCGCGAGCATGGTCTGATGCACGCCCGGGACCGAGAGGTCGTAGGTGCCGCCGTCGGCGGGCCACTCGACGTACTGGTTGCCCTCCAGGAAGTAGGCCTTGGCCTGAGCGGCGTTGACGAGGATCGTCTCGGTCGACGCGACCGTCGGCGATCCCTTCCAGAACACGGCGATGTCGAGCGTGTCCAGCCCCGGCGTCTCGAGCGCGATGTTGGCGGCGATCTCGCCGGTCGTGTACATCTGGGCGATTCCGGGCGTCAGCAGCCGGTCGTTCTCCGCGAACGTGTCGCCGTACTCCTCGTCGCAGTGGATCATCCAGTCCTGCTCGCCGTTGGTGTCGGTGTAGTGACAGCCGGCGTTGATACAGGCCTGCACGACCACGTCGCCGTAGACGGCGAACGGGCCGACCGTGTTACAGACGACTTTGGCGCCGCGAAACAGCTCGGTCAGCGCGTCGACCGTGTGCTCGACCTCGCGGACCTCGAAGTCGGCGGTCTCCATCCCTGGGATGTGGTCAAGCGCGTCCTGCATCCGCTCGGCGTTGCGTCCGGCGGCGATGAACGGCAGGTTGTACTCCCGCAGGTACTCGGCGACGAGGCGGCCGGTATACCCGCTCACCCCGTAGATGACGACGGGCTTAGTGGTGCTCACTGACTGCTCCCCTCCCTGTTTTCGGACCCTCAGATTGGTGGTCCCGGCTCCTCTGAGCCGACCGTACCAGCGGGCGCCGGGGCACGCTCGTTATCACCTGTCCCAGAACGAGCCGCTTCATGCGCTCACGCTCAGGTGGCACGCAGCAACGTGAGCACCGCCAGCACCCGTCGGTGCTCGAGCGGCTCGACCTCGAGACCGAGCTTTCCGAAGATCCTGCCGACGTGCTTCTCGACCGCGGTCTGGGTCACCCCCAGCGCCTCGGCGATCCCCAGGTTCGACTTGCCCTCGGCCATCAGCGACAGCACCTGTCGCTCGCGCGCGGTCAGCGGCGCCAGCGGATCGGCCCGGCGCCGGCGCCCGACCATCAGCGCCACGATCTCCGGATCAAGCGCCGAGCCGCCGGCGGCGACCCGGCGCACCGCATCGGCGAACGAGTGCAGGTCGGCGATCCGGTCCTTCAGCAGGTAACCGACGCCGCGGGCGTCATCGCCGATCAGGTCCATCGCGTATGCCTCCTCGCGGAACTGCGAGAGTACGAGGACGCCGACGTCGGGATGGTTATGGCGGATCGCGATCGCGGCGCGGATGCCGTCGTCGGTGTGGTCCGGCGGCATCTGAACGTCGACGATCGCGACGTCGGGCGCGAGAGCCGCGACCTTGCGCAGCAGCTCGGGGGCGTCGCCCGCGGCGCCGACGACGTCGAAGCCGGCGTCGGCGAGCAGCCGGCTGAGCCCCTCGCGCAGCAGCAGTTCGTCGTCGGCGATCAGCACACGAACCGGTTGCACCCGGCGAACCCTATGGGGCCGCCGGTCGTGCCGCGGCCGAGCTGACGTGGCGCGCCGCGAACGGTGCGATCCGTACCGGCGAACGGCGGCGATCACAACTGGCTGGGTAGGATTACTTGACTTACGATGACGCTCTCGCTCCCGCCCCTAACTGACGTGGAAGCGCTCGCCGCCGTGCTGGACGATCCGGCGCTGCGGTTGTTCGATGCGACCGTCAACCTGATCCGTCCTCCCGAGGGTGGGCCGTACACGGTGCAAAGCGGACGCGCGGAGTACGAGCGGGGACACATCCCCGGTGCCGGGTTCGCCGACCTCGCCGGGCCGCTGTCGGATCCCGACTCGCCGTTCGCCTTCACGTTGCCCAGCGCCGAACGGTTCGCGGCGGCCGCGGGCCGGCTCGGGATCGGCGACGGCACCCACGTGGTTGTCTACGCCCAGGACACCCCGATGTGGGCGACGCGACTGTGGTGGGAGCTGCGGTACTTCGGGTTCGACGCGGTCAGCGTGCTCGACGGCGGACTACCCGCTTGGAAGGCGTCCGGTCGGGCGCTGAGCGATGCAGCTGTCGAATACCCGCCGGCGACGTTCGTCGCGCAACCGCGGCCGGAGTGGGTGGCGGGGCGCGCCGAGATCGAGCGGATCGTCGAGGCGGAAGACGCCCCCGCGTGCCTCGTCAACGCGCTCACGCCGCCCGTGTTCCGCGGCGAGGGTCGCAGCTCCTACAGCCGCCCGGGCCGGATCCCGGGCAGCGTCAACGCCCCGTGGACGGCGCTGATCGACCCGGACACGAACCGGTTCCGATCGGCTGCGGAGCTGCGCCACGTGCTCGAGGCCGCCGGTGCGCTCGGCGAGCGCCCGGTGATCGCGTATTGCGGCGGCGGGATCTCGGCCACCGTCGACCTGTTCGCGCTCTCGCTCGTCGGCCGTGACGACGCCCGCCTGTATGACGGCTCGCTGACCGAGTGGACGCGGGATCCCGCGCTCCCGCTCGAGCTCGGCTGACGCTCTCACGCCGATGAGCCGCTCGGCCGATTGCGCCCGTGGTATGGCTAGCCGGACATCGCCTGTCCGGTCGATCGTCGCGATCAGGCCGCGTGCCGCCTTTAAAACCACGCTCGTGGGTGCTTTCCTGGTGTACATGGAGAAGACACCCCGCTCACTGTTGGTGTTGCGCTACGGGATCGGCGGAGCGATGGCGCTCGCCGGGATCGTCCTGCTCGTCACCAACTCGGGCGGCTTCGGTGTCGACGGCTTCGCGCTCGGCGTCGGCGGCGGTCTGTCACTGATCATGCTCAACTTCCTCTACCGGCTCGGGGTCTCAGGCGACCGCGAGCGTGACCAGGAGGAGGAGGCGCGGACCTACTTGGAGCGCCACGGCTATTGGCCCGACGAGGCCGACGACCACCGCCCGCTCTCAGAGCGCGTCCGTGAGTTCGTCACGATCGACGACGACGAGCACGCCCCCGCGCACCACTGACCGGCTCCTGCTGATCCGGCCGCGCGGCTGATCCCTCCGGGTGGGTTGTTACCAAACACACCCATAGATGCTGCGATCTCACACTCGGAGAGTCGCCCGGCCGCCGCGGCCGCCTCAGCCGCCGCGGTGGCGCGCCAACGACCGGGTGAGTAGAACGGCGACCGCGACCGGAATCAGCCACCAGGCGACGATGCCCGCCGACTGCAGCGCCGCGGTGGCCCCGCCCGCGACGACGACGCCGGCGGCGGTCACCCAGTCATCACCGACGATGAAGTCCCAGACCGCCAGCAGCGCGCGTTTCATCAGACCCGCTCCAGCGCCGCCGGGGCGGTCGAGCGCAGCCATGCCACGAGTCCGACCGCGAACAGAGCCACCCCCGGGATCAGGCCCAGCAGTGACGCGTCTCCGCCGGGCCAGTGAGCGCCGACGCCCTCGGCCAGCCAGAACGTCCCGAACGACGTCAACAGCACCCCGACGACGAACTTCATCGTGTTCTCCG
>Ga0302326_10021294_pt1 | contig 13303 bp, 10 predicted proteins | sample Palsa_T0_3_FD_202264 | JGI IMG/M metagenome (GOLD analysis project Ga0302326, IMG submission 202264) | Peat permafrost microbial communities from Stordalen Mire near Abisko, Sweden - Palsa_T0_3 | ecosystem: Environmental > Terrestrial > Soil > Palsa > Peat permafrost | place: Sweden: Abisko... | reverse complement strand
GGTTGATTGCATGAATGGGTGCGCTGCCGGGAAGGCCGCGCTGCTGGCCGATGAAGGAGAGTCCGGTGAGAGGCATGGTTCGAAGCTCCGCTAGTTTGGTGTCACAAAAATACATCGCATGAGCTGAATTCCCGAACCGCAGGTCCTTCGGCTACGATTGGCGCAAAAAGCGCGCCAACCTCCGCTCAGGATGACAGATCATTTTTGATACAGACGCTGGAAATAGGACGATAGCCAATTACAGGTTAAATGGGGTGCTGGGGACGGCGACGGCTGGTCGGTGCGCCTGGGCGAAGGCGAATGCGGCGCGGGTGGCGGCCAGTTCTTCGCCCGCGACTTCAAGCCGCGGTGCACGGACGCGCGCCGAGCCGATGCCCGCTTCCTGCTGCACCTGCTTGATGAGCTGGATGAACTTGGGAACGGTGTCCATGCGCAGCAACGGCAGGAACCAGCGGTAGAGCTCAAAGGTTTCCTGCGCTTTGCCGGCGCGTGCAAAGTTGAACAGGTCCACCGATTCACGGGGGAAGGCATTGACGAGCCCGGCGACCCAGCCAACAGCGCCGGCGGAAATGCCTTCGACAATTGCATCATCGACGCCGACGCAGAGGGCGAGTCGGTCGCCGGTGAAAGCGCGAATGGCGGTGACACGGCGAACGTCGGTTGAGGATTCTTTCACCGCGGCGAGACTGGGGAACTCATCAGCCAGCTCAGCAATCTGCCCGGGAAGGTAATCCACGCCATAGGCGACGGGGTTGTTGTAGAGCATTCCCGGTAGCGGCGTTGCATTGAGAATCGCCGCGACGTGCGCCTTGTTTTCGCGCCAGTCGCCTTTGTAGACGTAGGGCGGCAGGATCATGAGGCCCGCGCAGCCAACGGCGTGAGCTGCCTTTGCCAGTTCGACTGACTCGGCCGTCGAGAGCGCGGAGATGGCTGCAACAACTGGAGCTTTGCCGTCGAAAGCAGCGATGACTGTTTTGAGGATGTCGATCTTTTCGTCGAAGCGCAGGGTGGAGGATTCGCCCAGCGAGCCCAGGCAGATGATTCCCGTGCAGCCATTCTCAATGAGCCATTGCGCGTGACGAGCGACGAAATTGTGGTCAATGGTCAAGTCGCTGTTGAAGGCGGTGGTCATGGCGGGCATGACGCCGGTGAAGTTCATAGCTCCCCCTGAAGGATTTTTTCCGTGGCCTGCGCCGGGACGAAGCGTGCGGGCAGGTAAGGCTCCGGCGGAATGGCCGGTTGGCTGCCGGTGAAGTGGGCGGCGAGCAGCTCTGCCGTGGCCAGGGAGGTGGTGATGCCCAGGCCTTCGTGTCCGGTGGCAAGCCACAGCGAGGGGTCGCCGGGAACGGGGCCGATGAGCGGCAGCTTGTCGGGCGTTGCGCCGCGGAGGCCGGTCCAGACGCGGAGCACGTTGAGCGAGGCGACCGCGGGCAGATAGAGCATGGCGCGGTCGAGCATTGCGGTCAGTATCGCTTGATCGACTGCTGAATCTTCCTTGCCGAATTGACGCGAAGAGCCGATGAGGATCTGTCCGGTCTGGCGGGGCTGCACGTTGAAGGCTACTGAGTCGGCGGCAACGGAGTGCGCGCTTTTCAGGTAGCCAAGCTCGACAAGCTGATGGCGGACGAATCCGGGATAACGGTCGGTGATGGCCAGGTGGCCTTTGCGCTTCTTTATCGGAATGCCGGGCGTGCAGCCTGCGGCATCGGCGCCCAGGGCATTCACCAGGCGGGTCGCGTGAAGGCGGGTTCCATCGTCCAGGATAACCTCGCCACCGGCCATGTGCGTGACGGTCCGGCGGAGGATGAGCATGGCGCCCAGAACCTGCGCTTGCTTTGCCAGATGCAGCGCGACCGCGGGTGGATTTACGATCGCATCCTCACTGACCAGGAGAGCCCCTGCCAGGCCTGGACTCAGGTTGGGTTCCAACTCGGCAAGTTCGCCGCTCGAAACCAAGCTGCAGGGGACATCGCGCTCCGCCAGCCAATCGCGTTTGCGCGCAGCCTCGGCAAGTTCCTCTTCGTCGGCGGCGAGCCACAGAGTTCCCGGCGTTTCATACTCGGCAGCGGCCGGCAGGGTGGGGCGAAGCTGCTGCCACAACCGCTGTGAGCGGCGGGTGAGCGCGAATTGCGCCTCGGAGTCGTTCATGACCACGATGTGGCCCATGGCAACGCCGGTTGCGCCGCTGCCCGGAATGTCGCGTTCGACCAATGCGACGCGTAGGCCAGCCTGGGCGCAGGCCAACGCGCAGGCCGCGCCGACAATGCCGCCGCCGGCAACCACAACGTCGTAGGCCTGCGGCGCGGCGCTGCTCATTCCGGGACTCCCATGCGGAATGGATCGGCGGAATCGAAGATCAAGGTGGATTCGGCCGTGACGTAGGCCGATCCCGTTATGGATGGAACGATGGTCCTGTTTACGGTGGGAATCGCAGGGACTTCGGCGCTCTTGCCCGCGTCGATCCCGCCGTCCTCGAATTGGAAGCTGCCTTCGAAGACTGTGCCGAGGATGCCCTCCTGCCGCCAGATCTCGCCGGGCTTCAAGCGTCCGTCCGCAGCCAGGCAGGCCATCTTTGCACTGGTGCCGGTGCCGCATGGGGAGCGGTCGTAGGCTTTGCCGGGACAAAGAACAAAGTTGCGGCTGTGGTTGGCTGGATTGCGCGCATTGGTAAAGAGTTCGATGTGGTCAATCTCCGCGCCGCCAGCCCCAGTGACGCCGGCGGCGGTCAGGGCCCGGCGAATCTTCCATGTAAATGCGGTGAGGGGATCGACCTGGGTGATGTCGAGTGCAGATGGGTGGTCCGCGACCAGGAAAAACCAGTTGCCGCCCCAGGCCACATCGCCAGTGACCTCGCCTTGTCCAGGGACATGCACTTTGACGCCGGAGCGATGGCGATACGCGGGGACATTGCGAATGGTAACGAGATTGGCGGTGTGCAATTCAAAACCGATTGTGCCAACGGGAGTTTCAAGCTGGTGGCGGCCGGGTTGGATGCGGCCCAGGTGAGCCAGCGTTACCGCGACGCCGATGGCGCCATGACCGCACATGCCCAGGTAGCCGGCGTTGTTGAAGAAGAGGACGCCCGCGGCGCTGGCTGGATCGGCGGGTTCGAGCAGAAACGCTCCGACCAGGACATCGGAGCCGCGCGGCTCGCAGAGGATGGCGCGCCGCAAGTGGTCGTGGTGGTGGCGCAGGCGATCGAGGCGCTCAGCGAGTGAGCCGGAGCCGAGATCGGGGCAGCCGGTGAGAACGCAACGGGTGGGCTCTCCGGCAGTGTGGGAATCGACGACGTCCAAACGAATGGGTATTTGCGCATCGGTCATGGTGGTCAGCCAACAGTGTAGCCGGTGCCGGCTTGGCAATGAACGAATGAGCCCAGTTAGCGCGCATTCGCAGGATGACGATCTGCAGCATGAATTCGAACACCGGCTTCGAGTGGAATTTCAAGAGCCTCGATGTTGCCGATGTTGATTCAGTGACGAACGTGGTTCTGGAAGCGGCGGGCAAGCGTCCGGGATGAGTTTCAGGCGCGGATAATCAGACGTGTGGACGCTACGCGCAATTTTTCGCTCCTCAACGACTACCAGACGTATCTGCGCGTGGAAAAGGGGTTACGCCCACTTACCTGCGAAGCGTACGACGGCGATCTGAAGACGTTTGCGGAGTTCATCGAAGGCCGCCACGGGGTCCTGCTCACGGCGGCGCAGCAGGACGTTGCTGCCTTTCTGGAGCACCTGCGCAATCACTCCATCGACTCCCGCTCGGCGGCTCGCAAGCTGAGTTGCCTGCGTGGATTTTACAAATGGCTGTTGCTGGACCGGCGTATTCATCACGATCCGACCATCAATATCGAGTCGCCCAAGGCGTGGAAGGTGCTGCCCAAATCGCTGGCCGAGCCGGAGGTTGTGGAGATGCTGGAGCGCGCCGGAATGGCCGCGTCTCATCCACAGGCGAAGGCAACGGCGCTGCGGGACCGCGCCATTCTGGAACTGCTTTACGCGGGTGGGCTGCGCGTTTCAGAAGTGACCGCGCTGTCGACCGGCGACTTGGCCATGGATGCCGGGCGCGCGCATGTGCGCGGCAAGGGAGACAAGGAGCGCATTGTGCCGCTGGGTCGCACGGCGCTGGAGGCGCTGGATGAATACATGCGCCTGGGACGCCCGCACCTGGCGCGCATCAGTTCGGCGCGCAAAGGCAATCTCGCCCTGCAGGATGCGACGCGCCTGTTTCTCTCCCTGCGCGGCATGCCGCTTACGAGGCAGTGGGTTTGGCACCTGGTGAAAATGGCAAAGAGCGGCGCCAGCCCGCATAGACTGCGCCACAGTTGCGCCACGCACATGGTCGAGCACGGAGCAGACCTGCGCAGCGTGCAGCTGATTCTGGGCCATGCGGACATTTCGACGACGCAGGTCTATACGCACCTGGCGCTTGGACGGCTGAAGGAAGTACATCGCTCGCATCATCCTCGGGCGACACGTTTGCAGGCAGAAACGAGCACTCGTTTGGAGCCGGATGATGAATTGGCGCGCGGCTCAGTCCTTGCTTCCTTCAAGGAGAAAGAATGAGCGCGACCGCTGCGCCTGCGCTCGGCGTTTCGCTGAGCGCGCTGGCGGACGAGTATCTGCGCATGCTGACCAATGAGCGCGGCGCCTCGGCGCACACGCTGCGCGCTTATCGGCGCGAGCTGCATGGGTTTGTGGAATTCATTGTTGAGCACAACGGCCATGATCATTGTGCCGCGTCCATTGAGCACACCCAGATTCGCGCTTATCTTGGCGCGCTCTATGATCGGGGACTTTCGAAGGCATCGGCAGCGCGAGCGCTGGCGGCGATTCGAAGCTGGTTCAAGTGGCTTGCCCGCGCCGGGCATGTGGAGCAGAATGCGGCTTCGCTGGTGTCCACGCCGCGGTTGCCCAAACATCTGCCGCGCGTGCCTTCGATTGAGAAGATGAATCGCGCGGTGGATTCGGTGAGCGAGGATGCGGCGAGTTGGCCTGCGCGCGACAAGGCCATCCTTGAAGTGTTGTATGGATGCGGCATCCGCAATGCAGAGTTGACGGGGCTGAATCTCGAAGACATTCACTGGGCCAACGAAGCGATCCTGGTGCGCGGCAAGGGGCAGAAGCAGCGCTATGTACCGTTGGGAGACTCAGCCGCGCAGGCCATTCGCGCTTATCTCGCGGAGCGGTCGGCTCGATTGGCCGCGGCGGACAAAGGGAAGGGAAATACGACGCCCGCGCTGTTTATCAATCTGCAACTGCGCGGGCTGGGCAAAGCGGGCGCCAGCCCTTCCGGCGGGCAGGCCCGATTGACTACTCGCAGCGTAGGCCGCATCGTCAAGCGCATCGCTGTGCTGCGCGGCCTCAGTGCAGACGTGCATCCGCACACGCTGCGGCACGCGTTTGGGACGCATCTGCTGGAAGAAGGCGCGGACCTCCGCGCCATTCAGGAATTGCTTGGGCATGAGCGGCTGTCGACCACGCAGCGGTATACGCAACTGACCACTGCGCAGTTGACGCAGGTGTATGATCGGACGCATCCGCGGGCGAAGTAGGACTGCGGAATCGAGCAGAGTGGCAATGTCCGAGTTGCCGACGGCTCGACCGCAATCCACCGGGAGCCCGCTCGATATTGAAAACGTGGGCTAAGATGGGGCGAACCCAAAAGCTCGATTGGATTGAACCGAATGGATTATCCGCACTACATGGGGTGTTGTTTGCTAGGAGCTGGCCCGGCACTCGCTATCTTCTTTCTCCTCGGCGCAAAACGCAGAGCATGGATTCCGCCTCTTGCCTGGTGGCTCTTTCTGGCCCTGGGAGCCGTTGTTTGCTTCTATGGAATGTCTCACTCGACAGTTCCATCGTTCTCGCACCGCATTACGGCGGTGGGCAAGGCTTATGACCACGTGGACCGGGAAATTCATACCGGCTACCATCACGACACGGTTTACGGCTTTCGTTTTGTGCCTGACGGGGGAAACCCCATCGACATTGAAACTCAAATCATCCTTCCAAATTGGAACACTCCCGCAATTTTCGACGGGCAATCTTTTCGCATTGTGTATCTCGATGATGATCAAAGGGTCTTCAAAAACGAAGCGATTGAAATTGAAATCCTATCGGGCAAGAATGCGGGATTTCATGACTCATATGATGCACGGCCAGTTGGGAAATGGCTTGGAATTCCAATTGGCGCTGCGTTGGGTATCTTTGGATTCGTCGGTCTTAGATACATGAAGGATGATGCTGCGTCGGCGGCTTCATCCGATGACGATGATGCTACCTAGACCTGAGAAACTCAGGTTGCGGTTAGTTGACCGGCAACCCGGAAGTTACGCTCCTTCATGAGCCGGGACAAAGCCCGAATTTTGGTCCGCGCGATAACATTGTTATTACATGGAGGGTCGATGCTCACAACAATCAGGCGATTGGGCAATTCGCAGGGTGTGTTGATTCCCAAGCCGCTGCTACAACAGGTGGGGCTTGAAGATAAAGCCGAGATGCGCGTGGAAGGCGATGCGCTCGTCCTGCGCAGGCCCAAGGCTGCGCAGCGCGCCGGATGGGCAGAGGCCAGCAAGAGGCTGGCTGCTGCCGGAGACGACGCTCTTGTGCTTCCCGAGTTTGCCAATGAAGCCGACGCGGGGTTGAAGTGGTAAAGCGGGGTGAGATCTGGCTCGTAAATCTCGATCCAACAGTTGGCAGCGAGATCAGGAAGACGCGGCCCTGCGTGGTCATCTCTCCGCCGGAAATGCACGATCACTTGCGCACCGCGATCATTGCTCCCATGACCACCGGAAGCCATCCCGCTCCTTTCCGCATTGCTGTGCGGCATGGCGGCAAGCAGGGACTCATCCTGCTCGACCAGCTTCGTCCAGTCGACAAGGCCCGGTTGGTGAAGCGCGCCGGATCCATTGCGCCTGCAACCCTGAAGGCAACTCTGGCAACGCTTGCCGAAGTCTTCGCCGAATAGCGAATCGGCTTGCGTCAAACATGGGAATTTCCCCGGCGCGCGAAATTGTCCCAAATTGGCATGGTTCTTCTGTGCGCACGACCGGTGCGCGCAGCGCAAGCGGACGCGATCGCGAGCTGACGGCTAACTTCCCGTGGCAAAGAGCTTGAGACTTACCAACTCTTCTTGATGAGCGTATCGAATCCGAAGCCGCCATTCGGATCGCGCGTGGCACTGACAGACACGCGGGGAGAAATTCTATATTGTCCCTGGATGGTCTGACTCTGCGTTGAAGCTACGTTAGTCGAGAAGTTCACAAAAAGATTTCCAGTTACCCTTTGCTGGATGGTGATGGTGGCGCCTTGTGGGCCTTGGCTGTTGCTGCCGGCTAACACCGGACTTATGGAAAGCTGTGAGATTCCGGCCACTTTAGATATACGGCTGGTAACTTGGCTGGATACTTGCGACGCGACCAGGGATTCGGCTGCCTGGTTGGTCGGGGTTGCCGCCTGGGCGCTAGCTTCGGTAGTTTCACCAAAAGCCAGTAAGTTGATGATATCCGCGGATGGCAGCGCGGGATTGGAACTATACTCCGTTTGCAGTTGATCGACCGGCCCTCGGAAACGAAGGTCGATGCTGTACTGCTGGATGCTGGTGTTCAAACTCAGGTTGACCACCGGCTGGGTCTCAGAAGGATTGACAAATTGAATCGTGCCGCCATTCAGAACGAACCGATTTCCGCTCAGGATTATGTCCCCACTATTCAGATTGATTCGCCCCAGGATCACAGGCTCCGCCGCGGTTCCGCGCACCTGGAGATTGGCCGAGCCCCCGATGCTCAAGGTTCGACTGACAAGGTTCACGTCGCTCGTCGAACGCAGGGCGATATTGAGTTGCACGTTCTGGGCGAATCCCTGCGTAGGCGGCAAGGACACGCCGCTGGAAAACTGGTTGATAAAGTTTGTGAGGTCGAACGCCTGGGTGAACGATAGATCCGCGAGGGAAACGGATCCGCCCAGCATGGCATTGTCAGTTGTGCCTGCGAGCCTCAGGTTTGCGTCGACACTTTCGCGCATGCCTTGCGGATAGAGGATGCGAACACCCAGCGCGGCCACGCCAAGATCGAATTGAATGCCCGGCCGGTAGGCAATGCCGCCTTGTGCTGTAACTGTGCCCCCTCCAATCACTCCGCTGAAGCTGCTTATATTCAATCGATCCTTCGTCAGAGTTAGTACGCCCTTGCCGTGTTCTAATCCAGCCGGTAAGTCAGCAGAAGCGAAGTTAGCGTCGACTATATCGATCTGACCGCCAAAGTCCGCGCTATCTGCCGGGCCGTTAAAATTTACCTTGAATCGGAGTTGACCGGAACTCCGAATATCCGGATCGAAAAGCTGCGCCAATTGCAGGTCTACCGTTCCAAGAAGCAGCAGCGACATGGGGCCGTCGCCGGCGGTTGGAATGGAGCCTTGGAATTCCAGATCGGTGTCTGTTCCATGAATCGCGGAGCGCTGAACATTCAAGACGCCATTCTTGTAGTCGACACGTATGGGCGATGTTGCCGCCAACTGGATAGAGTTCCCGTAAGCAAGTTTGAGAACGGGGATACTGACATGAGCTTCCAGTAGAGTCTTGTTCTTCAATGGGCCGTGAAGTGTGGCGTGAATCTCCGTTTGCCCGGTGATATCAGAGGCCTGAGCGGGAGCGTAAGCAGCCAGCAAAGGCTGCAAGGGAATGCCTTGGGTATCGAGGGTTGCGTCGGTGACGTAATCACCGGACAGATCGACCTTTGCCTTTGCTTGAATGGACGTGTTGATGGCCGAAGATGTCAATGACGCGTTGGCGGCGTGGTCAGCCAAGTTCATTTGCAACTTGATGTCGCTGATGGTTTGCGACTCAACGGCGAGCCTGGGAATCTCAATCGTTGCATCGATTCGCGGATTGTCAAAAGACCCTTGCCCACTTGCATTGAAAGCCAAAGTGCCGGCCAGATTTACGTTCTTCGCTTTCAACGCCTGGAGTTGTTCGAGTTGAATTCCATGTGCGGTGAGCGATGCGTTATAAGTCTTATCTTCAGGGCGGACAGTTGCCTTACCCTGAATGGCGCCAGAGGGAAGCTGGATAGATAGATCGCCATGCACTTGCTTGCCGTCGCCGGAGAAGGTGAGTTTTGCTGAATTTACCGGTTGTTCGTAAGCTGCGGCCTTGGTCAGGGAAATGTTTCCGCTACCCTCAGGGCTCAGTTCTGTGCCATGCAGTGTAATGCCCGCATTCAACGTGCCCGTGACTGGAATCTGTTGACCAGCGAGCTTCGCCAAATCCGCGATATTCAGGTCCGACGCATGGAGATCGATGCGAATCGGGCTTGCATTTGTGAACGACCACCTGGACAAGCCGGCGCTTGCATTGAATGAAATGCGGCCATGAGGGTCAAGATCAAGTTCGGCATGTTGCAAGCTGGCCAGGAATGGGCTCAAGTCGACATTGGTGCGCAGTGTCTTCCAGACCGTCCCGTTGAAATGAAGATTCGTCGCCGTCAGAAGCCCAGAGAGATGGGGCGCCGCGGTCGAGCCTTGCACATTGCCCTGGAAGGATGCCGTTCCGGAAAGGCCGAATGGCTGAAGAGGTTTCCCATTCGATTGCGAGACGAACATATCGGCAATGGTCTCAACCTCGTGAAGATCCTGGGCCTGCAATCGAAGTGCGAGATCGGAGTGATTGCTGACGACGCCGTTCAAAGTCAGATCGGTATGCGGCGTGCGAAAGTAACTATTGACCATTTGCAGTTGGCCAGTCTTCGCGGCATAGGTTGCGTGTAACTCGCTGTCCACCGGAATAGATGCTGCGCCTTCGGCATTGTCGACGGCATTCGCGGAGATTTGCGGGGAAAGCGGTGTAGCAGTCTGCTGTCCGCCGCGAACCTGGCTCGCGATGGTCGCATCTGCATGTGCAACAAGATCGTCGATCGTCCTGCCCCATGCGGCGGCGAGATTGGCATTCACGACCCCCGCAAGGGATACCTTCACACTGGATGCGGATGGGCCGAGGAGTTGGCGGACTTGAGCGAGAGACACTCCGCGCAAGGTACCCTTCAAGTCAGTATGCGAGTTTCCTGCGATGCCCTTCATTGTCCCCTGGGCGGCGAGTTGACCGCCAAGCAGCTTTGCGTGCAAATCCTGCAAAACGGCGTCGCCGTCGGCAAGGGAATAGTGAGCCTGAAGATCCTGAATGACGGCTCGCAGCGAGGGTCTTCTTAATTCAAGACGCCGGCTCGCCAGATCTCCATCCACCACGATCGAGTCGAGGATAGCCCTGTCTTCTACTTCTCGATATTGAATCGATCCGACGGCCCGAATGGTTCCCTCTGGAAGCGATGAGTTATGCGTGAGCTCCGCCAATTGCCTTCCATCGAGAGTCAAGTCGTAATGGGCCTGCAGGTCAGGCGTGCTGTAATTGTGCAGCGTGGCGGTGAGGTTAACCGCCGATCTCCCTGAAGTGAGCTTGCTCTGCGTAAGGTCGAACTCGGTAGGCGTTGCGTTAAAATGGGCTTCGATACTATGAGTGATTGGCCGGAACGTGCCGAAAACGACGTTGCCGTTCGAATAAGCAATCATCCCGGAATATTTCTTTGCGAGCGAATTGAAGGACGATCGAAATTCCAGATCATGAAGCTCAATGTCAACAGCGCTTGGCAGGTTGTTGTAATAGACTTCTCCCTGCGCGAGCAGTGCGTGCCGGATTCCAAGGTCGAATACACTCGTGTTGCTGCTGTTGTCACTGCTCTTCAGCGTAGGAATATTGGACACGCCGCGACCGTCGACGAAGACCTGAGCCACAGGGTGGTCGATGCGCAAGTCATCGAGATACCACGCCCTGTGCAGGATGGAGACGATCCGCACACCGGCTTCGATGTGATCGACCTGGAGAAGCGGGGGATTCGGATATGGACTGGCTCCATCTACGGTAATCCCATATAGATCCACACTCAAGGTGTGCAAATGGAGTGCGAAGTTCTGTAACTGCACCCGAACGCCAAGACTATCGGCGGCGCTGGCTTCTATCTTCTGGATGAGGTAGTTATGAAATCGCTGGCTGTTGAGAAGAAATGCAACGGCGGTGGCGCCAATAAGTGTTAACGCAGTGAAGCCGAGCCAAATCCATCCGGCAATCCGCATCCATCGAGGCCGTGGAGTTTGCCGGTGGCGATTGATTCGATCGCGCCATTCGGGTGGCAGGAAGGCAGTGCTCATAGGCGCCCTCTTTCAGAATGCTTGTCCAATGCTGATGAAATACTGGGTCGGTGTGATTCCCGGTATTGGATTGAGGTTGCGACCCAAGTCAAAGCGAATGGGACCTACCGGGGTTGCATACCGCAATCCGACGCCCACATTGTTGCTGTAGAGGGAAGCAAAGTCGTGGAATCCGACGCTGGGGAACACATTGCCGCCGTCGTAGAACAGGACGATGCCGAGGCCCTTTTTGATTGACAACGGGATACGAGCCTCGGAGTTGATTAGCAATAACTCGTTGCCGCCGTTGGGAATGTTGATTTCGGAGCAGGCCGAGCTAGATCCGCTGCTGCACACTTGAACTGGCCTTTGCGGCCCGGCGCCGTCCAAGGGAAAGCCACGCAGGGAGTTACCGCCTCCGGTGAAAAACTCCTCGCTGAGGGGTACATAACTGCCTGCAAATGGCTGCGCCAGGCCGATGCGAAGGCTATTGGCCCACACGATGTTATGAAATCCTTGCTTGTAATATGCAGCCTGCCCGGTCAGCTTTGCAAAGTCGACGCTTGATCCGAGCTTAGTGGTATTAAAGTCAAGTTCAATGGATTGAAGCACACCCTTGTGTTCATCGATGGGATTGTCGCGCGAATCCCGCGTGACGTTAGCCGCGACCGTAGATAGTCGGACGTGTTGGTCCTGCGAAGGCACTAGCGTTGGAATCGCGATACGAGTAAGATCTGTCTGGCTGAAACTATAGCGGAGAAACAAGGTATCCTTTTTAGCTTTGTCGATATTTCGTTGGAGCTGCGCGCTGCCAAGCTCCTGCTGAGAGGAGAATATGGGGTTTTCTCCGTTACGCTCCGCTGAAAACGAGGTGGTGGCCTTCCAGCGAGACCACAAGAAGTCTGGAACGATGTAGTAGGCTGCTCCGCGCTGATCGAGCCTTCCCGCGAAGCCGGTGAAGGAGAGTGAGTCGCCCTTTCCACCTACGTTGTTTCGGGTGTATTGGAGGGTTCCGCGGGGACCGAAGAAAGTTGTCTGGCTGGTTGTAAAACCTGAGGGAAGGCCAACCGGTGGGAGTCCCGGTAGCGCTACGGTGCCGCTCGGAATGCTGCCGCCGCGATTGATCACTTCAAACCCGAAGCCATAGGTTAGCTCGTTTCTGCTGCCTTCATGCACCTTCACGAGTACATCCTCGTTTGTTTGTGTTGTGATTTCGCGTTTGGGATCGACTTCTGCCCAATCGAAAACGCCGGAGTGATCGTAGAGCTTGCTTCCGGCAATCAGTAACTCCGACTCAGTAAGGGGCTCCCCGGTTTTGATTCCCGATACGTCGCTGTCGATCAAGCGCTGCTTCGTATGAGACCTTCCAAGAGTTATGACGTCACCCGCATCCACTTTGGGGCCTTCATAAATGTGATACACGACATTGATGCGGTGAGGGTCGGAGTTCGAGACCTCTGTGGCGGTCTCGCGGAAAGTGGATGTGAGATAGCCGGCTTGCAGAAAGTGAACAACGATATTTGCTCGATCGGCCTCGACATGGGCCTGGGAATAGGGCTGCCCGGCAGCAAGCTTCAGGCCTCCGGGTGCAAACTGCGATTCAGGAAACGTATCCGCTCCTTCGATCTTGATTGATTGAACAAGATCCCGCGGCCCTTCAGCTACCAGGAACGAGACTTGGATATCTTCTCCGCGGTTTGCGACCTTCGAAGTGACTTGCACGCTGCTGAACCCTTCAGACTTATAAACCGCTTCAAGATTGTTGACACTGGAACGGACCAGTCGATCACTGAATTTGCCTGGGGAGAAGAGGTGCGATTTCTCCACGCTCAAATGGGGGGTCAACTCCGAGCGCGGCAATAGTTGGTTTCCCGATACAGTCACCTCCGTTACTTTATGCTTGTTCTCCCTTGCAATTCGATAAACGATGGAGTTGGCGTTGTTTTCATTTTTCAGTTGGGCGTCGACTTTGACGTCGAAGAATCCCTTAGCCTGGAAATAAGACACCAGCGCCTGGCGGCCTTCCTCAACCGACTCCTCGTCGACGCCGATTCCCTGATAGACGGGCAACAATGAGTTGCGAGTCCACTTCCAGAAATGCGCGCCTTCAATCGCAATGGAGGTTTCGG
>Ga0302326_10021289_pt1 | contig 13305 bp, 10 predicted proteins | sample Palsa_T0_3_FD_202264 | JGI IMG/M metagenome (GOLD analysis project Ga0302326, IMG submission 202264) | Peat permafrost microbial communities from Stordalen Mire near Abisko, Sweden - Palsa_T0_3 | ecosystem: Environmental > Terrestrial > Soil > Palsa > Peat permafrost | place: Sweden: Abisko... | reverse complement strand
CCGCCGGCACAGGGCACGAAGATCATCGTTGTCGGCGCAACGCGGGCGATATAGGCCGCATCGTGGCCGGCGCCCGAGATCATGTCGCGCGATGTGAAGCCGGCTTTGGCGGTGCCGACGCGGACGCACTCGATCAGCTCCGGAGCGAACTTGACCGCCGGCGAATGCCAGATGCGCGTCTCGGTATAACCGAGCATCAGCGGCTCCAAGATCGCGGGCAGCGACGCACGGAATTTCGCTTCCATGGCGTCCAGCACTTTTTCGTCCGGATGGCGGAAATCGACGCTGAAGAACACTTCACCGGGCACAACGTTGCGGCTGTTCGGCTTGTTTTCGATCAGGCCAACGGTGCCCACTGCGTCGGGCGTGTGTTCACGCGCAATAGCGTCGATGCGCTCGATCATGCGGGCTGTGCCAAGGAGTGCGTTCTTGCGTAGCCGCATCGGCGTTGCGCCGGTGTGCGCTTCCTGACCCGTCACCGTCACTTCATACCAGCGCATCCCTTGCACGCCCTGGACGACGCCGATCATGCGGCTTTCGTCTTCGAGGATCGGACCTTGTTCGATGTGCAGTTCGAACATGGCGCTGAATTGGCGCGCGCCGGCCTTTTCGCCGCCTTTGTAGTCGATCCGGGAAAGCTCCTCGCCGAAAGTCTTTCCGTCGCGGTCGGTGCGCGCGTAGGCGTAATCGGGGGTGAACACGCCGGCAAAGACGCCCGAGGCCAGCATCGCCGGGGCGAACCGCGAGCCTTCCTCGTTGGTCCAGTTCACGATCTCGATCGGCGCGTTGGTCTCGTAGCCGGTCTCGTGCAGAGTCCGCATGGCTTCGAGCGCGCCGAGCACGCCAAGGGTGCCGTCGAATTTGCCACCGGTCGGTTGGGTATCGAGATGCGAACCCATCGCGATCGGCGGCAGATCGTTGTTCTTGCCGGGCCGCCGCGCGAACATGTTGCCGACTTCGTCGACCGTGATGGTGCAGCCGAGCGCCTCGCATTGCGCCCTGAACCAATCGCGCACCTGGCGGTCGAGATCGGTCAACGTCAGCCTGCAGATGCCACCTTTCGGCGTGCCGCCGATCTGCGCGGTCTGCATCAGCGTATCCCATAGCCGCTGGGGATTAATTTGCAGATTCTGCAAGGCTAAATCTCCGCATGGCGGCATAATCTCCGGAATTACCGTTTGAACCAAGCGCTTTGGCAGCGCGACTGGAGTAGGACGATGGCATGCCGAATTGCTTTGGCGGTATTCGCACTTTTGTTCGCCAGTTTGGCGTCGACGGGTGCGCTTGCGCAAAGCCGCAAGCCGACCAGCGTTGAAGTCGCGGCGGTCCGCAATTGCGCGGAGAGGAACAAGGACGACATCGACAAAGGCGAGCAGGATTGCCTGTTCAAGCTAGTCGCCGACCGGTGCATCGGCTCTCCCGGAAGCGCTTCCGACGCCACGCTTGCCGATTGCTATCAGATTGAAGGCCTTGCCTGGGACGCCTTGCTCAACGAGAACTATAAGGCCCTGCTTGCCGACCTCGATGACGAGCAGACGGCAAAAGCGCGGGCGATGCAGCGGGCATGGATCGGCTATCGCGATACGACATGCGAATTTTATTACCACAAGATCCGCGGCACGATGGCGGGATTTATGGGTGCCGCGTGTGAAACTCGCGAAACAGCCCGGCGCGCCATGCTGCTTGGATTTTTTGGCAGGCTTTAGTAGGCGGCGGTCAGGGCGTCACGTCGAGCCGTTCGACCCGGCGCGGCGCCGTCAATTCGCGCCACGTGGCATTGGCGACATGCACCGCCGGGAAGGGCGGGCGCGGCACATACTGGCCCGCGCCGGCTTCGGCGCGCAGATCGTTGTCGAGCCAGGCGATCTCGCCGTGTGTCAGCGTCGCACGCGGCAAACCAGTGCAGCAAAAGCCTTCGAACACATTGTAGTCGATCCGGCTGACCTGCCTTTTTGCCGAGATGGTTTTGGTCGCGGCGGGATCCCAGATCACGAGATCAGCATCCGAGCCGGCTGCGACGGCGCCTTTCTTTGGAAATATGTTGAGAATGCGCGCGGCATTGGCGGAGGTCACGGCGACGAACTCCTCCTTGGTGATGCGTCCGGTATTGACGCCGGCGGTCCACAGGACCGGCATGCGATCCTCTATGCCGCCGGTGCCGTTTGGGATTTTCGTGAAGTCGCCGCGGCCGAGCCGTTTCTGCTCCGATGTGAAGGCGCAATGATCGGTGGCGACGACATGCAGCGATCCCGCTTGCAGGCCGGCCCATAGATTCGCCTGATGGTCCTTTGGCCGAAATGGCGGCGACATCACGCGCTGCGCCGCATAATCCCAATCCTTGTTGAGATACTCGCCGTCGTCGAGAACGAGATGCTGGATCAGCGGTTCGCCGAACACGCGCTTGCCCGCAGCGCGCGCCCGCGCAATGGCGTCATGGGAGTCGCGACAGGAGGTATGGACGACGTAGAGCGGACACCCGGCCATGTCCGCGATCATGATCGCCCGGTTAGTCGCCTCACCTTCGACGGCAGGAGGGCGCGAAAAGGCGTGTCCTTCGGGTCCGGTCACGCCGGAGCCGAGATAGTGCTGTTGCAGGTGCCACACCACGTCGCCGTTTTCGGCGTGCACCAGCGGCATCGCCCCAAGTCCGGCGCAACGCAGAAAAGAATTGTAGAGTTCATCGTCATTGACCATCAACGCGTTCTTGTAGGCCATGAAATGCTTGAACGTGTTGATGCCGTAGGTTTTGACGCAGACCTCCATCTCCTCGAACACCAGTTTGTCCCACCAGGTGATTGCCATGTGGAAGCCATAGTCGCTTGCGGCGCCTTCGGCTTTGCGGCGCCAATCTTGGTAGGCCGCCAGTAGCGACTGCCCGGAATTGGGGATGCAGAAGTCGACCACCATGGTGGTACCGCCCGAGAGCGCGGCTTTGGTGCCCCATTCGAAATCGTCGGCCGACACCGTGCCCATGAAGGCGAGTTCGAGATGGGTATGCGGATCGATGCCGCCCGGCAGGACGTAACAGCCGCCGGCTTCGATAATCTCGGTACCTGACGGCGTTTTCAGGTTTCGTCCGATAGCGGCGACGAGGCCGTCACGAACGAGAACATCGGCCCGCAGCGAATGATCGTGATTGATGACCGTGCCGCCGCGGATGACCTTTGTCGTCATGGTTTTCACCGTTAATGCCGCTGCCCTGTGTCATGCAAGTCTTGTGCAGTTGCCCCGGACACAATGGCCGATCAAGTCTAACTCATTGAATCAGCGACGAATCGACGAATCAGCTATGATGGCGCTGCCGGTCAACCGGGATGGCGCCATGCTGCGGGTGCGATTGAAAGCTGATGGCCGTTTAGTCGAAATACTGCCAGACGGTAGTGAGCGTGACATAGCCCCGGATCCGCGGTCGATTGCGACGGCGGCACATAATGCGGCTCGCGCTGCGGCCGCCGCTGGCCGTCTCGACGATGCTGCCTATGCCCGCAACGTGCGGAGCCGTACTGGACTGACGCAGACGGTATTCGCCGCGCGCATTGGCGTGCCGGTCGAGACGGTGCGAAACTGGGAACAGGGCAAGCGCTCGCCGCGCGGCCCAGCCCGTGCCCTGCTCAAGGTGATCGAAGAAGCGCCGGAGGCTGCCTTCGCGGTGCTCGCTAAAGCGCGCTGATTTTGCGCCGCGTTTGAAACCTATTGCGGCCCCTGCATTGGGCTGGAATTGACCGGTACGATAGCCGATCTTTGTCCTCGATCATTGCCGCAACGCCGGAGCGTGCTGAATGAACGTTGTTGAAAGCCATATTGTTGAAAGTCATGGTGCCCGAATCCCGTTGCTCGGCCTTGGCACCTGGGACCTGCGCGGGCGGGTTTGTGCGCGCGTGGTCGAACAGGCGCTGCGGCTTGGCTACCGTCACATCGATACAGCGCAGATGTACGAGAACGAGCGCGAGGTGGGTGAGGGGCTGCGTGCCTCGGGCGTCAAGCGCGACGACGTGTTCGTGACCACAAAAATCTGGCCGAGCCATTTTGCTCCGCTCGAGCTTGAGCGGTCGGCGCGCGAACGGCTGGCGCAGCTTCGGCTCAATGAGGTTGATCTATTATTGCTGCACTGGCCCAATCCGCAAATTCCGCTTGCCGAGACGCTCGGCGCATTGGCGAGGGTCAAGCGAGACGGGCTGGCTCGCCATATCGGCATTTCCAACTTCACCGTGGCGCTGATCGAGGAGGCTTTGAAGGTGACCACTGAGCCCCTGGTCTGCGACCAGTTCGAATGCCATCCGTTTCTCGATCAGTCGAAATTGATCGCCGCTTGCCGCAAGCATGGTCTGGCTGTTGTCGCCTATAGCCCGATCGCACGCGGCGACGCGCGCAAGAATGACGTGCTCAAGCGGATCGGTGCGGCGCATAAAAAGACGGCGACGCAGGTTTGCCTGCGGTTTCTGGTGCAGCAAGACATCGTCGTCATCCCGCGCACCAGCAAGGTCGAACGGCTTTCGGAAAATGCCGCGATCTTCGATTTTACCCTGAGCGATGACGAAATGAACGAGATCGCGAAGCTTGGCAGCCGCGACGGCCGGCTCGTCGATTGGGCCTATTCCGGCCGCATGAAGTGGGATTGAGCCCGGTTAGAACTCGACGTCGAGTTCTTCCAGTTCGTCAGGCTCGACCTTCGCGGCTTCGAGCCACTCCTGCATGTATGGCAGTGCCATGATGGTCTTGCAGTACTGCGCCGAAGCTGAATCCAGCACAACATCGTAGGTGAGGAATCGGGTGCAGACCGGGGCATACATCGCGTCGGCGGCGCAGGGCTTATCGCCAAACAGATAAGGGCCTTTGTATTGGCCGAAGCAGTCCTTCCAGATCGTCAGGATGCGATCGATATCCGCCCTTGCACCGGCCCATGATTTGAAACCGGGGAAATGCGCTTTCAGGTTCATCGGCAGCGCAGAACGCAAGTTGCTGAAGCCGGAGTGCATCTCGCCGCAGATCGAACGGCAATGGGCACGTTGCCCCTGATCGGCCGGCAGCAAACCGGCATCGGGGTTTATCTCATGGAGATATTCAGCGATCGCAAGGGTGTCCCAGATCTTCTTACCGTCCTGGATCAAGCAGGGGACGAGGAAAGACGGCGACAGCAGCAGCAGTTCGGCTCGGGTCGACGGGTCGTCGCTGCCGACTGGTTTTTCCTCGAAGTCGAGGTTGGCCAACTTGCAGAGCAACCAACCGCGCAACGACCAGGAGCCGTAATTCTTGCTGGCAATCGTAAGAATGGCCTTAGACATCCCGCGCCCTCATTCTGCCGGCAATAAAAACTCAGACACTTGAAAGACCTTATCCCGCTTGGGCGAAGCAGGCATGCGTCTCAGGCCACAACCCGATCCCCGCGCCCCAACCCCGTAGTGCAGATTGTTCACATTCTTGTCGCAGTGCAACAAGAAATGCACTAGCTTTCCCGAATTAGGGGGTCGAGGTGCTGCCGTCAGGCGGCCGAGGCGGCCCGTTGGACACGGAATGCTGTACCTCGCCTATCAGTTGCAGTCTGACATTATGTCACCCGTCCGGACCTGGGCGAGCATGGCCGTCAACGCCGGCGGCGCACCATTGCTTTCCGACAACCCGGCGATGCGGAACCTCACGGCGGTCTATGAACTGATCGCGCGGGCGGGGCTAACCCATACCCGGCCACCTTTTGCCATAGATAGCGTCACGGTCGGCAACCGTGAAGTCGTGGTGCAGGAGGAAGTGGCGGCGCAGACGCCGTTCGGTACTCTGCTCCATTTCAAGAAGGACGTCGCGGTGGTGCAGCCGCGGGTGCTGATGGTCGCGCCGCTGTCGGGGCATTTCTCGACGCTGTTGCGCGCCACGGTGCGCACCATGCTGCCGGACCATGACGTCTACATCACCGATTGGCACAATGCGCGCGACGTGCCGCTGACCGCCGGTCGGTTCGGTTTCGACGAATATATCGACCATCTGATCAAGTTTCTCGAAGTGCTGGGACCGGGCAGCCACATGGTGGCGGTGTGTCAGCCCTGCGTCGCGGCGCTTGCAGCCACCGCTATCATGGCGCAGGCCGGCAATCCGGCGCAGCCGCGCAGCATGACGCTGATGGCAGGGCCGATCGACGTGAGGGTCAATCCGACCACGGTCGACGATCTTGCGGCCAAGCAGACCATCGAATGGTTCGAGCGCACGCTGACGGCTTCAGTGCCGCTTCGCTATCCGGGAGCGTTCCGGCGGGTCTATCCCGGTTTCGTCCAGCTTGCTGCTTTCATGAGTATGAACGTGGATCGCCACGTCAAAGCCCACCGCGAGCTTTATGAAAACCTCGCCAACGGCGAGCTCGAAAAAGCGGCGGCGACCAAGGCGTTCTACGACGAATATTTCGCGGTACTCGATCTCACCGCCGAGTTCTACCTGGAAACAGTACGCATCATTTTCCAGGAATATGCGTTGCCGCTCGGCAAGCTCGAATGGCACGGCAACAAGGTCGATCCGAGTGCGATCCGCCGCACCATGCTGCTGACGGTGGAAGGCGAGCGCGACGACATCTGCGCCGTCGGACAAACGGTGGCGGCGCACGACCTGTGCAGCAAGCTCCGACCTTATCTCAGGCGGCACCACATGCAGCCCGGCGTCGGCCACTACGGCGTGTTCTCCGGCAAGCGCTGGGAGAACCAGATCTATCCGATCTTGAAGAACGTGATCCTGTCGAGCGACTGAGCCGGCACGCTGCTCGCGTTTTCCTTATCCACGAAACCGGATAGTCTTCCTTTGGGCTGGAACCGAGGACGAATAAGACATGGCCACAAGCGTTAAGCAAATGATGGAAGCCGCCAACGCCGCGGTGCCGAAAATCACGCCGGCGCAGGCGAAAGAGATGATCACCAAGGGCGATACGCTGGTCGTCGACGTGCGCGACGGCACCGAAGTGGCCGCGAGCGGAAAGGTCGCGGGCGCGGTTCACGTCTCGCGCGGGCTCCTTGAATTCAAGGCCGATCCGGAAGCCCCAACCCACGACAAGAATTTCTCGAAGGACAAGAACATCGTTCTCTACTGCGGCTCCGGAGGCCGTGCGGCGCTGGCCGGGAAGCTGCTCAAGGACCTCGGCTACGAGAAAGTCTTCAATATGGGCGGCTTTAAGGATTGGGCTGATAGCGGCGGCCCGGTCGACAAATAACTGTTCTATTCAGCGCAAATACTTCTTCTCGATTTCGCGCATGAGGGCGTCGCCTTGCAACGCGAACACGTCGGCGACTGAAGCGATATCTTTCTCGACGCCGGCGATACCGCCTTCGGCCAGAATGCGGCGAAAGACGTCCCGCATTGCCGCGGCGGCGGCGCGGATCGCGTGATTGCCGCAGATCACCAGGCCTACTTTGCCGAGGGCTGCGATAGCGGCGAACGAAAGTTGCGGATAGGCGGTCGGGACCAGCACCAACGGGACGTGGCCCGGCCACGCTTTGCAGAACGCCACGGTCTCGTCCGGCGTTTTTTGCTTGCTGTGAATAAGCACGGCATCGGCGCCGGCTTCCGCGTAGGCCGCGCCTCGGCGCAGCGCTTCGTCCTGACCGGCGCCGGCAATCAGTGCCTCGGTGCGCGCGATGACGAGCACGTTGTCGGTTACCTTGGCCGCTGCGATTTTGCCCTGGAATTCCTCGATCGGCACCAGCTCCTGACGGCCGCCGGCGCGCAGGCTCGAGTCTTTGGGAAAGGTCTTGTCCTCGATGACCACCGCGGCGACGCCGGCGGCCACGTATTGCGGGACCACGTAAGCGACGTTTACGGCATTGCCGAAACCGGTATCGAGGTCGGCAATCACCGGCGCGTCCTGCACCGAGCCGATTGCGCGCATCATGTCGAGATGCGTGTTCATCGAAAGAATATTGGCATCAGGCACAGCGAAGGATGCGGACAGCTCAAAACCGCTGCCCCAGATCGCATCGAAACCGGCATTGGCGGCAAGTTTCGCGGCGAGCGGATTATGCGCCGCCATCGCAATCGCCGGACGGTGGACGTCGATCCTGGCGCGTAGTGCGGCGGCGCTTCGCTGGTCCTGTGCCACGGTCAGCGCATCGCGGCGGCGATATTGCCGCCATCGACCGTGGTGACGTCGGCTGTGGTTTTGAGCGCGAGCGCATGATGCACGAAGGCTTGCGCGACGTCCTCGGCGGTGACTTCGCGGCCGAGCAGGTTGCCGCTCATGTAGTCTTTTTCGCTCAAGTCCCGCGCTTTTGAACGCGATGCGATCATGTCGCTGGTGAGGAGACCGGAGCGGATGCGGTCGGCGTTGACCGCATTGGCGCGGATGCCGTCGGCGCCGTAGTCGAGTGCGTATTGCCGCATCAGCGCCAGCTCCGCCGCTTTAGGAATCCCGTAAGGTCCGAAATTCGGACCCGGATTGACCGCCTGTTTGGAGACATTGAACAACAGGCAACCGCCAGTGCCTTGCGCGAGCATGATCTTCACGGCGGCCTGCGCGACGCGCTGGTGGCCGTAGAAATTCAGCTCGAAGCTTTTTCGCATGGTGTCCTCATCGACGTCGCCGATGCGCCCCTGCCAGGCGGCGCCGGCGTTTGACACCACGATATCGACGCCGCCGAAATGCTTCACGATTTTATCGAACGCGGTGCGCACCGATTCCACGCCGGTGACGTCGCAGGTCACCGGCAGTGCATCGAGCCCGATCTTGTCCGCCTGTTCGCTTGCCGCTGAGAAATTGACGTCGAGCAGCGCGACCTCTGCGCCGGCCGCTGCGAAGGCCCGCGCCGTCGCGGCGCCGATGGCACCGCCGGCGCCGGTCACCGCGGCGATCTGGCCGGCGAGCGGAAATTCCTTGCGGACGCCGAGCTTGGCCTGCTCTAGCGGCCAATATTCGGCGTCGAACATATCAGCTTCGGAGATCGATTCGAATGAACCGGTGAGCTCAGCATTGTACACAACCGCCATCCACTCTTGGGCGATGTCGGCGGCAATGATGGCGTCCCGCTTGGTCCGGCCGAGGCCGAACAATCCAAGTCCGGGCACCAAAACGACGCGCGGTAGAGGATCGAGTTCCTTTTTGATGCCGCCGACGCGTTTGTTGTTACGGGCGAAGTAGTCACGATAGTGTGTTGCGAATGCGCCGATGGCTTCGCGTGCCGCTGTTGCGAACGTGTCGAGTTTATCCTCCTCGGCGTGCGGCAGCACCAGCGGCCAGTTTTTGGTGCGTATGGTGTGGTCGGGCGTCACCACGCCGCCTTCGCTCAACCGTGGCAGATCCGACTGAAGCACACTCAAGACATCCGGCCCGGAGCGAAACTCCATCACCAAGCGACGCCACGCGCCTTCGATTTTTTCGTCTTTCAGACTGCAAGCGCCGCGCACGATCGGAGCCACGGTAGCGATGGGCGCGGGATCGCGCCACCGGGTCACAATAACCCGAGGCATGCACCGGCCCTCCAGAAATTCTTCGGCCAGCGTAACCATCTCGATCATGCGTTCGTAAGCTTCGTGCGCGTTGTCGCCAAAGGTGACGATACCGTGTTTGCTCAGGATCAGGCCGTCGGTCGGTTTTGACCGTTCAAACACCTCGATGGACTTCTTGGCGAGGCCGAAGCCGGGCCTGACGTAGGGCACGAACGCAAGCCGCTTGCCGAATGCCTCCTCGCATTTCTCTTCGCCGCCCGGCTGGTCGATCAGGCTGAGCACGGCGCGCGCGTGGGTGTGATCGATGAATTTTTGCGGCAGAAAAGCGTGCAGCATTACCTCGACCGAGGGATTGGGCGCGGCCGGGTCGATAAGGTTGGCGCGCTCGATGCCGACGAGGTCCTCGTCGCCGATGCTTTCGAGTGCACGCAGCTCGCGCAGCGGTTGAAGGCGCACCGCAGGCATGCCGGCAGAGTCGAGCGTCGCCATGTCGGCGCCGGTCGCCTTGACGCGCAGCACCTCGACCTCTTCGCCGAGGCGGTTGCGCATGTGCTGCTTCAGCGAGGTGTTGCCGCCGCCATGCAGCACGAGCTTGGGATCGCGGCCGAGCAGACGCGTCGTGTAGACGCGAAGCGCCAAGTCGCGGTCGATGCCCGACTTTGCCAATCCGGCGACGAGGGCCTCAGCGTCGCGTTCGATCCACCCGCTTTTCATAGCGCCCCCGGCGGATCATCTTTTCGATCAGCCGCCGAACCGTTTCGACCACCATCCGGTCTTGCGCGGCTTGTTGGCATCTTCGGTCGTAATTGTCTCCGCAGCCGGTTCCGGTGCAGGCGTCACAGGTGTGGGTGAAGGCGTCGGCGCAAAGCTTTCGCTGCTCGAAACCGGCGCCGGTTCGCGCACGGTCGACCGCCGGCGTGGCGCCTCGGGCTCCGGCATGGACGGCTCAGGGATCACCGGAGCAGGCGCGGCAGCAGGCGACACAGCGAAATCGGCCATCGTGTCGTGCGTTACCGACTCGCTTGTGGCCGGAGTTGGGAACTGATCCCCCGGCGCAAAGTCATGTTGGGGCTGCTGCTCGTCACGGGAAGAGCCGCCATTGCCGTTGCGCTCTTGCCGATTTTCTTGGCGATTCTCCTGGCGATTGCGTCCGCCGCGGCGTCCGCGCCGACGCCGGCGCCGTCCGCCATCATGTTCGCTTCCTTCGGCGTCTTGGCCTTGGCGTTCGCCGTGATATTCCGGCCGCTCTTCGCGTTGACCATTGTCGGGCTCACCGTGCGGCTCGGCCGCGGCATCGTCGCTTGCGACAGCGTCGTCGGACGACACGAAGTGTTCGCCCGCTGGCTCGCTGCCGTCGTCGTTGATTGGAATTTGCTCGTATCGGCGTTGCTCACCGTTGTCGCGCCCATTACGCCCGCCGCGTCCGCGCCGGCGGCGCCGGCGGCGCGGTTCGCCGCTTTCGCCGTCACTGCTTTCGGCGGGTGCTGAAGACGCTTCCGCCTCGGCGGCCTGTTCTTCCTCAACCTCGTCGACGATGCTCTCGTCTTCAAGATCGTCCTCTTCTTCGAGCGGGGCGGCGGCGGCCTCGGCCTGATGCTGCTCGGCAATCTCCCGCGCCTGCTCGGGCGAATGCACTTGCTCACCGCGATCGACGACAAAAGCCTGCAGTGCTGGGACCGTCTCGTCGGCGACTACCATAATGGTAATGGCGAAGCGCTCTTCGAGCGCGCGCAGATGCGCGCGCTTCTGGTTAAGCACGTAAGCCGCCACATCGCTGCGGGTGCGCGCGATGAGGTTATGGGTGGCGCCCTTCATCAACTGCTCTTCGAGTGCGCGGAGCACTTGCAGCGCCAGCGACGACACCGAGCGGACGTGGCCGGAACCGCCGCAATACGGGCACTTCTCGGTCGAGCTTTCCAGCACGCTGGTGCGGATGCGTTGGCGCGACATTTCCAGAAGGCCGAAATGCGAGATGCGGCCGACCTGGATGCGGGCGCGGTCGTGCTTGAGGGCTTCCTTGAGACGCCGCTCGACCGAGCGATTGTTGCGGTTCTCATCCATGTCGATGAAGTCGATCACGATGAGGCCGGCGAGGTCGCGCAGCCGAAGCTGGCGGGCAATTTCATCCGACGCTTCAAGATTGGTCTTGAGCGCAGTGTCCTCGATGTGATGCTCGCGTGTGGCGCGGCCTGAGTTGACGTCAATCGCCACCAGCGCTTCGGCTTGGTTGATCACGATGTATCCGCCGGAGCGCAACTGCACGACCGGCGAGAACATGGCGTCGAGTTGGCTCTCAACGCCATAGCGCGACAGCAGCGGCTGGGTATCACTGTAAGGTTTGACGCTCTTGGCATGGCTCGGCATGAGCATGCGCATGAAGTCTTTGGCTTCATGATAGGCGTCATCGCCGGCGACGATGACTTCGTCGATTTCCTTGCCATAGAGATCGCGGATCGAACGCTTGATCAGCGAGCCTTCTTCGTAGACGAGCTTTGGTGCGGTGGACTTTAGCGTGAGGTCGCGGACGGTCTCCCACATCCGCAGCAAGTATTCGAAGTCGCGCTTGATCTCCACTTTGGTGCGGCTCGCACCCGCCGTGCGCAGGATGACGCCCATGCCCTCCGGCACTTCTAGATCGGCGGCTGCTTCCTTCAGCCGGGCGCGATCTTCGGCGCTGGTGATCTTGCGGCTGATGCCGCCGCCGCGGGCGGTGTTCGGCATCAGCACCGAATAACGGCCAGCGAGAGACAGATAGGTCGTCAGCGCTGCGCCTTTGGTGCCGCGCTCTTCCTTAACCACCTGCACCAGCATCACCTGCCGGCGCTTGATGACCTCTTGAATCTTGTACTGACGGCGATAGCGCGGCGCCCGGTCCGGAACCTCTTCCATGGCGTCGCTGCCGCCGACCGACTCTACGACTTCTTCGTCATGGCCGTTTTCATGCTCGTTGCCGGCGCCATTGACCTCTTCGACGCTGCCATGATCGTCGGCGCCGCCATGTTCTGCGTCGCCTTGGTCGTCCATTTCGCCGTGGTCGCCTGCTTCATGCTGGCTTGCTTCAGCGCTGGTTTCGCCGCCTGCTTCGGGCGTCGCTTCAATCTCCGTGGGGCCTGAGACGGAAGCCGTGACCGCCGTCAGCTCGATCGTGGCCGGCCCGGATTCGTCGGTTTCATCCGTGTCATCGGAAGCGGATTCATGGGAAGCGTCGTCGCCTTCCGCTTCGTGCGGCTCGGCCGAGGTTTCCAAAGCGATATCGCCCCGCGATTCCGGCGCCTCTACCGCAGTGATTTGTGTTGGCTCACCTGACGGCGGTTCACTGCCTTCAAGGGTCTCGGCAACTTGATCCGGACCGGCGAAGCCACCCGCCGGTGCTTCGGCGGCGTCACCGTGCACCGCTTCGTCGTTGCGGCGGGCGGGGCGGCCGCGATGCCGATGACGGCGGGGGCGCCGATCGGCCTCGTCGTCGGCGGCGCGTTGCGCGCGCTCTTCCTCGTCGATCAGCGCCTGCCGATCGGCGACCGGAATTTGATAATAGTCCGGATGGATTTCGGAGAATGCCAGGAAGCCATGGCGGTTGCCGCCGTAATCGACAAATGCCGCCTGAAGGGACGGCTCAACGCGCGTCACCTTCGCCAGATAGATGTTGCCACGAAGTTGTTTACGCTGCGCGGACTCGAAGTCGAATTCCTCGACGCGATTGCCGCGCAATACGACCACCCGGGTCTCCTCGGGATGGGTCGCGTCGATGAGCATTTTGTTCGCCATGGGATAATCTCGCGATGGGCGGCGTGCCGTCCGCTCCGCGCCGTGTCGGCGACAGGGAACGGGCGCCAGCCCAATTGTCGGTGAAAGGGACGGATCGGATCGGACGAGCGCGACAGGCGGTATCGATCGCTG
>Ga0302326_10021287_pt1 | contig 13306 bp, 9 predicted proteins | sample Palsa_T0_3_FD_202264 | JGI IMG/M metagenome (GOLD analysis project Ga0302326, IMG submission 202264) | Peat permafrost microbial communities from Stordalen Mire near Abisko, Sweden - Palsa_T0_3 | ecosystem: Environmental > Terrestrial > Soil > Palsa > Peat permafrost | place: Sweden: Abisko... | reverse complement strand
TGGGAAAAGAGCGTGCTGGAGTTGATGGAAGCGGTGGATAAGCACATCCCGCAGCCGGCGCGCGACGTGGATAAGCCGTTCGCCATGCCGATCGAAGATATTTTCTCGATTTCAGGACGCGGCACGGTGGTCACCGGGCGCGTGGAGCGCGGCAAAGTGAAGGTCGGCGAGGAAATCGAGATCGTGGGATTCCGGCCGACGGTGAAGCGCATCGTGACCGGCATCGAAATGTTCCGCAAGCTGCTGGACGAGGGCATGGCGGGCGACAACGTGGGATTGCTGCTGCGCGGCACGGAAAAAGAGGAAGTGGAGCGCGGGCAAGTGGTCTGCAAGCCGGGCTCGATCACGCCGCACACGAAGTTCAAGGCGGAAGCCTACGTGCTGACGAAGGAAGAAGGCGGGCGGCACACGCCGTTTTTCACGGGTTACCGGCCGCAGTTTTATTTCAGGACTACGGACGTGACCGGCGACGTGAAGTTGCCGACGGGCGTGGAGATGGTGATGCCGGGGGACAACGTGGCGATGGAGATCGCGTTGATCACGCCGGTAGCGCTGGAGAAGGGCCTGCGCTTCGCGATCCGCGAAGGCGGCCACACCGTAGGCGCCGGCGCCGTAACCGAGATCATCGAGTAACAGCGAGCGAGGGGAGTAGAGGCCGAAAGCTATGCGCGAACTGATCACGCTGCAGTGCAACGATTGCAAGCACCGGAACTACGCGACCACCAAGAACCGCAAGAAGCATACGGATCGCTTGGAGACCAAGAAATTTTGCAACACCTGCCGGAAGCACACCGTGCACCGCGAGGTGAAGTAGCGGGGTGCGTGACCGGACGCGACATTCGGAATAGGGGAGTAGGTTCAACGGTAGACCGCCGGTCTCCAAAACCGGATGTGGGGGTTCGATTCCCTCCTCCCCTGCCAGATTGGTTGGGCGCGTGAAGGGCCAGCGAGAGCACGAGGAAGGCATGAGGAAAGCGCGACGGTGAAAACGGTGGCGGAAGCGGCGGAATCGGGACGGCGCGACGATCGGGATCGCGGAGCGCCGAACTTTTTCACGCGCCTGCTGGATACGCCGAAGCGCTGGGGAAAGTTTTTGCACGAAGTGCGCGTCGAGATGCGCAAAGTGACGTGGCCTTCGCGACACGATGTGTTTACGACCACTTCGGTGGTGATTGCCACGGTAGCGTTCTTCGGGATTTTCTTTTTCTTTGTGGATTCGGGCGCCAGCTGGGTGATGGGCAGGCTGCTCAGCATGTTTAAGCATTAAGAAAATTGGTGACGGTGACCATGTCGAAGCAGTGGTACATCATCCATACCTACTCCGGGTTTGAGAAGAAGGTGAAGGAAAGCCTGGAGAGCCGCGTCGCCGCGTTCGGTCTGCAGGACAAGATCGGGCGGCTGATGATTCCGACCGAAGACGTGGTCGAGGTACGCGGCGGGAAAAAGATCGTTTCGCCGCGCATGCTTTTCCCGGGCTACGTGCTGGTGGAAATGGATATGGACGATTACACCTGGCACGTTGTGCGTTCGACGCCGAAAGTGACCGGCTTCGTCGGTTCGGGGCAAACGCCATCGCCGCTTTCTGAAGAGCAGATCGAAGAGATTCTGCATCGCGTCACGACGGCGACGGACAAGCCCAAGCCGAAATTGGTTTTCGAGCGCAATGAACAAGTGCGCATAGTGGATGGACCGTTCGCGAGCTTCACCGGCGTGGTGGAAGAGGTCAATTCCGACCGCAGCACGCTCAAGATCTCGGTGACGATTTTCGGACGCTCGACTCCGGTGGAACTCGATTTCGTGCAAGTCGAAAAGATCGCGTAGTCCGGCCGCCAAAGGCGGGCAGTAGAAGCAAAAGGGAAATAAAAAATGGCGAAGAAAGTTCAAGGCACAGTGAAATTGCAGCTTCCGGCAGCCAAGGCCACACCGGCGCCGCCGGTGGGCACGGCGCTTGGTCCGCAGGGCGTGAACATTATGGATTTCTGCAAACAGTTCAACGCCAAGACGGGCAAAGAGCCCGAAGGCATGATCATCCCCGTGCTGGTAACGATCTACACCGACCGCACGTTCACATTCATCACCAAGACGCCACCGGCTTCGGAACTGCTGAAGCGCGCGGCCGGAATCGTCAAAGGCTCGGCCGAACCCAATCGCACCAAGGTCGGCAAGGTCACTAAGAAGCAAGTGGAAGACATCGCGCGGCTGAAGCTTTCGGACCTGAATACGACCAACGTCGATTCCGCCGTGCGCACGATTATGGGTACCGCCCGCAATATGGGCCTCGAAGTGGAAGGCTAGGAGAGAATCGCTATGGCACGCAAGCCAGGCAAGAAAACGGAAAACGCGCGCAAATTGGTTGAGGCGCGCCCGTACAAATTGAACGAAGCGGCAGCCACGCTGCAGAAGACGCATTTCGTCAAGTTCGACGAGACCGTGGAATTGGTGGTGAATCTGGGCGTCGATCCCAAGCATTCGGACCAAATGGTTCGCGGCACGGTTGTACTGCCGCACGGCTTGGGCAAATCCAAACGCGTGCTGGTGATCGCCAGCGGCGAAAAAGTGCGCGAAGCCGAAGAAGCCGGCGCCGATTTCGCCGGCGGCGAAGAGATGGTGCAGAAAATCCAGGAAGGCTGGACGGATTTCGACGCGGTGATCGCTACGCCGGACATGATGAAGTCTGCCGGACGCTTGGGCAAAGTGCTCGGTCCGCGCGGCTTGATGCCGAATCCGAAGACCGGCACGGTGACCTTTGAGGTCGCCAAAGCCGTGAACGAGATCAAGGCCGGCAAAGTGGAGTTCCGCGTGGATAAGACCGGAATTATCCATTCGGCGATCGGGAAAATCAGCTTCGACGCGGATAAGCTTGCCGATAACGCGCGCTCGCTGCTGGCGGCGATCCTGAAAGCCAAGCCCGCGGCGGCCAAGGGCAAATACGTGAAGCGCGTCACGCTGACTTCGACGATGGGCCCGGGCATTCACATCAATGAGGAAGAAGTCGAAGCGGCGCTGGTCGCGGCGGCTTAGGCGGAGCGGGAGATATGAAAAAGCGCAGCGAAAAACAGAAGGACCTGGACAACCTGAAGACGGACCTCGCGCAGATTTCCACCGTGATCCTGACCACCTATCAGGGAATCACTGTGGAAGACGATTACAAACTGCGCCGCGCCGTTGAAGGCGCGGGCGGGCGCTATCGCGTGGTGAAAAATACTTTGGCCGAGCTCGCAGGCGCGGGCACGGCGGCCGAACCGCTGCTGAAGAATCTATCGGGCACGAATTCGATCGCCTACACTGCGACGGATCCGGTGGCGTTGGCCAAAGTGCTCACCAAGGTCGCGAAAGATGTTCCGGCATTCAAGTTCAAGGCGGGATTGGTCGAAGGGCGCGTGCTCTCCATCGCTGAAATTCAGCAACTGGCGAGCCTGCCCTCGAAGGAAGAATTGATCGGCAAAGTTATGTTCCTGCTGAACGCACCGGCGCAGCGCATTGCGTCAGCGCTTTCGGCGCTCAATCGGAATCTGGCCGTGGTGGTGAACGAAGCGGTCAAGGCAGAAAAGTTCGGACAATAGTTCGATAGAAAAAAGAGGAGAGAAACGGAAATGGCCAACAAAGTGGAAGCGATTCTGGAAGAGATCAAGGGACTGACGCTGCTCGAAGCGGCCGATTTGGTCAAGAAGATGGAAGAGACCTTCGGCGTTTCAGCGGCTGCCGCGGCACCCGTTGCGGTGGCTGGCGGAGCCGCGGCCGGCGCTGCTCCGGCCGAGGAGCAGACCGAGTTCACGGTTGTGCTCACCGACGTGGGCGCCAACAAGATCAACGTCATCAAAGCGGTCCGCGAAGTCACCAGTCTGGGCTTGAAGGAAGCCAAGGATTTGGTCGATGGCGCACCGAAAACGGTCAAGGACGGCATCAACAAGGAAGAAGCCGCCACGATCAAGAAAAAGTTTGAAGACGTCGGCGCAAAAGTCGAAGTCAAGTAGCGGGGCATTTCGGTCTCAGGGTTGGCGGCAGCGCCGGTTTAAAGACCGGCTGCTGAGCCGGACGGAGTCGCCTACGCGGAGTTTCGGATTTCATCTTCTTCAGTCGTCAAACGGTTCCTGCCGGGACCGCCGGGCATGGCGCGTCTTCTCGCGCACTCCGGAGGACCGGCGCATGCCTTCAAGGGTTCGGGCTCCTTTCGGAGCTAGCCATCGGGTGCGGGCTCTACTCGAAGCCTGCCAGAGAAATATCGCGAGGTAAAACAGAATGGCCAGCGGAAACGGAAATGGGAACGGCAATAGCAATGGCAGCGATCATCGCCATCGGATGCGCGAGCGCGAGCGTCTGGATTTTTCGAAGATCCAGAGCACCATCCAGATTCCGAACCTGATCGAGGTCCAGAAGAAATCCTATCAGCGCTTCTTGCAGATGGATTTGCTGCCTTCGGAGCGCGAGGATAGCGGACTGCAGTCGGTGTTCGCCTCGGTGTTTCCGATTCAGGATTTTCGCGGACTCTCGCAATTGGATTTCGTGGATTATTCGATCGGCAACTGGGAATGCAAGTGCGGCAACCTGAAGGGGCTGCACCATCTGCGCGCGACGTGCCGTAATTGCGGCGCGTCTGTCGTCACCAATCCCTATCAGACCGGCGATGTAATCTGCTCGAAGTGCGGCACGTTCAATAAGAACACGCCGACCTTCTGCCAAAAGTGCGGCGATCCGGTCGCGATGCAACTGAAATACGACGTGAATGAGTGCCAGGAACGCGGCATGACGTATTCCGCGCCGCTTAAAGTTACCATTCGCCTGACGATTTACGACAAAGACCCCGAAACCGGCGCGAAAAATATCCGCGACATCAAAGAGCAGGAAGTGTTCTACGGCGATATTCCGCTGATGACCGATAACGGCACCTTCATCATCAACGGCACCGAGCGCGTGATCGTCAGCCAATTGCACCGTTCGCCGGGCGTGTTCTACGAATCCGCCAACAATCGCAGCTATTTCCTGGGCAAGATTATTCCTTATCGCGGCTCGTGGGTGGAATTCGAGTACGACACCAAAAATATCCTGTACGTGCGTATTGATCGCAAACGCAAGTTCCTGGGCTCGATTTTCCTGCGCGCGTTGGGCATGAAATCGAACGAAGAGATTTTGCGCACGTTCTATCAAATTGAGCGCATCGCCGTGCGCGATGGCGAGCTTTTTTGGAATGTTTCCGAAGGCTTGCTGGATCGCAAGCTCTCGCACGAAATCAAGAATCCGCGCAGCGACGAAGTGCTGGTCGGCGCGCACAAGCGCATCACCGAGCCGCTGTACAAGGAATTGCTCAAGTCCAAGGTCGCGCAAGTGCGCGCCTCCGTGGGCGATCTTGAGGGCGCCTACTCCGTCGCGGACCTAATCAATCGCACCACCGGCGAAGTCGTGCTCGAAGCCAATAAGCCGATTCCTGCCGATCTCTGGGGCTCGCTGGCCGAAGCCGGAATCAATGGCGTCGATCTGTTCTTCCCGGATCGCGACGATACCGGTGTGGTTCTCTCGCGCACTTTAGACAAAGACGCGATCCGCTCGCAGCGCGAAGCGCTGATCGAAATTTACCGCAAGCTGCGTCCGGGCGATCCGCCGACGCTTGAAACCGCAACCGCGCTATTCAATGGAATGTTTTTCGACGCGCGTAAATACGATTTCAGCAAGGTCGGACGCCTGAAATTCAATATCAAGCTGGGTCTGGAGACCCCGCTCGAAAATCGCACGCTCGATCCGGTGGATTTCGTCGCGGCCATCCGCTACCTGCTCAAGCTGCGCAAGAACATCGGCAGCGTGGACGACATCGATCACCTGGGTAATCGCCGCGTCCGCGCCGTCGGCGAATTGCTGGAGAATCAATTCCGCATCGGCTTGGTGCGCATGGAACGCGCCATCAAGGAAAAGATTTCGGTCTATCAGGAAATGTCCACCGCGATGCCGCACGATTTGGTGAACGCCAAGCCCGTGATGGCCGCGATTCGCGAATTCTTCGGCAGTTCGCAGCTTTCGCAGTTCATGGACCAGACCAATCCGCTTTCGGAGATCACGCACAAGCGCCGTCTTTCGGCTCTCGGGCCGGGGGGGCTTTCGCGCGAGCGCGCTGGATTCGAAGTGCGCGACGTGCATCCCACGCACTACGGGCGCATTTGCCCGATCGAAACGCCGGAAGGTCCGAACATCGGCTTGATCAGCTCGCTTTCCTGCTACGCGCGAATCAACGATTTCGGATTTATCGAATCGCCCTACCGCAAGGTGAAGGGCGGACGCGTGATCGATTTCGTGCAAGTCGTGAACGCCGGCGATAGCGAATTCAAAGCCGGCGAAATTGTGGAGCGCGATAAAATCGACGCCACCAATGAAGATCTGAAGCGGCGCAAGATCACTTCCGATCCGTACTGTTTCTATCTTTCGGCGTGGGAAGAGGATCGCTACGTTGTCGCGCAGGCCAACGCTTCGCTCGACGAGCGCGGCCGCATCACCACCGAGCTTGTGAATTGCCGGCAGGCCGGCAACTTCGTGCTCAAGCAGCGCGAAGAAGTGGATTACATCGACGTTTCGCCGAAACAGCTCGTATCCGTTGCGGCGAGCTTGATTCCGTTCCTTGAAAACGACGACGCCAACCGCGCGTTGATGGGCTCGAACATGCAGCGCCAGGCCGTGCCGTTGATTCGCGGTGAAGCGCCGCTGGTCGGCACCGGAATGGAGCGAGTCACCGCGCGCGATTCCGGCGCGGTGGTGGTTTGCCGCCGCGAAGGCATCGTCGATCAGGTGGATTCCGAGCGCATCATCGTGCGCGTGGAATCCGACCACTCCGGCGTGCTCAGCCGCGAAGTGGGAGCGGACATTTATCAGCTGATCAAATTCAAGCGCTCCAACCAGAACACTTGCATCAGCCAGAAGCCTCTGGTGCGCGCGGGCGATCGCGTGCGCCAGGGCCAAGTGCTGGCCGATGGACCTTGCACCGAGCGCGGGGAATTGGCTCTTGGCCGCAACGTGCTCGTCGCGTTTCTCCCGTGGCGCGGCTACAACTTTGAAGACGCTATCCTGGTCAGCGAAAAGCTGGTCAAAGACGATTACTACACCTCGATTCACATCGAAGAATATGAAATCGAAGCGCGCGATACCAAACTTGGTCCCGAGGAAATCACCCGCGATATTCCCAACATCAGCGAAAATTTCCTGCGCAACCTTGACGAAAGCGGCGTAATCCGCATCGGCGCCACCGTGCGGCCGGGCGATATCATGGTCGGCAAGGTCACGCCGAAGGGCGAAACCACGCTGACTCCGGAAGAAAAATTGCTGCGCGCGATCTTCGGCGAAAAAGCCGGCGACGTGCGCGACGCTTCGCTCTATTGTCCTCCGGGCATCGAAGGCACCGTGGTCGACGTCAAGATTTTCTGCCGCAAGGGCGCGGAAAAAGACGAACGCCACAAGGCCATCGAAGCCAATCAGGTCTTCAAGCTCGAAAAGAACCTGGCCGATGAAATCCGCATCCTCACCGACGAGCGTCTGAAGCGGCTCACCAGCCTCTTGTCCGATCAGAAGCTGAATGCCGATTTGCACGACGAGAAAACCAACAAGCGCCTGCTGACCAAGGGCACCACGCTCGATCGCGACGTGATCGAGAAAATTTCCACGCGCAACCTGAAGCGCCTGCGCCTGGCCGACCAGGACGCGCAACTTATCGAGAAAATCGACGAAATCGAAGAGATGACTTCGCGGCAAATCGACGTGCTGCGCAAGATCACCGAAGACCGCAAGGAAAAGCTCAAGAAGGGCGACGAGTTGCCTCCAGGCGTCATCAAGCTGGTGAAAGCCTATATCGCGATGAAGCGCAAATTGTCCGTTGGCGACAAGATGGCCGGCCGCCACGGCAACAAGGGCGTGATCGCGCGCATCGTGCCCGAAGAGGATATGCCGTATCTTCCCGACGGCACGCCAGTCGAAATCGTTCTGAATCCGCTGGGCGTTCCGTCGCGCATGAACGTCGGGCAAATTCTTGAAACGCATCTTGGCTGGGCCGCGCGCGAACTTGGCCGCAGTCTTGACCGCTTGCTGAACACCGCGACGCGGGCCGAGGCCATTCGCCGCTGGTTCCGCGAAGTTTTTTCGGACACCGCGATCTGGAAATCGATCCAGCATCTTGACGACGAAGCCCTGCTCGAATTGGGCGATCACTTCCGCGAAGGCATACCCATGGCCACGCCGGTATTCGACGGCGCGCGCGAAACCGAAATCCGCCACCTGCTTGAAGTCGCGGGCCTGCCCGCGGCCGGAAAAATTCCGATGTGGGACGGCATGACCGGCGATGAATTCGCGCAGCAGATCACCGTCGGCTACATCTACATGCTGAAACTTTCGCACTTGGTCGACGACAAAATTCACGCGCGCTCGATCGGACCGTATTCGCTGATCACGCAGCAGCCGCTAGGCGGCAAGGCGCAGTTCGGCGGGCAGCGATTCGGCGAAATGGAGGTCTGGGCGCTCGAAGCGTACGGCGCGGCGCACATTCTCCAGGAATTGCTCACGGCCAAATCCGACGATGTTTACGGCCGCGCAAAAATTTACGAGGCCATCGTAAAGGGCGAGCCGGGAATTGAGCCCGGCGTCCCCGAATCCTTCAACGTTCTGGTGCGCGAACTGCAATCGCTATGCCTGGACGTGGAATTGATGAAACGGCAAAAGCCGGCGGAAAAACCGAGCGAATAGCAGTTGGACAAGACGATTTCGTTTAGCGGTATCACGTACAAGTTTCAGCAGGTCCGAACAAGTTTGAACTCCCGGGAGACCGGGAGGGCTCCGGCGCAATCCGGGGCAGGAGGAAACCACCTTGTATCGTAGCAGCCCGTATGACCGCGCCAGCCTGATCGCAGATTTCGATTCTATCCGCATCAGTTTGGCCAGCCCGGAAAAGATTCGTTCTTGGTCGCATGGCGAAGTCACCAAGCCCGAAACGATCAACTACCGCACCTTCAAGCCGGAACGCGATGGCTTGTTCTGCGCGAAGATCTTCGGCCCAGTCACCGATTGGGAATGCCTCTGCGGCAAATATAAGCGCATGAAGCATCGCGGCGTGATCTGCGATAAGTGCGGCGTCGAAGTTACGCTCAGCAAAGTGCGGCGTGAACGGCTCGGCCACATCGAGCTGGCTTCGCCGTGCTCGCACGTTTGGTTCTTCAAGGGTCTGCCCAGCCGCATCGGTTATTTGCTGGATATTTCCATGCGCGACCTCGAGCGCATCCTCTATTTCGAAGGCTACGTTGTCACCGATCCCGGCGACGTGCCGGGCGTCAAGGAACGCGAGGTCCTGCTCGAAGAGAAGTATCGCGAGCTGCAGAAGGATTTCGCCGGTCAGTTCCAGGCCAAGATGGGCGCCGAAGCCATCAAGGAATTGCTGCGCACCGTCGACGTCGAAAAACTTTCCGAGACGCTTCGCGAAAAAATGAAGGTCGATCCGAGCCTGCAGAAGCGCATCAAATATTCCAAGCGCTTGAAAGTACTCGAAGCCTTCCGCAAGAGCGGCAATAAGCCGGAATGGATGATTCTGGACGTGCTGCCTGTGCTTCCGCCGGAATTGCGGCCCCTGGTGCCGTTGGACGGCGGTCGCTTCGCCACTTCCGATTTGAACGATCTTTATCGCCGCGTGATCAACCGCAACAATCGGCTCAAAAAGCTGATGGAGCTGCACGCGCCTGACGTGATCGTGCGCAACGAAAAGCGCATGCTGCAGGAAGCTGTCGACGCGCTATTTGACAACGGCCGCCGTGGCCGCGTGCTGCGCGGCACCAACAATCGGCCGCTCAAATCGCTCTCCGACACGCTCAAAGGCAAGCAGGGCCGCTTCCGCCAGAACCTGCTCGGCAAGCGCGTGGATTATTCCGGCCGTTCGGTGATCGTCGTCGGCCCCGAACTCAAGCTCCGCCAGTGCGGATTGCCGAAGAAAATGGCGCTCGAGCTATTCAAGCCGTTCATCTACCATCGCCTGGAAGCTCAGGGCCACTGCACCACGATCAAGCAAGCCAAGGAAATGGTCGAGCAGCAGGACCCGATCGTCTGGGACATCCTGGAAGAAGTGATTCGCGAGCATCCGGTTCTGCTCAATCGCGCGCCCACGCTTCACCGGCTGGGCATTCAGGCTTTCGAGCCCGTGCTGGTCGAAGGTAAAGCCATCCGCATCCATCCGCTGGTTTGCACGGCGTTCAACGCCGATTTCGACGGCGACCAAATGGCCGTGCACATTCCGCTTTCGCCCGAGGCGCAAGTGGAAGCCTCGGTGCTGATGCTCGCCGTGCACAACGTTCTTTCCCCGGCCAACGGATTGCCGCTCGCCGTTCCGACGCAAGACATGGTGCTCGGCATCTACTATCTGACCAAGGGCAAGCCTGGCGCGAAGGGTGAAGGCCGCGCGTTCGGCGCGACCGACGAGGTCGTGCTGGCGCTCGAAGCCGGCGAAGTCGAATTGCTCACGCCGATTCGCCTGCGTTACGAAGGCGAAATGATCGACCTGACCACCGCCTACGACGATCAGGACGTGCCGCACACCGAGCCGGTCACGCTCAAGCGCCAATTCATCAACACCACCGTGGGCCGCGTGATCTTCAACGACCATTTGCCCAAGCAGATGCCCTTCATCAACGGCCTGCTGAAGAAAAAGGGCGTTCAGCAATTGGTTCATTACTGCTATCTGCGCTTCGGTATCGAGCTCACCGTCGTTATGCTCGACGAATTGAAGGAGCTCGGCTTCATCTACGCCACGCGCTCCGGCATTTCCATCGGCATCGACGACATGCTCATCCCCGGCGATAAACAATCGCTGGTGGAAGGCACCGAACGCGAGATCGTCAAGGTCCAGCAGCAATATCTGGATGGCGCGATCACCAACGGAGAGCGCTACAACAAAGTAATCGCCATCTGGAGCGATATCACAGAAAAAGTCGCCGAGCAAATGTTCAAGGCGCTCGAGCAACAAGACAAAGAAGGCGTGATCAATCCGATCTACGTGATGGCCGATTCCGGCGCGCGCGGTTCAAAACAACAAATCCGCCAGCTTTCCGGCATGCGCGGCTTGATGGCCAAGCCTTCGGGTGAAGTCATTGAGACGCCCATCACTTCGAACTTCCGCGAAGGCCTCACCGTGCTGCAATATTTCATCTCCACGCACGGTGCGCGCAAAGGCTTGGCCGATACGGCGCTCAAGACGGCCGATTCCGGCTACCTCACTCGCCGCCTGGTGGACGTGGCGCAAGATGTGATCATCGGCGAAATCGATTGCGGCACCGCGAACGGCATTTACGTCGAGCCCATCGTCGAAGCCGGCGTCGAAGTCGAGCCGCTGCGCGACCGCGTCATCGGCCGCGTCTCGCTGGACAAAGTCAAAGACTACGAAGGCAGCGTGATCGTCGACGTCAACCAGGAAATCACCGAAGAGCTGGCCAACGCCATTCAAGGGGCCGGTATCGAACGCGTCAAAATCCGCTCCGTGCTCACTTGCGAATCCCGTCGCGGCGCTTGCGTGCGCTGTTACGGCCGCAATTTGGCTTCGGGCCGCATGGTCGAATTGGGCGAGGCTGTTGGCGTGATCGCCGCACAATCCATCGGCGAGCCGGGCACGCAGCTGACCATGCGCACCTTCCACATCGGCGGCACGGCCACGCGCGTCACCGAACAATCCAAACTCGAAGCGCGCAACAACGGCTTCGTGAAATTCATCGATCTCAAATTGGTCAGCGGCCGCGGCGGAGTCTCCATCTCCATGAACCGCTCGGGCGTGATCGCGGTGCTCGATGAAAAAGGACGCGAAAAAGAGCGCTACCACGTGGTTTATGGCGCGCGGCTAAAGGTCGAAGAAGGCCAACCGGTCACCATCGGCCAGATACTGGCTGAATGGGATCCCTATACATTCTCGATCCTCACGGAGACCGGCGGCACGGTCCAATTCAAGGACCTCACGCCCGGCATCACCATCGAAGAGCAGGTGGACGAAGTCACGGGGCTTGCGCAGCTCGTGGTCACGCTGCCGCCCGGCGATGAAAAGCATCAGCCGCAAATCCTGATGCGTGATCCCGGCGGCCGCACGCGCAAAAAATACTTGATGCCCTCGCGCGCTCACTTGACCGTTTCCGATGGCGATGAAGTCCAGCCCGGTGACGTGCTGGCCAAGATCCCTCGCGAAACCACCAAGACCAAGGACATCACCGGCGGTCTCCCGCGCGTCGTCGAATTGTTTGAGACGCGCAAGCCGCACGACCCCGCGGTCATCAGCGAAATCGATGGTTTGGTTCGCTACGGAGAAATCAGCAAGGGACTGCGCCGCATTTACGTCGAAAGCGAAGACGGCAAAACGCAGAAAGAATACGCCATCGCCCGCGGCATCCACATCAACGTTCAGGAAGGCGAACACGTCCGCGCCGGTGAGCCGCTGATCGATGGCCCGCTCAATCCGCACGACTTGCTCGCGGTCCTCGGCGAAAAATACACGCAGGCCTACCTGGTGAATTCCATCCAGGAGGTTTACCGCCTGCAAGGCGTGAACATCAACGATAAGCACATCGAAACCATCGTTCGCCAGATGATGCGCTGGGTCAAAGTGGAAGACGTCGGCGATACGGCGTTTCTTCTCGACGAGCAAGTGGACAAGTTCCGCTTCCGCGAGGAAAACGATCGCATCGTCAGCGAAGGCCAGCGACCTGCAACCGGGCGTCCGCTGCTCCTGGGCATCACCAAGGCCTCGCTTTCCACCGATTCGTTCATCTCGGCCGCGAGCTTTCAAGAGACCACGCGCGTACTCACCGAAGCCGCCGTCGCCGGCAAGGTGGACTACCTGCGCGGCCTCAAGGAAAACGTCATTATGGGCCGCCTGATTCCGGCCGGCACGGGTCTCGAGCGCTACCGCAATATCGAGCTCCTGACGGAAGTGCCGCCGCCGGCCCCGGTGGAATCCATGATGCCGCCCGCGGATCTATCCCCGGAGGAAGCCGCCGCCTTGGACTTCCTGCGTAAGGATGCGGACGTAATCGCGGACGAAACCTAAACCTCTGCAAATGAATCGCTTATAGGGCGTCCGGCATCGCGCCGGGCGCCCTTTTTTTGTCCCGCCGAACGGCTTCGGCGCGGTTTCCGATTGGCTGTTACTTCTTCGGTCAAAGCGTAACCCGTTTCCTATTGTCTCCGTCCAGGCAGTTACCTATCCTGATTGAACCAGGCCCTCGTCGGAGGCGGCGCCGTCAGGCTGTCCCCAGACAATTGGGAGTGCGCATGTCTGAAGCGGACTTGACGGCTGTCGGCGCGGTTCGTCCCGCCGACGGTG
>Ga0302326_10021286_pt1 | contig 13307 bp, 13 predicted proteins | sample Palsa_T0_3_FD_202264 | JGI IMG/M metagenome (GOLD analysis project Ga0302326, IMG submission 202264) | Peat permafrost microbial communities from Stordalen Mire near Abisko, Sweden - Palsa_T0_3 | ecosystem: Environmental > Terrestrial > Soil > Palsa > Peat permafrost | place: Sweden: Abisko... | reverse complement strand
GACTACGCCGCCGCGGCGCGCACGCTCGCGCGCATGCGCACTTACGTGCGCGCCGTACTCGATAAAAATCAGCGCGGACCGGTGATGCGCGACCTTGCCGATCTCCCGATTGACGAGCTCGCGCGAGTGAATCCGGTCGAGGCCGAGCACCTCGTTGAGGAAACCATCGAGCGCGTTTGTCATCCCGAGCGTAGCGAGCATCGCGACCGTAGTCGAGGGACGACAGTAGTTTGCGCATCGCGAGCGAGTGCACTCGCCATGACGCAGGCGCGTTTGGTAGCGGCGGCGCTCGCGCAACGTGGAATCGCTACGACGATCCAGACCGTCACGACAACCGGCGATCGCGAACAAGATCGTCCGGTCAGCGAACTTGGCAGCGTCAACGTGTGGGTGAAAGAACTCGAGGTGGCCCTGCTCGAGGGACGCGCCGACTATGCGGTGCACTCGTGCAAGGATCTTCCCGGCGAGCTGGATCCTACGATGCAACTTGCCGCGATCTCCGCGCGCGAGGATGCGCGCGATGCATTTTGCAGCGAACGCTACGCGAACTTCGATGCGCTCCCTGCCGGCGCAATCGTCGGCACCTCGAGCGAACGCCGCCGCGCGCAACTGCGAGCGCTGCGCCCAGATCTGCGCTATGAAAGTTTGCGCGGGAACGTCGATACGCGGCTGCGTAAACTGCGCGAGGGTCAATACGATGCGATCGTGCTCGCCATGGCGGGGTTGTCCCGGCTCGGCGTGAAGGCAACCCACACCGTGCCGTTCGATGCGCGCCGGATAGTGCCGGCCGTGGCGCAAGGAGCGCTCGCAGTGGAAACACTGGCGAGCAACGACGAACTTTCCTCCGAGTTGTACGCCGCCGTCAACCACGAACCGACGCAGTGGTGCGTGGAAGCCGAACGGGCCGCGCTGCGTTCGTTGCGTGCCGGGTGCAGCGCACCGCTCGGCGTCCACGCACAGCTTGTCGGCGCGCTGATGACGATCGACGCCGCTTTCGCAACCGCCGGCGGCACGATGCTACGCGAACGTGTCGAGGGGGGCGTCGATTCGGTCGCGGCGTCGCGCAAGCTCGGGGAGCAGGTCGCGAGCGCACTCGCCGCCGCGCGCGATCGCCTCGGCCGACCGCGCGTGCTGCTGCCGCGCACGCAGGACCGCCCCAGCCGCATCGCCGCCGAACTGCGTGGGCGCGGGGTCGAGGTCTTGGAATTGCGCGAAGGAGAATCCGGCACCGATCTGATGAACACCATTCCCCAGATGCTGCTCTTTCCGTCCAGCGGCTCGGTCGCGGCTGTTCGTCCCTATCTCGACTGGCTTCGCGGCCAAGCGGTGCGCCCGTTGGTCGCCGCAATGGGGCCGCAGTCCGGCGCCGCGGCGAGCGAGGCGGGATTTGCGCCGGATATCGTCGCGCCTGACGCCTCGATCGATGCGTTCGTCGCTGCCGTCGCACATCGGCTGGAAACGCCGTGAACGTGCGCCCGCGGCGCCTGCGCCGTACACCTGTCGTGCGTTCGATGATTCGTGAGCACCACGTGCGCGTCGATGCGCTCGTGATGCCGATGTTCGTTGTCGCGCGCGAGGGTGACGCCGGGCCGATCTCGTCGATGCCCGGCATTTCACGCTTTACCCTCGATCAGGCCGTAACCGAAGCGCGCGAACTCTACGGCCTCGGTGTGCGCAGCGTGCTGCTCTTCGGCATTCCCGATCGCAAAGATGCCGTCGCGTCGAGTAACTACGATCCCAGCGGCATCGTGCAGCGCGCGATCGCCGCGATCAAAGCGGCCATCCCGCAGATGTACGTCATCGCCGATCTGTGCAACTGCGAGTACACCGATCACGGTCACTGCGGCATCATCGACGATCACGGTGAAGTGGATAACGACAAGACGGTCGAGCTATTGGTTCGCACCGCGATCACCTACGCCGATGCGGGTGTCGACGTCATCGCTCCATCCGATATGATGGACGGACGCGTCGAGGCGCTACGCCGGGCGCTCGACGCGCGCGACTACACCGCCGTGACCATCATGGCCTACAGCGCAAAATACGCGTCCGCATTTTACGGGCCATTTCGCGAAGCGGCGGACAGCACGCCGCAGTTCGGCGATCGGCGAAGCTACCAAATGGACCCGCCGAACGCGCGCGAAGCCATGCGCGAAATCGCCCTCGACATTGAAGAGGGCGCAGATGTCGTCATGATCAAGCCCGCGTTGCCGTACCTCGACATCGTGCGGATGGCGCGCGACGCCTTCGATGTACCGATCGCCGTCTACAACGTCAGCGGTGAGTATTCCATGGTGCAAGCAGCGATCGAACGCGGTTGGCTCGAGCACGACCGCACCATCGACGAGCTGTTGGTTTCCTTCGTTCGCGCGGGTGCGGACATCATCATCACCTACTTCGCGAAGGAGTATGCGCAACGTGCAAGTACACGCACCTAGCCTTGCGATCGTGATCTTAGCGGGCGGACGCGCCACGCGCTTCCCCGGAAAGCTCGAGACCCCGTTTGAAGGCGAGCCGCTCCTCGCACGCGTCTATCATCATCTGCGCGACGTTGCTCCGGTGATGATTGCCGGACGCGATACGTTTTCCGGACCGCTCGATGCGCTGCTCGATTGTCCCATCGTCGTGGATCGCTGGCCCGACCGTGGACCGCTCGGCGGCCTTCTTTCGGCGGTCTACGAAACGCAAGCGCAGCGCGTTTTTGCAGTAGCCGGTGACGCACCCCTGGTCACCGCGCCGCTCATCGATACGCTGTTGCGGGCGTGGCAAGACGGCGACGAAGCCGTCGTTCCCGAGCATGACGGCCGCCTCGAGCCGCTGGCCGCGCTCTACGAGCGCGCGCCATTGATGCGCGAGGGATGGGAGTGCCTGCACGGCGAGGATCGCTCGATGCACGCGCTGCTCGCGCGTTTGCGCGTGCGCCGGGTCGCGTGCGAGGCAAAGATGTTTGCAAACATCAACACTGCCGGGGATCTACCACTGCTCGGGGAGACCGTGTGAATTTCGAACGCTCGATCTCGGCGTTCGCCCGGGCGAAGAACGTGATTCCCGGCGGCGTGAATTCGTCGGTACGCGCGTTCAAAGCCGTCGGCGGCACACCGATCTTTATGAAGAGCGGTTCGGGTGCTACTATGTGCGACATCGACGGGCACGAGTATATCGACTACGTCCTCTCGTGGGGACCACTCATTCTTGGTCACGCGCATCCAGCCGTCGTCAAGGCGATCGCGGCAGCCGCGGCGCGCGGCAGTTCGTTCGGTACGCCCACCGAAGCCGAGAGCGAGCTCGCCGAATTGATCTGCGCGATGGTGCCGAGCGTTGAACGCGTGCGCTTCACTTCGAGCGGAACCGAAGCGACGATGAACGCCGTTCGTCTCGCGCGCGGCTACACGCGGCGCGACAAAATCGTCAAGTTCGCGGGGTGCTACCACGGCGCGGCCGACGCGTTTCTGATCTCCGCCGGGTCGAGCGCGCTCACACTCGGCGTCCCCAATTCGCCGGGCATTCCGAAAAATGTCGCGGCCGATACGATCGTCGTTCCGTACAATGACGCAAGCGCACTCGAACGCACCTTCCGCGAATACGGCGCGCAGATCGCCGGCGTCATCATCGAACCGTACGTCGGGAATATGGGCCTCGTACTGCCTCGCCCGGGCTATCTCGAGCGGGTGCGCGAATTGTGCACGTCGTACAAAGTGGTTTTGATTTTCGACGAAGTGATGACCGGGTTTCGCGTCGCGCGCGGCGGCGTGCAAGAACGATTGAACATCATGCCCGACCTCACTACACTCGGTAAGGTGATCGGCGGAGGTCTTCCGGTCGGCGCATTCGGCGGTCGCGCCGAGATCATGGATTACCTCACGCCCGACGGACCGGTCTTTCATGCCGGCACGCTCTCGGGCAATCCGCTTGCGATGGCTGCGGGAATTGCGACATTGAAGATCGTGCGTGACGACGTCACGCTCTACGACCGTCTCGAAGTGCTCACCAAGCTGTTGACCGACGGTCTGCGCGAGGTCTTCACCAAGCACGACGTACCGCATCAGACCGCCTACGCCGGCTCGATGTTCGGCTACTTTTTTGCGCCCGAACCGGTCAGCGATCTGGAAAGTGCGATGAAGTCGGACGTCGCCCTCTACGCGAAGTACTTCCACGCTATGCTCGACCGCGGCGTCTACCTTGCACCGTCACAATTCGAAGCCGGCTTCGTCTCGAGCGCCCACACTACGCGCGATATCGAGCGCACTCTGGCTGCGGCCGACGACGCGCTGGCCGAGGTCGGCGCGGCCGTCTCATGATCGATCCGGCGATCCCCCGGCTCTACGCCTATCACCGGGCGCTGCGCGAAGCGGCCGCAGCGGGAGAGACCACGATTACCTCGCAGGGCCTTGCGGGCTTGCTCGGCCACTCGATTTCAAGCACTCAGATCCGCAAGGACCTCTCTTCGCTTGGGCCCCTGGGCCGGCGAGGCCAGGGCTATGCGATCAATCCGCTTGTCGAGCAGCTGGCGTGGGTTCTAGGATTGGAGCATGACTGGAGAATTGCGATCGCCGGGTTCGGCTATCTCGGCCACGCGCTTGCAACCTTCATTACCTCGCGCGAGTCTCGCTTTTGTATCGCGGCCATCTTCGATCGATCGCCCGCGGTTATCGGGCAAAACTGGCAGGGGATCACGGTAACCGACATCGTTTCTATGGAAGACGACATTGCGCGCGCCGGCTGCAACATCGGCGTCATCGCCGTCCCGGCACCTGCAGCGCAAGCCATTGCGCACCGCATGGCCGCCGCTGGTATTCGTGCCATCTTGAATTTCGCACCGACCGCGCTGCATTTGCGCGCACCGGTGCTCGTGCGTAATATCGACCTCGCCGGTGAACTCTCGATGCTCACCCATTGGCTCACCGCCGCGGATGCCGAAGCGGAGGCGCACGCCTGATGCCGCTGGTATGCCTGGGGCTCTCGCACCATACGGCGCCAGTCGAAGTGCGCGAGCGCCATGGGTTCCCGCCCTCGCGCGTCGTCGAAGCATTGGTCGCACTACGCGATTACTCCGCGGTCAAAGAAGCGGTGATGCTGCAAACGTGCGGACGGCTCGAGATCTACGCCGAGATCGACGATTACGAAACGGGCGTCACGCAACTCCGATCCTTTCTCGGCAACTTTGGTCATGGCTTGGCGCGCGAGCGGTACGATCTCGATTCCTACCTTTACACGCTGCTCGGACGTCAAGCGATCGAGCATCTTTTTCGCGTCTCTACGGGCCTGGATTCGATGCTGATTGGTGAAGCCGAGATCCTTGGCCAAGTTAAAGACGCGTACATTCAAGCGCAGCACGCAAAGTCGCTGGGCAAGACGCTGCATCGGCTCTTCCGCGAAGCGCTCAATGCGGGCAAGCACGCGCGTTCCCAAACTCGTATCGGCGATGAATCGGTCTCGATTGCCACCGCCGCCATCGACGCGGCCAAAGCCCGTCTGGGTTCGCTCGAGGGCGTATCCGTCGTCGTTATCGGCGCCGGCAAAATGGGACGCACCGCCGTGCGCCGCCTGCGCGACGAGGGTGCCGAACATTTGATCGTCACCAATCGGACGATCTCGCGCGCACAGGAACTCATCGCCGAAGTCGGATTCGGAGAAGCGATCGAGATGCCCGGGTTAGTCGAAGCGCTGGCCGCAGCCGACATCGTCGTTACGTCGACGGGTGCATCGCACTTCGTCGTCACGCACGACAATGTCGCCCACGCGATGGCGCGGCGTCCGGATCGTCCGCTCTTCATCATCGATATCGCCGTTCCGCGTGACGCTGACCCGGCCGTGCGCGAGATTCGCGGCGTGGCGCTGGTCGATATCGACGGCTTGAAGAGCGTCGTCGACGAAAAGCTCGAGGTACGGCGCGAGTCGATTCCACAGGTCGAAGAAATCATCGACGAATTCATCACGCGCTTTGGCGCCTGGTATCAATCGCGTCTGGCTGTGCCGGTCATCGCGTCGCTCACGCAAAAAGCCGAAGCGATTCGCCTCGCCGAGCTAGCGCGGCTCTTTGGGCGCTGCCCGGAATTGAGCGAGCGCGAGAAGATGCTCGTGACCGGCATGTCGATGACGGTCGTCTCGAAATTCTTGCATTCGGTCGTCGTGAAGATCCGCGAGAAAGCGACGAGCAATCACGCCGAAGCGATCGCGCAGGCCCGCCTGCTCGACGAACTCTTCGAACTCAACCTCGCAGCACGGATGGCCGAGCTACTGCCGCCGACCCTCGTCTCCGACGCGGAAGAGTAACGCGTGAGTGGTGGTCGCGTCGTTCTGGTCGGCGCGGGACCGGGCGATCCAGGCCTTCTCACCCTCCGCGCCGCCCAAGCCCTTGCCTGCGCCGACGTGTTACTGTACGACGCACTCGCAAGCGATCCGATCGTCGCGCTTGCGCCGGTACATTGCGAACGCATCTACGTCGGCAAGCGCGGCGGCACGCACGAGATGCCGCAATCGCAGATCGAAGAGCTCATGATCGCGCGCGCGCGCGACGGTAACATCGTCGTGCGCCTCAAAGGCGGCGACCCGTTCGTGTTCGGCCGCGGCGGCGAAGAGGCGCAAGCCCTCCAGGCTGCCGGCATCCCGTTTGAAATCGTTCCCGGCATCAGCTCGGCGATCGCCGCCCCAGCTTACGCCGGCATTCCGGTGACGCACCGCGAGATCAATCCCGTGCTGACTATTGCGACAGGACACGAGGATCCGACGAAACCGCAATCGACGATCGATTGGAGCAAGCTGGCCGATGCGCATCGTACGCTGGTGCTGCTGATGGCGATAGGGAATCTCACCAACATTTGCGCGCGCCTGATCGAGCACGGCCTTTCCGCGGACACGCCGGTTGCCGTTATCGCGGATGGCACGCGCCCGACACAGCGCACGGTGACCGGAACGCTCGAAACCATTGCGAGCGAGGTCCAGCGTGCCGGACTCGCGGCGCCCGCGATCGTCGTGATCGGCGAGGTCGTCGCGCTGCGCGAGAACCTGCGCTGGTTCGATCGCCTGCCGCTCTTCGGCAAGCGTGTGCTGATCACGCGTCCGGCGCAGCAAGCGCAAGAGTTCGCCCGCGCGCTCTATGCGCGCGGCGTCGAACCAATCCTTGCCTCGACGATCGCGATCGTTCCGCCCGACGACGTCGCGGCGGCACATCGAGCGGTCGACGATCTCTCCAGCTATCGCTGGGTCGTGTTCACCTCGCAAAACGGCGTCGACGCGTTCTTCGACCGTCTGGCTGCGCTCGACAGCGACGCGCGCTATATCGGTGCGACGCGGGTCGCGGCGATCGGCAGCAAAACCTCCGAACGTTTACGCGAGTTCGGCGTGCGCGCCGACCTCGTTCCCGCGGCTTTCGTAAGCGAGGAGATCGCGCGCGCGCTCATACAAGCGACGCACACCGGCGATCGCATTTTGATCTACCGCGCCCAAGAGGCCCGCGACGTCCTGTCGCAGATGCTCGAAGACGCCGGACGCAAGCCAAGCGTCGTCGCCGCCTACAAGACCATCTTCGACGTCGATCCGGAGTTCGCGCAAAAGGTGCAACGCTCCGATGTCTTGACCTTTACCAGCGCGAGCACGGTACGCGGCTATGTCGAGCTGCTCGGCGGCGTAGTGGCCGCGCGTGAAGCCGCACGGAACAAATTGATCGCCTGTATCGGCCCAATTACCGCCGAAGCCGCCGACGAGGCCGGACTGCACGTCGATGTCGTCGCCGACGTCTTCACGACCGATGGGCTACTTGACGCGCTCGAAGCGCACCTCGCATTGCTGGCTTGACGCGCGTCGGTCTGTCGCGCAGCGGCGCGATTGCGGCGGTCATTGTCGGCATCGTCGTACTCGGTATCGGCGGATGGCACGGCGCGGCCGTGCTCTTTGCCTTCTTCATTCCGTCGACGTTGCTTTCGCGCCTGGGCCGTGCGCGCAAACGCGAACTCGTCGATATCGGCAAGCAAGGTGCGCGCGATGCATGGCAAGTCTGCGCAAACGGTGGCGTCGCGACGCTCGCGATCCTGGCCTCGCTGCACTACGGAGCACCCATGCTCGTCGCGTTCGCCGGAGCGTTTGCGGCCGCGTCGGCCGACACGTGGGCAACCGAAATCGGGACGCTTGCCAAGGGTGCACCGCGTTCCATACTCACCTTCCGCCCGCTCGCGACCGGCCTGTCCGGCGGAATCACCGCTGCGGGCTCGCTCGCGCAAATCGGTGGTGCGGCCATCGTCGCGCTCGTCGCCATGCTGGTCCACGTCGCGCCGTTCTGGCCGGTGTTTGCCGGCGGGGTGATCGGCTCGATCGCCGATTCGATCCTTGGAGCGACACTGCAAACGCTGCGCTACTGCCCGAGCTGCGCGCGCGACTGCGAAACCAATCCGCACCACTGCGGAACTCCGACCATCGTGCGCCGTGGTCTGCGCTGGTTTGACAACGACGCTGTCAATTTTGTAGCGACGGTCTGCGGCGCAGCGGCCGCACTCGTCCTCTCCTAGACCGGCGTGGTCCTAAGATTGCGGTCCGTCGTGACGAGGATCATGACAACGGCGATGACGCCCAGCGCGATCGCTCCGGCGACCATCGCCCGATAGAGTCCGACCTGGTCTGCAACAATGCCGACACCCAGTGCCGGAAGGCTAAACCCCAGGTAGCACACGACCAAGAACGCGGAGAGCGTCTCCGCCCGGTGTTCGGGCGGTGCGATGTTGTTGACGATGTTCAGGCCGGCCAGATACGAAAGGCCGTTGCCGTATCCGGCGATGAAAATGGCCGCGATGAGCAACACATACACGTGATGCGGCTCGGCCAATAACAAGATCCAGAAACCCGCGCCGAGACCGAGCAGCGCGAGGATGATAGCCGCGCGATTGCGCAGGCCGCGACCGGTTAGAGAAGCAACGAGCATGCCGAACATCATGTTTGCAACGACCACGGCTCCGAGCAACAGATTGTGCAGGTCGAGACCTTGCGCCAAGAACGAGGGCAGCAGCGACACGAAGATGGCCAGGGTGGCCCAACCGACGAACGACTCACCCGATGCAACGAGGAACGGCCGCCGGATCGCGGGCGCAATCGTCGGAAACTCCCGATGTGATGCCGGTCCGAGGTGGGGGCACGAGGGCACGCTTGCGACCGCAACAGCAAGACCCGCGAGCAACACGATGTACACGAGAAACGACAGTGTGTTCGGGAGCGGCGCGTATTCAGCTAAGATGCCGGCGATCAATGCACCGAACGCCGCGCCGACGCTCGTGCCGACGATCGCGAGGGTCCCGGCGCGCGGGCGCATCACCTCGTCCATCCATTCGCGAACCGCCGCTACCGCCGTCGGAAGGCCAATGCCGAGGGCTACACCTTGAAACGCGCGCGCGGCGATCAACCACCACAAACCCGAGGCGAACGCGAAGGCAAGCGATCCCAACGCCGCGATCGCGATCGCGATCAAGAGCGTCTTGCGCCGGCCGATTCCATCCGAAATTCCACCCAAGAATAGCAGCGACGGAATCAGCGACGCGGCGTAGATCGCAAAGACGACGCTGATCTGCCCCGAGGTGAGACCCCACTCACGGTGATAAAGTTGGTACAGCGGCGTGGGCATGAACACGCCGGCGATGAGCAACGCGATCGCCGCAACCGCAATCGGGTAGCGGCCCGCAGCCGGATTGTTGTCAGCCATACGTTCTCTCTAGGTAGGCGATGATCGCGTCATCGTCATCGGCGATCTTCATGTCGCCGGCAATCATCGACGGGATGCCGGTTACGCCGAAGAGCTCCTTGAGGTTCGTGCGTTGCCCGTGATCCGGCGGGACGTTGACGATCTTGTAATCCAGCAGCATGTCGGTCATCTTCGAGCGCACGCGGGCGCAGTATGGGCACCACTCGGCCTGATAGAGCACGATGTTCGTATCGATCATACTACGGGCTTGCGCGGTTGTCCGCGCGCCCCCTCCCGTCACGGCGAGGCGGTGCGGGCCGTTCGACCAGCGAAGACTTCTTTGCGGAGACTTCCCTTAAAGGTTCACATGGGCCAAACCGTCGGACACAATCGCTTGCTTTATCGGGCGCTGCTCGCATCGCTCGCGCTGCACCTCGTGCTGCTCGCCCTAATTCCCCCGTTTGCGAACTTCGAGAGCGCGCAGAATGTGGAGCTGCTCTCGTTCGTACGCGTGCAGACCGTGCGCATCGCAACGCCCGTCCCGCGTCCCGAACATCTGGCCGCAGGGCCGGTCCGAGCGGCGCATGCGCAGACATCGCAGGCGAAGGCACCTGCGTTGGCACAGCGCCCGATTGGCCGCGCCAGCGTTCGCCCCGCAGCACCGCAACCGGCCGCTCCGCTTGTCGCCTCCGCCACGCGAGCCGGAGGCGTCGCGACCCAGCCCTCGGTCACGGCTCCCGCACCAAGCGCGATACCGCCGGCGGCGCAAGGTGAGGTCGCAAGCCGGCAAGCCATCGGCGGATACATGCCGCTCGGCGTCAGCGACACGCCGGTGCTCGATCCGTCGGTGCGCAAGGCACTGCTCGCGCTGGGTGTGCACGTTCGGTTGACCATCACGGTCGATAGCGCCGGCCGGACCAAGAACGTCGCATTCCAGCCGCCGCTAGATGCGAGCGTCGAGGAGCAGATACGCACGTTGCTTGCGTCGGCATCGTGGGATCCGGCTGTTTGCGGCGGGGGCATGACCTGCGAGGGACAGGCGACGATCACACTTTGACGATGCTCGCGCCGGCCACAACGCCGCGCGCTGCGACCAGCGTGCCCGCCTCGCTTGCAATCGTTTCGAAACGCAGATCGCGAAACTTTATCGCGCCCGACGCAACTCCGGTTGCAAAGAGAAGCGCCGCGCCGTCAATGGTGCGCAGAATCGCGCGCGTAAAGCGCGCCTCGCGAACGCGTATCGCGCGCTCGGTGGCGAACTGCGTCGCGATCAGCGCAAGCCGCCCGCCCCCCAAGACGCCGTCGACGTGCAAAAGACCGCGCCGATCGAACGGCCGCAGCGGTGCACCCGGCAGGTATCGATCGAGCACTTCGCGCGCCGCAAAGCGCACTTTCCAGAACAACGCCTGGCGTCCGCGATACGCATAGCCACAATCGAACCGCGTCGCAAGCGCAAGCGCATCGCCTTCGTCGATGCCGTGCACGCAAAAAATCTGCGGATCATGCGAGGCGACCGTCTCCGCGACGAGGCGCATCCCCCCCGGGCGGTTGGGTTCACCCGTGAGTGAGAGCACGGGCAGCGGCCCGGCTAGAGGATCGATTTTCCCAGTGCCGAGCAGATCAATCCGACTGCAAGGGCCGCGGTTTGATTGCGCGTGTCGAGGATTGGATTGATCTCCACCATTTCGATCGATTGGAGCTGTCCTGACTCGTAAAGCATCTCCATCGCAAGGTGAGCTTCGCGAAAGCTCAAGCCGCCCTTTACCGGCGTACCAGTTCCGGGGGCTTCGCTCGGATCGATCGCGTCCATATCAAACGAAACATGAATTGGGCGTTCGTTCGCACCGGCGATCGCAAGCGCTTCCTGCATAACGTGCGTCACCCCGTGCCGATCGACATCCGTCATCGAAAACGCCCGCACGCCGGATTCACGCAAAAGACGCTTTTCCACTTCGTCGACGTCACGCAAGCCGATTTGCACCGTCGTTTCGGCACGCGCATAGCCGTTCTTCAACGCAAACCACAGTGGCATGCCGTGCACGTTTCCGCTGGGTGAACTTTGCGGGTTATTTATATCGGAGTGGGCATCGACCCATACGAGGCCCGGCGGCGCCGAACGCGCGCGCGTCAGGCCGGCAAGGGTCCCCATCGCAATGGAGTGATCGCCGCCAAGGACGATCGGCAATCCGCCGGTACGCACGCTCTCCTCAACGAAACGCGCGAGCTCTTCACAAACCCGTTCGATTACCGTGAGGTACTTTGCAGATGTATCATGAGCGTCGAGCCCTTCGCGAATCGGTACCGGCAGATTTCCATGATCGAGCACTTCGGGAATGCCAAGCTCGCGCAAACGCTCGTACAACTTCGCGTAGCGAATCGCCGACGGACCCATGTCGACACCGCGCCGGCTCGCGCCAAGATCCATCGGCACGCCGATAACGTCTGCACGAGTGGTTCGACTGTGATCGGTGCGCGTTACCATTTTGATGCAATCCCTTCGGTGGGTCGCTTCGGATAGATGCGTTTCATCAGCCAGGTGATGCCGGCAGAGAGACGATTGGCAAGCGGTTTAAGAAACCCCATTCCGGGCGCGTAGCCGTCGTCGACGTCGAGCGTATAGAAAAACATGCCATATACGCGCGGACACGCCTGTGTCCAGCAGCGCGCTCGATCCATGCACGCGGAATCGTGCGCGAGCAGCGCAGTGACAACGGCGCGATCGTCGGGCGCGCTCGCGACGATTTCAGCAAAGGCACGATGGCCGAGGCCAAGTGTGTGCAAAAAATCGCGATCCACCGGCGACTGACCGTAGAGGTAGGTACCGAGCGTACCTTTCAACGCGGCCCGCGCCTTGTCGATTAAGCGCGGAAGCCACGCAACTCCGTCGAGCTCAACGTTCCAGCGCCGTGGCGATTCATACCGCAAATCGAGAACCTGCATACAACGCGGCTTCGGTACGAAGGCTTGCGCCTCCCGGAGTCGTACTCGTGGCTCGATGAGGCACTTCGCCGTCGCCGCGCTTCTAGCAGCGGTCTGCGCGTTCGCTTTTGCCGGGTGCGGGGATCACCGCGGCCCGGCTCCGGGTCAAACGACGCTCGGCATGGTGACCGACGTCGGCGGACTGGGTGACCGCTCGTTCAACGACTCGGCATATCGGGGTCTCATTCGCGCCAAAACGCAACTCAGCGCCTACGTGCAGGTGCTGCAATCGCGTTCGGCTGCCGATTACCAGCCGAACCTCATCGCCCTGACCAACCTGCACTACGACATGATTTACGCCATCGGTTTTTTGATGGGACTCGATCTCGATTCGGTCGCCAAACAAAATCCAACACAGCAGTACGCTATCATCGACGCGGTTGTCGACGATCCCAACGTCGTGTCGATCACGTTTCGGGAACAGGATGGATCGTTTCTCGCGGGAGCGCTTGCGGCAATGGTGAGCAAGACGCATCACATCGCGTTTCTCGGCGGCCAAGACATTCCACTGATTCGAAAATTCGAAGCCGGCTATATCGCGGGCGCACGCGAGGTCGACCCATCGATTCGCGTCGACGTCAAATACGCCGGCAGCTTTGACGACGTTGCCGCCGGACAAGAACTTTCCGACGTACTGTTCAACGGCGGCGCCGATATCATCTATGCT
>Ga0302326_10021285_pt1 | contig 13307 bp, 14 predicted proteins | sample Palsa_T0_3_FD_202264 | JGI IMG/M metagenome (GOLD analysis project Ga0302326, IMG submission 202264) | Peat permafrost microbial communities from Stordalen Mire near Abisko, Sweden - Palsa_T0_3 | ecosystem: Environmental > Terrestrial > Soil > Palsa > Peat permafrost | place: Sweden: Abisko... | reverse complement strand
GACGTCGACGAATATTACCTTATCGATCCGGCCCTGCTCGAACGCGCGCTCACGCCGAAGTCAAAAGCGATCATGCCGGTTCATCTCTACGGTCAAGCCGTACCGATGGAGCCGATTCTCGACTTTGCGCGCCGGCATGGACTGTACGTTATCGAGGATGCCGCACAAGCGCACGGCGCACGCCACGCCGGAAAAAGTGCCGGCAGTTTCGGCGACGTCGCGGCTTTCAGTTTCTATCCGGGGAAGAATCTCGGCGCGTACGGCGACGCCGGCGCAATCGTGACCAACGACGCAGAGCTGGCCGACCGCCTCCGCCTGCTGCGCGATTTCGGGCAGCGAAAGAAATACGAGCACTTGATCAAAGGCGGAAACTGCCGCCTCGATTCCATCCAAGCAGCGGTGCTCGACGTCAAACTCCGTCATCTCGATGCGTGGAACGACGCGCGCCGCCGTCACGCGGCCGCCTACGACGCGCGTTTGGAGAAGATCGGCATCAAGCCGCCGGCCCGGCATACCGACGAGGGCCACGTCTATCATCTCTACGTAATCGAGGTGGAGCAGCGCGAGCGCGTCGCCGCGGCGCTGCGCGAGCGGGGCATCGCAACCGGCATCCACTATCCGATTCCGATCCATCTACAGCCGGCGTATGCCGACTTGGAGATCGCGCGCGGAGCCTATCCGCGCACCGAGCGCGGCGCTGACAAGATTCTCTCGCTCCCGATGTTCCCCGAGTTGACCGACGAGCAGATCGAGCTCGTCACCGGCGCGCTTGCGAGCCTGCAGCCGCTCGCCGTCGCGTAATCCAGCATCGCGTCACGCGTGGCGGCACAAGAACCGCTCGGAATAGCGGTCGTCGGCGCGGGCTACTGGGGCCCGAACCTCGTGCGGAACCTTCACGCCTCCGAGCGATGGTCGGTGCGCTGCGTCGTCGAGCGCGACCAGACGCGGCGCGAACGGCTGCTGCGCCTCTATCCAACGATTCGGGGACACGCCGAGATCGATGCGGCGCTCGCGGATGCCGGGGTTCACGCCGTGGCGCTCGCGACCCCGCCCCATACGCACTACGAGCTCGCGATTCGAGCCATCGACGCCGGCAAGCACGTTCTGGTGGAGAAGCCGCTCGCCGAATCGTATCGCGACGCGCAGGACCTCTGCGAGCGGGCGCGCCGCGCGAACGTGCGGCTCATGACGGACCACACCTTTTTGTATACGGGTTCGGTGGAGAAGCTGCGCGCGCTGCGCGAGAGCGGCGAGCTCGGCAAGATCTACTATATCGATTCCGTGCGCGTGAATCTCGGGCTCTTTCAGCAGAGCAACGTCGTCTGGGATTTGGCGCCGCACGACGTCTCGATCATCAACTACGTGCTCGGCGAGCTTCCGAACTCGGTAGCGTTGCAGCTGGGCGCCTGCGTCCACGCCAAAGTTCCGGACGTCGCGTTCTTGACGATGTGGTATCCCGACTCGCTCGCGCACGTGCATCTGAGCTGGCTTTCGCCGGTGAAGGTGCGGCGCACGATGATCTCCGGGAGCCGGAAGATGGCGGTTTGGGACGACGTCGAGCCGACCGAGAAGATCTATATCTACGACAAAGGCGTCGTTCTCGATCCGTCGAGTTCGACGCTCCAGCAGCAGATGGTTTCGTACCGGTTGGGCGATCTCCACGTTCCGCTGGTCGACAATCGCGAGGCGCTGGGGAAGCTCGTCGCGGATTTCGCGGCCTCGATCGATACCGGCGCGCCGACGCGCTCCGAGGGTGAGTTCGGCGCGGGCGTCGTGCGCGTGATCGAAGCGGCGCTCCGTTCCGCGGAGCTCGACGGCGCCAAAGTCGAGCTATGACCGGCAGCCCCGTGCCGGTGCGCTTCACGCTGATGCTGCCGGTGCTCAACGAGGCGGCGCGGCTTCCGGCGATTCTCGAATCGATTCGGCGCCAGCGTTATCCCGCCGAAAGAGTCGAGCTGCTCGTCGCCGACGGCGGGTCGACCGACGATACCGCCGCGATCGCGCGCTCCTACGGCGCGCGCGTCGTTCGCAATCCCATCGGGCGAGCCGAGCCCGGCGCGGGATTGCTGCTCGCGCAGGCGACGGGGGACGTCGCCATGTGGCTCGCCGCCGATAACGCGTTCTCGGGTGAAGACTTTTTGGAGAAAATGGCGCGGCCGTTCGAGGACCCGCGGATCACCGCGGCGTTTCCGAGCCTCGTCAGCACCGCCGCGGACGGCGGCACGACCAGGTACTTCAACGCGTTCAGCGATCCGTTCAATCACTTCATCTACGGCGGCGGAACCTCGCCGGCGTCGTATCACCGCACCTATCGCGTGAAACGGCGCGAGCCCGGGTACGTCGTCTACGATTTTGCCTCGGGACCGCTTCCGCTCATCGCGCTCGCGCAAGGCTTTACGATCCGGCTTCCGTACGGCAAACCGGCGGGAACCGACGAAGACGACGTCGCGCCCGTCCAGATGCTGCTCGCACGCGGCTGCGAGATCGCCTACGTGGAGAGCGCGGCTATCGAACACCATACGGTGAACGGCATCGGCGACGCGCTCGCGAAGTTCGGTCCGCGCTTCCGCGCGCGCATGACCGACTCGGCGTATCCGGTGTGGAGCCGGCTGAAAACCTCGCGCAGCGCGTCGCGCGTTCGCGCGTACGTCTGGCCGTTTTACTCCGTGAGCTTCGCTTTGCCCGCAATCGCCGCAGTCGTCGGTCTCGTGCGCGACCGGCGAGCGGAGTGGCTCTACCACCCCTTCGTGAGCGCGGCGTTCGGGTTAGAGTTTTGGCGCCAGGCGGGTATCGTCGCGGCGCAACGGCTCAAGCGGCGTGCCTAGGCGAATCGTGCCGTCGCGATCTTCGAAGACTTCGCTCCAGTAGCGCACCATCGTTAACCCGTCGGCGTGGCGTCCGCGCAGATCGGGGATCGCCGTACCTTCGATCGTGTCGATGAGCAACGACGCAAAGTTGATTCCCGCAGCCGTCGTGAGCGCGAGCGTCCCCGAAAAGCGCGGATTCATTTCGATGATCGAAAAGCTCCCGTCGTCGCGCAGCATGCCTTGAACGTTGGCGGGTCCGCGCAGGCCGCTCTTCTCGACGACCTCGGCGGCAACGCTCTCGATGAGCGGATGCCGGTAGGTGCGGCCCTTGACCGAAACGCCGGCTTTGATCGCGATGCGCTCGCGCGGAACCGCGGCGACGACGCGTCCCGGTTCGGCGGCAAAGCAGTCGACGGTGAACTCCGTTCCTTCGATCGCTTCTTGAACGATGAGATCGCGGCGTCCGCGCGCGGCTTCGTGCAGCGAGCCCAGACTCTCGATGCGCGACGTGCCGACCGATCCCGATCCCCGGCGCGGCTTGAGATAAACGGGAAAGCGATCGACGGCGATGCCTTCGGCGTACGGCTGCGTCGCCGGTCCCGGTACGCCGATCGCGTTAAGGAACTCCGCGAACTCGAGCTTGTCACCGGTGCGCAGCACGATCTCGCGCGACGGCAGTGCGAGGCGGCACCCGATGGATGCGAAGTCCGCGCGCGCCTCGTCGAGTGGAAGGAACTCGCTCTCCACGATGATCGGGACGAGCAGGTCGATCTGCATGCGCGCGGCCGCTTCGAGGCAGGCGCGGGCGAAGTCGGGTCCGCCCGCTTGGGGAAGCGTAACGAACTCATCGACGAACGCGCGCGTTGCGTTGAGCGGGCTCATGTCACCGGCGGCGATAAAGACGGCACGACCGTCTTCGTGCAGCGCTTTGATTACCGATTGCGCGGTCACGGTCCCCGCGGCGGTGATCATGACGCGCGCAACGGGCGGCGTCAACCCGTTATCGCGCATCGTGCGGCTGCCACGGATGCTTCAAATCGTTCGGACCGATCGTGCCGGGATGATGGAAGACGAAGAAACGACTGTCCGGCCCGACGTAGACCGTATCGAGCGAGAAAGGATCGCGACCGTAGAAGACGATCGCATTGGTCGAGCGGTCGTAGACGGCGCGCCAATGATACCCTTTCGGCAGGTTGGTGTAGCTGAAGTCGTTCGAGGATTTGCACGCCGCCGTCGCGGCGCACATCAGGACGAGCAGTGCTGCGGCTTTAGTACGAGCGAACGTTTCGCAATCCGGCGGCTTTGAACGCATCGGCAATCTTCGCGGCGTCGGCACCCGCGTCCGGATAGAGCACGACGGCACGTCCCTCGACGACCGCGTCGCCGAAGTTCTCGACCTCGTCGCCGGGGATGTCGAAGCCGGCGAGATATTGTCTGGTTGCGTTCTCGTGGTGATTGAACTCACTCAGGCCCGGTTGGTGGCCGCCGCTGGTGAGGCCGGGAACGCCCGTTCCACCCGACTCGTCGAGGACGCCCGTGCCGTGCGTCATATCGTCGGAGAGCGAGTTCGATTCCATGTCGGCGATCACGTCGACGAACTCCAGCCGCGAGGATGCGGCGTCCGTGCGGGCGACGGCGGCGCTGACCACCTTTACTTTGCTCGGATCGACCTGCTGCGCCGAAAGTGCGCGTTCGAGCGCCTGCAGATCCGATTCCGGATATATGCCGACGACCAATCCTGTTGTCACGATCCGGGCTCCTTTGAACGTTTAACGTGCGGCTTTGTATAGCCTGATGGCGTGGGCGAGCCGTTCGACGCCTATCTCGATATTCTTCTCTGAGGCGTTGGAAAAGTTGAGGCGCATGCCGTCGTGTACGTTTCGTCCGGGATAGAAGTTGACGCCCGGAACGAAGACGACTTTCGACTCGGCGGAGATGCGCAGCAGCTCCGTCGTATCGACGTTTGGAACGGTCACCCAGAGAAACATTCCGCCCGCCGGGCGCGTGAAGCGAACGCCGTCGGGCATGTGCCGGGCGAGCGCGTCTGCCATGATGCCTCGGCGGCGGGCGTACGTCTCCGCGATCCGGCGCACGTGGCCGTCGAAGGCGTCGCGATCGCCGGCGTATTCGTGAAAAACGTATTGCGCGAACGTTCCGCTGTGGAGATCGGCGCCTTGTTTTGCGAGCACGATCTTCTCGCGAATTTCTTCGTCGTCGATTACCAGCCAGGCGATCCGCATCCCGGGCGCCATGATCTTGCTGCCCGTGCCCAAGTACGCGATCGGCGCTTCGCTCTTGTAGGAAACGAGCGGCGGCAGATCGTGACCCTCGAAGCGCAGCTCGCCGTACGGGTCGTCTTCGACGATCGGTAAATCGAAGCGTTCGCAGATGCGCACGACGGTCTCGCGGCGTCCGGCCGAGAGCGTGCGCCCGGTCGGGTTTTGAAAGTTCGGAACGAGATAGAGAAACTTCGGAAACGGATCCGCGCGTTCGAGCACGCGCTCGAGCGACTCAGGAAGCAATCCTTCTTCGTCGGTCGCGACAGTGAGATAGCGCGCTTGATAGGCGTCGAACGCCTGAATCGCGCCGAGATACGACGGGTCTTCGAGCACGATGTGATCGCCGGGATCGATAAAAATCTTGCCGACGAGATCGAGGCCCTGCTGGGAGCCGTTGACGATCGTCACGCTCTCCGCATCGAACGGGCGTCCGAAGCGCCGCGCGAGCCGGTCCGCAACCCACGCGCGCATCTCCGGAATCCCTTCGGTGACGGAGTATTGCAGCGCGGCTGCGCCCAGACGTTCCATCACCGCGCGCGTTGCGTCGGCGATGGCGAGCGTTGGGAAGAGTTCGGGCGCCGGAAGACCGCCGCCGAAGGAAATGACGTCGGGTTGCTGCGTGACTTTGAGCATCTCGCGGATCGTCGAGGCCCGCAGGTGCGCCGTCCGTTCGGCGAACTTCGCGGCTCGCGAGATGGCGGTCATCCGACGCTCTTTAGGCGGAGGTCATCGGGGGTCCGCTTATCTGGCCGGCGTAGTGGTCGCCCGCGTAGGAGAGCATCGTCGCGCCCAGGCCAATAAGGCCGACGAAGATCAGCACCAGCGTCCCGATGACCGGCACCAGCTCCGCTGCGCTAATCAGGACGAGCCCGACGATGAGCGCGACCAGCGGCGAGGGGGTGGTTGCGGGACTGACCAGCTCGCAGAGCCGGCGTCCGACCAACAATGCGAGCGCCGCCGTGCCGAGGAAGACGCCCGCCAAGACGAAGACCAGCTCGAGCAGGATGACCGGGATGAGCAAGATCGTGATCGCGAGCAGCACCGCGAGCGGAACGATCGCAACGCATCCAAGAACGCCGACCACCGCGCTCAAACCCGGATGGCCTTCGAGTCGGTCGAGCACCATGCGCGTGCGCAGCGGGAAGATCAAGAAGACGAGCAGCGCGAGCAGATTCCACGACAGACGCCAGAGCAGCCGGTGATCTGGGACAAGCGGATTGTACGGCGTTTCGGAGGGCGCCCAGGGGACGACCGCCTGCGTCACCGCCCCCCCGATTTGATTGATGTGTCCGGTGACGACGCCGCCTGGGCGCGGATCGAGCGAGCCGCCGATAACGTTCACGTCGCCTTCGACGATGCCGGCAATCGTCGCATCGCCGAAGATCACGGTCAAGTCGCCGTCAACCACCTGTCCCGGCTCCACGACGACCGAGCCGAAGTACGTTCCGCCATGATCGATCGCTTGGGCGTCGGCGAGTGCCGCCGACGGCAGCGCAAGGATCGCCGCGCAGAATGCAATCGCCGCCGCGACGCGCGGAATCACGGTCGCGCCCCTCGCGCCAGGAAGAGCGCGATGCGCGGAAAGAACGCGCGATACCCGTAGAAGAGCCCCGCAGCCAGCAGAACGTCGAGCAGCAAGATGAACGTGACGGCTGCGGCGGCGAGCGGGGCGGCCGGTGCAAACGTGCGCAGGGCTGCGCCCAGCGCTTCGGCATCGCGCGCGGCGCCGGCGGTGCCCGCGACGGCGGCGCCGATCAGGCCGGGCACTTTAACGGCGGCGACGATCGCCAATGCCCACGCCGCAGCGACATACAGAAGAAGCGCCGGACCCAGCGGAATGCGCCGGGGAGCGCGCTGCGGCGTCGCGCTTGCCGCCGAAACGACCGAGGCGGTGAAGTCGGCGCCGACGCCGGGCGGGCGGGCCGTCGTCAGCAGCGCGTCGATCACGCGCAGCTCGTCGAGCAGCGCGGAACAGCCGGCGCAGCGTTCCACGTGCGCTGCTACGGCGCGCGCGCGACGCGCCGGCAAGATTCCTTCGAGGTAGGCGTCGAGCAGCGGCTCACACGAGGAGCACCGCACGCGACCCTCCCTTCTGCGGAACGCGCGCGAGCGCTTCGACGGCAAGGCGTTCCCGTTCGCGCATGCGTTTCGTCAGCGCGATCTTCCCGCGATGAATGAGGGTTTTCACGTTACCGAGCGATAGCCCGAGCGTGCTCGCGATCGTCTGATACTCCATATTGTCGAAGTACCGCAGCGCGAGCACGGCGCGCGTGCGCTCGGGAAGCTCCGCCAGCGCGGCGCGCAGCTCGCGCTCCGCTTCCTCGCGCAGGACGCCGCCGGCCGGGTCGGCCGCAGGCGACGAATCGGGGAGCGCGCTCTCCAGCGTCTGGTCTTGCGGGAGTTCGGCCAGCTGCGGAGCGCGCAGCGATTTGGCGAGGTGGGTGCGCACGACGTTGCGGGCGATCTGATAGATCCAGGTCGAAAACTTGCCGAGCTGCGGATTGAAGGTTCCGAGATGCGCGTACGCGCGCAGAAACGTTTCCTGCGACAAGTCCGCGGTCTCCGACGAGTTTCTCACCGTCGCGCCGATGAAGTTTGCGATGCCGCCCTTGTAGCGATCCACGAGCACGCCGAAGACCTCCCTCTCCCCGGAGCGCACTCGATGCACCAGAGCTTCGTCGCTCTGATCATGGAATGCCATTCCTCCCTCGTTCGGTTCCTTTGTCCGCTCTTACCTAGGACGCGTGCCGTTTGTTACAAACGATGCGAGCGTCGGATTCGCGGCGTCGCGCGGGGAGAGAATGGGCCCGTCTCCCTCTAGGGGCCAGTCGACGGCCAGCTCCGGATCGTCCCAGGCGACCGAGAACTCGGCGGCTGGATCGTAGGGGGCGGTTTGCTTGTAGGACAGCATCGTCTCATCTTCCAACGCCAGGAAGCCATGGAGAAATCCGCGGGGAACGTAAACTTGGCGTCCGTCCGCGGCGGTCAGGACGTTCGCGCACCAGCGGCGGTACGTGGGACTTTCGCTGCGAAGATCGACGATCACGTCGTACGCGCTGCCGCGCACGACCGTTACGAGCTTGGCCATCCGCGCATCGCCGTGCAATCCGCGCAGTACCCCGCGATGCGAAAGCGAGAGGTTGTCTTGAACGAACGTTTCACCGATCCCGGCCGCACGATACCGATCGAGGGAGTACGTCTCTTCGAAAAAGCCGCGCGCGTCGTCGAAGATGCGCGGCGTCAGCAGCAGCGCACCTGCGAGAGGTAATTGCTCGATCTGCATGAGAACGAGGGTACGATGAACGGCAGCGTGAGTCCGCCCGGCACGTTCGTGCTCCGGCGTGGTTTCGAGCGCCTGCGCACGAGCGCGATGCTCAAGCAGAGCCTTCTCGTTTTCTCCGCGGGCATGGTGCTCAACGTCTGCAACTTCATCACGCACGCGGTCGCCAGCCGCGAGCTCGGCGTCACGGTCTACGGCGGTCTCTACGCGCTCATCAACGCGGCGCTCATCGCCGCGCTGCCGGCGGCCTTCGTGGCACCCGTCGTCGCGCAGCTGTCGGCCGAGTTTCGCGCGCTGCACGACGACCGTCACCTGCGCGGATTGACCGATGAAGTCGCCGACGGCTTCGCCCGGCTCGGACTGCTCTATCTCGTGATCGCGGCGTTCGTCGCGATTCCGTTTGCGCAGTTTTTGCACGTGCCGGTCTGGTCGGCGCAGTTCGTCGGCCTCATCGCCGGCGTCGCGCTCTATTTGAGCGCCCTGCGCGCGGTCGCGCAAGGCACGCAGGATTTCGTTGGGTACGCGCTTTCGAACTCGATCGAAGGCATCGCGAAAGTCGTGGCCATCGTCGCGCTGTTCGCGGTCGGCCTGAAGCTCGGCGGCGGCATCATCGGCTTTTTCATCGGTCCGGTCTGCGCGCTCGCCTATCTCGGCATCCGGCTGCGACGGCGGTATGCGGACGTCGAACCCCACGGCGTGCGCTACGACTGGCGCCGGATTCGCAATGCCGGCGCCGGGGCAGCCTCGGCGTCGATCTCGCTCGCGCTCATCGGTTCGGCCGACGTCGTGCTCGTCAAGCACTACTTCGATCCGCACGCCGCCGGTCTCTATGCGGCCGCCGCGCTCGGCGGGAAGATGCTGCTCTATCTCGTCGGGTTTATCCCGACCGTGCTGCTGCCGCAAGCGGCGGACCGTCACGCGCGCGGCGCGCAGACGCGATCGGTCTTGATGGGCAGCCTGCTGATGTTCGGCTTCGTCGCGCTCTGCGGGCTCTTCGTCTTTCGGTATTTCGGCCTACAGGTGCTGCACGCGCTCGTCGGTCACGCATTCGACGGCGCGGCGCCGCTGCTCGTGCGGTACGGCCTCGCGATGGTGTTGCTCGCGCTTACCAACGCGCTGACGTATTACGGCATCGCGACCCACCGCCTTGCCTTCACCGTGCCGCTCTTCGTCTGCACGCTGGGCACGCTCGGAACGATCGTCGCCTATCACGCCACGCTCGCGACGGTCGTCAACGTGATGGTCGTCGGGGACTCCATCGCTGCGGTCGCGGTTGCGATCGCGCTGATCGCACAGCGGAACACGAGCGCGCGCCGGTCGACGGTGTGAGCCGCGTATTGCTGATCGGCGGCGCCGGTCAGCTGGGAACGGCGATTCGCCGGACCTGGACGGGCTGCGAGATCGTCGCACCGCCGCACGCACGGCTCGCACTCGAGCAGACCGACGAGCTACGCCGCGAGATCGCGCGCGCCCGCCCCGACGTGCTCGTCAATGCCGCGGCATTTCACGATGTGGATCGCTGCGAGGAGGAGCCGGAGCGCGCGTTTGCCGTCAACGCCGTCGCCGTCGGACGCGCGGCGCAGCTCGCGGCGGAACTCGGCTTCGTCTTCGTAACGATCAGCACCGATTATGTTTTCGACGGCACGACCGATGCGCCGTATCGTGAAGACGCGCCGGCGCGACCGCTGTCCATCTACGGCATGTCGAAGCTCGCGGGCGAGCATCTCGCGCTGCGCGCGAATGCGAGGGTCTTCGTGGTTCGGACGTGCGGCGTCTACGGCATTGCCGATTCCTCATCGCGCCGGCCGCTGATTGGGCGCGTGCTCGCGCACGCGGGCGCGCACGACCCGCTGCCGGTGGTGGACGACGTGTTCGTCTCTCCGACTTTTGCCGGAGATCTCGCGTCGGCGCTGCGCGGGCTGCTCGCAACGGAGGCGTACGGCCTCTATCACGCGGCAAACGCCGGCCCGGTCAGTTGGTATGAGTTCGCGCGTGCGGCGGTCGAGCTCTCGGGCGCGGCGGTACGCGTCGAGCCGATCGCGGCAGCACAATGGAAGGCACCGGCGGTCCGGCCGCGCTTCTCGGCCCTCGCAAACGCAAAACTCGATGCGGCCGGCATCTCGATGCCCTCCTGGCGCGATGGAATTGCGGCGTATCTCCGGCATCAAGTAAGATAGAGCAGCATGGAGTTGCGCATCGATCGCGGCTGTGTCGAGCGCTGCCGAACGCTGGCCGCCGCCATCGCCGATCCCGTCGAGGAGTTTATCGCGGTGCATTCGACCGTTGCCGTCGAGCGGGCGGTGCTGCGTCTGGTCGGGGTCGACGGCGTGACCCCGGATGAGGTTCCGCTGCCCAACGCAATCGTGGATTCGCTTTCGGCCGCCCGCCTGTGCGGCGGCGCGGCGACGGCGTTCGGCAAGGGTCTTGCCGAGACCGGGCTTGCGCCGCAAGCGCTCGCCGAAGCGATCGCGGCCGGCGGCCACCGTCTCGACGAGTTCGAAGCCACGCCCGAGAGCGCGGCGCGCGGCGCGCTGCGGCCGTTCGTCGAAGCTGCCCTCGCTCGCATCGCCGGCCGGCGCGAGGAGCGGGCGGCGTATCTGGCGCGTTTGCCGCAGCTTCCGCCGCCGCTGCTGTACGTCATCGTTGCAAGCGGCAATATTTACGAAGACCGGACCGCCGCCGTTGCCGCGGCCGAAGCCGGCGCGCAAGTGATTGCCGTCATTCGCTCGACGGGGCAATCGCTGCTCGACTTCGTTCCGTACGGTCCGACGACCGAAGGCTTCGGCGGCACTTATGCAACGCAGGCGAACTTCGCGATCATGCGCGCCGCGCTCGACGAGGTCGGCGAGAAGCTCGGCCGCTACGTGATGCTGACCAACTACGCGAGCGGCCTCTGCATGCCCGAGATCGCCGTGATGGCGGCGCTCGAACGGTTGGACATGCTGCTCAACGACTCGATGTACGGAATTCTTTTCCGCGACATCAACATGCAGCGCACGTTCGTCGACCAGCATTTCAGCCGCATGCTCAACGCCTACTCCGGCATCGTCATCAATACCGGCGAAGACAACTATCTCACGACGGCCGATGCGGTCGATCAGGCGCCGGCGGTGCTCGCATCGCAGTTCATCAACGAAGAGTTCGCGCATCGCGCCGGGATGCCGGACCGCCAGATCGGTTTGGGCGACGCGTACGAGATCGATCCCGACCGTCAAGACGGCTTCCTCTATCAGCTCGCACAAGCGCAGCTCGCGCGCGAGATTTTCCCCGAAGCGCCGCTGAAGTATATGCCGCCGACCAAGCATATGACCGGCGACGTGTTCAAAGGACACCTGATCGACGCGATGTTCAACCTCACGTCGGTGATGACGGGGCAGAACATTCACCTGTGCGGGATGCTTACCGAGGCCATTCATACGCCGTTTCTCGGAGATCGCGCGCTTTCGCTGGAGAACGCGCGCTATATCATGAACACCGCCCGGCATTTCGGCGACGAGGTCGTGCTGCGTCCCGGCGGCATCGTCGAGCGGCGCGCGCAGTCCGTGCTGTCCGACTGCGAGACTCTGCTCGAGCGCGTCGCGTCGCTCGGGCTGATGAAAGCCATCGAGTCGGCCACGTTCGCCGACGTCACGCGCACGCCCGAGGGCGGCCGCGGCTTCGAGGGCGTGTTCGGCCGCGCTGCCGAGTACTGGAACCCGTTCGAAGAAGCGCTGAAACCCAAGATGGCGAGCGCAACGGTGCCATCGTGAGCAACGCCTAATGGCGCGTTTAGTCAAGCCGTACGGCGATACGCAGAACGACGGCAAGGTGCAGCTCTCGTTCACCCTGCCCCTCGAATGGAGCGAGGCCGCAGACGAAGCCGCGCGGCAGCTCGCCGGCAAGATGGGCTTTACCGACGTGCAAGTGGTCGACGGGCGCCGTATCGCATCGGGCTTTTCGTTCTTCGTAGTCTACGCCTCGACGGCGCAGGGCATCGACGTCGAAAACATATCGGCGTCGTCGGCGCGCGCGCACGCAATGACGATGGAAGAGATCGACGCCTACGTTACCGAGCACGTCGGCCGCAAGATTCGCGTCGCCGGCGCCTGCATCGGGACCGACGCGCACACCGTCGGCATCGACGCCATCTTGAACATGAAAGGCTACAAAGGCGATTATGGCCTCGAGCGCTACCACGCGTTCGAGACGTACAACCTCGGCAGCCAGGTCGCGGTGGAAGAGCTCGTGCGGTTCGCGCAGGAGAAGGAGCTCGACGCGCTGCTCGCATCGCAGGTGGTCACGCAGAAGGGCAGCGACGTCAAGAATTTCACGGCGCTCGGCGAGTTGCTCGAGGCGCAAGGGATCCGCGACCGCATCGTCTTGATCTGCGGCGGCCCGCGCGTGACGAATCGGTTGGCCAGCGAGCTCGGCTACGACGCCGGTTTCGGCCGTGGAACGCTGCCGAGCGAAGTCGCCGCCTTCATCGCCGTGACGCTCGTGCAGCGCCTCCGGCTCGCCGCGCGATAGAACGCACAGTGCCGAAAACCGCGCTCGTCACCGGCATCACCGGCCAAGACGGCTCTTATCTTGCCGAACTGCTGCTGGAGAAGGGCTACCGCGTCGTCGGCATGACGCGCCGAACGAGCACCGAGGTGCACGAGCGCATCGAGCACATCGTGGACGACGTCGAGATCGTTTCGGGCGATCTCCTCGATCAGAGCTCGATCACCGCGATCGTCAACGACGTCGAGCCCGACGAAATCTACAATCTCGCGGCGCAATCGTTCGTCCCGGCGTCGTGGCGGCAGCCGGTGCTCACCGGCGAGTTTACGGCTCTCGGCGTCACGCGCGTGCTCGAGGCGGTCCGCCAGGTGAATCCACGGATTCGCTTCTATCAGGCGTCGAGCTCCGAGATGTTCGGCAACACGCCCGAGACGCCGCAGCGCGAGAGCACGGCCTTTT
>Ga0302326_10021283_pt1 | contig 13308 bp, 14 predicted proteins | sample Palsa_T0_3_FD_202264 | JGI IMG/M metagenome (GOLD analysis project Ga0302326, IMG submission 202264) | Peat permafrost microbial communities from Stordalen Mire near Abisko, Sweden - Palsa_T0_3 | ecosystem: Environmental > Terrestrial > Soil > Palsa > Peat permafrost | place: Sweden: Abisko... | reverse complement strand
GGGCCCGCCGGGCCGGGTCGTCGGCCAGCGGGCCGCCCGCGAGGGTGGCGATACCCATCACCCCGTCCGCGATCCCCTCGATCAGCCCGAGGGCCGCGGCCGAGGCATGCAGGACCGAGGTGAGGACGGCGGGCAGCACCGAGGTGGCGATCTCGTGCCCGGAGTCGCTGAAGAAACTGGCCAGGCTCACCCCGCCAACGCCCCGGGTCAGCCACCGGGGCCGGCTGATTCTCACCGGGCCCCGGCCGGGCCGCCGCCGTGGACGCCGCCGTCCAGCAGGGCGGCGGCCCGCCGCCAGGCGGTCATCTCCGGGCCCCTGGCTTCGTGCCGGCCCGCCCACGTGGCCTTGCGGGAAGCCTCCCCGAGCTCATCGATCAGCCGGGCAGCGCGCCCGGCGGCCACCCCGGCCGCCTTTCTGCCCGCCACCGCATCGGCGCTGCGGACGGTGAGCACATGCCGGATGCACAATCCGGGCCGATGATGCAGCGCCCGCTCAGCGGCGGCGCTCATCAGTTCGCGCCGACACCGGCCAGTTTCCTGCTGGGCCGCTTCGTCCCGGGCGCAGCAGACGGGGCAGTCACCTGGTCCCCACGCTCGGAGCGCACTACGTGGCAGCCGCCTGGCCGGCTGGACGGCCGCGCGGGAGGTGAGCGCTGACAGCATCCTGGCCAGGCAGGCGGCTGACCACTGGGCCTGCCCGGCCAGCAGGGCCGTCATGCCCGCCCGGGCCTGGTCGCCGCTCGCCGCGGCGCAGGCGTCGTGCACATGCGCCGGGCACAAGCCTGCCCGGCCGACCCGGCCATCCACCGGGCCGGCGGCCAGCCGGGCCAGGCCGTCCCGCTCAGCGCGGGCCGCGGCGAGGCAGACCGGGCAGATGTCCGGGTCCGCGGCGCCGCGGGCCGGAACCGATGCCCGCAGCCGTGCCCGCGGGCCAGCGTCAGCATCAGGCCAGCCGGCCAGGACGGCGAGGCTGGGAGGCTCGCCAGCCAGCCGGAAGATCATGCTCTCGGTCAGCCAGCCGATCACCTGCCGCCGGGCGCGCAAGCCAGCCGCGGCGCGCACGTGGGGAACACACAACCCGCCCAGCTCACGGTAGAGACCCCGGATCTCGTCGCCGCCCAGCCCGGTGACGAGCGTGTCCAGGGCCCGGTCCCTGGCCGCCGTCTCACGTGCGCACGCCGGACATGGCGCGAGGGACGCCGCCCGCCCGGTCAGCTGCGCCCGGGCCGACTGCAGCAGGTACCGGTACACGGCGGTCAGCCGGATGGCGGCCCCTGGCTGCCGCATCAGCCCGCGGGTGTGCTGCGGGCACATGCCCAGCGACGCGCATAGGCGCGTGATCGTGACCGCGTCGCCGTGCCCTTCGAGGGCGAACCAGGCCAGGTAACGGTCACTCGCCTCGGCCACATAACGGCACGCCGGGCAGCCGGCCGCGGTCAGCAGATCCTCGGCGTGATACAGGGTGAGCACGGAGGGGCCGCGGGGGAACGGGGTGGCGGCTGGCATGAAGCATCGGCTCCCGGATGGGGTGGTTGCTGCTAGATCTCCCGCAGTAGACCGGGCCGGGCCGGCCCGTTTGGGCGCCATAGGTTGCCCAGGTAAGGGGCGGACAGGAGCGCAATTCGATGCCGTCGGCTACGCCCATGGTCATTTCTCCTCGCGGTTTATCATTCGCGGTCAGCTGGATCGTGGTCACGGCTGTCCCGAGGCCGCGGCAGCCGGTGCCCTCTGCCACCGGCCGGTCAGCCGGAGCCACACTTCGGCGAACGCCAAGCCCGCCAGGACATCGCCCGGCCAGTGCACGCCCAGGCAGACACGGCTCGCGCCTACCCCGGCCGCAGCCAGCAGCGGCGCGGCCTGCCCCGGCCTGCCGCGCACGCCAAGCGCGCGTACCGCGACCCCAGCGGCCAGCGTGGCCAGGGTGACATGCCGGGACGGCAGGCTGAACCCCTTCGGGGGCGCCAGCCACGCATCGGCGGGCGGTCGTGGCCGCGCGATGACCCCGGCCAGCACATGCCGCGCCGCGGCACCGCTGGCCACGACCAGGCACGGCGAAAACGCTGCCCGCCAGCCCGCCCGGCGAGCGGTGAAAACCGCCACGGCCGCGAGCCCCGGATAGACGATGCGCGGTTCGGCCAGCCCGCTCACCGTTCTCGCGGCGGATACCGCCGGGCCGCTGCGGTGGGCCCGCACCGCAGCGAAAAGCGCCCGGTCGGCGCGGACAACCGCGTCACCCAGAGTCGGACGGCCGAGGAGGGCGGAGGCACTGGACCCGGCGGCATCGCCGTCCGGCTGTCCCGCGCTACTCATCCCGGGACTTCTCGTGACGCCCGGATAGATCCGCGAGGGCCGGCATCACCGACAGGAGGACGTCCTCGGCCCGGCCATAGGCGCTCGTTCCCACCCAGACCCGCCAGCCGCGCCTGGCACCCACCCGGCGGTCAATGCACCGGGAAAACGGATGCGGCTGCGCGGCATATGCGGGGACATGCGCTGCGCTGAAGGCGGGCAGCAGCGGTGCCACGATGCCCGCTGGCAAATCGAGGACCGGTGCCCACGCGGCGTCGCCAAGGCCGTTGCCCTGCCCGCCTGACGGGAGCCACCACAACGTCCCGCGCTGGTGCGTGCGAACCGGACGGGAGATCGGTGCCGGCATGATCCAGCCCTCCACCATGCAGGGAGCAGGATCCATCGGCCAGGTGGCATTCGGGACGTCCGCTAAAACGGCTCGTCCCCGGCGGGGTCCATCGCCGGGCAGTGCACAACGCCAACACGATGTTACTTCACAGGGGTTCCACGGGCCTGTCCTGTCTGGCCATCAGTTGCCGATCCTGGTGACGCCGGGCGCCAGCAGGTCGAGAAGCCGGGAACACGGCCAGGTGGCCCGCCGCCGCTCGGTCTGCTGCCAGGTCTCGTCAAGGCTGGCGAGGTGATCATCCGGCTGTCCCTGCCAGCGCGGGCAGCCTGCATACAGCGGGCAGTGACTGGCGGGGGGGACGCCGCGGGCCGCACATCCAGGGCGCGCACCAGAGCGGAAGGCGCTCACTGTGCGCCACAACAGCAGAACTTCACGCTCGCTTACCCGGGACATCCGGCCTCCTCACGCATGGTTGCCTGACACGTGCTTGCCTGGCTCGCCGGCGGCTCCGGCGCGCCACCTGCGCAGGAACGGCGACCGCCCGCCAGGATGGCGGCTGGCGATTCCGGTGCGGCGCATGAAGCCCCGCACCGTTTGCGCGGGCTGCCCGGTGAGCAACTCGATGTGGTTGAGGCCGACACCGCAGCGCCGGTAGAGGTCTTCCACGAGCTGCCTGCTGAGCGGGACCGGCTCCGGGAAGCGCTGCCAGATCAGGCCGCCCGCCGGCACGTGCGGAATCTTGTGCTCAGCCAGGACGGCGTCCACGAGGGCATCGGCGTACAGCGAGTTGATCAGCTGGATCTCGGCTGGGCCGGACTGTGGCACAGCGCCGCCGGTCCGGACTGGGAAACCCAGATCGTGCGCGGTGCGCAGGACGGTCTTGCGGGAAGTGTCCAGCTTCCGGCCGACATCGTCGGCCGACAGGCCTTCAAGGCCATACAGGGCCCAGAGGGCATCGGCCGGGAGGATCCGCCGGTCCTCGCGCTCGCAGCCGCCCTTAGTACGCGCCTGGATGCCGTACCGGCGGAGACGGTCACGCACGGTACGGCCGGGAATTCCTAGCATCTCCCCGATCTGCGCGGTGGTGAGGCGCCAGTCAACATACAACTCGGCCAGGATCCCGGCCAGATCCGCAGGATCGCCGCGCCGACTCTCCGGCCGTATCCCGCCCGCGCCCCGGGGCCGCAACGGCACGCCGGCCCGGCGCAACAGGCGGGTGACACGCTGCCGGTCCAGGCCAGCGAGCTGGGCGATGCGGTAGGTCGACAGCCCGTCACAGATATACAAGTGCGCCAGCCAGGCCAGCTCCGCCCCGGTTTTCCCGGGCAGCGGGGGACGGCTCGCCGTGCGGCACCGGCATGCGTCCGGGACCGGCGTTATGACGTCAGGGCGCACTTGTGGCATGTTGCGGTCAGGCGGGGACATGCGGCCTCCTACCCGAGTTCGGGCAGGGACCGTTGGCGATGACCGCAGTCTCGGCGAGCCCCTCCGCCGCATCCGCTTTCGACGATACATCGGGGCCCCGATCCGGAGCGATAGCCGGTCTCGCCCCCCGCCGCCGTCAGCAGGAGAAGCGTCTCAGCGGTAACCCGCAGGCCCCACCGGCCTGCGGTAGAGGTTGCGGACAAGCCGCGGCACTGTTGCGGCGAGCCTCTCCTCGGCTCTGGGGTAGGCGCTTCGGCCCACCCACACGCACCACATGCTCGGCTGCGCGGGGACGTGCCAGCCGGGCCTGAAGCGGGCGCAGTAGGCCGGAATGCCAGCTCTCCGCAGTTCGGCCAGCAAGGCACCGACGATCCGGCTATCTACCAGGAGCACCGGTACCCAGATGTCGTCCGGCAGTCCGTTGCCCCGCTGACGGAACAGCCACTGCCAGGGGCCGCTCAGCGGCCACAGCCGGCACCGTGAAGGGTTAGCTGAATTGCTTGCCATAGTCCCTGCCTCCCAGTCGTCCAAGAGTCAGGACCCATTGGCCAGATGGCGTCTCGGCCGCCTCGAAGCGGCCCCGGCGGGGCCCACCGCCGGGTACGGCACGAATCAGGTCTTGGCCAGCCCATAGGGCAGGCTGGGGGTGGCCGCGGCTATCTCGGCTAGCCGGTTGTACTTGGCCACGCGCTCGCCGCGTGCTGGTGCCCCGGTCTTGATCTGCCCGCAGCCCGTCCCGACGGCGAGGTCCGCGATGAACGTGTCGGTCGTCTCCCCGGACCGGTGCGAGATCATCTGCGCGTAGCCCGCGATCCGGCAGACGGTCATCGCGCGCAGGGTCTCGCTGACGGTGCCGATCTGGTTCACCTTGATCAGGGCCGCGTTGCCGATTCCCTCGGCGACCGCGTCGGTGATGGTGACCGGGTTGGTGACGAAGATGTCGTCCCCGACGAGCTGCACCGCCGGGCCGAGCCGCTCGGTGAGCCGCTGCCAGCCCGCCCAGTCGTCTTCGGCGAGCCCGTCTTCGATGCTCCAGACCGGGAACCGGGCCACCATGCCGGCATACCGCTCGATCAGCTCGTCGCTGGTGAGCTTCTGGTCGCCGACCCGGTACCGGCCGCTGTCCTCGCGGAACCCGTTGGCCGCCGGGTCCAGGGCGATGGCGACCCCGTCCGGGCCGGCCACGTACCCGGCCGCCTCGATGGCCACGACCAGCAGCCGCAGGACCTCCTCGGGCTCGCTCACCTCGGGGGCGAAGCCACCCTCGTCCCCGAGCCCGGTGGAGTGGCCGGAATCGGCGAGCAGCCGGCGCAGCGCGGCATAGACCTCGGCTCCGGCCCGCACGGCCTCCGGAAGGGACGGCGCGCCCAGCGGTGCGATCATGAACTCCTGGAAATCCAGCAGATTGGGTGCGTGCGCCCCGCCGTTGATCACGTTGAAGTGCGGGACCGGCAGCCGCGCGGTGACGGCGTGCGGGGTGAGCCAATCCCACAGCGGCCGGCCAGAGCCGGCGGCGAAGGCCCGCGCGCAGGCCATCGATACCCCGGTGATCGCATTGGCCCCCAGCCGGGACTTGCCCGGCGTGCCATCCAGGGAGATGAGCGCGTCGTCGAGCTGCTCCAGATCCTCCCAGTCAGCCGAGCGGAGGAGGTCGGCGATCTCGCCCTGGACCGACTCGGCAGCGGCGAGAACCCCCAGACCGCCATACCGGCCTGGATCGCCGTCGCGGCGCTCAACAGCTTCACCACTGCCCGTCGAAGCACCCGACGGCACGCCGGCCAGGCCGCTGGTCCCATCGGAGAAGGTCACCGCCACCTGCAGCGTGGGGCGGCCGCGCGAGTCCAGGATCTCCAGTGCCGACACATCGCGGACTCGGACCCCGGTCATGCCGACCGCCAAACACGCAGACAAAAGCCAACCACCGTCCCGCCTCCCGATCATCCAGGGGCAGGACCCATTGGCCAGGTGGCGGATCGGCCGCGTGAACACGGCCCCGGCGGGGTCCACCGCCGGCAGCGCCACGCCGGCAGTTCCAGCCGGACGGCGAGCACCTGCCGCCCATCCTAGGCCCATGCCGTCATGGCTGCGGTGGACGGGCGGGCCGCCTGCGCTCTGCCGTGCGCCCGGCGCACCGGTCAGCCTGGCCTGCTTGTCTGCGCGTGTGGTGTGCATCACAATGTCTTGCAGCAAGGAGGCTCGCCGGTCATCGCTGACCCACCTCGTTGACGCGTTCGGCGAGCGGAGGCTCCTCCCCGGGTCCGGGGCGAGTGGAGGCTGTAATGTTTTCTGCTCCCGATACCAGCCATGACCAGCTCGCCGCGGTGGCCCGCCCGTTCCGGAGGGTGCTGGTCGCCTGGGACGCCTCGGCTGATGCCATGGCCGCGCTGCGGGCGGCGGCCGCCGTTGTCGGCGACGAGTCAGGGCATGTGGTGGCCCTGGCGATCGTGCCCGCGTCGCCGCACATGGAAGAGGGGCGAGAAGGGGAGCGGGAGCACGGCGGGGGGGCGACCCGCGCCGAGCGCACGGAACGCGTCTTCGAACTCGTCAGGGAGTCGGTCGCGGCCACCTCTCGCGCCCGGCTGAGCCTCCAGATTGCCGAGGGTCCGCAGGTGGCCCGCTCGATCTGCGACTACGCCGACGAGCATGGCTTCGATCTGCTCGTGCTCGGGCGGCACGGTGACGGCGGGCTGCTCCGCCACCGGCTCGGCCATGTGGCGGAGGCCGCGGCGAAGTCCAGCAGGATCCCGGTCCTGCTGCTGGGCGCGCCGTGATTCGCGCTCCCAGCACCTGGACTTCATGTCTCCGGCAAATCCGTGCTGCCGGTGTATGGTGATGGGCATCACGCGATGAGGCTCGCGTACCGCCGGGTTCTTTAAGCCGGCTGATGGCCTCTACCTGTACAGGCGTTACGGACGTCGGAGCGACAGGTGGAGGCGCGGGTGGGACCGCTGTTCATCCAGTTCCTGCAGAGTTTCGTGGTGCTGGCCGCCGCGCCGCTCTACGCCGGGGTGCTGGCCCGGGCTGAAGCCGTGGTCGGCTCCAAGCGCGGGCCGGGTGTGCTCCAGCCCTACCGCGACCTGGGCAAGCTGCTGCGCAAGGGCAGCGCCATCAGCAACCAGGCCTCCTGGGTCTTCCGCGGCGCGCCCTTCGTGGCCTTCGCCTGCTACCTGACGGTGTCCGTGATCGTTCCCGTGATCACCAGCACTCCCCTGCCGCTGGCGTTCCTGGGCGACCTGATCGGCGGGGCCTTCGTCCTCGCCCTGGCCAGTTTCGTGATCTCACTGGCCGGCCTGGACACCGCCAGCCCGTACGGCGGGCTCGGCGCGAGCCGGGCCAGCTGGATCGGCAGCATGGCCGAGCCCGCGCTGATCCTCGTGTTCTTCACGGTCGGCGCGGTGTCCGCGTCTGACAACCCCTACCTGATGAACCACGCCATCGCCTCCTCCCCGTACGTGCTGGTGCTCCCCACCCACCTGCTCGGCCTGGTGGCATTTTTCATGATCGTCCTCGTGGACAACGGCCGGATCCCAATCGACAATCCGGGCGGATCCACCGAGATCTCGATGATCGAGGAAGGCCGCGTCCTGGAGTACTCGGGCCGCGAGTACGCGCTGGTCAAGTGGGGCAGCTGGATGAAGCTGTTCCTGATGTCGTCGATCTTCATGAACGTCTTCGTCATCCCCTGGGGGCTGGGCACCACCAGTGACGTGCCCAGTGCTCTGCTCGCCATCCCCGTGCTGCTCGGCAAGCTCGCGCTGTGCGGGCTGGCGATTGTCGTGATCGACACCTCGTTCGCGAAGCTCCGGTTTTTCCGGATCGCAGAGTTTCTCGGCGCGTCGTTCCTGCTCGCCCTGGTCGGCATCGCCACCTCGTACGTGATCGGAGCGTGAGGCGTGGAGAAACTCGCCGCGACCAGCCCGGCCGGGGTGCTGCTCGACCTGTCCGGGGTGCTGATCCTGCTGCTGGCGTTCGCCTGCCTGGGCTCCAAGCTGTTCAACCGCTACGTCGCTTATTACGGTGCTCAGTCGGTGGTGCTGTCCTTCGCCGCCGCAGTCGTCGCGTGGACGTTCCACAGCATCGAACTGTGGATCCTCGCCGGGCTCACGCTCGCGGTCAAAGGGATCGGGATCCCCGTTACCACCCGCCGTCTGCTGGTCCGCCGGCTGGCCCTGAGCCGCGACATCGCGATCTCCACGGGCCTGTCCACCTCACTCATCGCGGGCGGTGCGCTGACCGCTTTCGCCTACCTGGTCACGCGTCCCGAGCTGATACCCCGCGGCGTGGTGGCCGCGGCCGTGGTGCCCCTCTCCACCGCGGTGATCCTGCTCGGCGCGCTGGCCATGGTGGTCCGCCGGCACACCGTCGCCCAGCTGATCGGCTGGCTCATCGTCGAGAACGGTGTCTTCCTCGGCGCGATCACCCTGGTGGCCACCTTCCCGTTCATTGTCGAGGCGGGCATCTTCCTGGATGTCGCCGCAGGCGTTCTGATCATGCTGGTGTTCGTGTCCGGCCTGACCCGGCAGCTAGCTGAAGCCAGCGCCGGTGAGCTGAGAGGACTGCGCGGATGACCGCCCTGGCGATCCTCATCGTGGCCGGCCCGCTGGCCGGCCTGGCCGCCGCCCTGTCCGGCGCCCGGGCCCGGGCGGCCGGAATCGCCGGCGCGGCCGGCGCAGCCATCTCGCTGGCGGCGGCGGTCGTCCTGCTGGCCGCGCAGTTGCACCGGGCGCCGCTGGAGGGCGCAGGCGGTTTCCTCTACGTGGACACCCTCAGCAGCTTCTTCCTGCTCACCGTCAGCGGGGTGACCCTGCTGGCCGCGGTGGGCTCGATCGCGTACGTGTCGGCGGAGGAGGATGCCGGGGCGTTCACCCGGTTCCAGGTCCGGCTGTACTTCGTGTTCTTCGGCCTGTTCGCGTCCCTGATGCTGGCGTCCCTGGAGACCGGCAACCTGGGGCTGCTCTTTGTCCTGATCGAGGCGAGCACGCTGGCCAGCGCCGCCCTGGTCGGCCTGGAGGGGAAAGCCCGCTCGCTGGAGGCCGCCTGGAAATATGTGATCATCAGTTCGCTCGGCGTGACGATCGCCTTGGCGGGCACCCTCTACCTGTTCTATGCGGGCAGCGCCTTGCACCTCACCTCGAACCTGCGGCTGACCTGGCCGTACCTGTTCGCGCACGCGGATGCGCTGGCCCCGGCGCCGCTGCGGCTGGCCTTCCTGCTGGCCGTGGTCGGCTATGGCACCAAGGTAGGCCTGGCGCCGATGCACACCTGGCTGCCCGACGCGCACGCCGAAGCACCTAGCCCGGCCAGCGCGATGCTCTCGGCGGCCCTGCTCAATACCGGCATGTACGCGATCATCCGGTTCCTGGCCATCGCCAGGGTCCGGCTCGGCGACGCCTACCCGCGGGGAGTCCTGCTGGCCTTCGGGTTCGCCTCGGTCGTGATCGGAGTCCTGTTCATGATCAGGCGGGGTTCCGCGGGTCATCCCCCCGGGATGAACTTCAAGCGGCTGTTCGCGTACTCGTCCGTCGAGCACATGGGGATCATCGCGATCGCGCTCGGCTTCGGCGGGGTGCTCGGGCTGTACGGGGCGTTGCTGCACACCCTGAACCACGCCGTCGCCAAGTCGGTCCTGTTCCTGGGCAGCGGGGATGTGGCGCTCCGCTACCAGACACGGGAATCCGGGCCGGTGCGCGGCCTGCTGGCGGCGGTGCCGTTCACCGGCGGGGCGCTGCTGCTCGGGTCGTTCGCGGTTCTCGGCTCCCCGCCGTTCGGATTGTTCCTGTCCGAATTCACCATCGTGCGGGCTGGCTTCGCCACCGCCAGCCCGGTTCTCCCGCTGCTGCTGCTCGGCCTGCTCGCGGTGGCGTTCATCGCGTTCGCGCGGATCACCACCGGGATGGCGACGGGGGAATCACCGGCGCCGCCGAATCCCTACCACGGCCGCGCCGCGGCCTGGGCCGGCGTGGCCCCGCTGGCCGCGGGGCTCGTCATCTTGCTGGTTCTCGGCCTGTGGATCCCGGCCGGCCTGAATACGGTGATCATGCACTCCATGGCGGCGATCAGATGACCGCCGTGGAGCGCGGGCCCGCTGGGGCGATGGGCGGGCTCCTCGCCCTCGCTGACGCCGCCCCCCGCCAGGACGACAGCGGAACCCTCACCGCTGTCGTGCCGGTGGGGCGCCTTCAGGACGGCATCCACCAGCTGGTAGCAAGTGGCGGCGCGCGGCTGGCCGACGTGTTCGCGGCCGACGGGGACCCTGAGCGGGAGACAGTCACCCTGCGCCTGGTCTGGGCGCTGGATGCCGAACGTCAGTACCTGGTCACCGAGTCGGAGGTGACGACCGGGGAGTATCCGCCGCTCTCCGACATCGCGCCCGCCGCCTTCGTCGAGGAATGCGAGATCTACGAGCAGTTCGGCATCCGGCCGGCCAATGCCAAGCCGCTCAACCGGATGTTCCTGCCGCCGCACGCCGGGCCCGACTTCCCGCGCCTGGGTCACCCGCCGCCGGAGCCGCCCGCTGAGGTGCGCGCGCCGCACACCGTCGGCGGGGAGGCGTTCGAGTTCCCGTTCGGCCCGGTCCGGCAGGTGGGCGTGGAGTCGTTGTACTACGGCCTGGTCACCAGCGGCGAGGAAGTCGTCGACCTGTACCTGTTCACCTGGCATAAGCACCGCGGCATCGAATACCGGCTACGGGGCGCCACCCCGCGTGAGGCCATGTTCCTCGTCGAGCGGACCGAGGGACTCAGCGCCACCGGCGTGAGCTGGTCGTTCGCCGCCGCGGTGGAGGCGGCGCTCGGCGTGGCCCCGCCCGCGGCCGCCGCCCGGACCCGGGCGGTCGCGCTGGAACTCGAGCGGCTGTACAACCACGCGGCCGCCACCGCGGCACTGTGCCAGGCCACTGGGCTCTCGGTCGGCCAGTCTGCCGCCGAGATCGCGCTGGAGCGGCTGCTGCGCCTCAACGCGGCCACCTTCGGTCACCGCTACCTGTTCGGTGTCATCGAAGCGGGCGGCGTCACCCGCGCCCCGGATGCCGAGGCCCTGCGCGCTGGGCTGCCCGGCGCCTACGGCGAACTGCGGCGGGCCGCCGATGCCCTCCTGTCGACCAACTCCTTCATGGACCGGCTGGAAGCGACCGGGATCGTCACCCCGGAACAGGCGCTGCGGCTTGGCCTGGTCGGCCCCGTGGCCCGCGGGTCCGGCCAGCCGATCGATTCCCGCGTGGACCACCCGCTGCCGCCCTACCAGGACCATCCGCCATCGGCGCCGGTCCGCGACGCCGGTGATGTCCTGTCCCGGTTCCAGGTGATGCTCGGCGAAGCCGCCGAGTCGGTCCGGCTGATCGGCGACCTGCTCGGCGACGGCGCCGGGACAGGCTCGGCGGCCCTGCCCGCCACCGGCGGAACCGGGCTCGGCTGGGCCGAGTCACCCCGCGGCGAGGCGCTGGCCTGGGTCGAGCTGGACACCGACGGGCGGATCACCAGGGCCCGGCTGCGGCCCGCCTCGGTGCGGAACTGGCGCGGTTTCGACGACGCCTGCCGGTCGCAGAACGTGTTCACCGACATTCCCATCATCGAGGCCAGCTTCTGGCTGACCGTCGCCGGCACGGCCCGCTAAAGGAGGTGATCGCCGATGACGCTGTGGTTCCTCCGCGGCCTGCGCCGGGGCGTCGTCACCACGCACTACCCGCACCGCCCGGAGAGTTCGGCAGTGCTGTTGCCCACGCCGCCATCGTTCCGCGCGGACGCCCTGACCCCGGAGCTCGCGGACCTGCTGTGCTGGGTGTGCCCGAGCCACGCGCTGCGCCGCGACGGCGACGCGATCCTGTTCGACGTGGGCGCCTGCACGGCCTGCGGCCGGTGCCAGGAGGTCGCGCCCGGGGCGGTCCGGGCCAGCGGCGAGTTCGAGCTGGCCGCCACGAACCGGGCCGCGCTCATCAAGCGGATCCCGCTGCTGGGAGGAGACTCATGACGCCCGGCCCCGTGCTGCTCCCGCCGCTGGGCGGCCCGGGCGGAGCGCGCTCCGCCAAGGAAGAACAGGCCGAGGAGGAGCAGGTCGCCCGGAAGCTCCGCGACCAGATCGCCCGCCAGTTCGGCCGCAGCCTGCACATCCGCACCCTGGACACCGGCTCGTGCGCGGTCTGCGAGCAGGAGATCCGGCTGCTCGCCGCCCCCCACTACGACCTGCACCGGCTCGGTTTCTTCTTCACCCCCGCGCCGCGGCACGCTGACCTGCTCCTGGCGACCGGCCCGATGATCCGGGCCATGGACGTCGCGGCGCGCAAGGCCTATGAGGCGATGCCCGGGCCCAAGCTGGTGGTCGCCACCGGAGCCTGCGCCCTGGGCGGTGTGCAGCCAGCCGACGCGTTCGTGCACGGCACGGTCTCCGAGATCCTGCCGGTCGACGTGTGGATTCCCGGCTGCCCGCCGAGCCCGCTCGCCCTGCTGCACGGGCTGCTGGTGGCCGTGGGCCGGCTCGCCGAGAAGGTGGGCGCCCTCAGTTTCATCGCGGAGCCCGGCTTGATGGAGGAGCCCAGCTCGTTGGGGCCCAGCACGGAGGAGGGCGCCGGATGAACGCGCTGGCCTGGATGGCCGCGGCCGCGGCCGGCTGGGGGCTCGCCGCGCTCCTGCTGCTGGCTGCCCCGCCGGCCAGGACCGCGATGCGGGCCGCCTGCGCGGTGTCCGGGCTCGGCGGGGTAGCGGCGCTGGTGGCCGGCGTGTCCTCGCTGCTGTCCGGGAACTCGCGCCTGGTCAGTGGGGGCGGGTCGGTGGTGGTCGGCACGCTGCAACTGCAAGCCAGCAGCCTGGCCGGGGTGTTCGTCGCGCTGCTCGGCCTGGTGGCGGTGGGCACCGCGCTGTACGCCCCGCGTTACCACGAGCCGGGCCGCGGCAGCGCGCTGTACCTGGCCATCTACAACCTGGCCCTGCTGGCCTGCCTCGCGGTGCTGGCCGCGGGGGGCGTGCTGACCTTCCTGGTGGCCTGGGAAACGATGGCCGTGCTGTGCTACCTGCTCATCCTGCGGCACCCGCGGCGCCGGTCCGTTGCGGAAGGAGGGTTCTGGTTCCTGGCCCTCTCCGAAGCCGGCTTCGTGCTGATCATCGCGGCGTTCGTCATTCTGGCCACCAGGACGCACAGCATGCAGCTTGACGTGATGGCCGCCCGGGCCCACCTCGTTCCGGCCGGCTGGCGGGACACGGCCTACCTGCTGGCCCTGACCGGATTCGGGTTCAAGGCCGGCGTGGTCCCGCTGC
>Ga0302326_10021281_pt1 | contig 13308 bp, 11 predicted proteins | sample Palsa_T0_3_FD_202264 | JGI IMG/M metagenome (GOLD analysis project Ga0302326, IMG submission 202264) | Peat permafrost microbial communities from Stordalen Mire near Abisko, Sweden - Palsa_T0_3 | ecosystem: Environmental > Terrestrial > Soil > Palsa > Peat permafrost | place: Sweden: Abisko... | reverse complement strand
CCGGAACATTCCGAGAGAGCGCTTTCGGCGTCCTCCAGCAACTGTTTCGCCGAGGCAAACTGACCCAGCTCGTAGGGCACCATGGCGCGCGCCATTTTCAGAAATGCCCGATTGAGAGGCGAGTCGACGCTGGCCGCGATTTCCTGGCAGCGCCGGAGCAGATGTTCGGCGCGTGCGCGGCCGCCCGAAAATGCAGCCGTCACCACTGCCTCCCAGGCCAGAGCCTTCGAGGCCCGTCCGGGTTCGCCCGCGCGGAGTGCCAGCGCGACGGCCAGTGCGCTGAAGTAGGTCCCGCTATACGGATTGATAGCGCTCAGGCCCAGGCTGATGAACTGCGCGACGTCGATGGCTTCCAGGTTACGCGCGAGATCGGCGCCCGCGCGGGGCGTGGCGAGCCGGTCGCCTCGGAGTCGAATCCAGATCAGCAGCGCGATGCGTCCGGCCACGGCGATCCAGGGACTTCGCGGCATCCGCAATCCGGCGCGCCGCAACACGTCCTGGAACGCTTCGGTGCCTTCGCGGGCGTGGCCGCAAATGCAGAATTGATACGCGGCTTTGCGCGCCAGATCGGACCGGCTCTCGAATCCCGGCATGGCCGATAATTTCTGGTATCGCTCGGCCGCCTCCAGGCTGAAACCCGCGTTGGCCTGGGCGTCAGCCAGCAACTCCGAAAGCTCCGGCCGCTCCTTCGATTCCTGGCTCGTCAACTCCAGCGCGCGGGCGTAAAGTTTGACGGCTTTATCGAACGCCAGCGCGGCGCCCGCCGCTTCGGCCGCGCGCCGGTAGTAAAGCGCGGCTTTTTCAGGATCGCCGCCGAGCTCCAGATGGACGGCCACCGCCTCCGGCCCGCCACGGCTGGAATCCTCCAAGGCCTTCGCCAGATTGCGGTGCCGGTGGCGCAGAACGTCGGGTGCGAGGCTCGCGGCGACACTCTCGCGAATCCGATCGTGATACGTCTCTACGTCATCGGTCAACGCGTTTCCGCTGGTCCTCACCAGGCGCATGGAACGCAACAACGCCAGGCATGCGGGGTCGTTTTCGAGAATGCCCGCGGCGGCATAGGCGTCCGATTGCGCGATCGGCCGGCCGGCCACCGCGATTACTTCCAGCAGCGCTCTCGGCTCGTCGGCCAGCGTTCTAACGCGATTCAGAATCACTGTCTGCAGATCGAACGCCCCGCTGGTAACGCGATCTTCGGCGGCGTTCTGAACCAGCTCGCGAACGAAATAGGCGACGCCCTGAGACTCAGCGATAATCGAATCGATCAGATCCGGGTTCCGAATTCCCGCGCGCGCTAGCAGTTGTTCGGCCAGGTCCTTGGTCTCTTGTCTCCCCAGCGCGCCTAGAGCTATGTGATGACGCGCCACGCTCTGGCCCTCCAGCGCCGCAAGCAGGGCACGCAACGGCGCGCTTCGTTCCACGTACTCGCTGCGATAAGCCACCAGGAGCAGCAGCGCCGGCCCGTCCGGTTGACGCAACGCCTCCGCCAGCAGATCCGCGCTGTCGCTGTCTCCCCATTGCAGATCGTCGATGGCCAGCACCAGTGGGGTGCGATCGCCCAGCCGGGCCAATAGCTCGCGGATGGCCTGAAAGGTGCGGCGGCGGACTTCCTGCCGCTGCAGCGCTTCCGACGGGCGAAAGCTCGCCGAAGCGACCGCCGTCAATCGTCCCATCACGGGGAACATTGCCGTCAGCAGACCGGCGTCTCGCGGCATGAGCGCCGCGACATCTGTTTCCGGGAGTTGGCGGAGGTACGATGTTAGGCCATCCATCAGGCCGTCGAGCGCCTTGAACGGCACTGACTCCTGCTCGTAACAGCGGCCCACCATCACCGCGGCCTCTCCACTGCTCCGCATTTGTTCCGTCGACTCGCGCACCAGCGTGCTCTTGCCGACGCCCGAGGCTCCTTCGATGCGAACTACCACGGTGGCGCCCGCCCTCATCTGATCAAACGCCTGGCCGAGCATTGCCAGCTCGTCTTTTCGCCCCACTAGAATGCGCTTCTCCGGTTGCGCGGCCGCCGTCTCCTTCGGCGAAGAGAAGGCTGGATCGCCGGCTAAGACGCGCAGAATCTCGCCCGCGTCGGGCCGCCGCTCGGGATCGCGATCCAGCAATCGAACGCACAGGTCGTTCAGATCGCGGGGAACGGAGGGCTTGATCGTGGAAGGCGGCTCGGGATCGACGCTTTGCTTGTGGAACAACAACTCGTGCAGAGATCCGCCATGGGGCAGCCGTCCAGCCAGGGCCTCATAGAGGACCACGCCCACCGAATACCAATCGCTCATCGGCGTAAGCCGCTGTCCGGTGGCCTGCTCGGGCGACATGTAAGCCGCCGAACCGGCGAACAGATGCGTGGCTTTCACGTCCGGCTTGAACTCCTGCACCAATCCAAAATCCAGAAGCACGGCGCGTCCTTGCGTAGTAACCAGTACATTGGACGGCTTCACGTCGCGGTGCAACTTAGATTCGGCGTGTAGCGCCGACAAGCCCGCCACAACCTGCGCCAGGGCTTCCCGCAATCGCCCGTAATCGTTCTTCCGGATGGGCGCCCCGGACACTTGCGTGATGGTCGCCGTCTCGCGCATATTCTCGGTCGGAGCGTCAACGCGGAGTTCGGTTTCAAGCGGAACCGGCGTGCCTGGCTGGCGGACGCCGGTGACGTAACTGCGAAAGTCGACGCCCTCGATGTACTGCATGGTGAAGAACCAATGGTCGTCCTGGTTCAAAAGTTCGTAGAGCGTCACCAAATTGGGATGGCTGAAGCCGGCCAAGGACCGGAATTCGCTCTTGAACAGGTACAGGGAGTGGGGGAGAATCTGCGGCAGCGTCTTCAGAGCGACGCGCATCCGCCGCTCGCGGTCGAACGCCTCGTACACCACGCCCATCCCGCCGGCGCCGATCTGCCGAACGATCTCGAACCGCTCATTTCCTTCGAAATTGCCGATCGCGCGCATGGCTGCCTACGGCTTCTAGCTTATCCGGCTGCTGCGGTCTTTGCCGAATCCGCCTTATCGACGCCCGGAGGAGCGCCCCCTGATGTCCGCCGCATCTCGGGTGTCGATAGCAGCGCGGGCAGGCCCCTGCGGTAGCGCCACGCATCCACCGCCTGCCACGGGCGGACGTACCAAGGCTGATCCAGCGGCCATACTCCGGCTCTCGGGGCGGAGGAGTGGTCGTGTTCGAGCAGCGCGTTGACCGCGCGCCGGGCCGCTTCGTTGGCGGCTTCCATGGTTGCCAGATTCGTGTACGTGCGGACGTAGTCGGAAGCCAGGAAGAAGTTCTCGAAGCCGAAATCGGCGTTGGGGCGGAAATGGTAGGAACCCACCGTGTTAATGAACAATGGTTCCAGGCTCACGTGGTCCCCAAACGGATTCTTGCTGCTGCACAGATCGGAACCGGCGTAAGCATCCACTCGCTTCTGATTTATGCAATTGTCCATGAAATAGTCCGGCATCGTGTCCGGCAGGACTATCTGGCCGCCCACGTTATGAGAGAGCTTCAGTTGTTCCCAGACTTCGGTCGCGATCTCCTCGTGCGTGCAATCGCAGGCCGGCTTCTTAATCAGGACACCGGGCACGGACCACTCCGATACGTCCACCGAAAGCAAACCGCGCACTTCTCCGTTGCCGGATGTCGTGAGTTCGAATTGTTCCCAGAACTGCGCCTGCGAGATGGCCGTCAGTGCCCAGGGCGTATCCACGTACAAGATATGCCCGTGGACCAACGGGATGTCTTCCTTCAAATAGAATTGGACGCCGTTCATCCAACTGGTTTCCAGATTCGAGAGCTGATCGAGCCCGGGTGCGCGGCCGAGGAACGCCTTGCCGGCCGGGGTTCCGAGGATAGTGTTCATGCCGTCCACCGGGATGGCTGAAACCGCATAATCGAAGTCCCGGCCGTCGGTGAGCACCACCGTCTTTCCATTTTCCTGGATGGTGATGCTGCGCAGCCGCGCGCGGTCCGGGTAAGCTTCGAACGCGGTCACCAATGTTCCCAGCCGGTATTGGACCCCCATCGTCATTAGAAGGCTGACCCAGGGAAAGATCCACACAATGTCGGTGGGCGCGCACAGCAGCTGGTCGTCGTTGCGAAACGGGTTCAGCATCGGGTAGATCATCTGGCAGAAAATGGTGGCGATAGTGCGCGTGCTGCTGGTCTCGGCCTTCATCGCCACCAGCGACCGAGTGAGGCCCTCGCCCAGCAAGTGCTGATATTGAACGGAACGCTGCGGGGCGCCGATGAAATCCCAATATGCGATCCACTCGTATTCCTTGTGGACCCGCTCCAGACAAGACGTCGCCATCACCACCAAGCAGCGCAGGAAGTGCAAATTCTCCGCAAGGCTTACGCCATTGCTCTCGGTGAACTGATGAAAGAAAGTCTTCCACTCCGCCCAAGTTCTCGGAAAACCCACCAACCCGACCAGCGGCGGCTTTCCGAAACGCGCCAGCATGGATTGGGTGGCCGGCACCAGATTATCGTCGACGGTGCGGGTCTCATGAAAAGGGATGCGCTGCATCGTATCGATGACGTGCCGATAAAATCCCGGGAAAAAGCGAAATCCATGTTCGCCGGGAAGATCTTGCCGCTGGTCAATGCCGGAATCCGGCTTGGGGATGCTGCGGGCCTTTCCGCCGAACGCGTTCATGCGCTCGAAAACGGTTACTTCATAACCGCGCTCCGCAAGTTCGTGCGCAGTGGTAAGGCCGCCGACGCCCGCGCCCAATACAACGACACGTTTCGCCATCTTTCGGACCTCCGGCATGACTCTAGCATAATCGCAGCTTCAGCCTGCCGGGAACAGACAAATGTTGGGTCGCGATGGTGCGAACGGGGAGGGTCGAACTCCCATGGCCTTTCGGCCGCCAGATCCTAAGTCTGGTGCGTCTGCCAGTTCCGCCACGTTCGCAGAAAAGTAGCTTCAGACTTCAGGATAACAACTCCGGCCAAAAGCCTGTTTAGGCTAAAGCTTGTTTAGGCTAAAGCCTGTTTAGGCTAAAGCTTGTTTAGGCTAAAGCTTGTTTAGGCTAAAGCTTGTTTAGGCTAAAGCCTGTTTAGGCTAATAGCTCGGCGAGCTCTTCGATGCGGGCGCCTCGTACGCCTCCCGAAAGCCGCGGCGCGCGATTCCCGCAGGCGCAAGGGTCGGATTCCAGCTCCAGGCCGGCGCAGCCCGCCACCACGTGCATCCCGGAGTGAGCGTCGCATTCCATCGCCAGCAGCCTGTTCTTCCGATCCAGATATTGCTCGAAGACCGGGACCCCGAGATCGCGCCAAAGCATGTCTCGATCCGCGTGCGAAAGACCCGATTCGCCTGGATAGGTAAGCACGATCACTGCGTGATCCAGCCGCACTCCCTCGCGCGCGATCTGCCGCAGCCTCTCGATCGGACCCGCGATCGAAGTGGGCTTAAAGCGGGCGACCAGCGCGTCCCAGCCCTGCGGGAAGACCCGCGCCATCTTGGTCTCTAGAAACCCCGACGCGAGAATAGCCGTTCGCGGCATTGGATCGATCGGATGGACGAAACGCGCACCCACCGTTCGAGGGCGATATCGAATATGAATGATCATGGCGATTTCGTGAAGAAAGTGCCATGCAGAACGGATTTTCTCAGGAGAACAATTCGATCAGGTTGTCGTGGAAAATCAGGCGCGCGGTTTCGGCTGGAACGCCGATCTCGTACAGCGCTTTACTCTGCGCTTCGAAGATCTGCGCGTGCCAACCGCGTGGAAAATAGGATGAATCCGTGCCGAAGAGCAACCGGCGCGGACCGGCCACATCGAGCGCCCGCTGAAATACCGTGCGCAAATCCAGATGCGCCTCTTGGTAGCGGATCCAGCTATTACTGCTTGAGGTATCCAGGTATACGTTGGGGCAGAGGTCGCAGAGCATAAGCGCCTCGCGGAAATATCCCGCGCCAAAATGCGGCACTACGAATCGAATCCGGGGGTATCGCAGCGCAACCGCGTGCAGATCGATAGGATTCGAAAAGCGCATGTCGAATAGGGACGGCAACCCCAGCTTTTTCCGGATGCCGACGCTGAGCACGCCGCAATGGAAGAAGGCGATCGCCGAAGGGCTCGCGGCGGCCATCAGTTCCAGCAGCGCGGTGACGCGCTCGTCCTGGATCGAATAGCGGTGCATGGCTGGAAAGAAGCACAGCCCGCGAATATTTCCCTCGCCGAGCGTTCGCTCAACTTGCGACGCCGCGTCCGCCGCCGTCGGGTTCACCATCGCAAAGCCGTGGAATCGCCGTGGATATTTGTGGACCGCGACGCCCACCGAAGCGTCGTCTCCTGGAACGCTCGCGATCAGAACGGCTCGCTCCACTCCTTGCCGGTCGAGCTCGTGGATCCAGGCATCCGCCAGGCGTTCGGGATCCTCCTCCGGCAGTTGCCATTCGAGCACGGGACCAAGCGCGGCGACGTCCAGCTTTTTCTGTTCCGCCAGCGCCGCGAAGAAGCGATGGGAGAAAAAGTGGACATGCGCATCGGCGATGGCGAGCTCGCCCCAGGGTGTTTCCATCAGCTACTCGCTTCGTCGGCGAGCGGCATGGGAAATCGCGTCACTCCGGCGGCCAGGGCGACCTGCGTCAAGCCGGCGATATTATTGACGCCGAGTTTCTTCATCATGGTTTTCCGATAGCTGCGTACCGTTTGCAGTCCCAAATCGAGCATGACCGCGATTTCCTTGCTGGTCTTCCCCTCCGCAACCAGACGCAGGACTTGCAACTCGCGAGGCGACAAGCCGGTGAGAGCCGAAGGCGCGGGGCGCGAGTCCAGATCTCCCTTTTGTATGCGATGCAGCAATCGATCCGAGACTTGAGGACTCAAGTAGGAGCCGCCCTTGGCCACCATCCGCAGCGCGTTGAGTAGATCGTCGTCGGAGGCCTTTTTCAGCACGAATGCGCGAGCTCCTGAGCGAATCGCGCTTACCACCGAATGCTCGTCATCGTACATCGACAGGATGATGATCTTGACGTCGGGACAATGCCGTAGAATTTCCGTGGTGGTTTCGATCCCGTTCAAGCCGGGGAGTCCGATGTCCATCAGAATAATATCGGGGCGTTTCGCTCGGCAGATCTGCAAGGCTTCGGTCCCGCTTTCGGCTTCCCCCATCACCTGAAACTCTTCGCTGTGCCTGAGGATGGCTTTGATACCATCCCGCATGATCTTGTGATCGTCAACCAGCAGAACTTGAAATGGCATATTCAGCCTTCCACGGCGCTCTCCGCGACCGGATGGCTGGCTCGCAGCAGGTCGCCTTTCCCTGGGGTCGAATTCACCGAAAGGGCCACGTGGTTTTTCGCGGCATAATAATCCATCAGTAACCGCGTGAGCGATCGCGAGTTCGACTCGGAACGGTCGACCGTACTATTGTCGGCGATTTCCAGCACAAAATCGCCGCGCGAGCGTTTCAATTGCACTTCGATGAGCGAGCATCCCGGGCGAGCCATCGCGTTCTCCAAGCCGCACTCGGCGATCTTGTAGAAGGCTTTGGCCAGCGGCGTGGGAACGTGCGCGGCGGGGTCTATCTGGAGCCGAAGTGTGCCGTTGAAGCTCTTGCCCATCTTGCCGATCAACCGCTCCAGCGCGAAATGCAGGCCGGCGCGTTCCACGATGGAGGGGTTCAGCTCATTGCTGATGTCGCGGAGCTGTTCGATCGCTTGCTCGAGCATACGCTGAATCTCGGCCGTTCTATCGTTCACTCCCGGCGCCAGCTCCCGGAAATCCATCCGCATCGCGTCCAGTTGAAGACCGACGGCGCTCAATACCTGGCTCACGTCGTCATGCAGAAGCCGCGAAACTCGCGCCAACGCGGCCTCATGTTCACTGATGGCCGCGAAGAGCATTTCCGCCAGGACAGGTTGCGAGACGCTGGACACGCTCTGGTCGTCACTTTCGGATCAGTACGCGTTTCACGGCCGCCACGATGTCCGACGCCATCAGTCCGTACTTCTGGAGCAGCTCTTCGGGCGTGCCGGATTCGGCGTAGGTATCCCGAATGCCGACGAACTCCATTGGACAGGGTTTCGTCTCCGCCACAACCTGCGCAACGCGGACCCCCAGGCCGCTGGCCACCAGGTGTTCCTCCGCTACCACAATGGCGTGCGTCTCCTTGGCCGCGCGCTCGATAGCGCTCCGGTCGAGCGGCTTGATGGAATACATATCGATCACGCGCGCGGAGATGCTTTCGGCTTCGAGCGATTCCTGCGCCCGGATGGCCTCGGCCACCAGCAGTCCCGTCGCGATAATGGTGACGTCGTGTCCGTCGATCAATTGCACCGACTCGCCGATTTCGAAGCGCTGGCTGGCCGCATGCACGATGGCAACCTTGGGGCGCCCCGCGCGAATGAAGACAGGGCCAACGTGCTCGGCGGCCCTGCGGACCAACGCGTGCATCGACACCTCATCGGCGGGGCAAAGCACGGTGAAACCCGGAAGCGAGCACGCCAAGCCTAGATCTTCGATGCTCATCTGCGAGGGGCCGTCTTCGCCGATCGAGATGCCGCTGTGCGTACCCACCACTTTCACGTTCACATTCGGATAGGCCGCTGTCACTCGCAATTGCTCGAAACCCTTGTTGATCGCAAAGCACGAGAAGCTGGACGCGAACGGAATCTTGCCGCTGGATGCGAGGCCGGAAGCGATGGCGATCATGTTCGCCTCGGCGATCCCGCACTCGACGAAGCGATCCGGAAACTCCTTGGCGAAGAGACTGGTGAAAGTCGATTTGGAAAGGTCGGGGTCCAAGGCCATGATGTCTTTGTTCTCGCGGCCCAGCTCCACCAGCGCCTTTCCAAACGCCTCGCGAGTGGCCATGCCCAACTTCAATTCAAACTTGGTTTTCGTTTCCATCTACGCCAGCTCCAATAAAGCTTTTCCCATTTCCTCTTCGGTGGGCGCCGTGCCATGGAACTTGGGATTGTTTTCCATGAACGAAACGCCCTTTCCCTTGATCGTGTGCGCGATGATCACCGTCGGTTTGCCTTTATTCGCGGCTGCTTCCGAGAAAGCCGACTGAAGCGCCGGAATGCTATGCCCATCGATATCCAGGGTCTGCCAGTTGAAGGCGCGCCATTTTTCGGGCAACGGATCAAGCGGCATGATGTCGTTCACGAAGCCGTCCAGTTGAATGTGATTGTAATCCACGATCGCCACCAGGTTGTCTACGCCTTTGTCGCCGGCGAACATGGCCGCTTCCCAGATCTGGCCTTCCTGGATTTCGCCGTCGCCCAGGACGACGAACACTCGCGAGGGGCTTTGATCCAGCTTGGCGGCCAGCGCCATTCCGATGCCGATGGACAAGCCCTCGCCGAGCGACCCCGTGGATGCCTCCAGCGACGGAATGAAGCGCACGTCCGGGTGACCCTGATAAATGGATCCCAGCTTGCGCAGAGTGTTGAGCTGGTCCTTGGGCGTGTACCCGCATTCCGCCATCACGCTATAGAGCACCGGCGCCGCGTGGCCCTTGGACAGAATGAACCGGTCGCGATCCGGCCACTTCGGGTTGTTCGGATCGTGGCGCATCACGTCGAAAAACAACGTCACCACGATCTCCACCGCGGAAAGAGAACCGCCCGGATGGCCCGACTTCGCGTGCGTAATCATTTCCACGATCTCGCGCCTTACTTGTTTGGAGATCGCCTGAAGCTCGTCAACGTTACTGGTTTTTTTCATCGCCCTCTTCCAATGTAGCAACCAGCAGCGCGGGTATGTCGAAGCGGTGTTCGAGCTCGGCCGCCACTTCGTCCGCGGTAGTGAACAAGACCGCGTGAATGCCCATAGCCTCCGCGGCGCGCACATTTTCCGGGCGGTCATCCAGGAACAATGCCTGGTTGGGTTCAACGCCCAAGCCCTCGAGCGAATGCCGATACATTCCGGGCGACGGCTTTGAAATCCCGAGGTCGCACGAGAATGTGCGGTGATCGAACCGCGGCAACCAATCGCACGTCTGAATGTAGTCGCGCACCGGCACGGGCATGTTGGATAAGAGCGCGGTTTGGAAGCCGGCCTGGTGGAGCCTGCGAGCCCATTCGGGAACCGACGGTGCCGGATGCGCCCAACTCGCGCAGTCGATTTCGATGAGTCCTTCCAGTTCCGCGTCTGGAATCGGCCGCCCTGCGACGGCTTGCCAATACGCCGTGGGCTCCAGCGCCGCCTCGTCGTACACCACGCGATATCGCCAGTAGCTTTCTCGAAAACGGTCGGTTGGAAATTCCAGAACAGCCGCCATGCGCTCGACCTCGGTCTGCGGTTGCGGTCGGCTGAGCACGTTGCCGTAGTCCAGGATGACGGCCTTCGGTCGAATTCGCATGTTCGTCAGGCCGACTTGATTTCGGTCCACAAGCGATCCCGCAGACGCTGCGTCGACGGATCCACGGTCTTCGCCCACTCGCCCCGCGCCACCACTTCCCGGCTTGGATACAAAGTGGGGTTGTCGCGAAAATCCGGCGGAAGAAGCTTGCGCGCTCCCGCATTGGTGGTGGTGGTTCTCGCGGTAACGGCGTTCGCGGCGGCGATGTCCGGGCGCAGCAGAAAATTGATGAACTGGTGCGCCAGCTCCGGATGCGAGCTTTCGCGCAGAATCACGGAGGCGTCCGGATAAACCGCGTAACCTTCCAAAGGATACACGAACCCGACTTCATTCGAGGAATCCATGGCCTGCTGCGCCGTGGTGTTCCACATGTGCGCGGCCAGCACGTCTCCGCTGACCAGTTGATCACGAGCTTCCGCGTTGAGATACGCGCGCACCAGCGGCTTCTGTCGCACCGCCTCCGCTTGCGCCTTGCCCAATTGCGCGGGGTCCGTCGTGTTCACGGAAAAGCCGAGCTTCTTCAAACAAGCGCCGATGGTATCGAACGGATCGTCCAACATAGTCAATCGCCCGCGTAGGCGTGGATCCCACATGTCGGCCCAAGCACGCGGCGGCGGAATCAGTTTACGGTTGTAAGCGATGCCCGCCGCGGTAACCATGTACGGCACCGACCATTTCAGCTCTGGATCCCACTCCGGCTTCTGAAAGAGCCCTTCCAGCTCGCCAAGATTCGGCAGCAGATCGCGGTGCACCGGCCCGATGAGATCGTTGGCCAGCATCGGCTTCACGATATAGTCCGTGGGAAAAACCAGATCCCAGCCCGAATTGCCGCCCATCACGCGTGCCAGCATCTCCTCGTTGCTCTCGTAGATGCCGTAGCGGACGCGAACTCCGAACTCTTTCTCGAATTTCGGTACCGTATCGGGCGCGATATAGTTCGACCAATTGAATACGTTCAGCCGCGGCCGCGTGTCCCGAGTGCAGGCTGCTAGTCCCGTGACGCCGAGCAGAAATATTCGCCGGTTCACGTCGTTCGCAGCCTTTCCGACAGCAGGATCAGGGATCCGAACCCCACCACGATCAGCGCCGAGATCGCGTTCACCACCGGATTGACGCCCCGTCGCGCTATGGCGTAGATCACCATGGGAAGCGTCTCGGAGTTCACGCCCGCCACCAGGCTGGTGATCACGTAGTCGTCGAAAGATACCGTAAAGGCCAACAGCGCGGCGGCGATCACGCCCGGCAGGATCACCGGCAGAGTGACATGCCGAAACGCCTGCCACTCATTGGCCCCCAGATCGAGCGCGGCCTCCTCGAGTTGTCCGTCCATGGTGCGCAGCCTGGCGATCACGATGACCACCACGTACGCGATCGAAAAAGCCGTGTGCGCCAGGATCACCGTATGCATGCCCAATTGCACGCGCAGAAAACGGAAGATCCATTGGTAGAATGCTAGCAGCGAAATCCCGGTGACGATTTCAGGCGTCACCAACGACAAATACAGCGATCCCGCCAGCACCGGAGAACTGCGCTTCCACAATCCGTACGCGCACAGCGTGCCGATGATGGTGGAGGCGACGGTTGCCACGGTTGCGATAATCAGGCTGTTCCACGACGCTTCCATCAACTGCGAATCTTCGAGCGCCGCGTGGTACCAGTGCATCGAGAAGCCCTGCCACACCGTGAAGCGCGATTGGTTGAAACTGAACGCTGCCAGGATCAACAGCGGGAGATGCAGGAACAGGTAGGCAGCCAGCGCGTAGATCGTGAGCGCCAACCCGCGCCGCTTCACAGCAAGGCCTCCTGGTCTCGCCGTATGAAGGTCATCAACAGAGCCATCACGATCACCATCAGGGTCAGCGAAATTGCCGACCCGAAGGGCCAATCGCGCGCGTTGGTGAATTGGTTCTGGATCAGGTTGCCGATCATGACGGATTTTCCGCCGCCCAGAAGATCCGGCGTAAGATACGCGCCCAGGCAGGGGATGAACACCAGGATCGTGCCGGCGCGAATCCCGGGCGCGCATAACGGAACCACCACGCGCGTGAGCGTCACCCAAGGCCGCGCACCCAGGTCAGCCGCAGCTTCCAGGAGATTGGGGTCCAGCCGCTCCAGCGTCGCGTACAATGGCAGCACCATGAACGGCAAGTATCCGTACACTAAACCGAGAACCACCGCGCCGTTGTTATAGAGCAATGGCAGCGGATCGTGAATCAGCCCCAGCTTTTGGAGCGCCGTGTTCACCAGGCCCGTGTCGCGGAGCAGAAACATCCAGGCGTAGGTCCGAACTAGAAAGCTGGTCCAAAACGGTAGAATCACCAGGCTTAGATACAGGTTCTTGCGTTTGCCGGATCGCGAAACGAACAGCGCCAGCGGAAATCCGAGCAGCAAGCAGAGAATGGTGGAGATCCCGGCCACCCAAAAAGAGCGCCACAAGATCGCGAGGTAAATCGGGTCCGCCAGCCGCTGGTAGCTTTCCAGAGTCCAGGGCGGGGAAATGCCGCCGTAGACGCCGCGCGTCAAGAAACTATACGCGCAGACGATGACCAGCGGCGCGAGGAACAGCGTCAGCATCACGGTCCAGGATGGCGCCAGGAACCACGCGCGCAGCCGCTTCATTTGAACGCCAGTTCATCGTCGGGCCGCCACCAGATGTACACCGGTTCGGCGGCCGCGAAGGTCCCGTTTAGCCTCGAAACTTCCGCAACCACGGTTTGGCCGTTGTCCAATCGCGCTTCCACGTGCACGCAATTTCCGAGAAAGGTCGACTGCACCACTGTGGCGGCGCGCGAACGGGCAGCACCGTCGGGATTCTGTTTCGCGATGCGCGTGGCTTCCGGACGAACGCCGACGTCGTCGATCCAGTTCAAACCGCCCAGGAACGACGCCACGAAACGCGTCTGCGGGCGGAGATAGACTTCTTCGGGCGTGCCCACCTGCTGCAGTTTTCCGGCGCTCATCACTCCCAGCCGGTCCGACACCGACAGCGCTTCT
>Ga0302326_10021279_pt1 | contig 13309 bp, 10 predicted proteins | sample Palsa_T0_3_FD_202264 | JGI IMG/M metagenome (GOLD analysis project Ga0302326, IMG submission 202264) | Peat permafrost microbial communities from Stordalen Mire near Abisko, Sweden - Palsa_T0_3 | ecosystem: Environmental > Terrestrial > Soil > Palsa > Peat permafrost | place: Sweden: Abisko... | reverse complement strand
GGCAGACCGGGCAGCGGGCGATGCTCTGTCCCTTGCCGCTCGCGCTCGGCGTCGGCACGTACTCCAAAGTGCCGGACAGGAGCTTGACCTCGGAGGACTCGATCATGGCGTTGGTGGCGAAGGCGCTGCCGGTCTCGCGCTGGCACCAGTGGCAGTGACAGCAGTGCACGATCATCGGCCTGCGTGTCAGCCGGTAGCGCACGGCGCGGCAGGTGCAGCCGCCCTCGGCGACGAAAGACGCATTGTCCGGCATGAGTTCAGGCCTCGCCCGGCAGGTGCAAGTGCTCGAACAGCTGCGTCACGCCCGATTCACCGGGGCGCGGGCGGCGTCGCGAGCCCGCGCCCCCGGGCCGTTGCGTGGTCCGTCAGCTGGCGGGTCCGGACAGGCAGGTCTTCATGAACGCCTTGCGATCATCGCCCGTGAGGTTCTTGGTCTTGGCGTCGGCATTGCAGGAGGTCATCTTCGACTGCTGACTGTTCTCCTGTGTTGCCTGGGCAAGTGCGGCCTGTCCGGCCACCACGAAGAACGCGGCACCGATCCCCACCAGCCACGTCGTGCATCTCATAGAGTCTCCTTATTACGAAGCGAGGTACACCAGAAGCTATGTTAACTCCAGCCGAGTCGCCTACTCCATGTCGGGATAGGGGCCCTTGCCCCCGTCCGCCACGAAGCGCTCGACGCGGCTCTTGAGCACGGGCAGCGGCACCGAGCCCAGTTCCAGCACCGTATCGTGGAAGGCGCGGATGTTGAAGCGCTCGCCCAGGGCCTTCTCCGCATTGGCACGCGCTTCCAGGATGGCCCGCTCCCCCAGGTAATAGGACAGCGCCTGGCCCGGCCAGGCGATGTAGCGATCGACCTCGGTGCCGATCTCGCGCTCGGGCAGCGCGGTGTTCTCCGTGAAGTAGTCGATGGCCTGCTGGCGCGTCCAGCCCTGCGCGTGGATGCCGGTGTCGACCACCAGGCGCGCGGCGCGCCAGATCTGGTAGCCGAGCATGCCGAAGCGGTCGTAGGCGCTCTCATACATGCCCATCTCGAGGCCGAGTCGCTCGCAGTAGAGCGCCCAGCCCTCGCCATACGCCGAGATATAGGTCAGCTGCCGGAAACTCGGCTGCTCCTTGTGCTCCATCGCAATCGGGATCTGGAACGCATGACCCGGCGCCGATTCGTGCAGGGTGAGCGCGGTCAGGTTGTACAGCGGCCGGCTCGGCAGGTCGTAGGTGTTGAGGAGGTAGACGCCGGCGCCGCCACGCCCGGCGGTGTAGAACGGCGCCAGATCATCCGGCACCGGCTTGATCGCAAAGCGGGCGCGCGGCAGGTAGCCGAAGTACTGCCCCGCTTTGCCATCGAAGCGCTTGGCGATCCAGGCGGCGCGCATCAGGAGCTCTTCGGCCGTCTTGGCATAGAAGCGCGGATCGCTGCGCAGGAACTTGAGAAAGGCCGGGAAGTCGCCGTTGAAGCCGGTCTCGTGCATGGCCGCGACCATCTCCTCATGCAGCCGCTGCACCTCCGACACCCCCAGCTGGTGAATCTGCGCCGGGTCCATGTCGAGGGTGGTGAACTCCATGATCTTGGCACGGTAGTAGGCCTTGCCGTCCGGCAGGTCGGCCGCCGCCAGCGTGGTGCGCATGCCGGGCACGTACTCGGTGCGCATGAACTGCAAGAGCTCCACGTAAGCCGGCTGCACCACCTCACGGATGGTTTTGACCGCCTGCGCGCGCAGGCTCTCCTGCTTGGCCGGTGCGATGCCCGGCATGTCCTTGAAGGGCGTGTAATAGAGGCTCTTCTCCGGCGACGCCTCGGTGACCGCGGTGAGGGAGGTGTCGCGGCCCTGCATGGTGACCTGCGGCGGCGTGAAGCCACGGCGCATGCCGGCACGCATCTCGTCCATTTCCTCGTAAAAGTAGCGCGGCACGTCACGCATCTGGGCAAGCCAGTGCTCGTAGTCGGTAAGCGAGCGGAAAGTCCGGTTGGCCGTACCACCGACCTCGGTCCAGAAGGTGGTGTCGGAGTTGGCGGGCATTTCGAAATCGCGGAAGCGCTGATTGGCGATGAGCACGACGACCTGCGCGCGATAGATGTCGTAGTTGAGCTGCTCGGCCTCGGATAGGCTGGCGCGCGGCACTGCGTCCAGGCGCTTGAGCACATCCTCCCAGTAGCTGAGGCGCTTCTGCTGGGTTGCCGCATCGACGTGCGGCAGGTGATCGATGATCGGCCGGGTGCCGTCCTCGTCGTCCGCCTGCTGGTCGGTGCGCCACTTCCATTCGCGGGTGTAGATGTCGCGCAGCTGCGCATCGGCGGCGCGCTGCCGTGACTGCGGTGAGCAGGCCCACAAGGCCACGGCGCACGCCGCCCACAGGATCACTGGGAACCGGTAATTACGCATTTTGTCCTTTCGCGCGGAGCCCGTGGCCCGCCATGCGGGCAGCCGCAAGCATACAAGAATCGTTGCGCGCCGCTGACGCCGTGCGGTACAAGAGGCGCAACCATGTGGAAAGCGATTGCGGCGGTGAGTGTCGGAGCCAGCCTGGGCGCGCTTTTGCGCTGGTGGCTCGGGCTGACGCTGAACCACTATTTCCCCGACGTGCCGCCCGGGACACTCGCAGCCAACCTGATCGGCGGCTACGTGGTCGGCGTGGCGGTCGCGGTGTTTGCCAGCGACTCAGCGCTCGCGCCCGAATGGCGACTGTTCATCATCACCGGGTTCTGCGGCGGTCTCACCACGTTCTCGACCTTCTCCGCCGAAGTGGTGACGCTCATGCAGCAGGGGCGCGCCGCCTGGGCGCTCGCGGCGGCGGGCACGCACTTGATCGGTTCGGTCATCATGACTTTCGCCGGCATCGGCACGGTGATGTGGGTCCGCGGCTGACGGCCGATCATTTGCGTTCGATGGTATGCAGCGGCACCGCCCCGGAAACTCCCAATCGCGGTCGCTCGGCCTCGGCCTGCGCCAGCGGCGCGCACTCCCTGAGCGAGGCGCGGCAGCGCTCGGCCAGGTCCTGGTACTCGCGCGTACCGGTGGCCTTCCAGGCGAGTTCCTCAGGCTTGAGTTCACGCACCACCCGTGCGGGCACGCCCAGCACCAGCGTGCGGCGTGGTACGACAAAGCCGGCGCGCACGAAGCTGGCGGCGCCGACGAACGCCTCCTCTTCCACCACCACGTCGTCCATGACGATGGCGCCGATACCGATGAGTGCACCGCGGCCTATGATGCAGCCGTGCAGCACCGCCGCGTGGCCAATGTGCGCTTCGACCTCGAGCACGGTGTCCTTGCTCGGAAAGCTGTGCAGCACGCAGCAGTCCTGCACGTTGGCGCCTTCGCGCATGATGATGCGGCCGAAGTCGCCGCGCAGCGAGGCGCCCGGACCGACGTAACAACGCGGCCCTACGATGACGTCGCCGAGCAGCACCGCCTGCGGATGCACGAAGGCGCTCGGATCGACCACGGGGATGAGTCCTTCCAGACTGTAGATGGGCATGGCTTGCTGGCTTCAGCCGGCGCGGCCGCGGGCGAGAAAGGCGCGTACGCCGGCGCGGAATTCCTCCGACTGCAGCTGCGCGCCGAAGATCCGGGCCTCCTCGTCGATGCGCGCCAGCAGCTCCTGCACCGGCGGACGCAGCAGGCGCCGCGTCGCATTGAGCGCGGCCTGGGGTTGCTGCGCCAGGGCGCGCGCGCGGCCCCGCGCTTCCTCGAGCAGCGCCTCGTCGGCCACCACGGTGGTCACGAGTCCCAGTTCGTGGGCGCGCGGCGCATCGAAGGGCTTGCCGAAGAACAGCAGCTCTGCGGCGCGCTGGCGCCCTAAGAGGCGCGGCAGCAAGAGCGAGCTGCCCGCCTCCGGCACCAGCCCGAGCGACACGAAAGGAAGCGAAAACTGCGCGCTGCGCGCCGCCACGACCAGGTCGCAGTGCAGGAGCATCGTGACACCGATGCCAACCGCCTGGCCGTGCACGGCCGCGAGCAGCGGCTTGTCGAACTGCACCAGCGTGTGCAGCAGCTGCAGCACCGGATGGCCGGCGTTGAACTGCGGCCCGTCGAGGAAATCCTGCAGGTCGTTGCCGGCGCAGAAGCCGGCGCCCTCGCCGCGCAGCAGGACGACGCGTACCGCGCCGTCGGCCTGCGCGCCGGCCAGCGCCCGGCACAGCGCCTCGTACATGGCGAAGGTGATGGCGTTGCGCTTGGCGGGGCGGTTCAGGCTCAGCTCGCACACCCCGGCCTCGCCGGCAACCAGAATCTGTTCGCTCATGCGCGGGGAGCTTGCGGCAAGCGCGCGCCGCCGCGCAACCGCAGCTGCCTGTGCCCGCGTGGGGGTGACTTAAGGATGGGGAGCGGCGGCTTCGTGACTGTGGAAATCGACCGCGCTGTCGGCTGCGAGCCATACCAGCGCCGCCCAGGCGGCGACGTTCTGATCCAGCTGCGTGCGATCGACCTTGTCGAGCGTGTCATCGGGCGTGTGGTGAATGTCGAAGTAGCGCATGGCGTCCTGGTTCAGGAGGAACGCCGGCACACCCGCCTCCACCGACGGGCCCACGTCCGAGCCGGCATCCTCGGGCGGGTGTTCCGCGCGCAGCACGCCGATCGGCGTCAGCACCCGCATGACGGTGTCGGCGAAGGCTCCGCTGAAGGCGGCCTTGGGCAGCCCCACGGCATAGATGTCGTCGGTGCCGAGGTCGCTTTCGCCGGTGAGCACGTGGTTGGCGAGCTCCGCCTGGTGGGTCGTCACGTACGCATGGCCGCCGAAGGCGCCGCCCGGCGGCGCCGGCTGCGCGACTTCCTCGGAGCCGAACAGCACCACCCGCACGGTACGCCGCGGGCGGTGCGGCAGGTCGCGGATGAGCTTCGCGGCAGCGGTGATGATGGCGGTACCGGTACCGTCATCGATCGCGCCGGTGCCCTGGTCCCAGCTGTCGAGGTGCGCCCCGAGCAGCACGATCTCCTGGGGCCGCTCGCCACCGCGCACATCGGCGATGACATTCTGGGAGTGCGCGTCCGCGCGGTAGGACGCGCCCGAGACCAGGCGCACGCGGATGGTCTGCCCCAGTGCTGCGAGGCGTTCGAACTGGTCGCCATCGGGCGCGGAGAGCGCAAACGAGGGCAGCGGCACGCGGCCGTCGACATAGCGCGTGGTGCCGGTGTGAGCGATGCGGTGACTGTCGGTGCCGACCGAGCGCAGCAGGAAGGCGATCGCGCCGCGCTCGGCCGCCGCCTGCGGCCCATCGGTGCGGGCTGCCACGGCGGCGCTGTAGCCGGCGCCGTCCTGGGCACGCACCATGTGCTGCGTGACCATGGCGATCTTGCCGCTGAGCGAGCCGGGCGCGGCGGCCTTCAGTTCGTTGAACGTGCCGAACAACACCACGTCTCCCTCGATTCCGCCGGGCGGCGTGGGCGGGGACTCGCCGAGGGCGGCAGCCACCAGCGGCTGGCTGATGGGCGCCACCAGCTGGGCGCTCTCGCTGCCGCGCACCCAGGCAGTGATCGGAAAGGTCTCGATGTGCACGTTCTCGAAACCGAGTGCCTTGAGCCGGGCTGCGGCCCACTCCGCCGCGGCTTGCTCGTTGGCCGAGCCTGCCGGGCGTGGTCCGAAGCGCGTGGTGAGTTCGCTCACCCAGGTATAGGCGATGTCGTGTCCGGCGATCGCCGCATCGCGCAGTTGCACGGCGACCGTTTCCGGGGAGGCTGGCGCGGCGAGCGCTGCCGGCGCGCCACAGAGCACGCCGGGAATGCACAGCAGAGTCAGGAGGCGGGCGCGGGGGCCGCAGAGGATACGAGAGTGATGCACGTGAGGCTTTCGCTGTTTGCGGGAGCGCGCATTCTACGCAGCCACCGTGCAGGGCACCATTCAGTTTTGGACGAAGCGAGTGGCAGGCGCGCTGTCATGTTTGATCAGCGCGGCAATTGCGCCAGCGGCAGCGGCTGGGCCAGGTAGAACCCTTGCGCGAAGTCGACACCGATGCGTTTGAGTTCGGCCAGGACCGCTGCGCTCTCGACGCACTCGGCGATCGTGGCGATGCCGAGCGCACGCCCCACCTTGCCGATGGCCTCGACCATGCTGCGATCGATCGGATCCTGGGTGATGTCTTTGATGAACTGGCCGTCGATCTTGAGGAAATCGACCGGCAGACTCTTCAGGTACACGAACGAGGACACGCCGGTGCCGAAGTCATCGAGCGCGAAACGGCAGCCGCGCGCCTTGAGTTCCGTCATGAGGTAGCGCGCACTCACGAGGCTCGTCACCGCCGCGGTCTCGGTGATCTCGAAGCACAGCGCCGCGGCGAGCGCCGGCTCACCGACACTGTGCAGCACGAATTCCACGAACGCGGCGTCATTCAGCGAGGTGCCGGACAGGTTCACCGCCAGCAGCGGCAGCGACTGACCGTGGCTGCGGCGCGTACGCAAAAGCTCAATCGCCTGCCCGACCACCCAGCGGTCGATCACCGACATCACGTTGTAGCGTTCGGCCGCGGGGATGAATTCGCTGGGCGGCACGAGCGTGCCGGCATCATCGCGCAGGCGCACGGTCAGCTCGTGAAAGGGGCGCGCGGCGTCGGCCGCGAGCGCCACGATCGGCTGGAAGAACAGCTCCAGGCGCTTGTCCTCGACGGCGCGCGTCACGCGCGCCACCCAGTGCATTTCCTTGTGGCGCGGCGAGCCACCGTCTGCTTCGTAGACGTGGATGCGGTTGCGCCCGGCATCCTTGGCCGCGTAGCAGGCGATATCGGCAGCGCTCATGACGCTCGCCACGTTCTGCGTCTCGGCACGGATCTGCACCACGCCGATGCTCGCGCCCACGGACAAGGTGCTGGCCCCCCAGATAAAGCGGAAATCGCGGATCGCCTGGCGCACGCCCTCGGCGATGCGCGCAGCATGTTCCGGCGAGCACTTCTCCAGCAGCACGCCGAACTCATCGCCGCCGAGACGCGCGATGGTGTCCATGGTGCGCACGTGCGCCTGCAAGAGGCCGGTCACCTCGCGCAGCAGGCGGTCGCCAGCCTGGTGACCGCAGGTGTCGTTGACGACCTTGAACTGATCCAGGTCAATGTACAGGAGCGCGTAGGCGCCCTCGCCGCGCTGTGCGCTCTGGAGCGCCGCGTGCAGGCGGCTGTCAAATTCTCGGCGGTTGATCAGTCCGGTCAGCGCATCGTGGCTCGCCTGCCAGGACAGCGCGCGCTTCAGGCGCCGCTCGCTGGTGACGTCGTGGAACACCACCACCGCGCCGATGACGCGCCCGGCGCGGTCGCAGATCGGCGCCGCCGACTCCTGGATCGCCACCTCGTTGCCGGCGCGCGTGACGAGCACCGCATGATCGGGCGCGGCGCCGCGCTCGGAGCGTCCGAGTGCGCCGGTGAGCGAGTTCTCGATCGGCTCGCGCGTGAATTCGTTGACCAGGCGCATGACCGCGCCGATCGGTTGGCCGCGCGCCTCGGCCAGCGTCCAGGCGGTGAGATTCTCGGCGATCGGGTTGATGTATTCGATGTGGCCCAGCGCATCCGTGCTGATCACCGCATCGCCGATCGACTGCAGTGTGACCTGCGCGCGCTCCTTCTCGGCGAATATCGCCTGCTCGGCGCGCTTGCGCTCGGTGATGTCGACGAGCGTACCCTCGTAGCCGGTGATGCGCCCGGTCGGATCGCGCATCGCGCGGGCATTCTCCAGGATCACCAGCTGCTGACCGTCGCGTGTGCGCATGAGGAACTCCGCGTCACGGATTTCCCCTTCCGCCTCGACGCGGCGCGAGAACTCGGCGCGATCGTCCGGATTCCAGTAGAGCGCGGCGGCCGAGGGCAGCGCGTACAGCTCGGCGGCCGTGGCGTAGCCGAGCATGCTGACGAATGCCGGGTTGACCGACAGCAGCGCACCGTCACGGCCGCTCTGGTAGACACCCTCGGTGATGCTCTCGAACAGGCCACGGAATTTGGCCTCGCTGCTGCGCAGCGCCTCCTCGCCGCGATGGCGCTCGATCGCGATGCCCGCCAGTTGCGCGGCACGCGCCATGATCTGCGCCTCGGCCTGCGTCGGCACGCCGCAGTCGCTGCGGTAGACGCCCAGCGCCCCCAGCACCTGTCCGGCGGCTGCCAGGATCGGCGTCGACCAGGCGGCACGCAGCCCGGCCGCCAGTGCCGCAGCGCGGGGCTGGCTCCAGAACGGATCGCGCGCCACGTCCGCCACCAGCACCTGCCGCTCGAGACAGACGGCGGCGGCGCACGAGCCGTGCTGCAGGTCGAGCGTGGCGTGCTGCAGCTCTTCGCGCAGCGCCGCCGGCAGTTGCGGTGCGAGCAGCTGGCTGAAGCTGCCATGGTCTTCGGCGAGCACGCTCACGGAGGCGGCCGCGCCGACGCCCGCCGACTCGATCAGCCGGGTGATCGACACCAGTACATCGGGGAGCGGCGCGGTGCGCGTGATCTGCTCGAACACCTGGCGCTCGGCGGCATCCATGCGCTCGGCGCGCTTGCGGGCGCTGATGTCGGCGATGCTGCCGCGCAACAGCCGGCGATCTCCGCTCGGCAGGCGCACGAGGTGCACCTCGCACACGGTCTCGCGGCCGGCGGCGTCGTACAGCGTCCATTCGAAGACCGGCGCCTCGCCGGCGAGGGCACGGCGCATGTAGCCGCGCGCGTGCTCCTCGGAGGGCATGCCGCAAGGCTGCTGCGGCGGACTCAAGGTGATGGGGCCCACCTCCAGCAGCCGTCCACGATCGAGGCCGAATAGCTTCTGCGCCTTGTCGTTGGCATCGGTGAAATGGCCCGAGTCGACGTCGAGAATGACGATGGCCTCCGGGGCGTGATCGACCAGCAGGCGGTAGCGCGCAGCGTTCTCGCGTGTCGCCTGCTCGCTCTGGTGTCGCTCCGTCACATCGCGCAGGCACAGCACGAACATCTCGCGGCGCGACAGCGGCGCCTTGCTGACCGCAATCTCGGCCGGAAACGTGCCGCCGTTCTTGCGCCGCGCCCACAGCTCGCGGGCCGCGAGGTCGCGCGCCGTATCGTCCAGGCTCGCCGCCAGGCGCTGCAGTGCTTCGGGAATGGTCTCGTTGAGCGCCAGTTGCGGCAGCAGCAGATCGATGCGCTGCCCGACCACCTCGGCCTGGTCGTAACCGAAGACGCGCTCGCCGGTCGGATTGAAGGTGCGGATGACGCCCTGCTCGTCGAGGGTCAGCACCACGTCCTTGATGTGATCGAGGATCACCTGCAGCTGCCCGGAGCTGCGCACCCGCTGCTCGGTGGCCAGCGCGCGCGCCTCGTCGGCCATCAGGCGCATCGACTCGACGATGCCGCGGCGCTCGGCGTCGATGGCCACGTAATGGTCGTTGATCAGGCGCAGCAGCATGTCGACGTCGGGCGTCAGGCTGTTGGTACGCAGCTGCAGCTCGTGCAGCTGCCTGCGCAGCTGCGGGTGCAGGTCAGGATGGCTCTCGGCGAGCGGCCGCGGGTCGGCGCGCACCAGGGTGGTGGTCGCCTCGGTGGCGGTTTCCTGCTCCGGGCGCGTCCGACGGGTCTGCGGCTTTGACATAACGGGGTCGTTGGGGCCCGGCTTCAAATCATACGGACCGGCCTACGGCTTCCCCGTGAACCCCCTCCCGGTTCCGTCGAATCGCGGCGGCGCAGAACTCAGCTGACGTTTCGCGCGGGACGCCCTATTGCGTCGCAGCAGTCTTGGTGGCCTTGGCAGGCAGGTCGGGGATGCCGGCGCCGACGATCACCGGCATCGAATAGGTTTCGCTCGAGGCCACGCCGCCGGAGTCCACGGTGACCACCACGCGGAAAACGTAAATGCCATCGCGCGTCGGCAGCAGCTTGATCGTGTGGTTGATCGCCATGCCCTCCGCGGGTCGGTCGACGGGGGGAATCTGCGCGCCGTCGAGCACCTGCAGGCCGTCGTCCGCCTCGACCTTGCCGGACACCCGGTCGACCGTGGCGTTGAGCGGGACCACTACCAGATCAATGCTCACCGGCTGCGCCACGGTGGGGTGCGCAGGCAGGTCGAACTTCACCTGCACCGGCACAGGGCTCGCCTTGTTGGCGGCGACCGCATTCACCATGCCCTCCAGGCGCGCCGCGTCCGGGCTGACCGGCTTGGCGGGCGCGGCAGGGTGCGCGTGCCGCGTGACGGCCCCGGGCTTGCCCGAGTCGCACGCACAAGCAAGCGTCGCGAGGGCGAGGCAGACGGACAGATTTCTGCTGAAAATCGACATCGCTGCGCGCGTTACCTGCGGGCCTTCCGAATTAAGTCATACACCACGCAAGGCGCGCACAATAACGCTTCTGTGCGCATTCATGCACGTACCTGATCGGCAGTTTCCCCGACTTGCGTGTTCAGCCCTGCAGCAGCGGTGGCTCGTCGATGGTGGCGAGTTGTTCCAACAGGTCATTCAGGTAGCCCTCCCAGTAGCGCGGTTCGGCCGCCCAGGGAAACGCCCGCGGGAAGGCCGGATCGGCCCAGCGATGCACCACCCAGGCGGCGTGGTGCAACATGCGCAGCGCGCGTAGCGGCTCGATGAGGGTGACTTCGAGGAAGTCGAAGTCGGCGAACTGCTGGTAGCCCTCGAGGATCTCGGCCCACTGGCGCTGCTGCTCCGCGGCCGGTCCCGACAGCATCATCCACAGATCCTGGACACGCACGCCGGTGGCGCAGTCGTCCAGGTCCACGAACACCGGACCGTGCTCGTTCCACAGGAGATTGCCCAGATGGCAGTCGCCGTGCACACGGATCTCGCGCACGCCGCGGGCAGCCTCGAAGGCGCCGCTGACGCGCTCCAGCAGCGCGCCGCTCACCGACGAGTAGCGCTCGTGCAGCGCCTGCGGCAGGAGCGCACTGCCAAGTAGCTGCGCCCGCGCCTCCCAGCCGAGGCGCTCCAGTCCGATGCGCGGACGCACGCGAAACGGCCGCGTCGCACCGATCTGATGCACGCGTGCGATGCTGCGCCCGAGCAGCGCGCGGGCCTGCGGCGCATCCAGCTCCGGCGCGCGTCCGCGCAGCCAGGGAAAGGCGGCGAAGCGGAAATCCCGGTACTTCAGCAGTGTTGCCCCATCGACCGACAGTGGCGCTGCGACGGGCAGCTCGGCCTGCGCAAGCTCGGCGGTGAAGTCGTGCTCCTCGGCGATCTGCGCATCGCTCCAGCGCGCCGGGCGATAGAACTTCAGCACCAGCTGCCGCTCGTCCGCGCCCAGCTGATAGACCCGGTTCTCGTAGCTGTTGAGCGCGAACAGGCGACCGTCAGGCTCAAGTCCGAACGCCGCGGCGGCGTCCAGCACGACGTCCGGAGTCAGCCCCGCGAAAGGTTGCAGCTCCTCGGCCCGGGTTTTGTTTATCATGCCTGCCCCATGCAACAAGGCAGCATATTGATCACCGGCGGTGCCGGCTACATCGGCAGCCATGTGGTCCTGCAGCTGCGTGCGCGCGGCGAGCGCGTGGTGGTGCTGGACGATCTGTCGCGCGGCTTCCGCCAGGCCGTGCTCGATACGCCGCTCGTAGTGGGCAAGGTCGGCGACCCCGACACCGTGCTGCCGCTCCTGCGCGAGCACGGCGTCGATACCGTCATGCACTTCGCCGCCTACACGATCGTGCCCGAGTCGGTGAGCGACCCGCTCAAATACTACGGCAACAACACCTGCTCCACCCGCTCACTGCTCGAGTGCTGTGTCGCGGCAGGAGTCACGCAGTTCGTGTTCTCCTCCACCGCCGCGGTTTACGGCATGCCTGCCGACGGCGTGGCCGCCGAGGACACGCCGACCCTCCCCATCAATCCCTACGGCACCTCCAAGCTCATGTCGGAGTGGATGCTGGCGGGCGTCGCGCACGCGACCCCGCTGCGTTATGCGGCGCTGCGCTACTTCAACGTGGCAGGCTGCGACTCCAGCGGACGGATCGGCCAGGCGAGTCCGAACGCGACGCTGCTGGTCAAAGTGGCCTGCGAGGCGGCCGTGGGCAAGCGCGCAGAGCTTGCCATCTTCGGCACCGACTACCCGACTCCGGACGGCACCGGCGTACGTGACTACATCCACGTGGAGGATCTGGCCGCGGCCCACCTGGATGCGCTCACCTACCTGCGCAGCGGCGGCGCCTCCACCATCCTCAACGTCGGCTACGGGCACGGCTACAGCGTGCGCGAAGTGCTGGCGAGCGTTGAACGGGTCACCGGCAAACGCCTGAACGTGCGCGAGCTGCCGCGCCGCGCGGGCGATCCCCCCTCCCTCGTGGCACGCGCCGACCGCATCCGCGCGCAGCTGGGATGGCGCCCGCGCCTGGATGACCTCGATACGATCGTCCGTACCGCCTACCAGTGGGAGCAGCGGCTGCAGCGCGAGCCGTGGTAGGTCACAGCGCAAACGGCCCGCCAGTTCAAGACGCCTCCCGGTGGCCTAGGTAGAATGACGCCCCATGCAATGGGGGCGTCCCAAGTCATTGAGTGGACTGATGCTAGTCGGCCTGGCGCTGATCGCCGTGCCGCTCCTGATCGCCATTCTGACGGCCGTGTTGCAGATTCGCGACTTGGCCGACACCGGTCAGAAGATCGTCATCCAGGGCGTCACCGGAGCCCGGGCGAGCCAGGAGCTGTTCAGTCAGATCTCCTCCCTGGAGCGCACGGCGCGCCTCCACCAGGTGCTCAACGACCCGAAGCTCCTCGATCTGTACCGCACGCAGGACGGGCGTCTGAGTGCCACGCGTGAACAGCTGCAGCGGCTGGCCAGCAGCGGCACGCGCGACACGCTGATCGAGGTCGGCGCGCTGCAGGGCACCATCCGCGCCGCCGTGATGAACCGCGGCACCACCTCGGATGCGGCCGCGGCGGCGGATCTGTCCGCCCGCTTTACGCAGATGTCGACCCTGGTGGAGCGCGTGGCGCAGCAGAGTAATGCCCAGGTCGACACCGAGGTGGCGGCTCTCGAGGAGCGTACGCTGCAGGCCCGCAAGCAGCTCCTGTGGCAGGCCGCACTGCTGCTGCCGCTGGCGGTGGTGGCGGTGTTCGTGCTGACCATCGGGGTCGGACGACCGCTGCGGCAGCTGGACCGGGCCATCAGCGAGCTCGGCGAGGGCACCTTCACCAACCCCATCGTCGTCGCCGGCCCGCATGACCTGGAGCGCCTCGGTGGCCAGCTCGAGTGGCTGCGGCAGCGCCTGTTGGAACTGGCGCACGAGCGCAACCGCTTCCTGCGACACATGTCGCACGAGTTGAAGACGCCACTCGCTAACATCCGCGAGGGCACTGAGCTCTTAATGGACGGGGCGGTGGGTGAGCTTGATTCCAACCAGCGCGAAGTGGCGGCCATCCTGCGTGAGAACGGCATCAAGCTGCAGCGCATGATCGAGAACCTGCT
>Ga0302326_10021278_pt1 | contig 13309 bp, 8 predicted proteins | sample Palsa_T0_3_FD_202264 | JGI IMG/M metagenome (GOLD analysis project Ga0302326, IMG submission 202264) | Peat permafrost microbial communities from Stordalen Mire near Abisko, Sweden - Palsa_T0_3 | ecosystem: Environmental > Terrestrial > Soil > Palsa > Peat permafrost | place: Sweden: Abisko... | reverse complement strand
CGTTACCCAGCGGTAAGGTGCAGAGAATTACGGATCTACCGATAGACCGCTACGTGACCATTGTTGAAGGAAAATGATCAGTGGACTACCTTCGGTGACCCACCAACTCCAGTCTCGATCTCCTGCTTCATCTGGCGGACCCTCTCAGTCGCTTTCTCTTGCAGAGCGAGCTCGTGTTGCGCCTCTTCCGGATGCCCGGTGCGGCGATACGCCGTACTGAGGTAAAAGTGGACAGCAGGATTGTCGGGCCGGAGTTTGGCCGCTGTCTGGAGCGCCGCGATGGACTCGGCGTTGCGGCCATCCTCCAGCATGGACCGGCCGAGGCCGATGAACGCGTCGGCGAAGCCGGCATCCAGCTTAACGGCGCGTTCGAAATGTTGGATCGCCGCGGGGATTTGCTGGTCCTGCCTGGCCAGCTCGCCCAAGATGTACTCAGCGCCGGCGTTGGAGGGATCCACCTTGATCTCCTCGTCAAACTCCTGCTCGGCAGCTTTCTTGTTCTCGTCCGTTTTTTCGCCGGAGAGTATCAGGCGTCCAACACGGTAATGGATGCCGGGGAGGGCCGGGTTTCGCTTCAGGACTTCGCGATATTCCGCCACAGCCTCGTCCCATTTGCCCTGCGCCTCCAGCGCTTCCCCGTTCAACAGACGAACCTGGTAGGATCCCGGCGCCGAGACCATGAGTTTCTGCGAGGCACGGACCGACAGGTCGGAATAAACGTGCACCGTCAAGTAGAGTACTTCCGGGTCGTTGGGGAATGCACTACTGAGGCCGCGCAGGAAGCCGGCGGCGCTTTCCAGATCGTGCAACGTCATGCCGCAGTGAACGCCATCCAGGCCCAGACGCTTTTTGGTTTCCGGATCGGTTGCGTGCGTTATAGCTGCCTTCAATAACGGCAGCGCTTCGCGGCAATGTCCGGATTCCGCAAGCTGCTCCACCTGGGCTGAAGCAATCGAGGCTACGAGTCCGCTGAGCCAAATCAACCTTCTCACCACTTTATTCTACGTCGGGATGTGACTCCGACTCCCTCACGGTCGCGGCTCGGTAACGCATTCCGAACTGCGGCCGTAAGGGAGCCGGTGCTTTTCTCAGAAGTGATACTTAAATGCAAACTGCACTTCGCGGCCGCTCAAATAGTTCGAGCTATTCAGCAAGCCCAGCGTGGTTCCCACCCCGGTGTTAGGAGCATTCAGAATGGGATGGTTAAACCCGTTAATGAATTCGGCGCGGAGATCGACGATATGCCGCTCGGTAATCTTAAAGCTCTTCGACAGATTGAAATCCACCGTCGCCAAACCTGGCCCGCGCACCGTGCCGACGCCACAACTACCGAAGGTGCCGTTAGCAGGTTGCGCAAAAGCGCTAGGGTCGAACCACTGATAACCAAGTCCGACAGACGATTGCTGTCTGCCTAAGATATCCACCGGGGAGAGGCAATCCGCGCGCGGGCCGCGGGATCCGGTATTGGAAGCGTCATTGGCCCCGACGGTCAGCGGGAAGCCGCCATGCAGGCTCACGATGCCGGCCACCGTCCAACCCCCCACCACTGTGTCTAAAGCCTTGTTCATGCCGTTGCCGAACTGGCGGCCGCGGCCAAACGGGATATCGTAAACCGTGTTGGCAACGAAATTCTGCTTCGCGTCGTAGTCGCAGGGTCCCCATTCGGCAGCCGCATCATAGATGTTCTGGTAATACCAGTTGCTTTGCGAGGCTTGGCCGCCCTGGCCATAGTAACCCATATTGTTCGTCATGCACTTGGAGAACGTATAGGCCACCGAATATTCCAAGCCCGAACCCAGGCGCTTCTTAGCTAACAATTGCAGCGCCTCGTAATCTTGATTTCCGATCGACGCCGTGCCCGAGATCTGCCCCACTTCGCTCAGCAGAGTCGGATTGCCCTCCAGATATCTGGTGGGCGACACAGTCCCATCGGCGTTTAATACGCTCTGGAAGTAAGGCATCGGAACCATCAGGTGCGTGGCGCGTTGTCCCACATAGCTGCTCTGAACAGTGGTGGTGGAGTTCAATTGATACTGCAAACTCACGTTCCACTGATTCGAGACCGCGGGGCGGACGTTCGGATCCCAAACGCGCAGCGTTACGCCGGAGAGCGAATTCCCCGCGCTGTTGAAGGGCAGGAAGCCCTGATCCAGCGTGGAGCCGGGTTTCACGCCATAAATGTCGGAATTGGTGTATTGATCGTCGTTCTCGTGAGCGAAAGGCGGGTTGATGGGAAGACGCAAGTTGGTGCCGGTTCCCTCCAGATAATTCGACATCGTGTATCCAGCGCGCACCACAAACTTGTTAGTCGGAGTCCAGGCCACGCCCAGACGCGGCTGGAAGTTGGTGATGCCGTTGTACTGGTTGTAAAGCGCATTGCAATTGTTGTACGGACAGTTTTGTCCGGAAATATACTCCTGACCTGTTACTAAGTCGAAGTTCGCCTGCCGATGATCGACTTCGGTCCAGGGCGTGTGCAATTCCCAGCGCAATCCCAGGTTCAAGGTCAGCTTGGACGTTACCCGCCAGTCATCCTGGAAAAACGCCGCGATGGAGTTGGAACGCTGACCCCAGGTGCCGCCGTTGACGCCGCCCTGAATTTCAGAGGGCAAGCCGAGCAGAAAATCGGCTTCTGCGATTCCGCTGCCGTTGCCGGACTTGGTGGTGGTGGAGGCAGTGGTGTACTGGCCGTTGTAGTTGAAGGTCCCAGCCTCGCCGTTGTTGCCGGAATAGAAGGTATCCATGCGATAGCGATACCCCTGGAAACCAATGTGCATCGTGTGCGACCCCTTGGTCCAGATGATGGTGTCCTCGTAGTGAATGACGGCATCGGCAAAAAGCTGATAGATGTCGCTGTTACCGATGGTGGCGGCGTTACCGCCCTGGAAGTTCATGCCGGGCAGAAAGTCCGACGGCACGGCCGGGATACCCACGGTCTGCGCGAAACCTTGTACGGCGCCGGCGGCTGCGCCGTTAGAATTGTACACATAGTTCACGCCAAAGCGAACTTCGTTCACCAGCGAAGGGCTGATGGTCCGCGTCCAGTCCATTACTCCGGTGTGCGTCGGAGTGGTGGAGAAACTGTTGTAAGTCAGGGGTAGCGTGTTAATGGAAGGGTTATCGTACCGGCTCTCGGAATACCGCAAATAGAAACGGTCTTTATCGGAGATGTTGTAGTCGATCTTGACGTCACCCTGGTCGCCATTGATGAAAGTGTTCTGTGCGTATTGATAATTGTTCACCAGGCTGCCGTTGGTCGGCAGCGGATAATACTGGGAGCTCAGGATCTTCGCCGCTGCCGGACTGAATAGCGACGCGGGAATGATGTTTCCAGCAAATGGCGCGCGATTCCCGTTGCTGCTGACCGAGTACGGGTTGTAAAGCTGGATGGGGCTGGCCAACGTCAGCAATTGCGAAAAATTGCCCTGCCGTTCGGCGGCGGTGAATAGCGAGGTGGTTTGGATGCTGGTGGGCGTGTCATCGCGCGACCCCTGATAGTCGATGAAGAAGAACAGCTTGTCCTTTTTGATGGGACCGCCCAGCGTTCCACCGAAGTTGTTCCAGCGAATGGCGGCGCGCGGTGCGCCATTGAAATTATTCGACCAGTCGTTGGCGTTCAGCACGTTGTTCCGGAAGAATTCAAAAGCGCTGCCGTGGTACTGATTGGTGCCGGATTTCGTGGTAGTGCTGATGATGGCTCCCATGAAGTTGCCGAACTCGGCGGGAGCGTTGCTGGTGATTTCGTTGAACTCCTGGATGGCGTCCACGCTCGGCGCGTAACCGACATCATTTTCGGATACCTGGTTGTTGTCCAAGCCGTCCAGCATGAAATTGTTGGCCTGTTCCCGGTTGCCGTTTACGTTGGGGCGGCCGCTGTTCATAGTGGTCTGGCCGTTTTTAAACGACGACGGATCGGGATGAATGCTGCCCGGTGCGAGCAATGTCAGTTGCACATAATTCCGGGTGGCCAGCGGCAGATCCTCGTTGGTGCGGGCATCAATCGTCTGGCCGAGTTCGGTGCCCTGGGTCTGCAGCAATGCCTCGGCGGCGGTCACCTCCACGCTTTGCGTGAGGCTGCCAACTTGCAGTTGGAAGTCCAAGCGCGCCACCTGGTTCATTTCCATGGTCATGTGGGACTGAGTAGCGCTCTGGAAGCCTTCCTTCTCCACCTTGATGTTATAGGTGCCGATCGGTACGCGGGGAATGCTGAACGCACCATCGTTATTCGTGGTGGTGGTCCACGGCGTGCCGCGATCTGCGTCAACGGCAGAAACCCTGGCTCCTGCTATGGCGGCGCCCGACGGATCGGTGACCTTGCCGGTGAATGCGGCCGTTACCTGCTGGCCCCAGGCGGAAAGCGCAAGCCAGCCCGCCATGGCCAGAAACAAAACTGATGAAGCAAACCCTTTCATAAGACCTCCCTGTGCTAATCGAGGAACCTTTAAAGCCCAAAGACTATACTTGAGCGGTAGTATCCGCTCCCTGGCGGATATTTGGCAACGTTAAACTTTGTCACCGCCTGCGTCAATACCACGATATGCTTTGCAATCAATAATTTGCCTGAGATGACAAAAATGGATCCGGCCCCCCTCCGCCGGCCTGTTACGGGTCTGTTAACATCGGTAAATGGGGGAAGGAGAAGCCGCGTGAGTGCACCTCAACCAGTTCGGTTGCGCCCCCCGGAAGGCACACCACTCCTCGGTGTGCGCTTGAAGAAGGCCCTGCTGAGGTGGAACCCGCGTTATCGCGAAATGGAGCGCATTGTGCGCAGTAGCGCACTTACGCCCGCATTGGTCAAGTTCCTGCAGTTCATCGTGGTGGAGTCGCTGGAGGGACGGGGTGAGCGGCTGACCGAATCCTTCATTGCCGAAAAGGTCTTCAATCAATCGGAATTTACGGCCAGCGAGAAATCCGTGGTGCGAGTGGAGAAGCGGCGGCTGCGGGAGAGGCTGAAGGATTACTACGAAGGCCCCGGCAAGGATGATCCGATGATCGTTAGTCTCGGATCCACCTTCGTGCCGGTTTTCACGCCGCGGCTGAATGGCGCCACCCAAAGTGAGCGGCGAAAGCTCCCCTGGAAGTGGATTGTTTCCGCGACTTGGGCAACTCTGACGCTAGCGACCCTGATCACCTGGATCATTTCGCGCCGAACAGCACCGGAGGATTTCGCGCTCACCCAACTGACCTACGACAGTGGTTCCACCACCGAACCGGCCATCTCGCCCGACGGAAAGCTGGTGGCTTACACGTCCGACCGGAGCGAGGAAGGCAATCGCGACATTTGGGTGCAGAACATCTCCACAGGCGATCGGGAACGGCTGGCATCGGATCCGGCGGACGACGGCGAGCCCTCATTTTCGCCGGACGGCTCCAAGGTTGTGTTCCGCTCGGACCGCGATGGCGGCGGCATTTACACCGTAGCGGTATTGGGCGGCGAACTAAAGCTAATCGCCAAAAGAGGCCGGGGGCCGCGCTTTTCTCCCGACGGCCAAAGAATCGTCTATTGGGTAGGGGAATCCTATTTCGTACGCACCCAGGTCTATGTGGTTGCGGCCAGTGGAGGCGCTCCCAGTCAAGTGCAGCCAACCTTCTACGGGGCGCATGATGCGGTTTGGTCATCCAACGGAAAATCCCTTTTGTTCTGGGGCCAGCGTAAGGAATCCTCCACCCCGGACTGGTGGGTTGCGCCGGCCGACGGAGGCGAACCGGTTCAGACGGGAGTTTTCGGCCTGTTCGCGCGCCAGAATCTTTCCGCGGGCGGTCCGGCCGCATGGGTGGACGATCAAGTATACTTTTCGGCGCGCCGCGACACCACCAATCTCTGGAGAGTCACCGTCTCGCCACGGACCGGAAAGAGCAGCGGCCTTCCCCGTCGGCTGACCTTTGGAACGGATCAGGAAGGCGAGCCTTCGGTGGCATCCAACGGCAACCTGGTTTTTTCCAGCGCCGCGGCCATCGCGAATGTGTGGCGCCTTCCCATGGATTTTAAGCAAGGCAAGGCAACCGGCAACCTGATCCGCGTGACGCGCGACCTTTCCACCGAAGTATACCCTTCCATTTCGGCCAACCAGCGCCTGGCGTTCAGTGCCGACCGGTCCGGCAAGCGCGAAATCTGGGTGAAGGATCTGGCGCTGGGTAAGGACACGGTGCTGGCCACTAGCTCATCGGAGTTCGATTCACCGAAGATTACTCCCGATGGATCAAAAGTGGCATACGCGGTGGCGAACCCTGCCTGGGCGATCCACGTGGTCTCGTCGATTGGAGCCGAGGACCGCGTCTATCCGAACGGCGGCCCTCCCCGCGCCTTTTCCTCCGACGGAACCAAGCTGTTGTTCGAAGCAAAATCGTGTTCTCCGTATTGCGTCGGTCTGTTGGATTTGAGCACCGGCCGAACACAGGAGCTGATCCGGCATCCGAAGCTGGCTCTTTATCCGGAATCATTTTCTCCCGATGGTGCATGGGTGGCATTCCAAGCCCGGCCGGTGGACAACGATTCGAACCGGACCATTTACGTCGCCAGTTGCGCCGATGGGCAGGTGGGAGCCTGGATTCAGATTACCGACGGCAACCACATGGACCGCGAAGTGAAGTGGTCGCCCGACGGCGACGTGTTGTACTTTTTATCCGAGCGCGACGGGTTCCGCTGCATCTGGGCCGAGCGGTTGGATCCAAAGACCAAGCATCCAATGGGTGAGCCATTCGCGGTGTACCATTTCCACCATTCGCAACAATCGCTGACGAGTTTGGGCAGTCCCGGCAAAGTAGGATTGTCGGTGACCAGCGGCGGGCTGCTGTTCAGTCTGGCGGAAACGACGGGAAACATCTGGCTGGCACGCGCGCGGAAGTGAGCGCGGTTCCGAACCGCGACCGCAAGGGAGTGACCATGGGCCTGCGGCCCACCAAAGGTGATGAAGACGCTTGAAAAACCAAATCACCGGTCGCTTACGCTCGCGGCTCGGAATGAGGTTCCCCCTTGCCGAGCCGCGACCGTGAGGGAGTCGGTGCCTTTGTTTTTCAATCACCGACCAACGTCTTCAACGGAGCGTGTCGCCGGGCACTCCAAGGACCGGCCGTGCTACATGTAATAGATCGTCTCAAGTAGGCTAATGGAGGACAAGGTCATCATGACGAAAACAAAACTCCTGACGTTTCTCTCGCTAGCTATTCCAGCGCTGGCGCAAACCACTATAAAAGACGCACTGGTGAAACATTGGAAAGCCACCACCGATTTCACCATCGCGGTTGCGAAACAGATGCCGGCGGAAGATTACAGCTTCAAGCCGGTACCGGAAGAATTGAGCTTCGGCCAGGTGCTGGTGCAGGTGGGCGGCGCAAATCTCAACGCCTGTTCGAACGCCAGCGGAACCAAGCGCCCGGAGATCCCGGAAAAAGTAATGCTGGCCTTGCAACGGAAAGCCGAGATCGACAAGGACTCCGCCATTCAGTTCCTCACCGATTCCTTCGAATTCTGCAATCAGGCCGTGGCAGCCATGACGCCCGAAAAACTGGATGCGTTGGTGGGGCCGGAAAACCGCAAGATGACCGGCTTCGAGTGGCTGTGGGCTTATTTCACGCACACCGCGCATCACCGCGGACAGTTGGAAGTTTACTTGCGTTTGAAGGGCATCAAGCCGCCGCCGTACGTCTTCTAGCGGGATGCAGATCGATTTTACGGGAAAGCTCGCGGTTGTCACCGGCGGCGCGAACGGCATTGGGCTCGCCATCGCGAAAAAACTGGCGGTGAGCGGCGCCAAGACTTATATCCTGGATCTTGCGCGCGAACATCCGGCGGAAATCGGAGCCGCGTTCGGTGCTCACGGCATAATCGCGGATTGTTGCAATCGGGCCGAGATCGAACGCGCCTTCGGTTCGTTGGCCGCGCCCCCAGATGTTGTGATGGTGAACGCCGGGACGGTTGTCGAGAGCGAGTTCCTGGCGCTTGACCCAGGCGACTGGGACCGGACCATCGCCCTAAATCTCTCCGGCGCTTTTCACACGATGCAGGTTGCGGCTCGCCTGATGAAAACGTCGCGCGGCGGTTCAATTGTGCTTACGGCATCCACGAATAGCTTCGATGGCGAACAACGCCTGACCGCCTACAACGCCAGCAAGGCCGGATTGCTGGGATTGCTGCATACCGCAGCCAATGAGCTGGGACCCTATGGGATTCGAGTGAACGCAGTCTGTCCGGGATTGATCCAGACTCGGCTCACGCAGTCTTCTTTCGACAATCCTGCTGTCATCCGGGAATATTTTCGGCATGTCGCGCTGGGCCGCGGCGGTGAGCCCGGCGAAGTGGCCAATGCCGCCCTGTTTCTGGCGTCCGGCCTGGCTTCTTATATCACTGGTACGACGTTGTTTGTGGATGGCGGGCAGATGACAGCCAAGTTCGGAACCTGGAGCGAGGCTACAGCGGAGTTCGATGACGGACGCTGGAGGTTGATTTGAAAGCATGCGGGGTGATCGCTCCAGTTGTATTCCTGGCACTGGTGTCCGGCGCGAGCGCGCAAAACATCGTGGTGGACTCAGCGCCATCCCACGCCGTCAATTCGTTCAGCCCTATGCGCGCACTGGGCGGCGCCATCGATCGATTACGCGGTGGAAAAACCAAAGAAGCAAACGAAAAAAATACCGAACGCCTGCTAACGGACCCGGTGCTCAAGGAAATGCTGGGCGCCGGATGGCAAACCGTGACCTATCGCCAGAATACGGAATTGATGATCGAGGCCTGGCACTGGAACGAGCGCGGCACTTGGAGCAACGCCGCCAGGCAAGAGGGCTATTTTACCGGTAGCGCCGATCTGGGCGAGCCGATCCGGCATTCCTGGGCCTATCCGCTGCCGCATCGCGGCGCAACGGAGGGTGACGGCAACGGATGGTCCCGCCTCACCGATGGCGATTTGAAATCCTACTGGAAGAGCAATCCCTATCTGACCAGCGCTTACACCGGCGAAAGCGATGCGTTGCATCCGCAATGGGTCATGATCGACCTGGGGGCAAAGGTGGACGTCAACGCCATCAAGATCGCCTGGGCAAATCCCTACGCCAAGCAATACTACGTTCAGTTCTGGACTGGAGCAAAGGAGCCGTTCTATGACGGCATCAACCAGGGCGCCTGGCAAACCTTTCCCATGGGCGCGGTTACCGGCGGCCAGGGTGGAACTCAGATGCTGAAGCTGATGCACTGGAAGATGGCGGTGCGCTACCTCCGCATCTGGATGACAGAATCCTCCAACACTTGCGATACGCATGGCTCGGACGACCGTCGCAACTGCGTGGGATACGCGATCAATGAACTTTATATCGGAACCGTGTCGGGCGCGGGCGAATTCACAGATATCGTCAAACACCTGCCTGGCCGCAAGCAGACCATCACCTGGCCGTCATCGGTGGATCCCTGGCATGCGGCTTCCGATCTGGACTACGGCAGAGGCGACCAGATCGGGCTGGATTTCTTTTTCAACTGCGGCGTAACGCGCGGCCTTCCAGCCATGATCCCGATCGCCATTCTCTACTCGATTCCCGAAGATGCGGCCAACCAGATCGCGTACCTCTACAAACGGAAATATCCCATCTCATGGATCGAGATGGGCGAGGAGCCGGACGGGCAGCGCGTGCTTCCGGAAGATTACGCAACGCTGTACCTCCAATTCGCCAAAGCCATCCACGCGCTCGCGCCCCGCGCGCCACTGGGTGGTCCGGCGTTTGAAGGAACGTCGGGCGATGTCGATTCCTGGGCGGACGCCAATGGGCGAGTCTCGTTCCTCGGGCGCTTCGTCGACTATCTGAAAGAGCGCGGGCGCCTGGGGGATTTCACATTTTTCTCCTTCGAGCATTACCCCTGCATGGGCGGAAAAGATTGCGCCAACTGGAATTCTTTGTACTGGGAGCCGGCTTACGTGAACCGCGTGGTGCAGGCGTGGAAGGACAACGGCCTGCCGTCGAACGTGCCGTTTTTCATGACCGAGGGCAACGATCTGGACGACGGCGGAAAAGGCACCGTCAAGAGCGGACTGTGGCTGGCAGATTACATCGGTTCCATGCTGACCGCGGGCGCCGCCGGCACATTCTACTTCCACTACATCGCGACCGAAGATAGAGGCGGCTTTTTACCGATTGATAAGAACAACCACGTCAAAAATTATCCGCCCCAATATTTAGCCGCGCAAGTGATCTCGAAGGAATGGGTGCAGCCGGTGGACGCTGTACACAAGCTCTTCCAGGTTTCAAGCGACGTGAAAGACAAAGAGGGCAACACGCTGGTAACGGCGTACGCTTTGGAACGTCCGGACGGTCAATGGTCAGTGATGTTGGTGAACAAAGACCACGACAACGATCATTCCGTAAAAGTGACTTTCGCCGATCCGGTCTCGAAGCAGGATCGTTTCTTCAGGGGACCAGTGACCAGCGTGGTGTACGGAGCCGGAGGACCGCCAGCTACCTCCAGCGTCGCGGCGGACGCTTTCTATCAGCTCCCGAAAGCGTCGATCGTGGTGCTGCGCGGCCGCCTCACCGGGCCATGAGGTTGACAGGCGAAAGCGCCTGCCAACTTTTCACTCGGTGGTCCAATACTTCTGAAATCCGATATAATCCGCCGGCATGTTCGCCAGAATCGTTCGACGCAGTTCCAAGAAGTCAATGTCGCCCTGCCGCTCGTACAGAATCTTTCCCCCTGGCGCGATCAACACCGTATACGGCACGCCGGCCTTCCATTTGGGATCGAATGCCGCTTGCAAAGCGTAGGTGTCGTCGGAAGCAAAAAGCAAATTCCGGCTGGACGCGTGTTGCTTCTCCAGCATTTTGAGGACCCCGGCTTTTTCGTCCGGCATATTAGTGGAGACCGTCACCAGATCGAAATCGCGCACGCGGTACATGCGATAGGTGGTTTCCACGTCCGGAAATTCGTGCACGCACGGGCCGCACCAGGTGGCCCAGAAACTGACCAGCAGCATCTTCCCGGTTGGATTCGCGCGCAGCTTCTGCAAATCTTCGGCCGCCGCCAACTCCAGCCGCACCGGTTCCGCGTCGATCTTCTTCTGATCCGCCAGCCGCGCCTCCAGCTTTTCTTTCCACTTGGTGGAGCATCCAAAAACTCCGGTCTGTTCCACCGGCACAGGCTGGCCCCGCAGCAGCGCATCCACCGCGTTGCGCGCATCTTCGGACTTCACCAGCTCCACGCGGTAGCTGTTGTCGAACCGGCCCTGGTAGCGCAGCTTGCGGTCTTTATCGAACACAAAAACATGCGGCGTGGCCTGCGGACCCAGCGCCCGCGCCACACCTTGCGTCTCACCATCGTAGAGATAGGGATAACGCAGGTGTTTGTATTGGACGCGAATCTTCATCTCGTCCAAGCTGTCGCTGGTATCGGCGGAGTCCAGCTCATCCACCCGGATCGCTTCCGGATCGTTGGGCTGAATGGCCACCACCGCCACGCCCTTGGGTGCATATTCGTCCGCCATTTTCTGGACTCGCTGCTCATAGATGGAAGCGATTGGGCAGTGATTGCACAGGAAAACGATCACCAGCACCGGGCTGTCGGCGTACTCGCTGAGTTTGTGAATCTTGCCGTCCACTCCGGGCAATGAGAAATCCGGCGCCGGCGATCCGATGGCCAGAATCGGATGCGCCGGTTGCGCCAGCGCGGAAAAAGCCACAACCAAAAGTAAACCCAATCGCGTGATCATGCCAGTTTTCGCGCGAACTCCACTTCTTGCGCCACGTCGGAGTCGATGTTGCCTTCCTTCTCATACTCGATGGCGCACAGCCCGGCATAAGAAATCTTGTGCAGCTCCGCCATCACCGCCGGGATTTTTGCGATGCCTTGACCCAGCAAAACATTGTCTTCCCCGCCCGACGCCTTCACATCTTTCAAATGCACCATTTTCAAATACGGCGCCAGTTTCCGAACCGCATCCACCGTGTCATAGCCGCAGGAAGCAATGTGCCCGACGTCCAGCGTAGCGCCCATGGTCTTGGACCGGCCGGCCAACGCTTGGAGCACATCTTCGGGACTCTCGTAAGCGAATCCTCCTTTGAAATAGTGATTGTGGATTCCGAACGTGAGGCCCTCCCGGGATAAACGCTGGTCGATCTTCGACAATATGCCGCCGGTGGCGTCGCCGGAAATGTTTCGCGCTCCCAACAGTCCGGCGAATCGAACCGCAAGATCCAGATCGCGATCGTCTTTGATGGTCGCCGAATAATACGACACGCAACGAATCCCCGCGCCGTCGAATTTGCGCTTGGCACCCCGGCACATTTCGTCGGTGGGAGGTTTCATGAGCATAAACTCGCCGCGCGACATTTCAATCTCAGTGATGTGGAGCGCGGTGAGCCTGGCGATCATGTCGTCGAGCGAATACGCGTGATAGGTATAGGTTCCGATCCCGATTCGCAGCTTGGCCGCGGCCAGCGCGTTGCCTATACCGATGCCAGCCGCTACAGTCCGTGCAAATGTTCTGCGTGTCAGCATATATTGTTTACGGCGCGGGCCTCGGTGTTACGTCGGCGTCTTCCAGACCCATTGCCCACTTGATCGCCTCCAAATACATGGTTTGCATGTCCGGCCGATCCCAATTCTCGACAGGGTGTCCCAGCGTAGAGTAAAACACGCGGCCCTTGCCGTACATCTTGGCCCAGGTGACCGCAAAATCCCGATCCTTGCGATGCACGCGCGGGCCGGTCAGATCCAGCTTGGCCGCGTCCAGCCGCATCAGCACGCGAACCTTCTCGCGCGAGAAATTCCGGATCTGGTAGATCTCGTCCCTTAACGTAAACGCGCGCGGCCATTGCTGCATTCCAGGAAATGCCGGGTCTTCCACGAGGATAGGCGCGTCGAAGGTTCCCCAGGGATGCTCGTCGAAATAGCCGCCCAGCATCTCACCGTATTCCGGCCAGTCCGTAAACGTGATGGCGGCGCTGTGGATTCCGATGAAGCCCTTGCCGTCGTCATGGATGAAGGAGAGAAAATCAGCTTTCTTCTGATCGTCCATTTCGAGCGTTCCGCCGGTGTAGAAAAGCACGGCATCGAAATCAGTCAGGTTCTTGGCGTTGTACTCCAGCTTCTTTTTGGTCAGCGCTTCGGTATCGGTACGAATGGTGGTATCGAACAGTCCGGATTCGCGCCCCAGCCGTTCGATGGTGGCCAAGGCATGCGAGACCGATTCATGGCGGTAGCCTTTTTCTTCCCCGATGGCCAGCAATCTCTTCTTGGCGCCGGCCGCGCGAGTGCCGGAGAGCGGGAGTAGGACGATCGAGAGGAGTGCGAGGTAGATTAGTTTTCTCAAAGCTCTATCTTCGCACGTGCGGC
>Ga0302326_10021277_pt1 | contig 13309 bp, 11 predicted proteins | sample Palsa_T0_3_FD_202264 | JGI IMG/M metagenome (GOLD analysis project Ga0302326, IMG submission 202264) | Peat permafrost microbial communities from Stordalen Mire near Abisko, Sweden - Palsa_T0_3 | ecosystem: Environmental > Terrestrial > Soil > Palsa > Peat permafrost | place: Sweden: Abisko... | reverse complement strand
GCGAGAACGCCATGTACACGTCGAACGGACTAAACATCGGGCATCCATACGGGCTGTAGGACATCCCACCGATGCCAGGGACATAACTATACATCCCGAAGAACGGATTCCAATACCATCCGTTCGAAGACATATTGCCACCGCTGAACAGGGAATTTTGCAGGCTACTCGCCGCCGCCACGTTGGCCATCGAGACATACCCGTCGCGGCGCTCGCTCCAGCGGTTCAGGGCATCGGTAACCGTTTTGTCGAACCGGCGCACCGCCAGCGTATCCAGCGCAATCAGGTGGCCATCCTTGACTTCGACCGTCTGGCCGCCGGCAGTCACTTCCGCACTGCCGTCGTAAACGCGCAATTCGTTGCCGCCGGAGTCGAACTGGTAGACGCCCCTCTTCGTAGGATGAACTGTCGCATCCCCATAGACCACCGTGACGGAGTTATCCTTCCCGATGTCTGCCGCCTCGATAATCGCCCTGCCCGAGAGGAGCTCCAGGCGCGTATCGATCAGGCGGTTGGTAATCATGCGGAACGAACTGTTCTCGCCGAGGCGCAGGAAAACGCCGGGGGTCAAAAGCACCTCCGCGCGGCCTTCCTCGGTTTTGAGCTGCTGGTTTTCCTTAACCTCCGGAAAAACGCCGAATTTCGTTTCCACCAGTTGGTCGCCCACGTAAACCTGGCCTTCCACGTAGTGGATCAAGCCGGAGCGTGCCGAGATCACCGCCGATTGGGCCAAGGCGGCGATAGTGCCGGCCGCGAGGGCCAAAACGCCTAGAGCTAGTCTCCCTGCAAGTCGCATAAAGACTCCTTAACAACTCCTTAATAAAAGCATCTGCGCAATGAGGACGTTTGTCAATGGTTTCGCGTTACTATAAGCGCACTATGTGGGGTAAATTTACACCTTTTAGCGCGTTGCGCGTATCCACGATCAAGCGGGCCTGGGCGGCGATCAGCGGGTAATCGAACGAAGTGTGATCGGTGATAATGGCGGCGCAATCGGCCTCCCCGGCCAGGGCCGCCGGCTGGGCGTGCAAATCTTCGCCATCCAATTGAAGCTGCGGCACATACGGATCGCTGTAGGTCAGCCGGGCGCCGCGCCGCTTCAGCAGCAGCATGACGTCCAGGGCGGGAGATTCCCGGAGGTCCTCGATATCCTTTTTATAGGCTACGCCCAGGATGTGGATGTGCGATCCCTTCACCGGCTTGCCGGCGTCGTTGAGCGCATTCTGGATTTTGTCCACCACGAAGTGCGGCATCTGGCCGTTGATATAGCCCGCCAGCTCGATGAAGCGGGCCTCGATGCCAGCCTGCTTGGTCTTCCAGGAAAGATAAAATGGATCGATCGGAATGCAATGGCCACCCAGGCCCGGCCCGGGATAGAACGGCATGAAGCCGAAGGGCTTGGTAGCGGCAGCCTCGATCACTTCCCAGACATTGATGCCCATACGGTCGCACATCAGCGCCATCTCGTTGGCCAGCCCGATGTTGATCATACGGAAAGTGTTTTCGAGCAGCTTGACCATCTCGGCCACCTGGGTGGAACTGACCGGCACCACGCTGGCCAGCGCCTGCGCGTAGAACAGCCGTCCCATTTCGGTGCAGGCGGCGGTGGACCCGCCCACCACCTTGGGAATGTTGGCCGTCTGATACTTCGGATTGCCCGGATCGACCCGTTCGGGCGAAAAGCACAGGAAGAAATCCTGCCCCACGCGCAGGCCGGACTTTTCGAACATGGGGAGCAGCAGTTCTTCGGTAGTGCCGGGATACGTGGTCGATTCCAGGATAATGAGCATGCCGGCGTGGAGATACTTGAGGATCTCCTCACAGGAGGACACGATGTAGCTCATGTCCGGATCTTTGGTCTTGCGCAGGGGCGTGGGCACGCAAATGTTGATGGTGTCCAGATCGCGCACCGCGGCGAAATCGGTAGTGGCGCGCAGCTTGCCTTCCTGTACGAGCTTGGATAGAGCGGCGCTGGAAATGTCGCCCACGTAGGAATCGCCCGCATTGACGCGCGCGGTCTTGCCGGCGTGCAGGTCGATGCCGGTGACGGAGAAGCCGGCCTTGGCGAATTCCACGGCTAGGGGCAGTCCCACATAACCGAGCCCGACGATTCCCACGCGCGCGCGGCGCGATGCGATCTTTTCTTCCAGTATCCGGGCGGTGGTTTCCGTAGCGACCGTGGTCATATATATATCATACAGGCGAATTTTCTCCAGTTTGAACCCGATGTGCGGCGGCTGCGTTAACATAAGTGATAAGAGAGGGTGCCCCATGCGTTTCCTGCCGTTTGCCGCCGCTTTTGTTTTGGCCGGCTCGTTGTTCGCCGCCGATCCCGGACTCGTCAGCCTGGCCATTCCGGATAGCCAGGTGATGGCCGGGGTGAATGTCGCGCAGGTGATGCTCTCGCCGCTCGGCCAGCATCTGGCGCAAACCTTCCGGATGCCCGATGAAAATCTGCAAAAGCTGCTGGAAAGCGCGGGCTTCGACCCACGCCGGGATCTGCGGGAAATACTGGTGTCTGCGAACGGGTTCACGGGAAATAACTCAGGCATTTTCCTGGCGCGCGGCACGTTCGATGTTCCCAAGATATTGGAAGCCGCTCGTGCCGAAGGGTCGACCATCGAAACGTACAGCGGAGTTTCTATCGCGCAAAAATCAAAGGGGGACTCCATGGCGCTTCCGGATTCCACCTTGGCGATTGAAGGCGATATTGCCAGCGTGCGCGCCGCCATCGACCGCATGTCGGCTCCCACGGCGATCAGCTCCGCCCTGGCGGTGCAGGTAAACCAGTTGAGCACTACCGAGGATGCCTGGTTCGTCTCGATGGTCCCGTTTTCCCAGTTGCAGCCGGCGGGGGCTGCAGGAGCGGGTCCGGGACCATTCGCGATGCTGAACAACGTGCAACAGGCCAGCGGCGGCGTCAAATTTGGCGCCAGTGCGGTTCTGACTCTGCAGGCTGTTTCGCTGACGGATCAGGATGCCTCAGCGCTCGCGAATGTGCTCCGCTCGTTTGCCGGCACGGGGGAGATGTTCATTAAGGATGCCTATGCGCCCGCCGCCGCGCTGTTGCAGAGCCTGAACGTAACGGCTGACGGGCAGGTTACAAAGGTTTCGGTGAGCGTTCCGGAGGCGCAGATCGAGCAAATGATGCAGGCGTCCCACGCCAAGGAGCCAACGTCAAGTGGGGCGGACGCCCCCGTCCGCGCGCGACCCCCTGGTCGCGCTCCTGAACCTACGCCATTCTCCGGCGTAGTTCCGCAGCGCGTTCGCATCGCGGGTAACGTGCAAAAGGCGAAGCTGCTTCAGCACGGGGAGCCGGTTTATCCTCCGCTGGCCATGCAGGCGCGCATTTCCGGTGTGGTGCGCCTGCATGCCGTTATCGGAAAAGACGGAACGGTTCAGAACCTCACCGTCTCCAGCGGGCATCCGTTGCTGGTGCCGTCCGCCTTGGAAGCGGTGAAGCAATGGGTCTATGCGCCGACTCTCTTGAACGGGCAGGCGGTAGAAGTGGTCACGCAAATCGAGGTGGAATTTACGTTGAGTCAGTAAGGTTCGAAGGCTACCGCAGGATTGGCCAATGCCACTTACTTATTCCATAACCGAACACCTGCATAAATTGTGGGGCGGTCCCCCTGGACTGCGGCCGACGCCCTCGTCGGCCCCTCGCGATTGCCGAAAGGCTTGGTTTTCCGAACAAAAGAGCGGGTCCAGGGGGACCCGCGCAGACTGGGGGGTCTGCCCCACAAATGAAAACTAAGTGGCATTGGGCAGGATTGCCCGCCCTCCAATTTGTGCAGTGCGCTACCCTGCGGTGCGCCGCATCATGGCGCGCTTCACCTGCTCCAGCAAAGCGTGTGCGCGCGGTAGGCTCTCCACCGCCTGCCGCACTTCCGGATCGTTGGTCCAGTCCAAACGGTCTGCGGAGCGTTTGTCGAACGCGCGCGAGTACAACTCGCACTTCAGCCCTTGCTCCACCCAAGCGCGATTCTGGGCGAATTCATTGTCCGTGAAAATCATGCCTTTCTGGCGGAGATAGTCGCGAAAGCGCTGGACCACGGCGTCGTCCGGCGACCAGCCCTGCGGCAGGTGCGGCATCTCAGCCCCGAAATACACCGAGCCGAAGTGAAAAAACTCGCCAGGCAGAGGGAAGGGCGCCACGCGCCGCTGGAAGGCGTTGAGCGGTTGCGGGGGGAACTTCTCATCCGGTGTGATGCCGCCCCCGCCATATACCGTGCGGCCACCATCCGTCATTTTCACGTCGTTCGAGTTCTGGGCGTCCGCCTGCCGGTTGTGATAGTAGTAATCGAAAAACGAGCGGTGCGAGTAATCGCGTTGGATGAGCCGGCCGCTGGGCGTGTAGTAGCGGGCGATAGTCAACAGCAGCGCGGCGTCTTCCGACAGCGGAAACTGCGCCTGCACCAGGCCCTTGCCGAAAGTGTTTTCACCTATCACCCAGGCCCGGTCGTGATCCTGCAGGGCTCCCGCTACGATTTCCGAAGCGGAAGCCGTATTCCGGTTCACCAGGACCACCACCGGATATTGCCGGCCATGATTGCCGGTCTTGGCGCGGAACACCTGTTCCGGTTCGGACCGGCCGCGATGTGAAACCACCGTTTGGTCCTTGCGCAGGAAGTGTCCGGCCACCTCTACGGATTCGTTCAGCAATCCGCCGCGATTTTCGCGCAGATCCAGGATCAGGCCACTCACGTTGTCCTCGCCCAGCCGCCCCAAGTCTTCTTCCATGTCGCGGCCGGCGCTCTGGGCTTCAAAGGTCTTGATGTTCACATAAGCGATGCCAGGCCGCACCCAGAAAGCGTCCACCACGCTGGGCGAGATTTCGCCGCGCGTCACCATGCAGGAAACCGTCGTTGCAGCGCCATAGCGGCGCACTCCGACTTTCACCAGCGTGCCGCGGGGCCCCTTCAGCCGGTCTGCTACGGCGCCCGAATCTTCGCCTTCCACATCGTGGTCGTCCACGGCGGCAATCACGTCGCCCCGCCGCAGCCCGGCACGCGATGCCGGCGAATCCGGAAACGCCTGCACCACCGATACGTGCGGTCCGTCCATGGTCACTTCCATGCCGACGCCGTAATACTGCCCGCGCTGGTTTTGTTGTAGCAGGCGATACTCCTCGGGGTCGAGAAAGTTGGAGTGCGGATCGAGGGTGCGCAGCATGCCCGGAATGGCGCCCTCATATATAGCCTTATCCGGCGCGATGGCGTCCGCGAAATTTTCCTCGATGAGGGCGTACGCCGAAGCGAAGGACTTCACGTTGCCGCGCAGGTCGCCTTCCGATTGTCCCGTGGCGGTATGCGCGACGCCCGGCCCCCAGAGGCCGGCCATCAAACCGCCCAGTACGATCGCCAGCGGCACAAGTACCGCGGAACGGGTTTTCTTCGGTGTGTTGGAGTCTCTCGCCACGCGCCTGTCCCTCTTTTCCCATTATCATAACACCGGGGGCGGCGGGCGATGCTAGGGCGGTGTTAAGCTTGCTCGTCGGCCGAAGGCCCGTACAGCGCCGGTACCGGTACGTCGTTCAGCCGCAGATAAACCGCGAGCTGGCCCCGATGGTGGATTGCGTGGTTCATCACCATGCCGCGCAACACGGCGATGCGCGGCAATGAAAACATGGTCTTGCCGCCGTTCAGCAACGTCCATTGAACCATCAATTGCTCGTCGGTTGCCTTGGCGATTGCGGCGCGAGCGGTCGCGACGTTCTTGTCGAACGCCTCCAGAAGCTCGGCCCGCGAAGCTGCCGTCTTGGGCTGACGGGGAGGCGCGCCGGGCGGGGCAAAATCGAACGATTCTGTTTGGAGAGCGTTCGGCACAAGGCCGAAAAGTTCGGCCAGATGCGTTGCCAGGCGGCCCATGGACATGGATTTTTCATGCGGCTTCCAGCCGAACTTTTCTTCGGGCACGCGCTCCAGCGCTTTGCGGGTGTTGGCCATTTCATGATCGAATTCGGGTAACAGTGCTTGGCTCATCGGCATGATACAGACATATCTAACACGTTCGCCGCAGCCAATCAACTCGGAACCACAGATGGACACAGATGCACACAGATGCACACAGATAAGAACTCAGCCGTGAATCCCGCAATTTGCCCACATTGCCACTGGTCTGGGGTCTCTTATCTGCGTGCATCTGCGTCCATCTGCGGCTCCATCCTTTTCCCCGTGTTAAGCTGCTGAAAGTGGCCGAACCTTCCGGCCAGGCGCCGAAGCCGCCCAAGGTCTCGGCCCTGGTGGTTTCCTACAATCGAAAAGCCCTGTTACGGCGCGCGCTCGAAGCGCTGGAGCGGTCCGAAGCCCGCGACACCATCGAGATCGTGGTAGTGGACAACGGTTCCACCGACGGCAGTCAGCAGCTCGAAAGCGAATTCCCCCGCGCGCGGTTCATCCGCATACCGCGCAATTTCGGATTGACCAAGGCCCTCAATCTGGGCGTGCGCGGATCGGAGGGCGAGTACGTCTTCTTTCTGCATGAAGATACCGAGGTATTCCCCGAAACCGCGCGTCTGCTGGCCGAGCTTCTGGACGCGCAGCCGGATGCCGGGGCCGTCTGTCCGCTCCTGGTAGACGCCGCGGACAGCCCCGCCCCGCAATTGGGGCGGTTTCCGCCGGACGATACCTGGCGGCCCGCCGAGCCCGGACCCGATCCCATGCCGGTCGAATACCCGCGCGGCGCCGCCCTCATGATGCGCCGCTTTTTCTTCACCGCCATTCGCCAGATCGACGAGCGCTACGGTCAATTCGGCAGCGATGCCGATCTGTGCTACCAGATCCGCCGTGCCGGCAAGAAAATTCTGCTGGCTCCCCAAGCGCGCGCCCACCACGTGGGGCACTCCGAGGATTCGGCGCTGCGCAAAGCCGACCGGCAGCACGGCGCAGCAGCCTGGATCGGCAAGTATGGCGGCTTCGTGAGCGGTCTGCGCGCGCAGATCGCCGCGATTTTCGGCGCTCTGGGTTCACTTCAGTTAGGCGTGCTCAAGTATCTTTTGGCCAAGCAGAAGGTTGACGGAAGTCAACAGGAGTAGCCATAGCGGCCCCGCGCGCCCGCAATTTCCGCTATTATATAGAAAATGGACGCTATTCTTTGGATACTGCTGCCAGGCTTCGTGGCGGTCGGCTCTGGCCTGCTGGCGTTCTATATCATGCAGTCTCGCATGGAAGTCGCGCTGGCCCGTGAGCGGGAAGCCATGGCCCAAGCCCGCGGCACCATGGAGGCCGAGAAGAATTCACTCGAACAGGCGCTGCGCGGCGCCAAAGACTCCGCCCGGCGCGAGGCTCTGGACGAGTTTCTGGCCGACGTACACGTGGAGCAGCGGCACTACGTGAAGGACAACAAGCTACTGTTTCAGAACCGCAAGGCGTTGGTGCTGCAGGAGCGCATCTTCTTCCGCAACATCCCGCTTTCCAATTGGATCGAGCACGAGATCGTGTTGCAGGAAGGCGAAGACGTGGACAAAGCCGCCCGCAGCCTCACTTCTTTTGTGGACGTCGTCGGCGTCGAACAACAGGCTCTCAACGGCAACCGGCTGCTGCGCTGATTACTTGCTCGCCAGCAGCATGCGCGCCGCGACCAGCACCAGAAACACGGCGTAGATCCGTCGGATTGTCACTGGCGGCAGCGCCAATATGATGCGCGCGCCAAAGTATGCGCCCACGAATAGGCCCGCCGCGATCACCAGCGCGTATTTCAGATTCACGTGGCCCGTGCGGTAGTATTCCATAGCGCCCAGCAGTCCCACCGGCGGAATCAGCGCGGCCAGCGATGTGCCGATGGAATCCACTTCGCCGAGCTTCATGAAATAAAGCAGAGCCGGCACGATTACCAGTCCTCCGCCGATGCCGAACATTCCGGCCAGGACGCCGGCGGCCAAACCGATTGCGATAAGGGGCAAGTAAGCCATGATTTTGCGAGTCTATCACGGTGGCCTAACGCTAGGTACTACCATCGACGTCGCGATCAAGGTCCGATCCACATTGCAAACTGCTAATTCGCAGTCGGGGGTGGGCGTTTTCGCACTGGCGAGAATAGTGCTAATGACCATCGCGAGACGCTGAGCGCAGCCCCCACGCTCAATCCGCTGCACCGCCAGATAGTCAATCCTGTTTTGTCCCGGTTAGAGCCGAACGCTGGCGCGCCGGGACCCAAGTAGTCAACGCGGCCGTGAAGTCCGCAGGCAGTGTGTTCCAGGACGGATGGCCTTGTTGTGCCCCAGCCGTCCCACTATCCCGCGGTAAGTGAACGTGAAGGCTGTTCAAGAGCGCGCCCGCAGGCTGCTTCGGACCTGCAGGCACTTGGCTACCAGGTGCAGATCACGCCTTCACCATCCCCACGCCGACGCATGCCGAACGGGTTTCTGAGGGTGGGTTTTCGACCGTGCGCGGCTCTTCCAGGACCCGCTCTTCGTTTGTCTCCTCAGCAATACCCCAAGATCGACCGGATCTCCCCGCCCGGAGCCAGCCGGAAGGGCCCAGTCTCCTGGCACTTTGGATAGACGGCATCCGCATCGCGCGAATAGTGGGGAACAACCAGCAGATCCTTTGCGATTGAATCAGCTCGCCGATACAAGTAGCCGCTTCGTCATGTATCAGACGCTGGAAGTCCCGTGCGTGCTTCACAGGGACGGGAGTGCCACGTGCCAGATCCATCAACAACGAGGCTTCCCTGGCAGCCAGATCCTTCAACGCCACGACCGCCATCGGGCCCCCTCGGAAATTCATCGGCACGCTGCGCGCCAGTGTGGCTCCGTATGCCCGGAAGATGTCGACACGCAGAGCCTCACCGGGATCGACCAATTGCGCAAGCGTCTTCCCCTGGGGCGCGTGCGGATGGATGTGCCGGAACAGAAAACCATCCGCCAACGCCGCCGGGATCGCGCCAAAAGACTCCACCACGATATCCACGTCGTTAAGGGATCGCAGCCGCGTGGAATGCCCCACCAGATGGGCTTCCATGGCCAGCCCGCCTGTGCCGGCGAAATCGCGAAGACCGCGGCGGGCCAGTTTTTCAAGCACGCGGGCGGCGCGCCGCGCATCGGCGGGCGCCAGAAAAAGATCGAACGCCATTGTTCTCGCACTGTTCGTCTTATGCTGCGCCACGCCTACTGCCGCCGTCAAGCGGCAAACCTGCGTGCCGACGCAAACTTGCGGGTTACAATCAAGCATGCTGAACCGCCGCGAAGGAATCCAAGCGGCCGCGCTGACGGCCCTCTCATACTCGCGAGTCCTGGGTGCGAACGACCGCATCCAGTTCGGACTCATCGGATGTGGCGAACGCGGTCTCTACGTCGCCTCCATCTTTCAGAAGACCGCCGAAGTGGACGTGCGCGCCGTGTGCGACGTGTTTGGCGATCGCACGGACCAAGCCGTGGCGCAGGCCGCCGGCTCGCAATCTTTCAGCGACCATCGCCGGCTACTGGAGATGCAAGGCCTCGAGGCCGTCCTGATCGCCACGCCGGACCACTGGCATAAAGCCATTGCCATCGACGCGCTCAACGCCGGCAAGGATGTGTACGTCGAAAAGCCTCTGACCCGCTTGCGCGAAGAAGGTCCCGAAATCGTGCGCGCCGCGCGCGTCAACAAGCGCGTGTGCCAGGTGGGCATGCAGCAGCGCTCCGGCGAGGTCTACCTGGAAGCGCGCGAGCGGTTCGTGCGCTCCGGCATGATTGGCAAGATCTCGCACGTGGATTGCGTGTGGCACGGCGGCGCCAACCGGGCCTTGCCCACCGAACCGGCGCGAAAGCCCGCCAATCTGGATTGGGTGCGCTTTCTTGGGCCGCTGAACTACCGCGACTGGAATCCCGCGCAATTTCTCGATTTCCGGGCGTTCCTGGATTTCGGTGGTGGCAAACTGACCGATTTCGGCGCCCACTGGATCGACGTGGCGCACATGTTCATGGATCAAGATGGGCCGCTCTCCGCCGTGGCGGCGGGCGGCGTTTACTACGACCATCACGACGGCCGCACCGCACCCGACACTATCAGCGCGCTGTTCGAGTATCCGGGCGGCTTCACGGTCGGTTTTATTTCGCTGGCGATCGACAATGGCCCCGCATACAAGGTAGAGTTCCTGGGATCGGGCGGGCGGCTGCTCGTGGATCGCAACCACTACGAGTTCCGCGCCGCGGAGAAAGGCGCGGAACCGGTGATCCAGCGCTTCCCCGGCGATATCACGGGCCAGCATGTGCGCAATTTTCTGGATTGTTGCCGCTCGCGCAAACTGCCGAACGCGGATGTCTACATCGGGCATCGCGCCGCGCAGGCCGCGCTGCTCGCCAATCGGAGCTATCTGGAGAAACGGCGCATCCGCTTCGACCCGCGAAGCGAAGAAGTGCTCCCCTTATGACGTGGCGCACGCTCTCAGCGTGCCGGGGTACCCTCTGGGTCCGGCACTCGTGGCGACGTTCGGGGCTGGAATAAATCGGGAGTAACATCGTATTCAATAATAGGAGGATTCCCCAGTGCATAGAAAGCTAGTTCCCCTATGGCTAGCCGCAGCCATGGCCGGCTGCGCCACCCCAGCAATGCTGCCCGATCCGGCCGTCGACATGGATCGCACCGCAGCCAAACACAAAGACACCGCCGTGTTTGCGGGCGGGTGCTTTTGGGGTGTCGAAGCGGTGTTCGAGCAGCTAGCGGGCGTGGACCAGGTGTTGGCTGGATTTGCCGGCGGCGATGCAATCTCGGCCCACTACGAGATCGTCAGCACCGGCCTCACGCACCATGCCGAGTCGGTCGAGATCGCCTACGATCCCGCCAGGATCACGTACGGCCAGCTCTTGAAAATCTTCTTCGCGGTGGCGCACGATCCCACGCAAAAGAATCGCCAAGGCCCCGACAGCGGCCCGCAATACCGCTCGGCGATCTTCTACAAAGATGCGGAACAGAAGCGCATCGCCGAGGCTTACATCAAGCAACTCGGCGATGCGCAGGCTTTCAAGAAGCCAATAGCAACCGACGTCGTCGCGCTCAGCCGCTTTTATCCGGCCGAAGGGTATCACCAACAATTCGTGAAAAAGAATCCCGACTATCCCTACGTGGTCTATAACGATCTGCCCAAGCTGGCCAAGCTCAAACAGGAATACACCGCGATGCTGAAGACCGCACCCAAGTGATTTGTCTTACTGTTGCTCATCCGCCGACGGGCCATAGATCGCCGGCACCGGCACGTCGTTCAGCCGCAGATACACAGTCAGTTGCGCGCGATGGTGGATGGTGTGGTTCATCACGAAGCTGCAGATGCAGGCAATCCGGGGCATGCTGAGCAGGGTTTCGCCTCCCGCCAGCAGCGACCAGGTTTGCGCCAGATGCTCGTCGCTGGCGCCGGCCAAGGCGGCGCGCGCCGCGGAAGCGTTCTTGTCGAACAGCGCGAGCAGTTCTTGCCGCGACGTGGCGGGTTCCTCCTTATAGGGCGCGATGTCGAACGAGTCCTTCTCGACCACATCGACGGCCCAAGCTGTCATGTTCGCAATATGCGTCGCCAGCGCCGCCATGCTAAAGGACTTCGGGTGCGGCTTCCAGTCGTACTTGTCTTCCGGGCAGCGCTCCAGCACTTTACGCGTACTGGCCATCTCGTGGTCGAATTCAGGTAATAAGGCGTTACGAATCATAGCTCTTTCCTCCAAGGGTTATGTTCGCTTTTTGTTCGCCTTATGTCAAGAACTAAATTGTAAAATCGTTACTTCCACTGCAACAACCGGTGCGTCCGTTCACCCAGTGCAAACGCGATCTTGTCTTGCGCCACGGAGAGGCGGAAGGTTCCCGGCCGTAGATTGAGCGGCGTCAACCGGCCATGGAAATGCTGCACTTCGGTCGCGGAGCCCGCGGGCCGCTTGGCCACCCGATCCACTGCGCGCGTGAAGATGCACTCGAACCCGTCATGCATCTCGGTGAAGTAGATGCGTCCCCCAGCCGGAGACCAACGCGGATAGTCGCCCTCTCCCAGATCCACCCATTCCGCGGCAGGAACGTTCTGTAGCCCGCGGAAGGGCGCGGCCCACATGTGCGGCTGGCCGTCGCTCTCCTCGGAGGTGAAGAGCGCCCAGCGCGCATCGTTCGAAAAACTGGCTAGGTAAAGGTTAGCGTTGGGATGCGCATAGATCGCGCGGTGTTCGGCTGTCCTGGTATCCCAGGCCATGATTGCGCGGTGCGCCTCCGTGCTTGCCGACAGCATCCACTGGCCGCCGCGCGAAAGATCCCAGTTGACGGCGCCGCCCTGCAACCTTCCCCACGATTCGCCGGTTTTGAGATGCAGAATTTTCCGGATCTCGGGAGTTGTACCCGCCATTGGTTCGCTTACTTGAAGGACAAAGAGACCATCGGAACTGAGATTGATGGCTCCCGGCAATAATTTCCGCGACCCGGTCCGGTAATCCTGCAAGAAGGCGGTTTGCTGAAAACCCGAGAGGAACGACCCGCCATCCGGGCTGAATTGCACAGAATAGTTGTCATGCCCCGGTTCGATGAGGGACGCGAGCGGTCCGCGTACCGCTCCGCTTTCCGCATCGATTGGCAGCGCCCAGACGCTGGACCGGCTGTCTACCGCATCGGCCAGGATGACGCCGCTGGAGGAAGCGGCGCAACCTGAAATATCCAAGCGCGAAGGCGCCGCTGCGACGGACGCGGCGGCGTGGAGCGCGGGCTGGAGCGGGAATTCGCCCAGCACCCGGATGGGTCCATCCACAAACGTGTAAAGGAACTGTTCTCCAGCTAAGGCGCAGGCGCGCGCCTCCCAGTGCCCCGAGTCCCTGAATTCGGGAATCAGCGTGGCCGGTCCGCCATCCAACGGGGCGGCCCACAGCCGAAGCGCACTTTGTTCTTCGGGAGCCAGGAAAAGTATGCTCCGGCTGTCGGCGCTCCACGCGGCGCCCTGCACCGACGATGCGTTCCTGGCCAGCCGCACCGGCGCGCCTCCTTGTGCCGGCATGCGGTACAGCATCCGCATGTTGGAAGCCAGAACGTCCCCGCCATTCTCGTTGATGTTCAGATAGGCGATCCACTTACCATCCGGCGAAAAGCGCGGAGCCCGGCCGCCTTCCACCAGCAGCCGCGCCGCGCCGCCGGACTCGGAGGGCTGCAAGTAGATGCCAGCGGGCTGGCGTGTGGAATGGAATGCCAGCCAGCGGCCGTCCGGCGAGAGCGCCGGTTCGTCGTTCGCGGCTTGGCCGCCGGTGACGCGCTTCGCTGCGCCAGTGGGCATCGCCTTCAGCCAGATGTCCGGATGCGGGCCGTCTTTTCCAGGTGAGGCGAACGCCAGCCACTTGCCATCATGCGAGAGCGCCGGCTGCATGGCCTCCGGCACG
>Ga0302326_10021274_pt1 | contig 13310 bp, 13 predicted proteins | sample Palsa_T0_3_FD_202264 | JGI IMG/M metagenome (GOLD analysis project Ga0302326, IMG submission 202264) | Peat permafrost microbial communities from Stordalen Mire near Abisko, Sweden - Palsa_T0_3 | ecosystem: Environmental > Terrestrial > Soil > Palsa > Peat permafrost | place: Sweden: Abisko... | reverse complement strand
CCTTCTCATCCCACCTCGCCCAGAGGCGCGGAACGTGATTGGTGACTTCCTTCGGTACGTACCCGGTCTCGACCCCAGGCACTTTGTCCACCTCACGCTTGATGAGGTCGACCTGCGACTTCCAGAAGTTCCACTCCGCTTGGTGGTCCACCTTGAGGTAGCGCTCGACGGCTGCGACCATGCCGATCATGGTTTCCTTCGCCACCTTCAAATCGCGGCCGAGCCCGCTGTAAGGGCTCTGATACAGTGCGGCCATATCGACCAGATCTTTTCGGCCGAGCAACAGGCCCGCGTTCTGCGGGCCGCGCAGGCCCTTGCCTCCGCTGAAAGCCACCAGGTCCGCACCCTGCTTCGTATAGTACGAGAGGTTTTCGGGCGGGGGAAGTTCGGCCGCTGCGTCCACTAGCAGCGGCACTCGCGTGGATTTGGCAATGGCGATGCACTCTTCGAGGGACACCTTCCCCCCTGGCGCGCCCAGCCGGTCGCGGTATTGGCCGAAATGCTTATCGGCCACGAGAAAGTGGATTATGGCCGTGTGGCCGCTGATGGCGCGCTCGACCTGGTCCTTGTATTCGACCTCCACCACGCGCGCCCCAGCAGCTTCGCACTGGCGGGTCCAGCCGGTATTGTGCAGTTTCTGGATTACTACCTCGTTTTTCATGCCATCGGTGAACGGCAGGCGCTTCATCTTCTCCGGGTCGTCGCCGCCGATGCAGGCGCAGGTGCCCTCGAAAATGGCGCCGGCCGCGCCCGTGGTGACCAGAGCCGCTTCATTTCCGGTGAGCTGGGCAATGCGTTCACCGGTGGCTTTGGTCAGGTCATGAATGGGGACGTAATGCCGCGCGGCATCGTTCATGGCCTCGATGACCTCCGCCGGCATCAGAGAGCCGCCGAGATGGGTGTAGGTTCCGGAGGCATTGATGATGGGCCGAAGGCCAAGCCGCGTGTAAACATTCATCGACGGTTGGCCGGGTTTAGCGGCCATCGCCGCCAGTCGCTTGCCGCCGGGCAGCGCACCGAGGGCGCTGGCCATGCAGGCGCGCAGGAAGAAATTGCGCCGGTCGAAACCTGGAAGATTCATAGCAATCCTCCTCTTTATCTACATAGCCTCAATGACCCATCCAGCGCCACCAAGCCGGCCCAACGTAACAGCAATTGCGGAGCCGGGTTACGCGGCGCTCTTGAGGATCTCGCGCGTGCGCCCGATCACGATCTGGGCATCCCTGGCTGCATCATCCAGACACTGACCGTCGTTGATGGCGACGCTCGAGTTCGTCCGCCGTCTCCACCCGCGTGGTCATACCCATCACTTGTATTCCAAGAAGATGCCACATGTCAAGATTTAAATTGCAGTAAATTGCTGCAAAACAGGCCTGAATCAGAGCAAAATAGCGCGTGCGCCGGACCACGATCTGGGCATCCCTGGCTGCATCATCCAGACACTGACCGTCGTTAATGACGACGCTCGAGTTCATCCGCCGTCTCCACCTCGACGTAGCGGATGCCCCAGTTTCGCACCGCGTGGTCATACCCATCACTTGTATTCTAAGAAGTTGCCACATGTCAAGGTTTAAAATGCAGTAAATTGCTGCAAAACAGGCCTGAATCAGAGCAAAATGCATCCGCAAAGAGAGAGCGCGGCGACTGCTCCGTCAAGGGAAACTGGCCGGCGTCAAGGTTGGTGGCGGCTGGCGCATCCCGCGATCTCGCCGCCTGCAAGACATGGTCGACGGTTGGAGCAAGACGAGGCTGGACGATTCGCTTTGCATCTTCCTGAGGTTGGCTCCGGCAGGGTAATCGACACGTGGTCGCCAACGATCAGCTTGGCCGTGAACTTTAGTGAAATACTACTAGGAGAAGGAGAAATCACATGTTGAAAGTGATGATACTCGTTGTGGTTTTCAGCCTTTGCCTTTTGGCTGGGAACGATCCCATTCGGGAGGTAACGTCTCAGGCAAGGAGAGAGGCACTCCAACCGGTCCCGGCATTCTACCAGGGCTACTTCTACATGATCGATAACGAAGCGGTTACGATCTTCGCGCCCGACGGCCATCTGGCCGTGGCCTTTGCCGAGGAGGCTGGGCACCCTCGCGCCATCGCGATCGACACCGATGGCACGATCGCCGTTGCCTGGGGTGCTTGGGACCCGAAGAAAGGTCGCGGCATCGATTTCCGAGACAGCTCTGGTTCCGTGACTAGAACCATCAATACCGGGTTGTATCTTCCTCACCACCTGGCATTTGCCGAAGATCATTCTCTTTGGAGTTTTGGCTGCGAAGTGGATGCCACCATCGCTCACGGAGTACCCAAACAGGAATACAAGACAGTGCGGAAGTACCAGCCGGACGGCAAGGAGGTAGGAGCTTATCTCCTCCGCTCCCTGTTTCCACCCGGCCTCGAACCGGCCTCTCAGGGCTTCCAGTGGAACAGCATTACCGTCGCGCGCGATCGCGTCGGGCTCTACGCTGTTTTGGGCACTCTGGGCACCGAAGCCGAGTGGGTAGAGTTGGACTTGAACGGCAACCTTTGTGGCCGGTGGCGGCTGGATCAGTTCGGACAAAATCCAAAACTAGCATTCACGAGAGACGATTCCTTCTTCGTCCAAGTCTGGGACGACAAAACCGCCACTCAGCAGTTTTACGCCCTGGATCGCGCCTCCTCGGAATGGCGCGCAGTTGATACGGCGCCGAGCGGGTGGCTTGAGGGCGCGGATGGAGACGCACTGGTGTTTAGAGAAAAAGGTCTGGGGCCGATGCACCTTCGGTGGTATCGACATCCTTAGTGCTATACTCCCACCGGGCGCAAACGCCGGTGCTGCACGAAGGAACCGAAATCGATCCAAGGCCAACTTTTGGCTTCCTGCCGAAAAGCCAGGCCAGTTTCATCCACCGACTTATTCCCTCAGAAATAGGGTCACGGGAATTCTGCGCAAGCCTTCCGAAAGCTCACGGAACAGAAACGACGTCATGCGATGACAGGATGCACGCGGCTGGCCAGAACTCAAATAGTCCGCCCACGTGCCCGCAGCGCGATTTGTTTCGCCAGGCTGGAGCGCGAACGGATCGCGCCTTTCACATGGGCAATCGGACGGGGGCGTTTACCTCCTGGCTGAACCTACAGGGGCCATCCGATTCCTTCGCGTCGAATGGCATCAAAGTAGTGGCGGACGTGAATGGCGACGGTATTCCGGACCTCCTCATATCAGGATCGGATACGCTCGACATCCACTTGGGAGTTGGGGGTGCGACTTATGCGACGCCGTTCAGCATCGGCACCGGGCCGTCGCCGGGTAGCATTCTCACGGAGAACCTGCACGGGCAGGCAGCCGGCTTGCCGGATATCGTCGTTCCGGATTGGTCCGGCGCTGTCGTGACGCTGCTCAACCTGACCAAATAGCTCATGCCATATCTTGTGAACGGCCAGCATGTCCCCAAAGATCTGATCCGGGAGGAATTCGGGCGCATCGGCAGGGACCCTCAGTGGCAGAGTGTCGCGGACCTGCGGGAGAGTTCGCCGCGGGCGTTGCGGTATGGCATCAAGGCTCCCCGCCGCTCGATCCGCCTCGCGAGCTTGGATCTCGGACGGATGACGAGCTCCTACACAGATGCGCTCATCGCCACCTTCCGTTGCGCCGCGCCCGCCCCTTTCGGCGCGTTCGCCGATAAGCGCGCATCGTGGCCGGCGACCGAGGAGGCTGCGCGCGGACGCTCATCCAATCCCCAAGGTCATAGGTCATCGACGAGCGTGCGCGTCGCTGGTCGCGTCGTTCGCCGCGGACGTTCCGGCGTGGAGCGTAGGCGGCGCTACCTACGGTTCGCGAGCTGGTGCGCGAACAGAGAATGCTCGCCTGACTGCCGGCCTTCACATCGCCACCTTCCGTCGCGCTGCGACCGCGCGCTGCGGCGCGCTCGCCGATGAGCGGCGCGTCGTTGCCGGGCGGCGGAGGCGGCTGCACGCGAAACGCACATCCAGTCCCCTCGGGCAGTGCGGCTCGTGCGGGTCCCTGGTCGCGTCGTTCGCCGCGGGCGTTGTGGTGTGAAACAGCCGCGAACCGGTAAAGTTCCCCATTGAATCGGTCCGCGAGGCTGGAGCTCGAACGGATAACGCGCGCTTCACACCGACGCGCTCATCGCCACCTTCCGTTGCGCTGTGCCCGCGCGTTGCGGTGCGTCGCCGACGAGCGGCGCATCGTGGCCGGCGATGAAAGCGGATGAGTGCGGACGCGAAACACCCTCTCGGCAGTGATGCCCCCGCGCCAGGCCGCAGGTAATCGACGAGCGTGCGCGTCCATGGTCGCGTCGGCTCAGCCCGATCAGCGTCGAAAACCTGAAGAAGGCCCACGCACTGGCCGAGAGCGGCAAGGCAATCGGTAAAGTGACGCTGAGCGGATTTTGACAGTCGAGCTGGCATGCCCTCGCACGTCGCACAGTGGCTCATCGACGGGCGTGCGCATCCCTGCTCGCGTCGCTCGCCGCGGGCGTTCGCGAGCTTGGCGCTCGAACGGATAACGCCTCTTCGCACCGCCGTGCGCATCGCGACCTTCCGTACCCGCCGTTCGGTGCGGTTCGCGAGGCTGGCGCTAACGCGTTTGGTCTATAGTAAGCCCTGGCGTACATCGTATCCAAAGCCCGGAGGAGAAACCATGAAAACATTTGCGGGCCTGCTAGTGCTAGTGATCTCAATGCTAGTTCCTATTTTGGCGCCGGCAATGTTGGCTCAGGGCCAAACGCGCCGGTATGAGCTGAGCTGGGTCGAACCACAGTTGCCATCCGTACCCTCGGCCCGCTGTTGCGCAGCGCTGGCCTATGACAAGGCTGCACAATCGATGTTGCTCTTCGGCGGGGGCAATGGCGGCATTTCGCCCTATGTGAGATACGGCGACACTTGGATCTGGAAAAACGGGTGGTTTCAGCTATCTCCCACCACCTCCCCATCTGCCCGCCAGGCTTCTGCGACAGCCTACGATCCAACGACCGGGACCGTCGTCCTCTTTGGCGGAGCAGACATCAACAACACGCTACTCGCTGAGACCTGGACCTGGGACGGAGTCACCTGGACACAGCAATCCCCGCAGGTATCTCCGCCCGCTCGGGCCTGCGCGACGCAGTCGATGACCTATGATGCGGCTACCGGCAGCGTCGTGCTGTTCGGGTGCCGCTGGCCCTCTCGGGGATACCTGGGAGTGGAACGGGCGAGCGAAGACCTGGGCCCAGCGATTTCCCGAGTCCAGCCCAAGTCCGCGCCGAGCGCCGTTGGCGTATGACGCGGCTACCAAGACGGTTGTGTTGTTCGGTGGAGACAATGGCGGCGGCGATTGTTGCTCGGTGTACTATAACGACACGTGAACTTGGGACGGAGTCACCTGGACCCAGGAGTTCCCATCGGCCACGCCGCCTACGCGGACTGATGAGCATATGTTGGCCTATGACGCAATCATCGGAAAGGTCGTCCTATTCGGCGGGTATGATATTCCTGGCCAAGATCTGGATGACACGTGGACATGGGATGGAAGCGCTTGGTTGCAGCGACAGGTGATCACTCATCCTAGTGGGCGGTGGGGTTCAAGCATGGATTTCGACCCGCTCAACCGCGGCTTGGTTCTGTTCGGGAGAGAAATCACTGGCGACCCATTTGTGAATGAAACCTGGCTCTTCCTTCCAGTCCAGATTCCCTGATCGGCAATGAATCACCAAGGAACCCCGGAGCCGTTGCCAGCGCGTTGCGGCGCGTTCGCCGATCGGCGGCCGTCGTGCCGGCGATGAAGGCGGCCGACTGCGGATACTAGACGCTCATCCATTCCCCTCGGGGAGTGCGGTTCGAGCGGTGCCGTGCCCGCACGCCGTCAACCGGCAGGCTCTCCCGCGTAGTCCGGCAGGTCATCGACACGCGTGCGCGTCCCTTGCCGCGTTGCTCGCCGCGCGGGCGTTCCGGTTTGGAAGGTTGGCAAGCTCGCTTGAACCGGTGTGCTGAGGGCGTTAGTAACGATGTCCCTCCCCGGTTGACTTGTCCGTTTGCCATTCCCGTCAATCCCTGTACGGATCAAATTCCCCGGCGCCGGCCATCGCTACACCGATGGGCCGCAACGTGTGAAGCACTCGGATCATGCCTGCGTGCTCGGCCAGGACCTCAGGCAAACGCTTGTAGCAGTGCGGAGATTCGTCAACGCCGGCACCGCGTAACGTAACGCCTGCCTGCCGCACCCATTCGTCCATCATCTCCTGGGTGACTTTACCCGCGCGCTTGACCTCCCCGGTCTTGCGGTCGTACTTGCCCTTAGCCTCCATCCTCCCCATTACCCGGCCTGCGCCGTGAATCGTGGAGCGAAGCGACTGCGCGCCCCACTGGTTCTCAACGCCCTCGATGATTACCGACAACTCGCCCATACTGCCACCCACGAAGCCACGCTGGCCTGGGAATGCCGGCGTGGCGCCCTTGCGCACTACCCAGAGCATTTGCCCGTCGTGTTCTTCCCGCCAGGCGGAATTGTGGTGGTTGTGGACTTCCGCGACGGCGTTCGCGCCCAGAATCCTGCGCACCCGATCGCAGACCCAGTCCCGCCCGGCATAGGCATAGCGGCCGGCCAGGTGCATGCAGGCGAGATAATCCGCACCGAGATCTGACTCCGCGTCGATCACCAGCGGGTCCACATCCATGCCATCCTTCGCACCACCGGCCGCCAGGAAGTGCGTGGCGATTTTGTGGCCGAACCCGCGAGAGCCGAAGTGCACGCCAATCCAAACACGATCCTGCTCGTCGTTGAAGATGTCCACGTAATGGTTGCCGCTTCCCACGGTACCGAGCTGTTGCCGCGCCAGCTCCTTTAGCGGAGCGGCTGCGCCCTCCGCCCAGGTGCAGTCGTCGAAAAGCTCGTGGTCGACGCGCTCGTCGTTCTTCCGGCCCACGCCGAAGCTGACGATACGGAAGATATCGTCCATGATCGTGGCGATATTTACGCGCACATCCCCAGCGTCGGCATCGGTCAGCACCGCTTTATTACCGCACGCAATATCGAATCCGACTCCGGATGGGCTGATCTTGTCCTGGTACGCCACCACTCCGCCTATGGGCACGGCATACCCCTTGTGCGCGTCGGCCATGAGCGCGCACTGGTCCGCCGTTCGGGCGCAGTTCTTGATCTGCGCGAGGGCGCCTTCGTCCACGGGCGTTGCCCAGATCGGAATACCGTCAATTACCTGCATACTCTATTTTGGAACCGCAGCACCGCGCGCCTATTCTTATTGTGTGTCCAATGCTCCAATGTTTACCAGGTTCAAAAACAGTTTGAGCCTACTGGTACCGAGCGAGATGCCTATAAGCGGGTTAGCAGTGATGGGTTGGCTCCGCGCCTCCGTCGCAAATGGCGCATGGAAACTGAGGGCATGAAAAGCGCGATACGGTGGTCGGCGCTCGCCTGAACCACGAGAGCTGGCGCTCGAACGGATAGCGCTCGCCGCCACCTTCCGTAACGCCGCGTCCGCGCGTTGCGGCGCGTTCGACGATGGCGGCGCGTCGTGGCCGGCGAAGAACGTGGCGGGTGCGGACGTGTTCCGCCGACTTATGTAAAACGGTGTGTCGGTCGCTGACCGCCAATGGCTCAAGGTTCCCGCCGTACGATCCGGCTCGCGAGGTTGGCGCGCGAACGGATAACCCGCTCTTCACGCCGCCGCTCATCGCCGCCGTCCGTTGCGCTGCGCCCGCGCGGTGCGGCGCGTCGACGAGTGGCGTATCGTAGTGGCAACGAAGGCGGACGAGAGTATCGACAAGCCTGCGCGTCCCCGGTCGGCTCGTTCGCTGCGGGCGTTCCGGTGGGGGGCGTTGGCTGGCGCTACGGATAGCCAGGGTGGTGCGCAAATGGATAATGCTCCGCTTCACACCGACGCGCTCATCGCCACCTAATGTTGCGCCGCGCCCGCGCGTGGCGGCGCGTTCGACGAGGAGCAGCGCATCGTTGCAGGCGACGAAGGTGGCACATAAAACACGGGCGACGAAGAAGCGGAGCCCAGGTTTCTGGTGATGGGTTTTGGCGGGAGCACTTCAGTCGCGTCTCCGCCAACGCGTCGCGGCTCCCGCCGCTCGATCCGGTTCGCGAGGCTGGAGCGCGAACGGACGGCTCATCTTCACATTGGCGCGCTCATCGCCACTGTCCATTGCGCCGGTACGATCTTAGATCGTCCGCTTGGCGTCGTGCCGTGGCTCTTCAAGCTCACGCGATGCGCTATGCGGCCGGTCATCTGCTCGGAATAGAATTTCTAGGGTTTCAGCAGGCCGCTTCTCAGATTTGACCGGGAGAGTTCTTCCTGAATTCCGTCGCTCTTCTTTCAAGGCCTGAAAGAAGTTGCGAAACGGTCATTTCGAGTGCTGCGCAACTGTCAATATGCTCACCAGGGTCAGGTTTCGCTCGCCTCTTTCAATGCTGCCCATGTATGTTCGGTGAAGGCCACAGATATCCGCAAACTCTTCTTGAGACCATCCTCGCTTGGCTCAAAGTTCACGAATGCGTCGGCCCACAGCCTGTTGAACTGCTATGTTCTTCCCTTTCGGTTTTCGCTCTCGCACCTCCAGTCAGTGTCGAAGTATGCCATCTCAATCGCCTACAGATCCTTGCTAGACAGACAACTTATAGCGCATTCTCAGTTAGCAATGTTACGTGCCTGCGCGAAGCATGCGACCAGTTCGGCAAGCAGGTGGGTGCATAGTCCAGGGATACGCTTCGAGATACACCCGACGTGCAGGCTCCGTTTGGAGTTGGGTTGAGGACGCGGGGCCTGCATCGTGGCGCTTCGAGAAGAAAGAAGATGATTGCTCTTATGTCGAAAGCATGGGAGATGCTCGCGCCGCTTGGAGTCGAAACGGCGGACACCCGCCGGTTGGTGGACCGTGTCATCCGCCACGCTTGGAGGATTTCCAAATGACGCCACAATGCTCGGTGGTCAGCCTAACGGATGCCGACCTAACGGGGTTAGTGAGCTGCGTCCGTCACCGCCTGGTGGTGATCGCCCCTGGGCTTTCCGTACCGGTTGCGAAGGCGGTGGTCGAGACGTGGCGGAGGCTTGGCCCACAAGGGGTTCAGGTGGTTCTGGACCCGGATCCCGAGGTGTGCCGCATGGGCTATGGGGATGTTGCGGCGTTGAAGCTGCTGCAAGAGACAGCGGAACAGTTGAGAACAAAAATTCACCAGCAGCCAGGCCTGCGGATCGGGGTGGTGGTAACGGACGAGACGACGGCGATCTTCTCCCCCACGCCGTTGCTGATCGAAGCGGGCGGCCGGCCCGGCGAGAAGCCAAACGCGATCCGGTTGAACACTCCAATTCTCGATCCCGGTAGGGATGCCTCAAGCTCCGATTTGAAAAGCATCAACCTCGAGCCCAGGCCTCTGACTAAGACAGAAGTTGAAAAGACGAGCGAGAAATTGAAGGCGAATCCTCCGATTAAGTTCGATGTCGCGCGAAAGGTTCGCGTATTCAACGCCCGAATCGAATTCGTCGAGTTCGAGTTGCGCGGTCTCGCTATTTCCCGCAAAACGGTACAGATCCCAGCCGACCTGCTCGGTCTGGCAAAAGAGCCCAGGGCCCAGAAGCTCCTGCACAGTTCCTTCCAGTTAATCGAGGGAAATAGTGAGCTCTCCGGCGAACGCGTCAACAAGCTCAAGCAGTTCATCGCGAAAAAATATCTGATCGGGCTACCAGGCTATGGGAACGTGGTCTTGCGGAGTAATAAGGAGGATTTTCAGACCGCCGTGAAGGCGTTGGGGCGCTATGTCCATCGCTTCCAGCGTCTGCTTAAAAAGAAACTCCAGGCGGCAATAGACGCGAACCGGGAGGTGCTTGTCTCAGCCCTGCTCCCCGGCATACTCGCTAGCCCACCAAGCCGCTGGGGACGCTTCCTGGGCGTCGGTGCGAGCCGGGAGAACCTCGAGCGCCTGCTCCGAAGTGAATTGAGTGACGCGTTTGGCTCGTCCGACAAGCTGTTTCGCGAGATGGAGGTGAAACTGGTGTTCAAGGGCGTGACCTACGAGTCCTTGAACGACCCAGACTTTGTCCGCGTGGCTCGGGAGAACATACGATCCCTTGACCTCCTGCATGAGGAGTACGATACGGCACGAGCCGAGGGCCAGTTGGAACTGCATGAATAAAGTCTGCGGGTAGGGCGATCGCCGTCGTTGCGCACAGCACAAAAAAACTGCCTCCGCGCGTCGTGGTAGGCGACGAAGGCTGACGGGCTGGAAAACGCGTCGAGGTTTCCGCTGTTCGATCCGGTTCGAGAGGCTGGCGTTCGAACGGGTAACGCGCGCTTCACACCGACGCGCTCATCGCCGCCTCCGTTGCGTTGCGCCCGCGCGTGGCGGCGCGTGCGCCTTGAGCGGCGGAACGTGGCCGGCGGTAAGGATCAGAAATCGATACCGGGCAAACGGTGATTTCGAATTCCATCGGACCCGCTAGGTCCCGAAGCGCCTCAACCGCCGTATCGCCGAAGCCGCCGATACCCGCCTGAAGGTCTGGCCCGAGCAGAGCTACGATTTGATTGCCGTCGCGCATGAGCGTCACGGTTTCCGAGGTGACGCCGGGCTTCTTGAACTCAATCACCATTATTTCAGTTTACGCCTAGTGAACATAACCGCCGGCCTTCTCATCGCCACCTTCCGCGGCGATGCCGCCCGCGCGTTCGCGGCGCGTTCGCCGATGAGCGGCGCATCGTGGTGGGGACGGCGGAGGCCCGACGAGGGCGGACGCGAAACGCTCATCCAGCCCGCTAGTGCGTGCAGTTCGAGCGGCGCCGTGACCACGCACCGCCAGCCAGCGTGCCCTCCCGCGTCTGGCGGTAGGTGATCGACGAGCGTGCGCGTCCCTGGTCGCGTCGTTCGCCGCGGGGAGTTAAAGTACCGGGCAAGGCGGAAAAGGAATATTTGTTGCGCGTGTGAACGAAGGGCTGACGGCAGCTTGGAGCCTGGCCACGGTCCATGGATACCTGGGCATTCCGCTTCTCCCTTGCATAAGCGAAAACCGGGCCCCAAAACTCTGTCCGCGCCGGAGCGCTCCGGATACAAGCCTATGCAATATCGGTAGGTGTCTCGTCCAGAATCGCCGGAGCAGCCGAAACCCGGATCACCGCGCCGCGTCAACTGGAAACGGCAATCAAAGCGAACCTGGAGATCACTAACCAATCGCCCCGTCCCTTTGTGTGGACCAAGACGGCGAACGAGACTGTGGCGTCCGTGGCGCGATTTTGTGTGCAACTTCGGTCTTTGGAGCCGATCCTAATTGCTTACGCCGGTACCGGTAATTGAAACGTTTTGCGCTATGCCGGCAGCATCGGTGACGGTCAAAGTCGCGGTGTAATATGCCGAGGACTGCGGGTAGAACTTCACTTTGAGGGTACAACTGGCGCCGGCCGCCAGCGTAGCAGGACACCCATTGGTCAAACGGTAGACCGGCGACCCTTTGAGCGTAGGGGTGACGCCCGCCGTGGAAGCGCCGGGATTGGAGACGGTAACTGTGGCCGAGACGGGAAGGCCGCTGGCGTTGACGTTCCCAAAATTTATCGTAGTGGGAGAGATCGTGACAAGCGCTCCGGTGCCACTGAGGTGCGCCGTTTTCGGGGCGCCCGTGCCGAAACTGAAAACTACCGATCCAGTGAGAACGCCCGTTACAGCCGGAACAAATGCCACGTTGACGGTGCAGTTTTGGCCCGCGGGCAGCGTGCCCGGACAGTTGTTGGTCTGGGTGAAGTCGCCGGTGGGGACGATGCCCGTGATGGTGAGAGGCGCAGTGCCGATGTTATTCAGGGTCACGGTTTGGGCAGCGCTTGCGGTGCCCACCACCGTGTCGCTGTATTTCAAGACGGTATTCGAGATGGTGGCGTCGGCGGTCGGCGCCGCGAGGGGAAGCACGAACACGCCCATCGGAAGGCCGAACTGTCCAGTGCCGATGCAGCACCCGCCGCAAGCCGTCCAGGCATCCGCATTCATGTCGTCGAATTGGGCAATGCGGCCGTCGTGTGTATCCGCCACATAGATGGTGCCGGTCGGGTCGACGGACAAGCCGTAGGGGTTGATGAACTGCGCAACTCCGCCGCCGAAACCACCCATCTGGGCAAAGTTGGTGCCTACCATATCATCGGTGCGAAAAACGTGGGCAAAATACCAGTCGAGGACATAGATTCTGCCGGCGCCGTCCAGACTAATGGCCACAGGGGCGCCCAACTGATTGGGTACGAGGCCGCTGAAGGTGGTCCAATTCGTACCGGACATGTCGTCCATGTGCACGATGCGGGCGTTATTTGTGTCCGAGACATAGATCTTGCCGGCGGAATCCAGGGCCACGCCCACGGGCGAGGCGAATTGCCCGATCCCCGTGCCGGCGACGCCATAGGAGACCCAGCCGTCGCCCGCCATGTCGCTGACGCGCACCACGCGGTTGTTGCCGGTGTCCGTTATGTAGATCCTCCCGGAAGAGTCGACGACCAGGCCGGTGGGATTGTTGAACTGCAGATTGCCGGAGCCACACGTGCCGAACGAGGTCCAATTCTTGCCGGCCATGTTATCGAAGCTCACCACCCGGCAGTTGAGGTTGTCGGTGACGAAGATCCTTCCACTGGCGTTGACGAAGATACCGTAGGGTTCCTGGAACTGGTTGGTCCCGGTGCCGGGCGTGCCGAAGGAAACCCAATTGGCGCCGAACATGTCGTCGATGCGCACGATCCGGCTGTTGCCGGTGTCGGCGACATATACCGGCTCGTACTCCGTATTGACGAACATGCTGCCGCTACCGATGGTGCCGCTGCCAAGTTGGCTCTTGGATCCGCCCAGGGACTGCGTGGTGGCGCCAGTAATGGCTCGCAGCTGGCCGCTGAGGCTGAGGGTTCCGGTGAACGTGCCGGTAAACGTGTAATAGTAAGTGATCGGAGTCCCGTGCCCGCCGCCGGTGGCTGTTTCGACGAAAGTGCCGGAAGTCAGGTTGCCGGTGAGGGTGGTCAGTCCGTCGTACGACTGGATGGCAATGGTACCGCCGGTACAGAGCCACTCGGCCCGATAGGTGCCGGGCGGGACCGCGGTGACCGGGCAACTCATCGAAAAGGTTCCGGCCGGGCTGGCCACGGTAGCGCCGGCCATCGTCAGGTCTGCGCCCAGCGTGACCGTGCCACCAGTGTCTGTAAAAGTCCACTGTTGCGCTGACGCCACGACAGCCGCCAGAATCATGAACGTCAAAACTCTCAGATTAGTAGCCATTTTTCCCTCATTACGCGACAGCTCGCAAGAACTGGAACCCTGCTCGGCCCCCGAGCGCCCAATCTCGTACCCCGCGGATTTGTGC
>Ga0302326_10021273_pt1 | contig 13310 bp, 11 predicted proteins | sample Palsa_T0_3_FD_202264 | JGI IMG/M metagenome (GOLD analysis project Ga0302326, IMG submission 202264) | Peat permafrost microbial communities from Stordalen Mire near Abisko, Sweden - Palsa_T0_3 | ecosystem: Environmental > Terrestrial > Soil > Palsa > Peat permafrost | place: Sweden: Abisko... | reverse complement strand
TCCAGGGTGAGCGCATCCTGGCTGGTGCCGACGACGTAAGACATCCCTCCCTCCTCCCTTCCGGGGCTGCGGGCGGGGTCCCGTCTGAGCCAGAAATCCCCCGGCTTTAGCCGTGGGGAAGCGTTAAACAGCGTCTCCTCCGACTGCGGCGGGATGCCGGTCCGGTAGTCCGCCAAGCCCAGGGGATCCTCCAGGACCAGGTGGGTGACGCGGCCGGGGTTCATCAGCGTGAACCGCGCCGCGGTCATGCCGCCGGTGGAGTGACCCAGCACCGCGACCTGCTGCACGCCGAGATGATCCAGCAGCGCCGCGGTGTTGGCGGCCAGCAGCTGGAAACTGTAATGGACATCGGGCTTGGACGACTTGCCCCAGCCGATCTGGTCCGCGGCGATCACCCGGTACCCGGCCCCGGTCAGCGCCTCGATCACATTGCGGAAGTAGTAGCCGCCGAACGCCTTCCCGTGGAACAAGACGACCGTCTTTCCGTTCGGCTCCGTGTCCGGCGGGATATCCCCGTACCCCATCGAGACCGGCTGCAGGTCACTGCTGAGCGGCAAGAACTGGACCGGATAGGGATACTCGTACTCCTCCAGGCAAATACCTAGAGCCGACAGCGATGCCGGTACTGTGTCCGTCACAAGCACGCGTACCTTCCACCAGGTAAATGGCCTACAGCATTCCAGCACTGACCTGTCGGTACCTGCCAAGAGGCATCATCTATCAGACTATTGACGGCGCCCATAGCTCGACCATGGCTATCTCAGGACACCGATGTGTCAGTCCTGCTGCGCCCGCGCGGGACGCCAAGACGCTGACGCCTATCGCAGCATCGGTCCTGGCTATGGGAGTCACCCACAGGACTGATGTTCTCCTGTAAGGAACGGGCGGTGGTGCCTCGTCCGGACTGAGCCTGTCGCACTCTCGATGTGAAACGCAGACCGTTGCGTAGCCCGCAGCTATGCCTCTATAGGCGGTAGATGTTGGCCCCAATCGCCGACCGTCGTGTCTGCTGACCAGGACACGTACCACGGACTTCCCGGGTGACGTGGTGTGGCTAAAGCGGAAGGAATGCTCCGTCATGTTCAAGTCGTCATCCACCTCGTTGATCCTGCTCGGCATTCTCGCCGTCGTCGTCGGGATCGTTGCCATCGCCTGGCCGGGCGTCACGATTCTCGCGCTGGTCATCTTGTTCGCGGTCTACGCGTTCATGGACGCCGGGCTGCAAGCTGCGAGGGCCTTCAACAGCAGGGCCGCTGGCCCGGTCGTCGGTCATCTGCTGCTCGGGCTAATCGACCTGGCGGCCGGGGTGATCGCCCTGGCCTGGCCCGCGCCTACTGCGTTCGTACTGGTCATCGTCGTGGCGGCGTGGGCGCTGGTCGCCGGCGTGGCCGAGTTCTTCGCCGGTTTCCAGATTGGGGAGGCCGCGGGTACCCGTGCGCTGTTTATCTTGTCCGGTCTGGTATCCATCGCATTCGGCGTGCTGCTGTTCGCTCGGCCCGGCGTGGGCGCGGTCACCCTGGCCCTGCTGTTCGGCCTGTACGCCCTTATCTACGGGTTCTCCCAGATCACCGCGGGCATCCAGGTCGGCCACCTAGGCAGCCACGTGAAGTCGCTGTCGCAACTGCGCGACGCAGCCTGAGCGCCCGATTCAGGCCTCCTCGCCGCAGGAGGGCGAACATCCCATGAGCGCCGTCACGCCAGGCGGGCCTGCTTCGGCTGAGGCCGGGCCGGGCCCGGCCTCAGCTGCGAACAACGTACCGGTCCAGCACAGACGCCTGCGAGACGCCGCGGATAGGCGCGGCGTCCCGCTGGCCACCATCCTGGTGAGCGTCGCGGTCGTGGCCCTGACGTATCTCGCCGGCAAACTCGCGTACCGGATCCGGGATGTCCTGCTGATGATCGCGGTCGCCGGCTTCGTCTGCCTGATCCTGAATCCCCTGGTGGTGGCCTTGCAGCGGTGGGGGATCCGGCGTCGCGGCTGGGCGGTGGCCATCGTGACCACCTGGACGGTGGCGGTCTTCGCCTGCCTGCTGGCGGCCTTCGGCTACCCGCTGGCACACGGCGTGACTCATTTCTCACATGGGCTGCCGTCCTACGTGCAGGCCGCCGAGCACGGCCGCGGCTGGATCGGCCACCTGGTCAGCCGCTTCCACCTGGAGGCCTGGGTCAACCGCAACGCGCCTAAGCTGCAGAGCCTCGGGACGACCCTGGCCAAGCCCGCCTTGACCGCCGGGAAGGGGGCGGCGTCCCTGCTGGCCACGCTCGCGACCATCTTCGCCTTGATCGTGCTCTTCCTGCTCGAGGGGCCAAAGATACGCAAGGGATTGCTGGGGTTGATGCCGCCGGAGCGGGCGGACTACTGCACGCGGGTGGCGCGCGAGATCTGTCAGTCGGCGACCGGCTACGCGCTCGGCAACCTGCTGACGTCGCTGATCGCGGGCGTGGTCATCTTCGTCACGCTCACCCTCGTCGGAGTCCCGTTCCCGCTGCTGTGGGCGCTCTGGGTCACCCTGGTCGACTTCCTGCCCATGATCGGCGGCGCGCTGGCCGGCATCCCCACGGTCCTGTTCGCCCTCGGCCACTCGCTCACCGCGGGCATCGTCACCGCGGTCGCGTTCATCGCCTACCAGCAGATCGAAAACCACGTGCTGAATCCCGTGATCATGAGCCGCACGGCCAACGTCAACCCGCTGCTCGTCCTGCTCTCACTCCTGGTCGGGACGTCGATCGGCGACTGGGTGGGGGGCTTCTTCGGCAGTTTCGTGGGGGCCCTGCTGGCCATCCCGGCTGCGGGTGCCCTCCAGGTCATCACGCGGGAGCTGTGGCGGGCCAGCGCACGGCCGCAATAGCGCACGCCAATATCACGCGAAAGGAAGACCGAGATGGGAACCACCAAAGATATCCGTGCGGCGGTCCAGGCTGAGCTCGCCTTCGACCCGCTCGTCGACGCCACGGACATCACCGTCAAGAACATGAACGGGGAGGTGGGGCTGAATGGCACCGCGCCGAGCTATCCGCAGTATCTGCAGGCCGCCGCCGCGGCGCAGCGCGTCTCCGGGGTGAAGAACGTGCACAACCACCTGGCCGTCGTGCTGCCGGCCGCCGACTACCGCGACGACGCGTGGCTGACTACCGCGGCCAACAACGCGCTGGCGCTGAACGTCACCGTCCCGGACAGCGTGGAGGCCACCGCGCGGGACGGCAACCTAACCCTGACCGGCCTGGTCGAGTTCGGCAGACAGCGCGAGGCGGCCGAACTGGCGGTCGCCGGGCTCACCGGCGTCCGCAATGTCAAGGACGAGATCGAGATCACCGACGACACCGATCCGGTCGACGTCACCTGGCTCGTGCAGGACGCACTGGACCGCAGCGCGCTGCTTGAGGACGACAGCGACGTCCGCGTCGACGCCACCGGCAACACGGTGACCCTCGGCGGGCACGTCCGCACCTGGGCCGAGCACGACGCGGTGGTCGGCGCCACCTGGATGGCCCCAGGCGTCCTGCAGGTCCGCGACTCCCTCGACATCACCGGCTGACGGCCGGTCGGGCTCACTGGGGGCCCGAAGGCCACAGCACCTCCGAGCCTAGCCAGTGGGTTGCCTGCAGCGCGAGTTCGACGTCATGGCGGTTCTCGCCCACCGGTCTTCCTATGCTCTCCTCCGCCTTGCGGATCCGGTACTGGACCGTGTTCTTGTGCAGCACCAGCCGTTCGGCGGTGGTCTTGTAGCTGCCCCCGGTTTGCAGGAAGACCAGCAGGGTGTCGCGCAGCCGGGCGTGGTGCTCGTCGTCGGTGGCCAGGGCCCCCAGCGTGCTGCGCACCCAGGCCCGCAGCAGGTCCGTGGATCCGAGCATCATCGCCACGGGCGCGACCTCGCTGAACGCTACCGCCCGCGGCGGGGCAGAGCCCGCGGCCAGCGCGACGGCCTGGGCGGCGACGGCCTGCCGGTGGGTGAGGCGGAACCCGGCCGTCCCATGAGCCGCGTCGCCGAAGGCGAAATAGATGTCGCCGTCCGCGTCGGCCGTGCTGGCCGCGGCGGCGTCGAACGTGTCCCGGATCCCCAGCGGCAGCCAGGCCCACGCGCTGGATTCGTCGCGGGGCAGGAAGACCGGCTCGCCGCCGCAGGCCGCCTGCGCCGCGACGTGGCAGACGGCGTGCTCGAGCCGGCTGATCTCATCGGCCGGGCCCGCCGCGTCGCCCGCCCAGCACACCAGGCCCACGTGGTACTGGCGCAGCCGGTAGCCCAGCGTGGCCTCCGTCGCGGTCAGGTCGATCCGCTCACCCGACAGCAGGTCCCGGATCCGCGCGGTCCGGGCGGCGCTGCGGTTCCGCAGCCAGTTCTCTCGCTCCTGGGTGTAAGCCGCGACCATTTCCTCTGAGGTCTGGTCGATGTACCCGGCCACGATCTTGGACATGCCCAGCGTGGCGGCACTGATCATCTCGGCGTCGTCCGCCTGGCGAGCCAGTTCGGTGAGCACCCAGTCGGAGAAGCACGCGTGTCCGACCCGGTAGGCGCGCAGCAGTGCGGTCAGCGGCGTGCCGCGCTGGGCCAGCCGGCGTGCGTACTCCACGGCCGCGGCCGGCGCGGCCACGGCGGCCAGGTCGATCCGGTGCTGCATGATCTGCAGGCAGGTGCCGACGTTGCTGTCGACGCTCGAAGCCAGCAGAGCAAGGAGTGGCTTGTCCTCGCGTAGCTGCGGGATCTCCCGGAGTATCACCTCGTAGACATCCGCGGACACTTCGGCGGCCCGACGGGTCACCGCGGCCGCGACCTCGGCCATCAGCTCGGTGACTGCGGGACGATCCATATCCACCCGCGGATTCTTTCATATTCCCCCGAGCTCGCTACGCCAGCGGCCATAGTTCCCAGCAATGCCGCGACAGGTACCATCACCTTTTCCATAGACGGCCGCATGGGATGGACTGGAGCAAACCGAGGAAGGTGAATGTCATGGGCGGAAGCAGATTCTGGGCCAAGAACCGGACCCGTCGGCTAAAGAGCCAAAAGGCGGACGGGCCTCTCGCCTGGACGCTTACCGCCGCGGACCGCTGCGACCGCTGCGGCGCCCGGGCTTACGTCCGGGTCCTGCTGCCCAGCCGCCTGGAATTGCTGTTCTGCGCGCATCATAACCGGCAGTACGCGACCGCCCTGACGAAGATTGCCGTCGCAATCCGCGACGAGACCGAACGGCTCACGCCCGCGGCGGCGTAGCGATAGCGCGCGCCTATGGCGCGACAGGCAGTATCGCTTTTTCAATTCCTGGCCGGCCGAGTGGACTCGCGGATAGGAAATGCACACCTGGCCCGCTACCGGAAGGACGCAGTCAATGAGCCAGACCAAGGATATCCGCGACGCCGTGGAACGCGAACTCAGCTACGACCCGCTCGTCGATGACTCGGCTATCTCGGTAAAGAACATCAACGGGGACGTCGCGCTGAACGGCACCGTCCCCAGCTACCCGCAGTACCTGGAGGCAGCCGCCGCGGCGCGCCGCGTCGGCGGCGTGAAGAATGTGCAGAACCACCTGGAGGTCGTGCTGGCGTCCGGCGATTACCGTGACGACGTGACGCTGACCACGGTGGCGAACAACGCGCTCACGCTGAACATCGCCGTGCCGGACGGCGTCGAGGCGACCGCGAACAACGGCAACATCACCCTGGCCGGCACCGTGAGCTACGGCACCGAGCGGGCCGCGGCCGAGCAGGCGGTGACGTACCTGATCGGCGTCCGCAACGTCAAAGACGACATCACGATCAGCACCGACGCGGACCCGGTCGACGTCACCCTCAACGTCCAGGACGCGCTGGACCGCTACGCGCTGATTCCCGACGACAGCGACGTGACGGTCGGCACCAGCGGGAACACGGTGACGCTGACCGGCCATGTCCGCACCTGGGCCGAGCACGACGCGGTGGTTGACGCGGCGTGGATGGCCACCGGCGTCTACGACGTCCGTGACGACCTGTACATCGCCGGCTGACGGGCCGTACAGCCGGCCCCGGCGCACCCGCCCGTGCCGGGGCCGGCGCGTGGCCCGCGCCTGCCGCATCCACAGCTCCAGTCCTGCGATGGTTGTGCGCGCGAGACGACGGCCCTCCGCAACGTCGTCTTGCTCGACCAATGCCTGGCGCCGGGCGTGGCGGTAGCGTCAGGTCCTGATCAAGGAGAGGGAGGATGAAGGCAGCCCACTCGGACCGCCCGCCGGAGCCGGTGAAACTGTCCGGGCCGGTAGGGGCGGCACTGGCCATCGAGCTGCGGCATCTGCGCTATTTCGTGGCGCTCGCCGACGCGGGGAGCTTCACCCGGGCCGCGGAGCGCATGTTTATCGCCCAGCCGACCCTGAGCCAGCAGATCCGGCGGCTGGAAGAGATCGTTGGCGCGCCCTTGCTCCAGCGTCGCCGTGACGGCGTGCGGCTGACCAAGGCCGGTGCGGTGCTGCTGGACGCGTCCCGCGCGGTGCTGTCGCTGGTCGACCAGGAGGTGGACCGGACCCGGCAGGCCGCAGGCCTGGGACGGCAGCGCCTGCGCGTGGTCGTTCCGCCTGGACTGCCCGATACCCTCGCGGTCGAGGCCGCCTCGAAGCTGAAGTCGACCGCCGCCGCTGCGGACGTGGAGATCGTCTGGATTGAAACCCCGCTCGACGCCGAGTTCTCACTGATCCGGCAGCACCGGGCCGACGCCGGCCTGGGCTGGCTGACGGCCGGCCCGGAGGCGTTGACCGCGCCACTCGACGTCATGGGCCTCGCGGAGTTCGAACCCGACGTATGGATTCCTTCGTCACACGTCGCGGCGCGCCGCGGGACGATCAGCCTGGCCGAGATGGCCCGGATAGACGTCATCTACGGTCCGCGTCGCGCTGAGCCGGGGATCTACGACGCTTGGACACGGGTCCTGCGGACCGTGGATTCGCGCTTCGAATTCAGCGATCCGCCACTGCGGCACTCGCTCCAGATGAACCTCGCCTTCGCCGCGACCGCGGACCGGCCCACCGCGGTGCTGACCAGCCCGAGCGTCATCACCGGAAGTCGGCCCAGGCTGATCCGGCTACCCCGGTCGGCGGTCACCTACGAGATGGTCCGGGTGATTCTCGAGCACCGTCCGCTGACGGCGACCGCGGCCCTGGTGTGGAGTGGCGACCTGCCCCGACCCCTCCAGCAGATCCTCTTCGATACCGCGGAGGGCATCATCTGTCCCGGCCTAGCCCGGCAGGTCGAGCCGGAACTGCAGGCCATGTCCTAATCGCTCGCATCTTGGCCAGGCGCTGTCGGCCGGCGTTCACGCAGAGAGGAGGCTGGCCTTGACCGCAGCGAGACAACCGCAGCTTGTCACGCTCCGCTCCGGTGACGTCGTACGGATACGGCAGGTGCGGCCCGACGACGGCCCGGCCCTGGGCCGGGCCTATGCGAACCTGGGCGAACAGTCCCGCTACCGGCGGTTCTTCACGGTCATGCCCGAGCTTCCCGAAGCCACCCTCGAGGCGGCGGTCGAGGTCGACCACGTTGACCACGAGGCGCTAGTCGCCGTGCCACTGCTGTCGACTGAGATCGTCGGGGAGTGCCGGTTCATCCGGCTGCCGGACCAGCCGGACACCGCAGAGGTAGGGGTGACCGTGGTCGATGCCTGGCAGGGCCGCGGGCTCGGCCCCGCTCTTCTGGCGCGCCTGAGCGAGCACGCCCTGGCGGCCGGGATCGAGTACTTCATCGCTGAAATCCTCACCGAGAACCGGACCGTGCTCGCGCTGCTGCCGGGCCTGGGCCAGGTGGAGACCGAATCGCGCGGTCCGGTGGTCACCGCCCGCGTGGAACTCGGCGAACCGTCCCGCCCAGCCCACCCCGACCTCCTTGACCTGCTGACCGCGGCGGCGCGTGGCGACATCGTGAGTATCCCCGTCCTCCTCCGCCGGCTGATCCGGGTACCGGAGGGGCTGACTCACATCGTGCGGCTGCCGGTGAGCACCGTGCTCAAGACGTGGCGGCCAGGCCCCCGGACCCCTGACGCCCCGACGACCCATAACTGACGGCTATGCCACGACAGGCAGCGCCCACTATGCTGTCGCAGCCCGGCGCGGTGAACTGAATAATGTCAACCGTGGTGGCCTGAGCGGACGCTGAAAGCGGGGAGGCGGACTGGTGAGCGGAGCCCTCGAACGCCGGCGAGCGGCTGATGAGTCCTGGACGCCGCGGCTCATCACCCGCGGACAGTGGCGGTCGGCTGCGGCCTGCCGGTCTGCCGACCCCGATCTGTTTTGGGTGCAGCTCCTCTGGAGTGAGGTAGCCACTCAAGCGCCGAGTGTGTATTCCCCCTGCTTGGTGCCTGGGTAGAGCCGCTGGTGCTCGAGGGCGAGGTGGAATGGCCAGTATTCCTCGAAGTCGCCGTTGCTGATCACGGCGCGGAGGGTGAGGACGGCTTCGGCGCCGTCCAGGCCCCATCGGGCCCCGCCGATGTCGAGGCGGTCGGCGATGAGATGCCGGCACGCTCCCTCGATGACGCCGGTCGCGATGGGCCAGCCTTCCGCGAGGGCATGGTCGTAGCGCAGGTACTCGTGCCGGGCAGTGAGGTAGCGGACGCAGGCGTCGGCTCCGGTTCGCCGGCTCGGGGTCAGGCCGGCGGAGGCGGCCTGGGCGGTGATCTCTTCCGCGGCCCGGGCGCTGCCGCCGGCGAGCACCTGGAGCGCTTTGACCGCGACCCAGTCCTCGGCGGCGGGATCGCCGGTGTCGTGCAGGCTCCACGAGGCTTTCCAGATGTACTCGAGAACGTGGATGAGGTCGATCACGATGTGGATCGTGACGGCGCGGCGGGCGGCCTCGGCGCGGATCAGGTCCAGCTGGTGCTCGGCGCCGTCGACCAGGACGACCCAGGTCCGCAGGTGGCCGGGGTCGCGGGCCTCGGCCTCGTCGAACGCGGCGGCGATCATGTCCGCGGGATCCTTGCGGACGGACCCGGCCAGCCACTTGGCCCGGGCCTTCGGCCCGGGCCGGAGCGGGCGGGAGCCGTTCCGGCCGCCGGGCGGTGCGATCACGTCGTGCGGGCGGCGCTGCGCCGGCTCGGCGTCGTAGACGGTGACCAGGGCGGCCATTCTCTTGCGGTTCGGTTTCTCCCCGGCTGTCAGCCGGGTGCGCATCTTCCCCAGGCGGGCGGCGGCCTTCGCGGTGGCGGCCCGCAGCGCTCCGGGCCGCATCACGATGCCCTTGCAGTCGGCGGACAGGACCAGCAGCGTCTCCGGCGTACACGGCTGCGGGATCCGGGCGGCGTAGAACGCGGGGATACCAGCGGCGGCGCCTGTCACGGCCTGCTCGAGCTGCCGCTTGCCGATCACGTTCCCGCAGCGGCGGGTGACCGCCGCGTGCGCGGCGTCGAACGAGCCGCGGGGCGCCTCCAGCGCGGCCAGCTTCGCCAGGGAGTGCGAGTGCCGGACCGCCGGCAGGGACAGGGCCGCGTCGGCCGGGCAGTAATTGGGCGATCCGGGCTTCCGCCAGGCGCACCGGGTGACCGTCACCGTGCCGAACAAGGTGGCCAGCAGCCGGCCGTGCCCGGTCTCCAGCCGGGTCCTGGCGACCCCGTCGGGGCCGGCCGCGGGAGCGCGCTGCTCCCGGGCCTGCTGTTCTTCCCGCGCCGCCCGCAGGTCGTAGTGGTCCTGCAGCAGCTGCCGGATTAGCTCCCGGCCCCGCTCGTCGAGGAGGTCTTCCAGCTCGCTGGCCGTGAGCCCGGCCGCGGCAGGACCGGCGAGCTCGGCGGCCAGCGCGGTGAGCATGGCTTTGGAGATCGCGAACGGATCATCAGGGGGAACCGCGCAGTACGCTTCCACGAGGGTTCTTCTTCCTTCGGTCCGGATGGGGTAGCTACCTCCGAACTTAGGAAGAAGAACCCGTTACTGTCCGGGTTTCGCTGCTTTCCCTGCGTGATCCGGCAGCGTGAACAGGCCGCCGGGCACCCCGGCCAGCCAGCCCCGCACAGCCAGCAGCTTCAGCTTCGACCGCACCCCCTCCACCTTCGCCTTGACCGTGCCCAGACCCGCCGCGGCCGCGAACTCGCCCGCCCGCAGCGGGCGGCCTGCGTCGGCCGCCACTTCCAGCAGGTCCTGATACGCCCGCGGCAGCACCGACGCGTCCGAGCCTTCCTGCCACGGCGGCACCGTCACCGCCCCGGCCGGCGAGGCCGGACCCGGTTTCCCCGCCAGCCTGCCGTCCTGCTCGGCGGGCGGCTCAGCCACGGCAGGCTCTTCCAGTGCCCGCGCGACTTCCTCCCGGGCGATCACCAGCCGCGAGACCTGCTCTTCCGCCCTGGCCAGGTCCTCCGACAGCTCCTCGATCCGGGTACGCAGCCGGCCGGCCTCGGCCCGGGCCGCCGCCTCCCGCCGCCTGAGTTCCTCGATCAGCGAGCCCATCTACGGCCTCCTTCCCCCGTACACGACGGTAGAAGACCAACGCACTGATCAGCCAGCTATCCGGCAAAGCTGCTGGCCAGGCATCCCTTCAGAGGAGCTGCACCCATCTGTTTTTTCCGATCTCGGATTCCGGTCCGGCTCTGGAGCAGGCGGCGCAGGCCAAAGCGATCTGCGCGACCTGCCAGGTGCGGCGCGAATGTCTGGCGTTCGCGCTGCAGACGGGGCAGATCCACGGCATCTGGGGCGGCACGACCGAGCACGAGCGCGCTACCGCGCGGCCACCCGGTGACCTGCAACGGCGGGCGGCCATCACGCTGCCTGGCCTAGGCGGTGCCGGCCGGGGTGGCTGATCGTTCCCGGGCCGGCTTCAGCACGGACGAGCCCAGCCAGTAGCTGGCTCGTAGCGCGAGTTCCATGTTGTGCTGGTTTTCGCCCACTGGCCGGCCGAGGCTCTCCTCTGCCTTGCGGATCCGGTACTGGACCGTGTTCTTGTGCAGCATCAGCCGTTCGGCGGTGGTCTTGTAGCTGCCCCCGGTTTGCAGGAAAACGAGAAGGGTGTCGCGCAGCCGGGCGTGGTGCTCGTCGTCGGTGGCCAGGCCCCCCAGCATGGTGAGCACCCAGGCTCGCAGCAGGTCGGCGGATCCGAGCATCATCGCCACGGGCGCGACCTCGCTGAACGCTACCGCCCGCGGCGGGGGAGAGCCCGCTGCGAGCGCGACGGTCTGGGCGGCGATGGCCTGCCTGTGGGTGAGGCGGAACCCCGTGGCGCCCTTGGCCGCGTCGCCGAAGGCGAAATGGATGTCGCCGTCCAGGCCGGCCGTGCTGGCCGCCGCGGCGTCGAACGTGTCCCGGATCCCCAGCGGCAGCCAGGCCCACGCGCTGGATTCGTCACGGGGCAGGAAGAGCGGTTCGCCGGCGCAGGCCGCCTTCCCCGCGACGTGGCTGATCGCGTGTTCCAGCCGAGTGATGTTGTCGGCGGCGGCCGCGGCGTCGGCCACCCAGCACACCAGGCCCACGTGGTATTGGCGCAGCCGGTAGCCCAAGGTGGCCTCCGTCGCGCTCACGTTGACCCGCTGGCCCGACAGCAGGTCACGGATCCGGGCGGCTCGAGCGGCGCTGCGGTTCCGCAGCCAGCGCTCCCGTTCATGCGTGTAAGCCGCGACGATCTCCTCGGACGTCTGGTCGACGTACCCGGCCACGATCTTGGACATGCCCAGCGTGGCCGCGGTCAGCATCGGGGCGTCGTCTGCCTGCCGAGCCAGTTCCTTGAAAAGCCAGTCGGAGAAGCAGGTGTGCCCGAGCCGGTAGGCGCGCAGCAGCGCGGTCAGCGGCGTGCCGCGCTGCGCCCGTCGGCGCGCGTATTCCAAGGACGCGGCAGGGGCCCGCACGTCGCTCAGGTCGATCTGGTGCTGCATGATCTGCAGGCAGGTGCCGACGTTGCTGTGGACGCTCGAAGCGAGCAGGGCGAGCACCGCCTTGTCGTCGTGTAGCTCCGGGATCTCCCGCAGGATCACCTCATAGACATCCGCGGACACCGCGGCGGCCCGGCGGCTCACCGCCGCCGCGACGCTCGCCATCAGCTCGGCGACTGCGGGATCATCCATATCCACCCTGCGGATTCTTACATATCCCGGCGATCATGCCGAGGGCTCGTGAGAAGACGCGGCCGGCCGGTCGAGACAAGGTGGCGTCTGGCCTCGGCCTACTGATGCCGGTCGGTGCACAGGCGGCCCGGGATTACGGTCATGGCCGGCCACAGCACCTCCGAGCCTAGCCAGTGGGTTGCCTGCAGCGCGAGTTCGACGTCATGGCGGTTCTCGCCCACCGGTCTTCCTATGCTCTCCTCCGCCTTGCGGATCCGGTACTGGACCGTGTTCTTGTGCAGCACCAGCCGTTCGGCGGTGGTCTTGTAGCTGCCCCCGGTTTGCAGGAAGACCAGCAGGGTGTCGCGCAGCCGGGCGTGGTGCTCGTCGTCGGTGGCCAGGGCCCCCAGCGTGCTGCGCACCCAGGCCCGCAGCAGGTCCGTGGATCCGAGCATCATCGCCACGGGCGCGACCTCGCTGAACGCTACCGCCCGCGGCGGGGCAGAGCCCGCGGCCAGCGCGACGGCCTGGGCGGCGACGGCCTGCCGGTGGGTGAGGCGGAACCCGGCCGTCCCATGAGCCGCGTCGCCGAAGGCGAAATAGATGTCGCCGTCCGCGTCGGCCGTGCTGGCCGCGGCGGCGTCGAACGTGTCCCGGATCCCCAGCGGCAGCCAGGCCCACGCGCTGGATTCGTCGCGGGGCAGGAAGACCGGCTCGCCGCCGCAGGCCGCCTGCGCCGCGACGTGGCAGACGGCGTGCTCGAGCCGGCTGATCTCATCGGCCGGGCCCGCCGCGTCGCCCGCCCAGCACACCAGGCCCACGTGGTACTGGCGCAGCCGGTAGCCCAGCGTGGCCTCCGTCGCGGTCAGGTCGATCCGCTCACCCGACAGCAGGTCCCGGATCCGCGCGGTCCGGGCGGCGCTGCGGTTCCGCAGCCAGTTCTCTCGCTCCTGGGTGTAAGCCGCGACCATTTCCTCTGAGGTCTGGTCGATGTACCCGGCCACGATCTTGGACATGCCCAGCGTGGCGGCACTGATCATCTCGGCGTCGTCCGCCTGGCGAGCCAGTTCGGTGAGCACCCAGTCGGAGAAGCACGCGTGTCCGACCCGGTAGGCGCGCAGCAGTGCGGTCAGCGGCGTGCCGCGCTGGGCCAGCCGGCGTGCGTACTCCACGGCCGCGGCCGGCGCGGCCACGGCGGCCAGGTCGATCCGGTGCTGCATGATCTGCAGGCAGGTGCCGACGTTGCTGTCGACGCTCGAAGCCAGCAGAGCAAGGAGTGGCTTGTCCTCGCGTAGCTGCGGGATCTCCCGGAGTATCACCTCGTAGACATCCTCGCGCACGGTG
>Ga0302326_10021269_pt1 | contig 13312 bp, 14 predicted proteins | sample Palsa_T0_3_FD_202264 | JGI IMG/M metagenome (GOLD analysis project Ga0302326, IMG submission 202264) | Peat permafrost microbial communities from Stordalen Mire near Abisko, Sweden - Palsa_T0_3 | ecosystem: Environmental > Terrestrial > Soil > Palsa > Peat permafrost | place: Sweden: Abisko... | reverse complement strand
TAGGGCGCCAGATCGGGAGCGATCAGATCAATCTGCTGCTTCACCACTTGCTGGACCGCTTTGCTGGTCCCCAGCAAAAACAGCAGCGCAACCACGCACACGTGGATCAAGAAGGATGTCAGGCCGGCCCGCTTCTCCTGGCCGGCGTAAGATCCCCAAATGTCCTTGACAGCTACCGGCTTCGACGTCACTTCTAAAGGAGGAAGCTTCGGTGGGCGAATCAGTTCCTTGATATTTCGGGCCAGAGAGCGGAAAAAGGGTTCTTCGACCTCGGGGGCCAACAACAGGTTGAGCTCCTCGTCGTCCTTCTTGAGTGGAGGAGTTCCGCCCGGATACGCCATTGGATCATGATGAGCAGACATATCTTCTACCGTGCCTCAAACGCTCAGTTGGTAGACGTTTTCACGCTACGTAAAGGTTGCAGTCTATACAGTTGGCCCGACACCCACGCTCAATTCTACCATTTCCCTGCAACTGTCAAGAGCCGTTATGAAAGACGGGAGGCGCTGGATCTCGCGGCAATTTGGGAGCCGGACGAGCTCTACCGCCTACACTGGAAGGTACGGCATGCCGGACGAACCTCTCCTGATATTCGACGGGCGCTGCGGCTTCTGCCGGATCTGGATTGAATACTGGAAGGCGATCACCCGCGGTAGCGTCGCTTACGCGCCGTCGCAGGAGGTTGGCGGCCGCTATCCTCAAATTCCGCCGGAAGAGTTCGGGCAATCCGTTCAACTGGTGATGCCGTCGGGAGTTGTGGTGCGCGGCGCCCGAGCCGTCTTCGTGACGTTGACCTTCGCGCCCGGCATGGCTTGGTTGTTGTGGGCGTACGAGCACGTGCCCGGGTTCGGGGCATTTAGCGAAAGCGCCTACCGCTGGATCGCCGCGCATCGCACGTTTTTTTATCACCTCACGCGTGTGACGTTCGGGGGGCGCGTCCGGCCGCTGGAATCGGCAAAAGTGGAATGGCTTTTTGTGCGGTTGCTCGCGGCGGTGTATTTCGCGGCTTTTGCTTCGCTAGCGCTGCAAATCACTGGATTGATTGGGGATCGTGGTATTCTGCCAGTATCGGGATACCTCGCCGAGCTGTCCAGAGCCCTCGGCGTGCGCGCCTATTGGGAGGCGCCCACCATATTCTGGCTCGCGCATGGCGACAGGTTTCTGGAGGCAGTTTGCTGGACGGGCGCTGCGATTTCCGTGGCGCTCTTCTCCGCGCTGCTGGCGGGCTACCTGGAGCGAATTGCGCTGGTCTGCTTGTATATCCTCTATCTTTCGCTGTCGACTGCCGGCCAAGACTTCTTATCCTTCCAATGGGACGCGCTGCTGCTGGAGACTGGCTTTCTCGCGATCTTCCTGGGGAATTCGAAAATCGTGGTTCTGTTGTTCCGCTGGCTCTTGTTCCGCTTGATGTTTCTGTCCGGCGCGGTGAAGCTGGCCAGCCACGATCCTGTTTGGCGCGACCGCACGGCGCTTGCGTTTCACTACATGACGCAGCCTCTGCCGACGACGCTCGCCTGGTACATGTATCAGCTGCCGCTCAGGTTCCAGCGTTTTTCGACTGCCACGGCGCTGTTCATCGAACTGGCCATCCCGTTTTTGTTCTTTGCGCCGCGGCGCTGGCGGTTCTGGGGCGCGGGCCTGGCGCTGTTTTTGCAAGTGCTGATTTTCCTGACCGGAAATTACACCTTCTTCAACTTGCTGACGATGTCGCTGTGTTTGTTTTTGTTCGACGACCACGCGCTGGAGAGATTTCGGCTGCGAGCGCGCAGGGCGCGGACCAACACCGTAGCCGTGCTGGCCTCGTCGGCCGTCATCCTGTTTCTGAGCGTCTCCGAACTCGATGAGATGTTTCTTGAAACGTCGCCCCAGCCGGAGAATGCGCTGATGCAGATTGCCGCGCCGTTCCAAATCGCGAACACATACGGACTCTTTGCCACCATGACCACGACGCGGCCGGAGATTGTGGTGCAAGGATCCAACGACGGCGAGACCTGGCTCGACTACGAATTTCGCTATAAGCCGGGCGATCTGCGCCAGCCGCCGCACTGGGTTCAGCCGCATCAGCCCAGGCTCGACTGGCAGATGTGGTTCGCGGCGCTTTCCGATTATCGAAGCTCACCATGGTTCGTCAACTTCATGGTGCGTTTGCTGCAAGGGTCGCCCGCCGTGCTGGGTCTGCTGGCCTCCAATCCCTTCCCGCAAGCGCCGCCCAAGTACGTTCGCGCGGAGCTGTTCCACTATTCGTTCACCGATTTCGCCGCGCGCCGCGCCACCGGCCAGTGGTGGGTGCGCCAGCCGCGCGGGCTGTATTTTCCCCGGATTTCGCTGGAAGACGTGAAGCTGCGCGAATAACGCTGTTGAAGGGTACTAATTGGACTGACCCGCGCCATGTCTGAATTCGCGTTGCTGTCGATAGTTGCGCTGCTGGAAGAGCTCCCCGAGCATGGGCTACAGCGTGGTCAGGTGGGCACCGTTGTCGAAGCCCTCGCGTCAGGCAGCTAATGCCATTGCATCACGAGCACAAGCCGCGCCCTGTGGTAACTTGAATCTCTATGGTTTTGTCCGATGTGGACATCCGGCGCTACCTGGCGCAGGGCAGGATAAAAATTTCGCCGGAGCTGCCGCCGGAGCAGTTTGGAAGCTGTTCGGTGGATTTCCGGCTGGGCCACGAGTTCAACGTCTTCGAGCACAGCCGCAACGCATACATCGATCTGCGCGAGAGCAAGGGCATCGAAGGGATCATGCGGAGCGTGGAGGTGCCGGCGGGCGAGCCGTTCATCCTGCAACCGCGCGAGTTCGTGCTGGCCATCACCGAAGAAACGCTCGAGCTGGCTGACGATGTGCTGGGGCGTCTGGAAGGCCGGTCGAGCCTGGGGCGCATCGGGATCATCGTGCACGGCACCGCGGGCCTGTTCGATCCCGGATGGGCGGGCAAAGCGACGCTCGAGTTGAGCAACCTGGGCCGCATGCCGGTGGCGTTGTATCCGGGGATGCGCATTTGCTCGTTCACCTTCGAGCAACTGTCGACGCCGTCGTCGATGCCCTATCGCAAGAAGGCCGGCAGCAAGTACGCCGGACAGACGCGTCCGCTCGCGAGCCGGTTGGCGGGCGAGTTCAAAGGTTGATGGCGAGCTCCACGAAAGGTTTGGCAACCCAGCGCGTAATTACGCTCGGGCCCCTGCCGCCGGAGAAATGCGCGTTTGCGCTGGCGCGCTACAGCCGGTCGCCCGATTCGATCCGCGATTCGTTGGAATGGGTGCGCACGCACGACTCGGCCAAGTTTCTGGAGAGCTTCTATTTCCAGTATGGGCACGCGTCCATCGCGGACTTGGGGCACGTGGTGCTTTGCTTTGAGGGAATCTCGGAGCTGGCCGCGACCGAGATCGAAGACGAGCAGCTTTGGGACGGGCAGGCGCGATCCTCGCGCTACCAGGACTTTTCGAAATCGGGATTCGTGACGCCGCCCGAGTTCGATCCGGCGCAGGCAGCCGCGTATCAGGAAGCCGCCGAGGCGCTGCTCCGGGGATACAACGAAGTCCACGCGAGAGTCTTCGAATATCTCGCGGAAAAATTGCCGCGGCCGGAGGAAATGAAACCGGAAGTGTATCGACGCAATTTAAAAGCCCGGGCATTCGACGTCGCCCGCTACCTGTTGTGCTTTGGCATTCCGACGGGAGTAGGGCAAGTGACCAGCATCCGCACGCTGGAAAGACAGGTGCGGCGACTGAAGGCCTCCGATTACGAGGAGCTGCGCAGCTTGGCGGATGAAATTTCCAAAGCATGCGCCGAGGAACCATGCTTGCGATGGAATGACGCGGGAGCAGGCGAAGCGGCCGGTGAAAAGGTTGCCCCGACGCTGGCGCGGCATCTCGACGCCGACGAACATGCACAGCGGAGCCGCGACGATTTGCGGGCGTGGGCTGCGCAGAACATCGCCCCCAGGCCCAGCTCGTCCCCGGACGATGTCGATCTGATCAAGCCCAGCGACACGATGGGTGACATCGTGGCGACGTTGCTGTATCCGGCGACCGATTGGCCCTATCGGGAGCTGTATGAACTGGCCGGCTCGTGGAGCGCGGCGCGCAGGAACGAAGTGCTGGATGTGGCGTTGCAATCGCGCAGCCAGCGCGACGAGCTATTGCGAAATTTCCGCGGCGCGCCGTATGTGTACGACATCGTCATGGATATTGGCGCGTATCGCGATCTTCATCGGCATCGGCGCTGCCAGCAATTCCGGCAGAGTTACTCGGCACACTTGGGCTTCGAGACCCCGCAGGCGGTTCGAGAATCCGGGTTAAGCGCAAGATACGAGACGCTTCTCGAGCAAGCGCGGAATGTTTTGGCTTCGCTGCCCCAGCCGGCGGCGCAGTATCTGCTTCCTTTTGCGACGCGGTCCCGCTTCCTATTCAAGATGGATTTCGGGGAAGCCGAATATATCGCCCGGTTGCGATCGGGCGTGAAAGGGCACTTCAGCTATCGCAAAATTGCCTGGCAAATGAAGCAAAAGATGAGTGCGCTCGAGCCCGAGCTCGGGCGACTCATGGAAGCGACGCCACCCTGGATCGAAGATCCGCTCCAGAGGTAACCCAGGCTGTACAGGTGACCAAATAGAAGCGATCGGTCGACTGGGAGACACTAGGCATTCCGCAATTCAAGCTGCGCTGTAAAAGTTTCCAGGTTACAAAAGCCCGCGAATCAAGTCGATACGACTGAATTCTAACGATTTCTGTCTTTGGCACTCCATCTGCGAGGAGTAAGGGCAGGCTGCGGACATGCCGTATGTGGGCAGTCTGGGACGCGTGCGGTTGCTTCGAGCGATCGCGAAGCGGCAATTTGCAAGAAGGAGTCAAAGGAGTGAATATGAAGCGTTTAATACTCGCAGTGGCATCCATCGGATTGCTTGGAATGGCGTTCGCGCCGAATGCACCGGCGGATGAATGGAACAAGAAGACAGTTTTGACGGTGAGTGAACCGATCCAAGTTCCCAACATGATTTTGCCCGCGGGAACATACGTAATCAAGCTGCTCGATTCGCCTTCGGACCGGCACATCGTGCAGATTTTCAACGCGGACGAAAACCATTTGTTCACCACCATTCTGGCTATACCGAACTACCGGCTTCAGCCCACGGGCAAGACCGTGGTCACGTTCTGGGAAACGCCTCCCGGACAACCGAAGGCGCTGAGGGCCTGGTTCTATCCGGGCGACAATTTCGGCCAGGAGTTCGCATATCCGAAGACGGCTGCCGCGCAGATTGCGGCCGTATCGCATCAAACAGTGCCGACCACCGAGGCGACACAAGCGGCGGAGCTGCCGCAAGCGAAAGTAACGCAAACGCAGCCCGAGCCGCAGCCGCAACAGGAAGTGGCGCAGAACACGCCGCCTCCGGCGCCCGAAGACGCCGCGGCTCCGGAGCCAACGCCGTCGCCCGCTGCTGTTCCACGGGAATTGCCGAAGACCGCCAGCCCATATCCATTGATTGGGTTGCTTGGCGCCTTCTCACTGGGTCTTTTCGCATTGGTCCGAGCGTTCCGTTTGTCGTAACATAGCAACCGGATAGACCAGGAAAGTTTATGACCCGCGGCCGCGAAGTGGCTTGGTCGGCGAGCTTGTTGGTTCTCGCGAGCGTGGTGGGGTGGGGTCAATCGAAAGGCCCAGCCACCGCGAAAGCTGAAGAGCCCAGCGATTTCACCATCCGGACCACTTCGCGGCTGGTTCTTTTAGACGTCAGCGTGAAAGATAGTTCGGGCGGATTCGTGTCCGGGCTTACCAAGGACGATTTCAAGGTATTTGAGAACGGGCAGCCGCAACCGATCACGCAATTCGCGAATGCCGATATTCCGGTGACCGTGGGGATCGCGGTGGACGAGAGCGGAAGCATGCGGCCGAAGCGGGCCGAAGTGATCACGGCGGCGCTGGCGTTTAACCAAGCCAGCAATCCGATGGACGAGATGTTTATCGTCAACTTTAATGAGAGACCCCGGCGCGGGTTGCCGGACGATGTGCTGTTTTCAGACAACGTTCAGCAACTGCGGCTGGCGCTGTACCAGGGCCAACCGGAGGGGCGGACGGCGCTCTATGATGCGATCGAGATGGCGCTCAATCAGCTCGAGTTCGGACGGCGCGATAAAAAGACGCTGGTAATAATCAGCGATGGCGGGGACAATCACAGCACGCACACTCTCGCGGACGTGACGCGCGACGTGTTGAAGTCGGTGGCGACGATTTATACGATCGGCCTCTATGACGAGGACGATCCCGAGAGGAACGAGGGTGTGCTGAAGAAGCTGGCGCAAGTGAGCGGCGGCGTGTTCTATCATCCCGAGACGCTGCCCGAGATCATACCGATTTGCCGCCAGATCGCGAAGGACATTCGCACCCGGTACACCATCGGCTATGTGCCGGCGGCCGAAGGCAAAGCCGAGCGCCATGTCAAGGTCGTCGCGTCGTCGCCGGAGCATTCCAAACTGGTGGTGCGAACGCGCACCAGCTACGTGTTCGCGCCGGACAAGCCGGGCTCATCAGACAAGGCCGAGCGATGAGGGCTCGCTCGAGAGGAACGGAGAGGCGCGGGCTGCTGATTGCCGAGTGGGCATTCCTGCTGGCGGGCCTCGTGGCGCTCGATTGCTTCGTATGGATCAACACCACCAGCGTGCTGGATCAGGCTTACCAGGATTGGGCCTTCGACCAGACCCTGCGGGGGTTGACGCCGAGCGTCGAAGGGTTTGTCAACGACGAGGCGCGCTGGTTGTGGAACGGGGGGAGCCAAAGCGCGAACACAGCGGAAGCGCCGCCCGCGCGGGGGACTGGGTTGAATGAGCAACCGAATGAACAGCCGAACGATGCTCAACCCGTGCTGCGTTCGGTGATAGGCCGGCTCGAGATCCCGAGGCTGAACCTATCCGTCATGGTGCGGGAAGGCGCTGACGAGCGCACGCTCCAGCGGGCGGTTGGACATATTCCCGGCACGGCGCTGCCCGGCAAATTGGGGAACGTGGGATTGGCGGGGCATCGCGATACGTTTTTCCGCGCGCTGCGGAATATTCGCGAGGATGACGCGATCGAATTCCAGACCACCGCGGGAACTTACCGCTACATCGTGAAATCCACGAAGATCGTCACTCCGCGCGATGTCAGCGTGCTCGCCGCTTCCGGCGGCGAGAACTTGACGCTGGTGACCTGCTATCCCTTCTACTATGTCGGCTCGGCGCCGAAGCGTTTCATCGTACGCGCGGCGCAAGTGGCGGCTATCCCGCAGCGCCAACAGCAACCAGGCTCTTGAGTTTGGCGTTAAGCGTGGTGCGTTTCAAGCCCAGCATCTCGGCCGCGAGTTTTTTGTTGCCTCGTGTTTTTCGCAAGGCCTGTTCCAGGATGTTCAACTCGATGCCCCCAACCGTGCGTTCGAAGTCGAGGCCCTGGTCGGGAACCGCGACCACCGGATGCGCGCCGCCGGGTTTATAGACGGCCGGATACCGGCGCGGCGGCAGCGGAAAATCGCCCGGGAAAAGGGCCGAACGTTCCCCGCTGAGTACGATGGCCTTTTCGACGGCGTTTTCCAGTTGACGGATGTTGCCGGGCCAGTCGTGCTCGGCCAGGCGTCCAAGGGTCTCGCGGGAGACTTGCTTGGCGGCAAGGTTCTCCTCCCGGCAAATTTTCCGGATGAAGTGCTGGACCAGCACGGGAATGTCGGAGGCGTGCTCGCGCAGCGGCGGCATGGCGATTGGGACCACGTTGAGCCGGTAGTACAAATCTTCACGGAACTTGCCTTGTTTGATCAATTCGGCGAGATCCGCGTTGGTGGCGACGACCACCCGCGCGTCCACGCGGATGGTTTCCGAGCTGCCCAGCCGCTGGAACTCGCGCTCCTGGAGCACGCGCAGCAATTTGGATTGCAGGCCGAACGGCAGGTCGCCAATTTCGTCCAGGAAAATGGTCCCGCGATGGGCCTCTTCGAACCGTCCGATGCGATGGCTGACGGCGCCCGTGAAAGCGCCCTTGACGTGCCCGAACAGCTCGGCTTCGAGCAGTGCTTCGGGAAGCGCGCTGCAATTGACGGCCACCAGCGAGAAACGATCGCGTCCGCTGGAAGCGTGGATGGAACGGGCGGCCAATTCCTTGCCGGTTCCGGTTTCACCGGTAATGAGGACGGTGGCGCGCCGCGGGGCCACTAAGCGGATTTGCTGCGCGATCTGCTGCATGGGACGGCTTTCGCCGATCAAGAAGCTGCGTTCGGCGTCGGATTCGACGGGGGCCAGGCTGGCTTCCTGCAGCCACTTGGAATTGGCGGCGCAACACAGCAGGCTGGTGGCATCGCCATGCGCGTACACGTGGAACGCGCCCAGCCGCAGCAAGCGAACCACCTCGGTGGAGGACGCGTGCGGGGCCCGCAGCACGATCGGCGTGCCGGGCTGGGCTTGTTGCAACTCTTCCAGCAAACGAATCGGGCAGGCGCAATCCGCGAGCGGCAGACTCACCAGTACGACGTCGAAATCCTGTTGGCGAAGAAGCTCCAAACCGTCCTGGGCGCGATTTACCGCCGTGGTGGATGCGGAGAGAATTCCGGAGGCAAACTCCTCCGGCTGTTCCGCGACGCACAGCACTGTTGGGGTGAGAATCGAGGGCGTGATGGGTGCTAACCTCCGTTGTTCTTCCATCGGCAAATTGGGGAAGGGGAATATCGGAAAATGCGCTTAGTGCTTGAGGTGGGGAGAGATAGTGCCGAAGGGGGAATGCGCCGGAATCAGAATTCAGAAGTCAGAAGTCACGGGGGTGCAGGGACTGCGGTGTTGGAGGTCGAAAAGCGTAGTCGTGATCATCCCGAGAGCGCATGCTCAACAGGCCGAATTCGCCGCGGCGGTCGCGCAGGTGGAACGGCAACTCCACCCCAATGTCCTGCACATCTACCATAGGTTTGGAAACGACTGGACCGGTGAGGCGTCGGTATTTTTTATAGTCGTGCTCTCCGATGCCGCCAGCCGGCGAGATCAACTCCTAAGTGTCACTAATGGTGTCTCGGACGCCATCGAGCAGCAAGTGGAGCCCCTGGAGCAGTGGGGCGTTCTCCCGTATTTCAACTTCCGCAGCCAATCCGAGCAGGCCCGCCACAAAGAGGAAGTATGGGCATAAATCGATGTCCCTTCCAGATGAGCTGTTGGCGCTAGCGAGCCATCTCGCAAATCTCAATGATGAAGCGCATCGTCAAGCTAGCCTTCGCCGTGCGGTTTCCACTGCATACTATGCCCTCTTCCATCTCCTCGTTTCCGAGACCACGCTGAACTGGAGCTGGGAGGAGACGCGCTCCGCGCTTGGCCGGCTATTTGAGCACCGAAAAATGAAAGGCGTCTGCGCTACAAAAGCTGCCGATCTGAATAAGCTCCTCAAGGACAATCCTCAGGATAGTCAGGAGCTCACGGTTTCCAAACATTTGCTAACGATTGCCAAAAGTTTTGTGCGGGTCTTCCAAGAGCGAAGCGACGCCGACTACGATACCTCTAAGGAGTGGGATCAGACCGATGTCCTGCGGCAAATCGATGCCGTTTCGGCGGCGTTCAAGAGTTGGGAAGCCATCAGGAACGAACCGGCTGCCCAAGCGTTTCTATTTTCCCTGCTGGCTAAGGATCGATAAGCACGATCCGCTACACTAGACCTTATGACCGATTCCGAGCGCATGTCGCTGCCGCTTTCCACCGTCGATCCTGAGATCTACGAAGCGATCCGGCACGAAGTCGAGCGCCAGCATAGCCGCCTGGAACTGATCGCCAGCGAAAACTTCACTTCCGAGGCCGTGCTGCAGGCCACTGGCAGCGTGTTCACCAACAAATATGCGGAGGGCTACCCCGGAAAGCGCTATTACGGAGGATGCGACTTTGCGGATGCCGTGGAGACGCTGGCGCGCGAGCGAGCAATAAAGCTTTTCGGCGCCGAGTATGTCAATGTGCAGCCGCACTCGGGATCGCAGGCCAATCAGGCGGCGTATTCGGCCGTGATCCAGCCGGGCGACGTGATTCTGGGCATGAATCTGGCGCACGGCGGACACCTGACGCACGGGCATCCGTTGAATTTTTCCGGCAAGACGTACCACGTGATTCCCTACGGCGTGACGCGCGAGGACGAGCGCATCGATTACGTGGAACTGGCGCGGCTGGCCGAGGAGCACAAGCCCAAGCTGATCATCGCGGGCGGCAGTGCGTATCCACGGATCATCGACTTCGCCCGCTTTCGCGAGATCGCGGATTCGGTGGGGGCGATCTTCCTGGTGGACATGGCGCATATCTCGGGGCTGGTGGCCGCCGGGCTGCATCCGAATCCCTGTGAACATGCGGACATCGTGACATCCACGACGCACAAAACCTTGCGCGGACCACGGTCGGGCATGATTCTGGCGAAGGCGAAATATGGGGCGGCCATCGATAAAGCATTGTTTCCCGGCATCCAAGGCGGCCCTCTGGTGCATGTGATCGCGGCCAAGGCGGTGTGCTTCCTGGAGGCCATGACGCCCGAGTTCCGGACTTACTCCAAGCAAGTGATCGCCAACGCGCAGACGCTGGCCGAAGGCTTGCAGCAACAAGGCTTCCGCGTGGTGTCGGGCGGAACGGATACGCATTTGATGCTGGTGGACGTGTTCGCGAAAGGAGTGCGGGGCAAGGAAGCCGAGACCGCGCTGGACGAAGCCTACATCACGGTGAACAAGAATGCGATTCCGTTCGATGTGAATCCGCCGCTGAATCCAAGCGGCATCCGGTTGGGAAGCCCGGCGGTGACCACGCGAGGATTCCGGGAGCCCGAGATGCGGCAAGTGGCGGCGCTGATCGCTCAGGCGCTGAATGACGTGCAGTCCGAGGAGACGTTGCTCGCGGTGCGCCGGCGCGTGACGGAATTGGCGGAACGGTTTCCGCTGTACGCCTGGAAACTGGCGCCGACGCCGGCGTAATTGAGTAGCGCCGGATGCCACTTCAGATCGCGCTGGATACCCGCCGCATCGCGGATTTCGGCATCGGCACATACATACGGAACCTCGTGCGGGCGCTGGCGCGCGTGGACTCGGCGAACCAGTACACGCTGATCACCACCGAGCAGCCGGTGCCGGAGTTTTCGGATCTGCCTTCTAATTTCCGGACCGCGATCTTCCCCGGCCCAACCCGCGCCGGTTTGGCGCAGGTGGGCTACGGGCTGTTTCTCGGAAAGCTAAGCGCCGACCTTTTTCACATTCCGCTGAACGCAGTCCCGCTCATGATGCCGAAGCCGTATCTGGTGACCATCCATGATATGAGCACGCTGCTGTTCGCCAGCCAGTCAGGCTACCGGAATCGCTTGCGGCATTTTTATCTGCGGCGCGGCCTGTTGCGGGCGGACCGCGTGATGGCGGTCTCGATGGCGACTTGCCGCGACGTGGAGGCGGTGTTGGGGATCCCGGCCAGCCGTATCCGCGTAATTTACAACGCTCCGGATCCCATCTTCCAGGCGCCCAGCGCACCGGTCGACCGCGATGGGTTGGGTCATGCGCCTGAGATTCAAAGGGTCCTGGACCGCTATCGCATCCACTATCCGTTCCTGCTATACGTGGGACGTACCAATCCGCAAAAGAACATTCCCCGGCTGGTGGAGGCCTTCGCGGTATTGCGGGGCGAGATCCACGATTACCCGGCGTTCCAGGATCTGCGTCTGCTGATCATCGGGGATGAGATCTCGCGCTACCCGGCGCTGCGGCACGCCGTGATCCAGAGCCGTGTCGAGGACACGGTGCGGTTCCTGGGGTTTGTGCCCATCGACACGCTGCGGTCCTTTTATCAGGCCGCTTCGGCCTTTGTGTTTCCGTCGTTATACGAAGGCTTTGGACTGCCGCCGCTGGAGGCCATGGCGTGCGGGACGCCGGTGGTGTGCTCGCACGTCAGTTCGCTGCCGGAAGTGGTGGGGGAGGCGGCTGAGGTTGTCAATCCGGAGAACGTGTTCGACATCGCGCGTGGGATGCGAGAAGTGCTGCTGAACTCCGAGCGTCGCAGGACCATGGTTGAGCGGGGTTTTGAGCAGGCGCGGCGCTTCAGTTGGGAACGGACGGCGCAGCAGGTGCTTGAAGCCTACGAAGAAATCGGGTCGTCCAAGAAGCGGCCGCGTTGAGCCAGCATGTCCCCGTCACCCTCCCGGCCGATCCATTCACTGCCAATCCAGCGGACGCGGGCTTTCACGGCTGCCATGAGCTGGGAAGCGGAAACCGGAAGAGGCTCCCATTCAGCCGGAGTATTCAAAGTGGCGTCGGTCGCCAGGTAATAGCCATAGGCGCCAGGCCGGATGTAGCGGATCACGGCTTCAAGGCCGGCTTGGTTGCCTCGTTCGACCACGAAAAGGCCTTCGGGCGATAGGGTGAGCGGGCGGCTCGGCGAGGTATCCAGAAGCGCAATATCCGAGGAACCCAGCGTGGATCGCATGGCCTGATCGGCGATGAGCCTGGCCATCACCAGGTTCGCGGGCGCAGTAAGGGAAGCGAACGGCAGCGGGAATTTCTTGTTAAGGTTCAGGCCCGCGGGCCAGGGCATTCCCGGACCGATGGGGCGGTTAAGGAAGGGAACTTGGGCCGAACGCTGGGGCAGACGGCGGCTCCGAAGATGAGCTTCCAGTTCTTGGGAAGGGACCAGATCGAGCAGGGACAAGTGAAGATATTTTAATGTTTGGTCGAAGATCTTTGGTGAGAGTTTTCTGACCCCTTTGAGCACATTATGGACATGAGGCTGCGAGATGCCAATCAGCCGGGCGAATCCTCTCTCCGTCAATTCGCCGTTACTAATTTGGCTCCGGACGTACGCCAGCAATTTGAGCTGAACGTCCTGGTAAGTCAAATTAGGGTCTCCTGTATTTCAGTTTGAAATAGGCTAAGCGGGAATAAGAATAAAGACATGAGTCTGGAAGTCTACACAAACTAGGTGTGTACTTCCGGAAAATCAGGTAAATAAATGACCGCCTTAGCCTTGCCGGACTCTCTCCTTAGCTCGGGAAAGACTTATTCCTAGCCATTGCGGCCTTTTGCGTTGACGTGACTCGCGAGGGCCGTAAGACTGGAAAAATCACCCATTAAATGACTCGGTTGTTACTCCGAGTCGGAAGTTAATAAGGAAGAGGACGAAATGGAATGGACACGATCGGAAACGTTGGCGCTGGCAGCGCCGGCGTGCAACATCTGCCTGGGCTTAGGATTGCGAATCGGCCGCAGTGAGGCGACGCATCCGTGCAATTGCGTGCTACGAGCCATTTTCCGGGCATGTTTTGATCGCTTTCGCGACTGTGTTAGCCGTGAGAAGTACATGAGCCGGGTAACTTTGGA
>Ga0302326_10021268_pt1 | contig 13312 bp, 11 predicted proteins | sample Palsa_T0_3_FD_202264 | JGI IMG/M metagenome (GOLD analysis project Ga0302326, IMG submission 202264) | Peat permafrost microbial communities from Stordalen Mire near Abisko, Sweden - Palsa_T0_3 | ecosystem: Environmental > Terrestrial > Soil > Palsa > Peat permafrost | place: Sweden: Abisko... | reverse complement strand
TGACTTTTGCCGCGGCCGGCAATCAATATTGAGGACTGCGCAAACGGCGATATAGAACGACGTAGTTGATGCGAATCCCCTACACAGCCCCTACATGGGCCTCAAAACGCAAAAGGCCCAATCTTTAAAATTGGGCCTAAGTGTCTGATCTAATTGGTAGCGGGGGCAGGATTTGAACCTGCGACCTTCGGGTTATGAGCCCGACGAGCTGCCAGACTGCTCCACCCCGCACCGGAAGAGCCGCCCATTGTACCGGGCAGTTCGGCCAATGCAAGAGGCGGTCGATGAAATTATCTACCCGGCTGCGCCGATTCTCACCGATCGCCGCCCTACCCCGCCCCGCTCCCGCGGACTCCCTATTGCAAAGCTCGCTGACAAAGCTGTAGCAGCTGTCCGGGAATCACCCCCAACCCAAATGCCAGCAGCGCATTCACGCTGAGTATCGCCCGCATGAGCACCGATCCGCCGATGGAGGCGCTTTCGGTGGGCTCATCGAAGTACATCAGCTTGACGATGCGCAGGTAGAAGAACGCGCCCACCACGGAGAACAGCACGGCGACCACGGCAAGCCAGATATAGTCCACGCCAAGCACGGCTTGGATGACGCCGAGCTTCGCCCAGAACCCGATGAAGGGCGGCAAACCCGCCAAGCTGAACATGAGAAATGCCATCATGCCCGCGAACCAGGGACTGCGCGCGTTCAGCCCGCGGAAATCGTCGAGCTTGTCCGATTCGAAGCCCTGTCGAGCCAGCAGCAGCACCATGCCGAACGCGCCCGCGGCGACGAGCACGTAGCTGATCATGTAAAACATCGAGGCTTGATAGCCCTGCGCCGTGCCCGAGAGTATTCCGAGAAGCACATATCCCACATGGGAAATCGTGGAATAGGCCAGCATGCGTTTGATATTGGTCTGCGCGATCGCGACGATGTTGCCGATGGCCATGGATAGCACGGCGAGCACCACCAGCATCTGACTCCAATCCGCCTGCGAACCCGCCAAGGCTTCAGGCAATAGCCGCATGGCCAGCGCGAACGCCGCCAGCTTGGAGGCGGTGCCGATGAACACCGTCACGCAGGTCGGCGACCCCTCATACACATCCGGTATCCACATGTGGAAAGGCACGGCGCCGAATTTGAATCCCACGCCGACGATGAGAAATGCAATGCCGAAGATCAGGCCGATATTGCCGCCCAATCCGTGCTGCTGCACGGCGCTGGCGATCGCCCCGAGTTCGAGGCTCCCCGTGACGCCGTAGACGATGGACATGCCGTACAACAGCGTTCCGGACGCCATGGATCCCAGCACGAAGTATTTGATCGCGGACTCGGCCGCGATGCCCGACTCGCGGTCGAATGCCACCATGGCGTACAGGCACAGCGACATCAATTCCAGTCCCAGGTACAGCGTGATCAGGCTGCCCGCGGAAATCAGCACCATGGCACCCAGGGTGGAGAACAATCCCAGCACGTAGTACTCGCCCTTGAGAATCGCGCGCCGCTGCAGATAGTCGGTCGAATACACGAAAACGGCAGCCACGACCAGCAGAGTGACCACCTTCAGCAGCTGCGCCATGTGATCCAATTCGAACAGTCCGCCGAGGGCCACGATTTTGAGCGGAATCGGCTGTATGGTCACCAGAACCGCGGTCAGCACCAGGCTGATCACCGCCAGCACGCCGGTCCAGCGCCGCTGCGAGTCGTTCAGCAACAAATCCAGCATCAATATGGCGCAGGCGGCCAGTCCGAGAAAAATCTCCGGGCACGCATAGATCAGTCCGGCGTTGAACTGGCTGACATTGAATGGGGCAAAGGAGTTCATGCGTGAACCTTAGGGAAGGATCTTCGAGACCAGCAGCTGCTGGGCTAAATGCTGCGTGGATGCGCGCATCACGTCGAGGAGCGGTGCGGGCCACAGACCCACCGCCAGCACTGCCAGGGCGAGCACGCCGAGCACCAGGAACTCACGGCTATTCAGGTCCTTGAGCGCCGCCACCTTGTCGTTGGCGACTTCGCCGTAAATGACGCGCTTGACCAACCACAGAGTGTAAGCGGCGCCCAGCACCAGAATGGTGCCCGCCAGGAAGGCATACCAGACATTGGCCTTGAACGAAGCCAGAATCACCATGAATTCGCCGATGAACCCGGAAGTGCCGGGCACGCCGGAATTCGCGAACGCAAACAGCACCATGAAGGCCGCGAACTTGGGCATGGTATTGATCACTCCGCCATAGGCGCTGATCTCGCGGCTGTGAACCCGGTCGTACATGACCCCGACGCACAGGAACATCGCGCCCGATACCAGCCCGTGCGACAGCATCTGCACTACGGCGCCGTCTATGCCGAGCGCAATGCCATTGGTTCTGCCGGTGGCCGAGACGATCTGAAAGCCGATGAACAAGCCGAGCGTGACGAATCCCATGTGAGCGATCGAGGAGTAGGCAATCAGCTTCTTCATGTCGCGCTGCGCAAGCGCCACGAAGCCGATGTACACCACGGCTATCAGCGACAGCGCAATGATCAGCCAGTCCAGCTCGCGGCTGGCATCGGGCGCGATGGGCAAAGAGAACCGCAGAAAGCCATACCCGCCCATCTTGAGCATGATGGCGGCCAGCACCACGGAACCGCCGGTGGGCGCTTCAACGTGCGCATCGGGCAACCAGGTGTGCACCGGCCACATCGGCACCTTCACCGCGAATGCCGCGAAGAAGGCCAGGAAAATGAAGGTCTGTTCCCTGAGCGACAGCGGCATGCCCTGGAACACGGCGAGCTCGTAGCTGCCCGATTTCAGGTACATGTAAATCAGCGCAACCAGCATCAGCAGCGAGCCGATGAAGGTGTACAGGAAGAACTTGATGGTGGCGTAGACACGCCGCGGGCCGCCCCACACGCCGATGATGATGAACATGGGAATCAGCATGGCTTCCCAGAACACGTAGAACAGCGCGGCGTCCAGCGCGGCGAACACGCCTATCATCAGGCCTTCCAAGATCAGGAAGGCCGCGAAATACTGCGCCACGCGCTTTGCGACGTTCGTCCAGCTCGCGATCACGATGAGCACGGTGGTGAAGGTGGTCAGCAATATCAGCGGCATCGAAATGCCATCCACACCGATGTAGTACTCGGCATGAATGGTCGAAACCCATGGCGCGCGCTCCACGAATTGCATGGCGGCGGTGCCGGTCTTGAACGCTGCGTACAGAGGCACGCTGAGCAGCAGGCTCAGTCCGCTGACGAACAAGGACAGCCACTTTGCCGCAGCGATGCGGTCGTTGAACGCCAGCACGGCGAATCCGCCGACGATGGGCAGCCAGATCAGAACCGACAGCAGATGCCCGTCGAACATCATGTTCGCCATAAAATCCACAATAGAAAGGAGGCCAAGCCCAAGATCATTGCAAACGCATAGTGGTACAGATAGCCGGACTGCGCGTAGCGCATCACCGATCCCAGCCAGCCGACGCTGCGCGCGCTGCCGTTGACCAGGCCGTCGTCGATCACGATCTGATCGCCGAATCTCCACAGGCCGCCGCCCAAGAGCCTGGCGCCTACCATGATCACATGCTCGTTGAACCAGTCGAAGCCGTATTTATCGACCAATATCGTATGCAGCCATTTGAAACGACGCTCCGCCGCATCCGCGAAATCCGGCCTCTTGAGGAAGAACAGCCAGGCGGTGAGTACCCCCAAGGCGGCCAGCCACACCGGCCACGAGCCGAATGCCGCCCACATGAACTCCAGCGGCGAGCCGTGAAACTCCTCACCCACACGGGCGAGCACATCGTTGTCCGGCAGTACGTGAATGGCCGAGCCGAAATAGCCGCCGAACAGCATCGGTTCCACCGTGAACCAGCCGATCAGCGCCGAGGGGATGGCCAGCAGAATCAGCGGCACGGTCACCACCCAGGGACTCTCGTGCAGATGTTCCTGCGTGTGATGATCCATGCGCGGCCGGCCGTGGAAGGTCATGAAGAACATGCGGAAGGTGTACAGGGCCGTGATGAATACGCCGCTCAGCACGCAGAAATAGGCGTAAGTGGCGCCGGCCCGATGCGACAGGTGCACGGAGTCGATCAGCGCGTCCTTGGAGAAAAAGCCCGACGTGCCCGGAAAGCCGATCAGGGCCAGCGAACCCACCAGGCAGGTCCAATAGGTGATCGGAAGGTATTTCCTCAGGCCGCCCATCTTGCGCATGTCCTGCTCGTGATGCATGGCCATGATCACCGAGCCCGCGGCCAGGAACAGCAGGGCCTTGAAGAAGGCATGCGTCATGAGGTGGAAGATTCCCGCACCGTAGGCCGACGCGCCCAGCGCCGTCGTCATATAGCCCAGTTGCGATAGGGTCGAGTAGGCGATCACCCGCTTGATATCGTTGGCGACGATGCCGAGCAACCCCATGAAAAACGCGGTGGTCGCTCCGATGATCAGCACCATGGAGAGCGCCGTCTCCGACAATTCGAACAGCGGCGACATGCGCGCCACCATGAAGATGCCCGCCGTCACCATGGTCGCCGCGTGGATCAGCGCCGAAATCGGCGTCGGACCTTCCATGGAATCCGGCAGCCCTATGTGCAGCGGTATTTGCGCCGACTTGCCCATGGCGCCGACGAACAGGCAAATGCAGGTGAAGGTGATGGCCGGCCAGATGATGGTGGCGCTGACGTGAACCTGCGCCGCCGTGATCTGGTCGGCGTGCGCGAACACCGTCGCGTAGTCCAGCGATCCCGTGTAGCGCAGCACCGCCGCGATGCCCAGCACGAATCCGAAATCGCCGACACGGTTGACCAAGAATGCCTTCAAGTTGGCAAAGATGGCCGTCGGGCGCGTGTACCAGAATCCGATCAGCAGGTACGACACCACGCCCACGCCTTCCCAGCCGAAGAACAATTGCATGAAATTGTTCGACATGACCAGCATCAGCATGGAAAACGTGAACAGGGAAATGTAGCTGAAGAACCGCTGGTAGCCCGGATCCTCGTCCATATAGCCGATGGTGTAGATATGCACCATCAAGGACACGAAGGTCACCACCACCATCATCATGGCGGACAGCCGGTCGATGAGGAATCCGACGTTCATGCTCACGCCGTCGCTGACCAGCCAGGTGTAGACCGTCCCGTTGTACGGCGCGAGTCCGTTGAACAGGATCTGATAGAGCACATAGAACGACAGGACGCATGAAATCCCGACGCACAGTATGGTGATACCGTGCGCGCCGGACTTGCCGATGCTCTTGCCGAACAGGCCGGCGATGATGGCCGCCGCCAGCGGCGCCAATGCGATCGTGAGATAAATCGACTGCATTTAGGCGTCCCTCAACCTTGCAGCGTGTCGAGGTCTTCGACTTCGATGCTGCGGCGCTCGCGAAATACCACGACCAGGATCGCGAGGCCGATGGCCGCTTCGGCCGCCGCCACGGTCAATATGAAGAACACGAAAATCTGGCCGCCGATATCGCCGAGATAGCGCGAGAAGGCGACGAAATTGAAATTGACGGCGAGCAGCATGAGCTCGATGCACATGAGCAGCACGATGATGTTCCTGCGGTTCAGGAACACCCCTGCGACGGCGATCGCAAACAGAATTCCCGACAGGGTCAGCACGTAATTGAGCGTGATCATGGTCTTTTCTCTGAGGCCATCTTGACGATGCGGACGCGGTCCTTGGCCCGCGCCGCGACCTGCAGCGCGATGTTCTGCGGCTTGCCGCCAGGGCGCCGCCGCAGCGTCAAGACGATGGCGGCGACGCTCGCCACCAGCAGAATGACCGCCGCGATCTGCGCAGGATAGGCATAGCGCGTGAACAAGGCCGTCCCGAGTTCCCGCGTGTTGGAATAGTTGGCGGCCAGCGCCGGCGCGGTTTTGACGCTCATGCCGCCGAGGTTCTTGACCACGATGATATTGATGATGGCGAAGACCACGAAACCCGCGACGGCGACCGCCAGGGGCCAGTACTTCGCCAGTCCCTCGCGCAATTCCGCGAGATTGACGTCGAGCATCATGACCACGAACAGGAACAGCACCATGACGGCGCCGACATACACCAGCACCAGCACTATCCCCAGGAACTCCGCGTCGAGCAGCAGCCAGATCACCGCACTGTTGAAGAAGCACAGCACCAGGAGCAATGCCGAGTAAACGGGATTTCGGGCCAGGATGACGCCGAGCGCGGCCCCGATCAGCGTCGCGGCAAATATGAAAAAAAGAATGGTCGGAAACATCAGCGATACCGGGCGTCGGCAGCACGGTCCGCCGCAATCATGGCTTCGTAGCGTTCGCCGATGCCGAGCAACTTGTCCTTGCTCATGATGTTCTCGCCGCGATTCTCCATGTGGTACTCGTGCAGCCGCGTCTCCACGATGGCATCGACGGGACAGGCCTCCTCGCAAAAGCCGCAGTAAATGCATTTGAACAAATCGATGTCGTAGCGCGTGGTGCGGCGCGTGCCGTCGGCGCTCACATCCGACTCGATCGTGATGGCGAGCGCGGGGCACACCGCCTCGCAGAGCTTGCAGGCAATGCAGCGCTCCTCGCCGTTCGGATAGCGGCGCAGCGCATGCAGGCCGCGGAACCGATGGCTCTGCGGAGTCTTCTCCTCCGGATAGTTGATCGTGACCTTGGGCGCAAACAGCCCCTTCCAGGTCACCCACAATCCCTGTAGCAGCTCTCCGAGCAAGTAGGTCTTGAGGAAATTGCGAATGCCCTGCATTACGGATGCCCCTTCCACGGTCCCACCTGGCAGTAGACCATGAAGCCTTCGACCAACAGCCAGACCAGCGTGACCGGAATCAAAGCTTTCCAGCCCAGGCGCATGATCTGGTCATAGCGGTAGCGCGGAAATGTCGCGCGCAGCCACAAAAAAGTAAACATGGGGACCAGCGTTTTCAATCCGAACCAGAAGAAGCTGGGCTCAGCCAGCAAAGTGCCCTCGAACCAGGACCAGCCGTCGAACGGCGACAGCCAGCCGCCGAAGAAGAAGATCACGGTCAGCGCCGAGATCAGGATCATGTTGACGTATTCGGCGATGAAGAACAGCGCGAACGCCATGCCCGAATAATCCACATGGAACCCGGCGACGATTTCCGACTCGCCCTCGGCGACGTCGAAAGGCGCGCGATTCGTTTCCGCGACTCCTGAGATGAAGTACACCAGCATCAACGGGAACAGCCAGGTCCAGTTCCAGCCGAAAAATCCGTGCTGCGCCTGGATGATGTCGCCGATATTGAGGCTGCCCGAGGCCATCAATACGCCCACCATGGCGAAGCCCATCGCGATTTCATAGGCGACGATCTGCGCTGCCGAGCGCATGGCGCCCAGGAACGCGTATTTGGAGTTCGCGGCCCAGCCGGCGAGGATGATGCCGTACACGCCCATGGAGGTGAGCGCCAGGACATACAGCAGCCCGGCATCGATATTGGAGAAGGCGTGTTGCGGAGAAAACGGAATGACCGCCCAAATCGCCAAGGACGGCACCAGCGCCAGGAACGGCGCCAGGCGGAATAGAAAACCGTTCGAATCCGCGGGGATGACGATTTCCTTGAACATCAGCTTGACGACGTCGGCGAACGGCTGCGCCAAACCCGGCACCAACAGGCCGCCGATGCGGTTCGGCCCCTTGCGCGCCTGAATCCAGCCGATGACCTTGCGCTCCGCCAGCGTGTAGAACGCCATGGTGAGAATGAGGCAGATCATGACCATCAGAGTCTGCACGACGAGCAGCAAAGGAGTCGTCCAGTACGGCGTGATGATGCCGGACACCCAATCGCGAATGGGGCTCCACTCCCACATTTAAATCACGGTGCGGGCCATGCGCCCGTCCTTGGTTTTGGACAAAGCTTCGGAACCTCGTACCAGTGCATCGGCCTGATACGGCGGGATATCCACCCATGAGCCCGACGGCGCCTGTCCATCAGACGTGTTCACGGCGGCGCGCGAGCCGGCATCGGTGCCGGCGACGCCGTTGCTCGACGCCTCGATGCGGGTTCCGCACACAGCCTTCAACGCATCGCGAATTTCGTCCGAGCCGACGTAATCGACGCCGCGCACATTCAGCAGGTTCGCGAGCACGCGCAGCACCTTCCAGCCCGGCCTGCTGTCGCCCGGCAGCTTGGCGGCGCCCGGCCAGCTTTGCCAGCGGCCTTCGGCGTTGACGTAGGTACCCGAGGACTCGGCGAAGGATCCGATGGGCAGCACCACGTGCACCGACGAGCGCAGGCTCTCGGGCAGATGCGTGGTGACCGCGATCACCAGCTCCGCCGTGGCCAAACCGCTGGGCTCGACCCCGAAGTCGCTGGCCGGATCGAGGCCGCCGAACAATACATAGGCACGCAGTGCGGACTCCAACATGGCGCGCGCCGACAGCCCCACGGTGACAGCCGGTGCACCGCCCGGTTCACGGTGCGGAACCGCACCCGCCAAGTACGCCCCAGCCGAATTGGCGCCCTCGGTGATGCACCCCACGCTGGCTGCGCACAACTCCGCCAGCATCGCTGCCAGCGCCTTGAGTTCCGAGTAAGCCGGATGCCGCTGCGCCAGGGTCCCTAGGATGACGGCACGGCGGGTACCGTTCGTCAACGCAGCGACGAGTGCGCGGTGAGAATCGCCGACCTCCGCCGACCTTACGCCGGACGGCACGGCCTTGCCGGCGGCCGCCGCGGCCGCGCGCACCGCCGCTGCCAACTCGCCCACCAGATCGGTTTCGGCGAGGCTGTAGATCGCGATGGGAAACATATACTCGAAGCGCCGCGGATTTAGGAAAGCGACCTTCGCGCCCGAGCCGCTTCTGACCGCAGCCTTGCGGATCCGGTGCGCCAACAGGGGCATTTCATGCCGCAGATTCGAGCCGATTACGAGCACACCCTCGAGGCGCTCGATGTCGGCGATCTTCAGACCGAGACCGGGGAAAGCCGGGTCCCGTTCCTGGGCGCGAAAATCCAGCTGCCGCAAGCGATGGTCGATATTGGCGCAGCCCAGGCCGCGCGCAATTTGCGCGAGCAGATACAGCTCTTCCACCGTCGCCATGGACGAGGCCAGGAATCCGGCCGCGGATCCGCCCTGCCCGGCCGTCACTTTCTGCAGGCCCTCAGCCGCGGCCGCGAGCGCCACTTCCCAGTCCACGGCCCGCAGCTCACCGTCGATGCGCACCATGGGCTGCGACACCCGGTCCGCCGAATACATGCCCTCGAAGCCGAAGCGGTCGCGGTCGGCGATCCAGGTTTCGTTGATCTCTTCGTTTTCGCGCGGAACCATGCGCATCAGCTTGCCGCGCAGCACATGCGCGTACAGGTTGGTGCCGAAGGCGTCGTGCGGCGATACCAGCGGCTGCTGGGTCATTTCCCAGGAGCGCGCGTGATAGCGGAAGGGTTTGTTGTTGAGCGCGCCGACCGGGCATAAATCGATGATGTTGGCCGACAGCTCGTGATCGACGCTGTGCTCGATGTAGGTGCCCACCTCCATGTGCTCGCCGCGGCCGGTCGTGCCCATTTGCGGGTAGCCCTGGATTTCCTGGCCGAATCGCACGCAGCGGGTGCAGTGAATGCAGCGCGTCATGTCGGTCGATACCAGCGGCCCCAGGTTCTTGTCCTTCACCACCCGCTTGCGCTCGCTGAAGCGGGAAATGTCGCGCCCGTACCCCAGCGCCAGATCCTGCAGTTCGCACTCCCCGCCCTGATCGCATATCGGGCAATCGAGGGGGTGATTGATGAGCAGGAATTCCATGGTCGCCCGCTGCGCGGCAACGGCTTTCGGCGACTTGGTGAACACCTTCATCCCTTCCGTCACCGGCGTGGCACAGGCCGGCAGCGGCTTCGGCGCCTTCTCCACTTCCACCAGGCACATGCGGCAATTGGCGGCGACGGTCAGCTTGTCGTGATAGCAAAACCGCGGGATATAGATATTGGCCGGGTCCGTGGCCTGCATGATCATCTGACCCTTGCGGGCCTTCAACGGTACGCCGTTGACTTCGATATTGACCGTGTCGTCGCTCATCGTGCGCCTTATGCCGCCGCGGCCGTGGGGTCGGCGCCCACGCCTTCGACGATCGATCGGCCCTTGTGCTCGATCATGTATTGAAACTCATGCCGGAAGTGTTTCAGGAAACTCTGCACCGGCCATGCCGCCGCGTCGCCGAGTGCGCAGATGGTGTGACCCTCGATGCGGTTGGCCACATCCAGCAGCAATCCCAGATCCTCGCTTCTGCCCTGGCCGCCGATGATCCGCTTCAGCATGCGGTCCAGCCATCCCGTGCCTTCGCGGCAGGGCGTGCATTGGCCGCAGGACTCGGACATGTAGAACCGCGCCAGGCGTTCGAGAGCGCGCACCATGCAGGTGGTCTCGTCCATGACGATGACGGCGCCGGTGCCGAAGGATGAGCCGGCCTTCTTGAGCGAGTCGTAGTCCATGTTGACGCCCCACATCACCTCGGCGGGCAGCACCATGCAAGACGACCCCCCGGGGATGACCGCCTTGAGCTTGCGTCCCTTCCACACGCCGCCGCAAAGCTCCATGAGATCCTTGAAGGGAATCCCCATGGGCAGCTCCAAGTTGGCGGGCTTGGTCACATGGCCCGAGACGGAGAAGAGCGCGGTACCGCCGGAATTCACCGGCCCGAGGCCCGCGAACCATGCGGCGCCCTTGCGCATGATGGTGGGCACGCTCGCAAAGCTCTGCGTGTTGTTGATCGTGGTCGGCTTGCCGAACAAGCCGAAGTTCGCCGGGAACGGCGGCTTGAAACGCGGCTTGCCCGGTTTGCCCTCGAGCGATTCGAGCAGCGCCGTCTCCTCGCCGCAAATGTAGGCGCCCGCACCGATGAACATGTGCAGGTCGAAATCCACTCCGCTGCCGAGGATGTTCTTGCCGAGCAGCCCCGCCGCATAGGCTTCGGCCAACGCCGCCTCGAAGCGCGGGATGGGCTCGCCCAGGAATTCGCCGCGAATATAGTTGTAGCCCACGGTGGCCGTCATCGCATAGCCGCCGATCGCCATGCCCTCGATGACCGAGTGCGGGTTGTAGCGCAGGATGTCGCGGTCGTGACAGGTGCCCGGCTCGGATTCGTCGGAATTGCACACCGCGTATTTCTGTGCCGGCGAGCTGCGTGGCATGAAGCTCCATTTCACGCCCGTGGGAAACGCCGCGCCGCCTCTGCCGCGCAGCCCCGAGGCCTTGACTTCCTCGATGATTTTCTCGCGCGGCGTTTGCTCGCGCAGGATCTTCTCCCAGGCCTGATAGCCGCCGAATTTACGGTAGCTCTCGAGCGTCCACGAACGCTCGTATTGCAGCGCCTCGAACAACACCAGATTCTGCTCGTAAGCCATCAGCGGGCCTCGCTCCTGCCATTCGGACTCATGTCAATTCATCCAGAATCTTGTCGATGTTCTCGGGCGTCAGGTTCTCGTGATACACGTGATCGACCATCATCATGGGCGCGCCCGTGCACGCCGCCAGGCATTCCTCTTCGCGCTTCAGGTAGATGCGCCCATCCGCAGTGCTCTCGCCCGTCTTGATTCCGAGCTTCTTCTCGACATGATCGACCACTTCCTGCGAGCCGCGCAGCATGCAGGAAATATTGGTGCACACCGACACATGATGCCGGCCCACCGGCTTGGTTTCGAACATGGAATAGAACGTCGCCACCTCGTACACCTGAATGGGCGGCAGCCCCAGGTACTCGGCCACGGCGTCCATCAGCCCGGAGGTCAAGAATCCGCCGTTCTCGTGCTGAACCGCATGCAATGCGGAAATCACCGCGGAGCGCTTGCGGTCGGGCGGGAACTTCGCGACCCAGTGGTCGATTTCCTCGCGCACATGCGCCGACAGTTGCACGCTCATCGGTCCACCTCGCCGAACACGATGTCCTGGGTTCCGATCACAGCCACCACGTCGGCCAGCATGTGCCCGCGCACCATTTCATCGAGCGATGCGAGATGCGCGAAGCCCGGCGCCCGCACCTTCAGCCGATAGGGCTTGTTGGCACCATCGGATACCAGGTACACGCCGAGCTCGCCCTTCGGCGCCTCGACGGCGCAATACACCTCGCCCTCGGGCACGCAGTAACCTTCCGTCATGAGCTTGAAATGGTGGATCAGCGATTCCATGTCGCCCTTCATCTCTTCGCGCCGCGGCGGCCGCACCTTGCGGTCATCGATCATGACAGCGCCCGGATTGGCCTTCAGCCATGCGACGCACTGGTCAACTATGCGCGTCGACTGGCGCAATTCCTCGACGCGCACCAGGTAGCGATCGTAGCAATCGCCGTTGACGCCGACAGGAATGTCGAAATCCACGCGATCGTACACCTCATAGGGCTGCTTCTTGCGCAAGTCCCACTCGACCCCGGAGCCGCGCAGCATGGGCCCCGAGAATCCCAGCTGCATCGCACGCTCGGGACTCACCACCCCGATATTCACCGTGCGCTGCTTCCAGATGCGGTTGTCCGTGAGCAGGGTTTCGTATTCATCGATGCAGGCCGGAAAGCGCCTGGTAAAGTCCGCGATGAAATCCAGCAAGCTGCCCGAGCGCCGCTCGTTGAGCCGATCCACGTCCTTCTTGCTGCGCCACTCGGAGTGCTGATACTTGGGCATGGTATCGGGCAGATCCCGGTACACCCCGCCCGGCCGGTAGTAGGTGGCATGCATGCGCGTGCCCGATACCGCCTCGTAACAATCCATCAGGTCTTCGCGCTCGCGGAAGCAATAGAGGAACACCGTCATGGCGCCGATGTCCAGGCCGTGGGCACCGAGCCACATCAGATGATTCAGGATTCGCGTGATCTCGTCGAACATCACACGGATGTACTGCGCGCGCAGCGGCGGCTCTATGCCGAGCAGTTTCTCGATCGCGCCGACATAGGCGTGCTCATTGCACATCATCGACACGTAATCCAGCCGGTCCATGTAGCCGATGGACTGGTTGAAGGGCTTGCTCTCGGCGAGCTTCTCGGTGGCGCGGTGCAGGAGGCCGATGTGCGGGTCGGCCTTCTGAATCACTTCGCCGTCCATTTCCAGCACCAAGCGCAGCACGCCGTGCGCCGCCGGGTGCTGGGGCCCGAAATTCATGGTGTAGTTGCGGATCTCAGGCATTCGGTTTGCCGTTGGTAGCCACGGGAGCATTCGTCAATGCGGGATCATAGCGGTTGTCGTGACGGATCACTTTCGGCACGAGCACGCGCGGCTCGATGCTCACGGGTTGGTATACGACACGGCCCTTCTCCGGGTCATAGCGCACCTCGACATTGCCCGACAAGGGGAAATCCTTGCGAAACGGATGCCCGATGAAGCCGTAGTCGGTGAGCAGGCGGCGCAGATCCGGGTGGCCCTTG
>Ga0302326_10021267_pt1 | contig 13312 bp, 2 predicted proteins | sample Palsa_T0_3_FD_202264 | JGI IMG/M metagenome (GOLD analysis project Ga0302326, IMG submission 202264) | Peat permafrost microbial communities from Stordalen Mire near Abisko, Sweden - Palsa_T0_3 | ecosystem: Environmental > Terrestrial > Soil > Palsa > Peat permafrost | place: Sweden: Abisko... | reverse complement strand
CGCTCCAGCCGCTCGACGTCGAGGCCGACGGCATCGGTCTCCCAGTAGCCGTGACATCCGACGCTGCCGAGGGTCATGCCGCCGGTCCGTCCCACCCAGTACGCCTGCTGAATGTCGGTCAGCGAAAATGGCAGGTACCGTTCCTGCGTCGCAGGCGCGATGACCGGCCAGGGCGAGGCCGGTCTCGCGGCGGGGTGGCGTAGTCGGGCGATCAACTGCGCCTTCCGGGCAACGAGACGGGCGCGCAACTCGCTTGTCAGTGCACCGCGCGGCGCGCTGACGCTCAGCTCGTCGCCTTCCGCGGACAGCCGCACGCCGAGCGCCGAGAGCTGCTCAATCAGGCGGCCTACATCTTGCTCGCGTGGCGGACTGTCTAGAACTTCACGGTCTCCCACTCCTCACCTCCCACATTGTTCTCATTGCTCGCCCGCAGGTTGTCCAGCAGGTGTTCCGTCACGAAGGCATCGACCACGTGGACGGACAGGTCCTCGACGCTTCCGCCCTGCAGCAGCGTCCCGATCGGGATGCGGACCGCGAGCGTGCGTTCGAGCCGGTTCTTGATCTCCATGCCGCCGAGCGAATCGAGGCCGCACTCGCTGAGCGGCCGCCGCGGATCGAGACGTCTGATGTCCATGCCGAGCGAGCGCGCGACCGCAGCCTGGACCGATTTGCCAATCCGGCGGCGGCGCTCGCCGGCGCTTGCGGCGACGAGCGCGTCCCGAAAGGCCATGAAATCCTCCGCCGGCGGCGCCGCTGTAGCGTCCTGACGCCGGAGCTCGGAGAAGAGGGCCGCCTCGTCCCATCGCGGGTGCAGCGACAGCCAGGCAGACGCCGGGCCCGGAAGCAGGGTGACTTGTGTCGGGTTCGTCGCGATCGCGCAGCCGAAGAGGCTCGCGCCCCGAGCGGCCGAGAAAGGAACGGCTCCATGCCAATCGCGCGCGGAGGCCAGCCGCAAATGCTCCGCAGCCATTCCCGCGTTGCCGAACGGTCCCCAGTCGAGGCTCACGGCTGGCAGGCCGAGCGCTCGCCGGTGATGCGCCAGCGCATCGAGAAACGTGTTGGCCGCTGCGTAGTTCGCCTGCCCGGCCGACCCGACGACGCCCACAAGCGACGAATACATCACGAAAAATTCGAGCGGCAGATGCTGTGTGAGGCGGTGCAGGTTCCAGGCACCGTGCGCCTTCGGCCTCATGACGTGGTCGAAACTATCGAGCGTCTGACCCGCAATCACGCTATCGTCGAGGACGCCGGCGAGGTGGACGATCCCACGCAGTGCCGGACCCGCTGCGGTGCATGCCTCGACCAGAGCGGCGACCTGGGCGGAATCGGCGACGTCCGCACGTACCAGCGTCACGCGCGCGCCGGCGGCTTCCAGCGAGGCGACGGCCTCACGCCCGCCCGGCGAAGGCTCGTTGCGCGACGCGATGATCAGGTGCCGCGCGCCCTGCTCGACCATCCAACGGGCGAGCTCACGGCCGACGCCACCGAGGCCACCCGTCAAAAGGTACGACGCGTCGGCGCTGAGCGTCTGGACCTGCGATCGATCCAGTGCACGTGCCGGCCATGTCGGATCTTCGACCAGCCGCGGCACGAACCGGTCGGCGGCGCGCAGTGCGACCTCGTCCTCGGCATCGTCGCCCAGCAGTTCGGCCACCAGCGCGTCCACCTCCTGCATCGTGGGCCAGAGCGGCAGGTCGATTCTCGTAGATCGCAAAGCCGGATATTCGCAGGCGACCGTGCGCGCGAGTCCAGCGAGTGTCGCATGGCGAACGTCAACCCGGAGCGGCTCCCCGACTGCATCGACCCCTCGTGTCACCAGCCACAGGCGCGGCATCGGGCGCAACTGCACGGCATCGAACGCCTGTACCAGGTTGAGGGCCACTCCGTACGCGTGCGTCTGGGCTTGCGCGAGAAGGTCGAGCGGTTGATCGTCGGCTTCACCGACGAGATTCGCCACCAGCACGACTCCGCGACACCCACCGGTCCTGTGCAACTCGTGGGCGAGTAGCGCCCGGAAGTCCGCCGTTCCCTGCCGTACACCGCCAATGCCGGCGACAACGACCTTCTGGTCGCGCTGCCGGAGCCCGGCCGACACTTCTGCGGTGACATCGTCACGGTCGTCGCCAATGACGAGCCAACGTCCCGGCGCCTCGGCCCCCGCCTGCATAGGTGGCGGCACCTTCCGCCACACGGTTGTGAGGGCGCTGAACTCCCGCTCCTGCGCGGCTGCCGCCGGTTCGGCAGGCAAAGCGGCCGAGGGCTTTCCGTGCGCGGAGGGGACATCGATCCAGTGCCGTTCCCGCTGCCACGGATAGGTTGGCAGTTCCAGACGTCGGCGGCTATAGGGTCGATCGAAGCCGGCCCAATCGATCGGTACGCCGGCGACGTAGAGGCGCGCGACGCTCGTCAGTAATGTGGTCCAGTCGTCGCATCCCCGCCGCAGCGACGGCGCCCACAGTAGTTCTCGCGCCGCGCCGTACCCGCTCCCCGCCATGAGCGCGGGATGCGGCCCCACTTCGATCAGGATCTCGCACCTGGCCGCTACCAGCGTCTCCACGCCTGCTCCAAAACGCACCGGCTCACGAATCTGCCGCCGCCAGTAGCCCGGCTCCGTCACCTCGGTGCCGGCTAGCGTACCGGTGAGATTGGATACCAGGGCAATGCGGGGCGGCGCATACGGCACTTTCGCCGCTGCCTCTTCGAAGGGCGCGAGAATGGGGTCGAGCAAACCAGAGTGAAACGCGTGCGACACGCGCAGTGCGCTGCCGGAAACCCCCGCCCGATCGAGCTCCGCACAGACGGCGCGCACCGCGTCCCGTCGCCCCGAGATCACCACCTCCTCGGGCCCGTTCACTGCCGCCACCCAGACGTGCGGCCCGTGCGTCGCCACCACTGCGCTCACCTGCGCTTCACTTCCGCGAAGGGCCACCATCACGCCATCCCCCGCCGGCGACGCCTGCATCAAGCGGCCGCGTACCGCGACCAGCCGCAGCGCCTCTTCCCACCCCATCACCCCCGCGACCGACGCTGCGACGTACTCCCCCACACTATGTCCCATCACCACGGCCGGTTCTACACCCCATGCCCGCCACAACTCCACCAGCGCGTACTCGATCGCGAACAGCGCGGGCTGCGTATATCGCGTTTCGTCGAGCAGGCCGCCGGTCTCCTCGAACATCACCTCCAGCAGGTCGCGTGGCAGCTCTCCGCGCAACGCCTCACGGCACCGCTCGATCGCCGCCCGGAACACCGGCTGACTTTGGTAGAGCTGCCGTCCCATGCCCACGTACTGCGACCCTTGCCCGGTGAACACAAACGCGATCTTCGGCCGCGCAGCTTGTGGCGCAGGGACGCCGCGGACAATCGCTGCAGGCGACTCTCCGCGAGACACGGCGGCGAGTGTCTCGCGCACCTGCCCGGTGGACCGTGCGACGAGCGCGAGGCGGTGCTCAAAGTGGCTGCGGCCGGCGCCGGCGCTGTGACAAAGGTCGGCGAGCGGCAGGCCGGGATGTGTCTCCAGATACGCGGACAATTGCGCGATTCGCGCCTCGAGTGCCGCGGTGGTCCGGCCTGATAAGCTGAGCACGTGGCTCGGTCGTTCCGATGCTGTCCGTTCAGGCGTCGAGCTGGCCTCGACCGGCGGTGCCTCGAGCACCGCATGGGCATTGGTGCCGCTGAGGCCGAACGAGCTGACGCCGGCGAGGCACCGGCCTCCGATGGCCGGCCACGATCGACCAGCCACGGCAACGGCTACGGGCATCTTGTCCCAGGCAAAGTGCGGATTCGGCCGGCGGAGGTGGAGGTGCGGCGGGATCAGTCCGCGCGAAAGCGCGAGCGCCACCTTGATTACGCTCGCGATCCCCGCGGCCGATTCGAGATGTCCGATGTTGGTCTTCACCGCGCCGACGAGCAGCGGATCCTCGATGCTCCGTCCTTCTCCCAGCGCCGACGCAAGCGCCGCCAGCTCGATGGGATCGCCGAGAACCGTCCCGGTGCCGTGCGTTTCGACATAGGCGATCTCGCGCGGCGCCACGCCCGCGACGGCGAGCGCCCGGGCGATGACCGCCTGCTGCGCGGCGCCGTTTGGCACCGTGAATCCACTGCTCGCGCCGTCGTGATTCACCGCGGACCCGCGCACCACGGCGTGCACGCGATCGCCGTCGGCCAGCGCATCGGCCAGCCGCTTCAGCACCACCACGCCGCACCCCTCGCCGCGCGCGTAGCCGTCGGCCGACGCATCGAACGTTTTGCAGCGTCCCTCTGGAGACAGCATGCGTGCCTGTGATGCGGCCACCATCGCATCCGGGCACAGCATCAGATTGACGCCGCACGCCAGCGCGGCATCGCAGTCACCTGTCCGCAGCGCCTGACACGCGAGATGCAGCGCCACCAGCGACGAGGAGCACGCCGTGTCAACGGCCATCGCCGGGCCCTGCAGGCCGAGGATGTGAGACAGCCGGCCGGCGATCGCGTTCAGTGCATTCCCGGTGACGAAGTACGGATCGATGCGTGCGTCGCCGAGGCTGGCGAGGTGCCGCGCGTAATCCGACATGGATACTCCGACGAACACGCCCGTTTGGCTCCCCGCGAGCGTCGTCGCGTTCAGGCCGACGCGCTCCAGCGCCTCCCAGGCGACCTCGAGCAGGAGGCGCTGCTGCGGGTCCATGCAGGCCGCCTCGCGAGGTGAGATGCCGAAGAACCCGTGATCAAAGCCGGCGACGTCGCGCAGGAATCCGCCGCGGCGGACGTACATCTTGCCGGCCGTGCCCGGCTCCGCATCGAAGTACTCATCGACGTTCCAGCGCTCTTCCGGGATGTCGCAGGTACCGTCCACTCCGCGCCAGAGCAGGTCCCAGAACGCGTCAGGATCATCCGCGCCGCCCGGAAAGCGGCAGCCCATGCCGACGATGGCGATCCCGTCGTCCGACACCGCTCGGGCGGACTTTGGGGTCGCGCTTGGTGCGACCAACGGGGGCGGCGCGACGGACCTGACTTGGGCGCTGGGGGTGAAGGCCTCGATGATCCCTAGCAGATGTTCGGCCAGCGCGTCGACCGTGGGGTGGTCGAAGATCACCATCGTCGTTACCGGGATCCCAAGCATCGCGGTCAGCCGCCGCCCGAGATCGATCGCGCCCAGCGAGTCCATCCCTTGCTCGAACAGCCCTCGCTGCGGATCGATGACCGGTGCGCCGGCCGGGAGCAGCGGCTGGACCTCTTGCAGCAAATGTTCGACGATCAGCTCGCGGCGGCCGCCGATGGTCTGCTCCTGGATGATGCGGGCGACGGCCGCGCGGATTGACACCGCGGCCGATGGGCCTACCGCCGGTGATTCAACCGCCTGCGACAGCTCGGCGAGCAGGGGCTGGCGTCCACGAGCCTCGTAGCTTAGTCTGAACAGCGGCCAGTCCACACGGGCGACCAGAGCCTGCGCGACCCGTGGCGCCGAAAGGCGATCCAGCGCCCGGAAGGCGTCGTCGGGTGCGATCATCGCGAGGCCGATGCGTGCCAGCACGTCTCGCGCCCCGGTGACCGCCTCGCTGCCCTCGATAGGCCCCCAATTCACTGCAAGCGCCGGTAGTCCCGACGCGCGCCGGTAGTGTGCGAACGCGTCGAGAAAGTGATTTGCCGCGGCGTACGCCGCAAGGTCGCGGCTTCCCCAGACCGACGCGATTGACGAACAGCAGATGAAGAAATCGAGCGCGATGCCGCGCGTCAGACGATGGAGCACCCAGGTCCCATCGACCTTCGACTGCAGCGTATCAGCCATGTCGCGCGGTTCCAGCCTGGCGATCGGTATCTGCGTCGCTGTGCCCGCGGCGTGGAAGATGCCGCGCAACGGCGACGGTCCCCGACGGATCTCGTCGATGAGATCGCTCATCGCGGACGCGTCGGCCACGTTGGCCGCGACGGCGCGAATACGGGCGCCGGCCGCCTCCAGTGCGACGACGGCGCGCTGCGCCTCGGGTGTCGCTGCGCCGCGCCGACCGACCAGAACCAGGTCTCGGGCTCCATGCGCCAGGAGCCAGCGGGCCGCCTCGAGTCCCAGGCTCCCGAAACCACCGGTGATCAAATAGGTGGCGTCGCTGCGAACCGGGATCGGATCCCCCTCCAGCGGCCGCCGCACGAGCCGCGGCACGAGGCGAATGGAGTCGCGGAGCGCCACCGCATCTTCGCCGTCGGGATTGAGGATCTCGGCCGCAAGCGCCGCGGCCGCCGCCCTTGGGTTCTCGTTTTCGCCGAATTGTCCCAGATCCACTACACCGCCCCAGAGCGCGGGATGCTCGAGCGCGACCACGCGGGCGAGGCCCCACAGCACCGACTGCCACAGTCCGGTCATCGCCTCGCTGCCGGCGGCCGCCACCGCATCGCGCGTCACAATCCAGACGCGAGGGGAAGCTGCGGGTGCGTGCTGCAGGAGCGCCTGAAGGACGCGCACCGTGCTCTCGCAGGCCACTCGCTGCCGGCCGCGGAGCTCGAGAACATCCGCTTCGGGCGATGGCACGTCGAGGCCCCAGAGCTGAACGATGCCACGCAGCGGCTCGAGCGGCGTGTTGAGCTCGGTGACCAGCCGTACGTACTCCTCGGGCTCGTCCCCCTTGCTGCCGAACGGCTCGACGACGAGGCAGCGGCCACCGCGGCCTTCGAGGCAATCGGCAAGGGCGCGTCCGACTCCGCCGGCGTCCGCGAGAATCAACCAGCAGCCGCCTTCGGTTTGGGTGTCCGAGGGGACGTCGCATCGAGGGTGCGGCCGCCAAGCAAGTTCGTAGCCCGCGTCCGCGGCAGGTTGCGAGATGCCGGTGGACGCGACCGTCCGAGCAGTCGCGTCTGCGGGGCGTCCCGTCTGTTCGATCCAGTAGCGCTGGTGCTGCCACGGATAAGTCGGCAAGTCGACGCGGCGTCGCCGGTAGGGCCGATCGAAGCCGGACCAATCGATCGACGCGCCCGCCACGTACAACCGTGCGAGGCTCTCCAGCAGCACGTCCCAATCGTCTCGCCCTCGTCGCAGTGACGGCAGCCACAGCCGGCCCTCGGCCCCCGCCGCCGACGCCATTGACAGGAGCGCCGGGTGCGGCCCGAGTTCTACGAACACGTTGCAGCCGGCCTCCACCATCGTGCGCACGCCGGCGCCGAACCGCACAGGCTCGCGCAGGTGCCGCCGCCAGTACGCGGCCGTCCGCATCTCATCGTTAGCCACGGCACCGGTCACGTTCGACACCAACGGGATGTGCGGCCTCTCGTACCGCATCGCGCTCGCGGCGCGCTCGAAGTCGTCGAGCATTGGGTCCATCAAGCCCGAGTGAAACGCGTGCGAGACACGGAGCCGCTTTCTCTGGATGCCTTCACGGTCGAGCGCGGCACACACCGCGCGGACCGCCTCACACCGGCCGGAAATCACGACGTCGGCCGGGCCGTTCACAGCGGCCAGCCACGCGTCGCCGGCGTAGTCCTTCAGGGCCGCCACCACCGGCTCCTCCCCGCAGCGCAGCGCCACCATCTCGCCGCCGTGCGGCAGCGCCTGCATCAACCGGCCCCGCGCCGCCACGAGCTTCAGCGCCTCCTCGTCACCCATCACTCCTGCGGCGTACGCCGCCACATATTCCCCGATGCTGTGTCCCAGCACCATCGCCGGCTCGATCCCCCACGACCGCCACAATTGGAGCAGCGCGTACTCGACCGCGAACAGTGCGGGCTGTGCGTAACCGGTCTCGTCCAACCGACCCGTTGCGTCTTCTTCGAACATCACGTCGAGCAGGTCCCGATCCAGATCGCCTCGCAGGACGTCCCGGCATCGCTCGAGGGCTGCCCGGTACACCGGCTGCGTCTCGAACAACTGTCGGCCCATGCCCACGGACTGGGATCCCTGCCCTGTGAATAGAAACGCCACGCGCGGATGGGCCTGCGCGCGGCCGCGCATCGCACCCTTCGGCTCCGCCCCGTTGCCTATCGCGTACAGCGTCGAGGCGGCGTCCGCGGCTGTCGCCGACACCACCGCCAGCCGGTGCTCGAAGTGGCTGCGACCGGTCGCCGCCGTGTGGCACAGGTCCGCCCAATCCTGCTCCGGGCACCCCTCGAGGCGGCGCGCGTATCGGGCCGCCTGCTCGTTCAGTGCATGCTCCGTCTTCGCCGACAATACCAGCACCTGTCGCGGACGCTCGATCTGATTCGCCACAGCTGTGGCCGGCGGCGCCTCTTCCACGATCACGTGTGCGTTCGTGCCGCTCATGCCGAACGAGCTGACGCCCGCCATGCGGGGTGTGCCGCCCCGCGGCCATGGACGCACGTCCGTGGGAATCGCAAAGGGCGTCCCGTCGAGCGAGATTCGGGGATTGACCGATCGAAAGTGAAGCAGCCGCGGAATCTCCTCCGCGTTCAGCGCCAGCACGGTCTTGATGAGACTCGCGACGCCGGCCGCCGCCTCCAGGTGGCCGATGTTGGTCTTGACCGATCCGAGCACGCACGCCAGGCCGTCGGATCGCGATGCCGCCCCGAACACCGCGCGCAGGGCCTCGAATTCGATGGGATCGCCGAGCGAAGTGCCGGTCCCGTGAGTCTCGACGTAACCGATCCGTCCTGCATCGACCGCGGCGTCGGCGAGCGCGGCACGAAGCAAGGCCTCCTGCGCCACGATGTTGGGCGCGGTGAGGCCGTTCGATCGTCCGTCGTGGTTCACCGCAGACCCCCGGATGATGCCAAGGATCCGGTCGCCCCCCGCCACCGCGTCAGTGAGCCGTTTCAGCACGACGATTCCGCAGCCCTCGCCGCGAACGAAGCCGTTGGCCGAGGCGTCGAACGTCTTACTGCGGCCGTCCGGCGAGAGCGCCTGCGTGCTCGCGGCAACGAGCATGTTGGTCGGCGACAGGAGCAGGTTGACGCCGCCGGCCAGCGCGATGGAACATTCGCTGCGGCGCAGGCTCTGGCACGCCAGGTGAATCGCGACGAGTGACGACGAGCAGACCGTGTCGACCGTGAAGCTGGGCCCGTGTAGTCCGAGCAGGTAGGACACGCGCCCGGCTGCGAATGCGCCGCTGCAGCCTGTGAAAGCGTGCGCGTCCAGATCCTCGACCGGCTGCGCCATCACGCGATCGCGGTAGTCGCAGGCGCCGGTCCCCACGAATACTCCGGTCGAACTGCCCGCAAGGCTCGCGGGGGCGATCGCGGCGCGCTCGAGCGCTTCCCATGCAACTTCGAGCAGCAGCCGGTGCTGCGGATCGAGGCTGATCGCCTCTCGCGCGGTTATCGAAAAGAAACCGGCGTCGAACGAGGCGACATCGTCCATCAGGGCCGCCCAGCGCGCGGAGCGTTGCTCGGATCCCCCCTCATGGCCGTATGGAAGGTCGGTCCAGCGTTCGGAAGGGATCTCGCGCACCGCATCCGTCCCCGTGCTCAACAGCTCCCAGAATGCCCCGGGTGTATCCGCGCCACCAGGGAATCGGCATCCTATTCCGACGATTGCGATCGGCTCGTGCCGCTCCTGCTCGAGATCGGCGACGCGCTCGCGCAGCTTCCGGATGGCCAACAGGGCCTGCTTTTCGATCGACGCGTTCATGCTGCCGCCCCTTCGCCGACCAGTGCGGAGAGCTCGATCGCGAGTTCCCGGTGCGCCTCGTCGTCGGACAGCCGTTCCACGTCCAGTTCCGCGGAATGGTCCCGAGCCGCCGGCTCCTCGCACTGCGGACGGTCGCGGGTCTCGTCCCCCAGGACCACGTGAACCAGGCGTTGCGCGAGCGTCGACAGCGTCGGGTCGCGCCAAATCAGCGTCGCGGGCAGCGCGACCCCCAGGTCGGCTTCCAGGCGATTGCGCACTTCCAGGCCCATCAACGAATCCACCCCGAGGGATCTGAACGGAGTGTTAGAATCGATACGCTCCTCGGGCACGCGGAGTGCGCGCGCGAGGTGGCCGCGAATGAGGGACTCCATCATCGGCACGCGTTCGTCAACTGCGATTACCAGGAACGCGCGGCGCCGTTCCAGCGCTCCGCTTTCTCGCTGACGCGACGGCGCCTGGAGTTTCGCGAGCCGCGTGGATCGCGCGGCCTCCGGGTGGACGTCCGTCCATTGGCGCACATCGAACGGCACAACACCGATGTGTGCGATGCCGCTGGCGATCAGGTGGTCCAGCACTTCGATGCCCTGCGCCGGCGTGAGACTGCCGACGCCCTGCGCTGCGAGCCGTTCGAGATAGCCGCCGGCGGCAGCCATGCCGACGTCCGAAAAGGCGCCCCAGCCGATGCTGAGGCCGGGTAGTCCAATCGCTTGACGATGGCGCGCGAGGGCGTCCAGAAACGCGTTGGCCGCCGCATAGCTCCCCTGACGGGTCGATCCGATGAGGGCGGCGGCAGAGGAGAAGAGCACGAAGAAGTCGAGCGGCCACCGCGTCGACAGCTCGTGCAGGTTCCAGGCGCCGGCTACCTTGGGTGCTAGCACCCGCGCGAGGCGCGCGCCGTCCTGCTGTTCGAGCAACGCTTCGTCGAGCACGCCCGCGGCGTGAACGATCCCCCGCACGATTTGCCCGCGTGCCTGCAAATCGTCGAAAAGCCGCGCGACGAACGTCCGATCGGCAATGTCGCCGCATACGATCTCCACCCGGGCGCCCGCGCGCGTCAACTGTGCCACCGCCTCCGACTGCGCCGTCTGCTCTGCCCCGCGGCGACCGACGAGCACCAGGTGACGCGCGCCTCGCTCGACGAGCCATCGCGCCAGCATGAGGCCGAGACCTCCGAGCCCGCCAGCGATCACATAAGTCGCGTCTGCCGCGTCGCGAAAGTTGACGGCGGCTGTTTCGATGGCAACTGGTGGCTGAGTAACAAGGCGATTCACCAGGCGGGCATCGGAACGCAGAGCGATTTCTTCCTCGGGCCCGTCGCCGAGCACCTCGTCGACCAGCGCAGCCGCTTCCTCTTTGAGTCCGCGGCGTGCGACATCGACCCGCGTGCATCGCCACTCGGGATGCTCGAGCGCAATGACGCGCCCCAGGCCCCAGAGGCCCGCCTCCGCCAGCGCGACCGCTCGCTCGCCGCCGACCGGCTGCACACCGCCCGTGACCAGCCAAAGTCGCGGCGCGTCGCGCCACGTCATTCGCCCCAGCGCCTCCACCAGCGTCAGCGCGCGCATGCACGCCTGCTGCACCTGCTGTGGCAAGTCCGGTTCCGACCCGCCGCCTGCCAAATGCAGCACGCCATGCCACCGGCCGCCACCCTGCTTCAATCTCGCCGCGAGCGACCCCACATCGGCGTCACTCGCGAGGAGTTCCACGTCGGCGCCACGCTCCTGCAGCGCCTCCGCCACCGCGTCTGCCCACGCGCCGGCTTCGGCCGTTACGGCCCATCGTCCGGCCGGCTGCGCGCGTTCCGCCACTCGCTCACACGGCTCCCACGCCTCGCTTAGCCACCACTGATCCCCCGGCTGGCGGTCTTCCGTTGGCCTGTTTCTTGTGATCACTCCCAATTCGGCCTTCAGATACTTTTCCTTGCAGGCTTGCCGTTGTATCTTGCCGCTGGAAGTCTTGGGAATTGTTCCGGCCTTAATCAGCACAACCTCGTGCAGCGTAAGCTCGTATTCCTGGGAAATCGCGCTCCGAATCCTCTCCATCACGTCTTGTAGGTCTGCGACGGGCGCAGCAGACTCTACTTCCTGCACGAGTGCGACGCGCTCTTCCCCGGAGCTTTCAATGAAGAATGCAGCGCTGCGGCCTGGGATCAGTCCCCGGTAGGTGCGCTCTGCCGTGAGTTCAAGGTCCTGGGGGTAGTAATTTCGTCCGCGAATGATAATCAAATCTTTGATTCGGCCGGTGATAAACAATTCCTGCTGGTGGAGGAATCCCAGATCGCCGGTGCGCAGAAACAATCTGTTGTCCGCTGCCCCTGCTGTCTGGTTTAGCGATACACCAAAGTTTTCCGAGGTTTGCTCGGACCGGTTCCAATAGCCTTGGGCCACGCTGGGGCCGGACACCCAGATTTCGCCGATTTCTCCTTCAGCGCAAAGTGTCCTTCGCCCTGGGTCTACAATCGCGACCTGCTGCCCTGACCAGGCGCGCCCGCATCCGACAAACTTCTTCCCGTCATTTTCATCGGAAGCGATGGCCCGGCCTCGGCCGAGTTCCTGCTGGTCAACTGCATGGATTCGTGGGTGCGAGCCGGCAATTCTCCCGGTCACGAATAATGTTGCCTCCGCCAATCCATAGCAGGGATAGAATGCCTTTTCCCGGAAACCGCATTCGGCGAATGCCTGCGAGAAGCGTCGCAGTGTATCTTCCCGTATCGGTTCCGAGCCATTGAAAGCCACGTTCCAGGACGATAGGTCCAGGCCTTCTTTGGCTTCCTGACTGATGAAGGAGGCGCACAACTCATAGGCAAAATTGGGCCCTCCGCTGGTGGTCGCCGCGTATTTCGAGATTGCCTGCAGCCATCGTAGTGGCTTCTGTACAAATGCGAGAGGGGACATTAGAATACAGGTGGCGCCCAGATAAAGCGGCTGCAAAACCCCGCCAATCAGTCCCATGTCGTGGTAGACCGGCAGCCAGCTCACAATCGTGGAGGATTCGGATTGCGAAAACGCTTTTGAGATCATCTCCTCGTTGTGCAGGAGGTTCGCATGAGTCACCATTACGCCCTTGGGAGTGGAGGTTGAGCCGGACGTGTACTGAAGAAAGGCCAAGCTTTCAGGATTGATGTCAGGCCGGGCCCATTGATTGGCTTGATCCGGCGTAATCTGGTCAGTTGCGATGACCTCAATCCCTCCGCCCTCGGGCATCCGCGATACCCATGCCCTGATTCTCGGCAGGGAAGTCGAGGTGGTGAGGATCAGTTTGGCCTGCGCGTCAGCAGCCACCGCTGTCAGTCTGGGAAGGCTGCGGGCGCTTCGGGGAGGATAGTGCGGGACGGCAATAACGCCTGAGTAGAGGCATCCCAGGAAGGCGCTGATGAAGTCTAGCGTCCGAGGGTACAGCAACAGCGCCCGCTCTCCTGCTGCTCGCCGCTCCGCGAGGACGGCCGCAATGGCGCGTGCCCGACAATCTTGCTGATAATAGGTGACCTGCGACGCTTCCATCTCGCCGTCGGCAAGAAACTTATAAGCGATGCGGTCAGGACTTTCTTCGGCTCGAAAGCGCACCAAATCTAGAAGACTTCTCACGTCTACCACCATCAAACCCGGTTAACCTTCACTCTTAGGCAAGTAAAACAAGCATGCCGATGTGGCACGAGCTGCAACAAGCCTTTGGTACAGCCTTGGATGGGCTAGCCCAGGGCTAGCCCATCCAGATCCGTCGCATTCCAACGCTGGCGGGCTCGCGGCCAGCGCCACCACCTGTGTC
>Ga0302326_10021266_pt1 | contig 13312 bp, 13 predicted proteins | sample Palsa_T0_3_FD_202264 | JGI IMG/M metagenome (GOLD analysis project Ga0302326, IMG submission 202264) | Peat permafrost microbial communities from Stordalen Mire near Abisko, Sweden - Palsa_T0_3 | ecosystem: Environmental > Terrestrial > Soil > Palsa > Peat permafrost | place: Sweden: Abisko... | reverse complement strand
TTGCTTGGCATCCGGTTGCTGACCTGGGTGGTGGTCGTGTTCGTCGCGGGTGCGGTCGCCGCCCCGTTCGACCTCCTCGGCCACTTGCTGGGCGGTCCCACCGGTTCAGAACTTCTCGGCGCGACGGTGGGGGCCGTGGGATCGGCGATCGGCCGAATCATCACCGCCCCGTTCAGCGCCGGTGTGATCGTGCTGCTCTACACCGACCGCCGGATCCGTGCTGAGGCATTCGATCTCGTCCTGCAGACCGGTGCGGCCAGAGGCCCCGCCGCGACCGCGTCCACCGACTACTTGTGGCTGACGCGGCCGGCGTAGGACACACCGAGCATGCCCGCCATCGACATCGACCGCGATACCGCGCACCAGATCGCTCAGCGCGAACTCGACAAACCGATCTACCCCAAAGCCTCTGTCACACAGCAACTCCGCGAATGGATTCACGAATTGCTCTACCGCCTAATCGAGCAGGGCTCCGCCGTACCAGGCGGGTGGTTCACCGTCAGCGTGCTGCTCACCCTGCTGGCCGTCGCGGCGGTGATGGCCGTCCGCATCGCGCGACGCACTATACGCACCCGCCACGACTGCGACTATCAACTGTTCGACGACGGTCAGCTCACGGCCGCGCAGCATCGGGCTACCGCGGAACAATTTGCCGCCGCGGGGAATTGGACTGCAGCGATTCGGCATCGACTTCGCGCGGTGGCCCGCGCCCTCGAGGAGAGCGGGACATTGGACCCGGCTCCTGGCCGCACCGCCAACGAGTTGGCCGGCGACGCCGCCGAACGACTGCCGCAGCTGACCTCAGAGTTGTCGCGATCGGCCAACGCATTCAACGACGTCACCTACGGCCAAAGACCGGGCACACCGGCTGACTACCAGGTGATCGCGGATCTCGATGACCATCTTCAGCTCCGTTCTGCGGCAGGCCAACCCGGTCCGGTCGACCAGCCCCCCGGCAACTCATGGGCCCCGGTTCGGTGAGCGACGCAGGCGCACCCGCCCCGGTGCGACGACGGTCATGGCGTTGGGTGCTACTCGCGCTGGTCGCAATCTCCGCCGTCGCCGCGGTCGGCACGTATCTCACTGCGCCGCGCCCGGGTGGGCAGATGGACCCCGATTCGACCGGGCCCACGGGGGCGCACGCGTTGGTCGCGCTGCTGGGGGACCGTGGCGTCAACGTTGTTGTCGCCAACAGCGTCGACGAGGCCGTCAATGCCGCACGCCCCGGAACGCTGTTGTTGTTCGCCCAGACCCAGCGCGTCACCGATGAATCGCTACTGCAGCGACTGGCCGACACCCCAGCCGATCTGCTGCTGGTGGAACCGACTTCGCACGCCCGAGCCGCACTCGCCCCTGGTATCCGCAACACCGGTGCGAGCGTGCTGGACGCCGAGCCGGATTGCGCACTGCGAGAAGCAAATCAAGCAGGGTCAGTGGATTTCGGCCCGTCCAATGCATTTCACGCTGTCGGTGATCGAACGCTCAGTAGCTGCTACGGCGGAGTGCTGGTCCGGTACCGTGCCGGCGAACGCATGGTGACGGCGGTCGGCAGCACCGACTTCATGACCAACGGCGGTCTCTTGCGGGCCGGCAACGCCGCGCTGGCGATGAACCTCGCCGGCCAGCAACCCCGTCTGGTGTGGTACGCGCCGCAGCACGTCGAAGGTAAATCAACGGGTTCGGCGAAGATTTTCGACCTGATTCCCGCTAACGTCACCTGGATCGTCATGCAATTGTGGCTGACCGTGTTGCTCGTCGCGTTGTGGAAGGGCCGTCGGCTCGGTCCGCTGGTCGCCGAGGAGCTGCCCGTGGTGGTTCGCGCATCGGAGACGGTCGAAGGCCGCGGCCGGCTGTATCGATCGCGGCGCGCCCGCGATCGCGCGGGGCAGGCACTGCGCGCCGGGGTATTACAGCGAGTACTGCCCAGACTCGGCCTGGGTGTGGATGCGCCGGCGGCGGCGGTGGTCAACGCAATTGCTCGACGCAGCAGATCCGATCCGGACTCGTTGCAGCATGTGCTGTTCGGCCCGCCGCCGGCCACCGATGCCGACTTGACACAGCTCGCCCGTGCACTCGATGACATCGAAAGGCAAGTCGCACAGACATGACCCAACCGCGCCCCAGATCCGCTCAGCCGCCCGAATCGCAGTCGGCTCGTCATGCGCTGCTCGCGTTGCGCGCCGAGATCGGCAAGGCCGTTGTGGGGCAAGAAGCGGTGATCACCGGGCTGGTGATCGCGCTGTTATGCCGCGGGCACGTTCTGCTCGAAGGTGTTCCGGGTGTGGCGAAGACGCTGCTGGTCCGCTCGCTGGCCGCAGCTCTGCGGTTGGAGTTCAAGCGTGTCCAGTTCACGCCGGACCTGATGCCCGGCGACATCACCGGATCGCTGGTCTACGACAACCGCACCGCCGCGTTCGTGTTCCGGAACGGTCCGGTTTTCACCAATCTCCTGCTGGCTGACGAGATCAACCGCACGCCGCCGAAGACGCAGGCCGCCCTGCTGGAGGCGATGGAAGAACGTCAGGTCAGCGTGGACGGCGAGCCCAGGGCGCTACCCGAACCGTTTATCGTCGCGGCGACCCAGAATCCGATCGAATACGAAGGCACTTACCAGTTGCCCGAGGCGCAACTCGATCGGTTTCTGTTGAAGTTGACGGTGCCGCTGCCGCCGCGCGATGCCGAGATTGCCATCCTGGCCCGCCACGCAGATGGCTTCGACCCGCGCGACCTGTCGGCGATCCGGCCGGTCGCCGGTCCCGAGGAGCTGGCCGCGGGCCGTGCCGCGGTCGGCCGGGTACTGGTGGCTGACGAAGTGCTCGGCTACATCGTCGACGTTGTCGGCGCCACCCGCCACTCGCCTGCGCTGCAGCTGGGTGTTTCGCCCCGCGGCGCAACCGCCTTGATGGCCACGGCGCGGGCGTGGTCGTGGCTGTCGGGGCGCAACTACGTCACCCCCGACGACGTGAAGGCAATGGCCCGTCCGACGCTGCGGCACCGAGTGCTGCTTCGGCCGGAGGCGGAGTTGGAAGGCGCCACAACCGATGGCGTGCTCGAGGGAATCCTGGCGTCGGTTCCGGTGCCTCGCTAGTGATCCTGACCGGGCGCACCGGCCTGCTTGCACTGTTGTGCGTTCTGCCGATTGCGCTATCACCTTGGCCAGCAGCAGCTTTCGTCCTGCTTTCAGCGCTGCTGGCGGTGGCGGTGCTCGCTGACGTCGCTTCGGCGGCTAATCCGTCTCAACTGCAGTACACCCGTTCGCCGGACGGCTCAGTTCGGCTCGGCGAGCCGATCAATCTTGTTCTGCAGATCCACAATGACGGTCGCCGCCGGTTCCGTGGACAGGTTCGCGATGCCTGGGCTCCCAGTACGCGGGCCGAACCACCCAGCCATTCCGTCGATATCGTTGCCGGGCAGGTCCAGCGGGTGCACACCTGCTTACGACCGGTCCGGCGCGGCGATCAGCGCTCGGCGGCGGTGACCGCGCGCTCGATCGGGCCGCTGGGGTTGGCGGGCCGGCAGCAGGCGCGCCCGGTGGCCGGCCAGGTGCGGGTGCTGCCGCCGTTCCTTTCGCGCAAACATCTGCCGTTGCGGTTGGCGAGACTCCGCGAGATCGATGGGCTGTTGCCGACGTTGACCCGGGGCCAGGGTACCGAATTCGACTCGCTGCGAGAGTATGTGGACGGCGATGACGTGCGTTCGATCGATTGGCGGGCGACCGCCCGTCGGGCCGACGTCGTGGTCCGGACGTGGCGGCCAGAGCGTGACCGTCGGGTCGTCATCGTGCTCGACACCGGACGCACCGCCGCCGGGCGGGTCGGAGTCGACCCGATGGACGGCGACCCCGCCGGTTGGCCGCGGCTGGACTGGTCGATGGATGCCGCGTTGCTGCTGGCAGCACTGGCTTCGCGAGCAGGTGACAACGTCGACTTCCTCGCCCACGACCGGATTACCCGGGCAGGCGTGTTCGGTGCGGCACGAACCGAGTTACTGGCCCGCTTGGTCGAAGTGATGGGTCCACTGAAACCTGAACTGATCGAATCTGACTCCACAGCAATGGTTTCGGCTATCGTTCGCCGGGCGCGGCGCCGGGCGCTGGTGGTGCTGATGACCGACCTCAACTCGAGTGCCCTCGAGGAGGGGCTGCTGCCGGTACTCCCCCAACTCTCGGCCAAGCACCCGGTGATCATCGCCGCGGTTGCCGACCCGCGCGTCGACCAACTGGCCGCCGGGCGCGCCGATGCGGCCGCGGTGTATGACGCGGCGGCGGCCGAACGGTCCCGAAACGACCGGGCGGCCATCGCTTCTCGGCTGCGCCGCAGCGGCGTGGAGGTCATCGACGCACCGCCCACCGAGCTTGCGCCCGCGCTGGCGGACCGCTATCTGGCGATGAAAGCCACTGGCAGGCTTTAGCGCACCCGCCGAGTGGCCAGTTACGACACCTCATTTCGAGATCGGCGTGCCATAACTGGCCACTCGGCACTCATTACCGTGTCGGGACCACATCGGGTGCATCGGCGATGTCGCCGGTTTCACCCGCCCGGACTGCCCGTCGGCCGAAGTACACGATGTACGCCAAAAAGGCCGCTTCGGCAATGATGCCGATGCCGATCCGAAGCAATGACGGCAGCGGCGACGGGGTGACCAGGGCTTCGATTGCGCCCGAGACGAGCAACACCACAACCAAGCCCACGGCGACCGAGACCACGGCACGACCCTGCTCGGCCAGCACTTGTCCGCGCGGGCGGTCTCCCGGTGAGATCACCGACCAACCCAGTCGCATCCCGGCGGCGCCCGCCAGGAAGACCGCCGTCAACTCCAACAGGCCATGCGGGAGCAGGAGCCCCAACATGACGTCACCCTTGCCCGCGTGAAGCATCAGACCGGCAACGACACCGAGGTTGGCGGCGTTGGCGAACAGCACGAACGGAATCGGCACGCCCAGCAAGACCGAGAAAGCGATGCACTTGGCCGCCAGCCAGGAATTGTTCACCCAGACGTGCAGCCCGAACGCGGCCGCCGAATGCTCGCTGTAGTAGGCCGCGAAATCGTGGTTGACCAATTCTTCGATCTCACTCGGTGTTCCGATGGTGGACTGCACTTCCGGGCTGCTGATGACCCACAACGCGATGACGGCCACAACGGCGAAGAACACCACTGCCGTCGCCAGCCACCACCGCCAGGCGCGGTAGGCCACCACCGGGAACGACACCGTCCAAAACCGAGTGAACTCTCTGGACAGCGGTGCGTGCGCACCGGTAACCGCGGCTCGGGCGCGTGCCACCAGGCTCGAAAGTTTGCCGACCAGTGCCGAATCGGACGACCCCGAGCGCAGCATCGACAAGTGCGTCGACACCCGCTGGTAGAGCTCGACGAGTTCGTCGACCTCTGCGCCGGTGAGCCGTCGGCGGTTTTTCACCAGTCGTTCGAGGCGATCCCAGGTGTCGCGGTGTGCGAGCACGAAGGCGTCGACGTCCACCACTCGGAGCCTAGCGGCGATCGCAAACTCGGCGCAGCCGAGTGCAGCGGGTCGCCGTCACAGACCTAGCGGCCAGGTAGCGTTCGCAGTATGTCGGAGGTGGTGACCGGGGACGCCGTGGTGCTCGACGTGCGGATCGCCCAGCTGCCGGTGCGTGCTGTCGGTGCGCTCATAGACATCGCCGTCATCCTCACCGGCTACCTGGTGTCATTGCTGCTGTGGGCGGCGGCGTTGAGCCAATTCGACGACGCGGTCACCGGGGCGATCATGATCATCTTCACCGTGCTGGTGATCGTGGGGTACCCGCTGGTGTTCGAGACCGCGACGCGCGGCCGCACGGTCGGGAAAATCGTGATGGGTCTGCGCGTCGTGTCGGACGACGGTGGCCCGGAGCGCTTCCGTCAGGCCCTGTTTCGCGCATTGGCGTCGGTCGTCGAGATCTGGATGTTGTTAGGCAGCCCCGCGGTCATCGGCAGCATGCTTTCGCCCAAAGCCAAGCGCATCGGCGATATCTTCGCCGGCACAGTGGTGATCAGCGAGCGCGGGCCGAAGCTCAGCCCACCGCCCACCATGCCGCCGATGTTGGCGTGGTGGGCGGCGTCGCTGCAGTTATCCGGGCTGGGCGCTGAGCAAGCCGAGGTGGCGCGCCAATTTCTCTCCCGCGCAAGACAACTCGATCCACAGCTACGTGACCGGATGGCCTATCAGATCGCCGGCGACGTGCTGAGCCGGGTGGCACCTCCGCCGCCGCCCGGAACCCCGCCGCAACTGGTGCTGGCCGCGGTGCTCGCCGAACGGCACCGTAGAGAACTCGCGCGGTTGCGCCCCTTCCCGACGCAGCCCTGGCCGCAGCCGGCCCCGTGGTCGCCGCCCCGCTGAAGCCTGCGGGCCCGCACGTTATTGCGCGACCGTCACGACGAGGACCGCGACATCGGCGACCAACAGCGCCAGCGCCGCCACCGGAATTACATGACCCCAGCGACGCCGGGCGGTGAAGAAGGACATTACAAGCGTCACCGCCGCCACTACCGCAGCGCCGTAGAACAGCACATTGAAGCTGATCCCGGCGGGCCCCAGGTTCGGGCATTGCTTGTCGCTGCAGGCGGCAGTGCTCATCACGGAACCCAGCGCGACCGCCATGACGACGGCTGCGCCCACCACGGTGAGCAGTGCGAGCCCCCAGTTCACCCGTATCCGGCGCTTGTTACTGCCGGGCGCGTCGGACTGTGTATCGCGTTCAAGCCCCTCGCTGAGCGTCACGTGTACTCCTCATTCATTGGTGGGGTGCTACCCCGCTACCCCGCCCGGCAAACCGCTGTCGCGGACGCCTCTGAAAAATTCGGGGTTGCGTAGCGATACATACCGATATATCGTTAGCATATCGGTAGCGCATCCGGCGCTGCCTTTCCAGAAACGAGATTTACCTATGAACAACCCATTCCCCCATGTGGGAGGCCCATTTGCGGGCATACCGGGGCCCGTCGGCTTCGGCTTCGGCCCCCAAGAGCGCCGCGCCCTACACGAACAGCGCAGGCAGGCCCGCCGCGAGTTTCGCGACTACGTCAAGGGCCACGACGCCGGACACGACGGGCCGTTCGGGCCCGGCTTCGGCCGAGGTTTCGGGCGCGGCTTCGGTCCCGGCGGCTTCGGTCCGGGCGGCTTCGGCCCCGGCTTCGGCCCGGGCTCGCGCGGTGCACGGCGCGGCGGCCAAGGTCGCCGCGGTCGCCGTGGCGACGTCCGTGCCGCGATCCTGGTGCTGCTCGCCGAGCGGTCGATGCACGGCTACGAGATCATCCAAGAGGTCGCCGAGCGCAGCCAGGACCTGTGGAAGCCCAGCCCCGGCTCGGTCTACCCCACCCTGCAACTGCTGGTCGACGAAGGACTGATTGTCGGCGAGGAGAGCGAAGGCAGTAAAAAGCTCTTCACGTTGACCGACACCGGTAGAGAAGCCGCGCAGAAGGTCGAGACCCCACCGTGGGACGAGATCAACGAGCACGCGGACCCGGCCCATCTGAACCTGCGGGCGGCCGTCGGACAGCTGTTCGGCGCAGTGGCGCAATCCGCCCACGCCGCCAGCACCGAGCAGCAGCAGCGCATCCTCGAGATCGTCAACAATGCTCGCCGCGAGATCTACACGATCCTCGCCGAGGGCGACGACTGATCGACCCAGTGACGGCGGGGACCAGCGTGTGCTGGTCCCCGCTTTTCACGTCAGGACACTTCGACCCAATCCAGTGTGCGCTGAACAGCTTTGCGCCAGCCCGCGTATCCCGCCGAGCGCTGTTCGGCGCTCCAACCCGGCGTCCACCGCTTACCTTCCCGCCAGTTGGTCCGTAACTCATCCGGGCCGGCCCAGAAACCGACCGCCAGGCCCGCCGCGTAGGCCGCACCCAGCGCGGTCGTCTCGGCAACCACCGGACGCACCACATCGACACCCAGCACGTCTGCCTGGATCTGCATACACAGTTCGTTGGCGGTGATCCCGCCGTCGACCTTCAGCACCTCGAGGCGCACACCCGAATCGGCTTGCATCGCGTCGACCACGTCACGGCTCTGGTAGCAGATCGACTCCAACGTGGCGCGGGCCAGATGCGCGTTCGTGTTGTAACGCGACAGTCCCACGATCGCGCCGCGGGCATCGGAGCGCCAGTACGGCGCGAACAGGCCCGAAAAAGCCGGAACGAAGTACACCCCGCCGTTGTCGTCGACCTGCCGGGCCAGCGACTCGCTCTGCGCTGCCCCGCTGATGATGCCCAGTTGGTCACGCAGCCATTGCACCGCAGAGCCGGTGACGGCGATCGAACCCTCAAGGGCGTAAACGGGTTTGGCGTCGCCGAATTGGTAGCACACGGTTGTCAGCAGGCCGTTGCGTGACCGGACGATCTGTTCACCGGTGTTGAGCAACAGGAAATTGCCGGTGCCGTAGGTGTTTTTGGCCTCACCGGGGTCCAGGCAGACTTGGCCGACCATTGCCGCATGCTGGTCACCGAGGATCCCGGTGATCGGCACCTCTCCGCCGAGGGGTCCCGACTGCGACGTGACACCGTACGGTTGGCGCGGCGAGGATGGCGCGATCGACGGCAGCATCGTGCGCGGGATGCCGAAGAAGGACAACAGCTCGTCGTCCCAGTCCAATGTCTCCAGATCCATCAGCATTGTGCGGCTGGCGTTGGTCACGTCGGTGACATGCACCCCGCCCCGGGGGCCACCGGTCAGATTCCACAACAGCCAGGTGTCCGTCGTGCCGAACACCGCATCACCACGCTCGGCTGCCGCGCGCACACCCTCGACGTTCTCCAGAATCCATTGCAACTTGCCGCCGGAGAAATAGGTGGCCGGGGGTAGGCCCGCTTTATGCCGGATGATGTCACCACGGCCATCGCGGTCCAGCGCCGACGCGATGCGGTCGGTGCGGGTGTCCTGCCAGACGATCGCGTTGTAATACGGCCGGCCGGTATGCCGGTTCCAGACCAGCGTCGTCTCGCGCTGATTCGTGATTCCCAGCGCGACAATGTCTTTCGGCGAGAGGTTTGTCGCGTTGAGCGCCGACATCAGCACCGAGGTGGTGCGCTCCCATATCTCGACCGGGTTGTGCTCGACCCAGCCGGCGCGCGGCAGGAGTTGCTCATGCTCGAGCTGATGACGGCCCACCTCGGTGCCGTCGTGGTCGAAAATGATGCAGCGGGTGCTGGTGGTGCCCTGGTCGATTGCAGCGACGAACTCGGCCAATTAATTTCCTCCCGCGATCGAAGTCCATCATGGACTACGCGGGCGGCCAAATCCTCGACTTGGGACACATGCCGCGCGGCGGCTCCAAGCATCTGGCCTAAATCTGCGGCTAATGCATCAAATTCGTGATCGGCGACGTGCCGCAGTTTGTTGAGTTGGTGACGACCCGCCTACCTGATGCAGGTGATACCAACCCGGATCCGGTCAGCGGTGCGAGGCCGCGCAGTCAGCGACCCGCTCAGAAGGTCAGTGCTGCAACGGCGAGATCTGCCGATGCTACAGACCACCAATGGCGCTAAGGCCGATGTCGGGATCGACGAAGTCGGCGGGAGTAAAGGATTCGATGGGGAAACTGAAAACCCCAGCCGTGTCGTCAACGCCGAATTGGAAAAGCCCAGGGTCCGTTAAAAGGACGTCATAGTCGCCTGTCGCCGGGGAATAGACGTCAAGGTCGAGATTAAACCCGTCGAAAGCCCCAGTGAGGTAGTTGTCGAACAAGTCTGTGGTGGGGTTAACGCTCAACGTATCCGTAAACCCGTCAATCGTATATGGGCCGTAGGTCGTTATGTCGGTGACGACAATGGCCGGATCCGCCGGGTCTGCGCTGGCTGCTGGGCTGGCTAGTAGCGCAATGAGCGGAGAGGCCAGCAGCCCAGCAGCGGCCATGCCGACAGTGCCAACCATGCGGCGGTGATTGTTACTCATTTTTTTGCCCCTATCTCGCTGAGAGTTCGGTGAGCGTAACCTGAGATTATTCAACATAGCGTCAGCGGCGTCAATACCACAGTTCACTTCATTGAAACAAGGCGCACCGCCGTGTCCGACAGAGGACACCGTCGGCGGCGCAAATTCCCGCCGAGTCAGGATCATTTGTGTCGATCTGTTGCGCGGCCGCCGCTAACGCAATTGCATCTGCGTAGTGGGTAAAGACGTCAAGCGGCTCGAGTGCGTTCGCTCAGATGCTGCCGAGGCCGACGTCGGGGCTGATGAAGTCAGCAGGGTCGAACGAATAGAGCGGAGTGAGCGTGCCGTCGACGTCGTCCACACCGAATTGGAAAAGCGAAGGAACTGTGAAGAGCAGCTCCGATGTGTCCGAACCCGGGGCGCCCGAGTAGATATCGAGGTCAAACGGCGACGAAGCGTAGGTCCCGGTGAGGAAGTTGTCGAGCGCGAATGTGTCTGTGTTGACGCTTAACGTATCCGTGTCTCCGTCCAGCGCGAACGGCCCAATGGTCACGACACCCTCGCCGGGCGCAACCGCGCCACCGAGGTCGACGAGGCCGATGTCGGAACTGACGAAGTCGGCCGCGTCGAACGAGGAGATCGGCGTAATCGTCCCGTCGACGTCCTCGAAACCGCCTTGAAAGAGCAGCGGAATCGTGAACAGGACTTCTGAATCACCCGAACCGGGAGCACCCGAGTAGATGTCGAGTTCATAGGGGTAGGAGTCGTAGGACCCGGTGACGAGGTTGTCGAATGCGGACGTGCCCGTGTCGTAAGTGAAGGTGTCGGTGTACCCGTCAGTCGTGTACGGCCCGATCGTCACCAGGTCATCTGCCCTTGCGACGGGGCCGGTAAGCAGCGCGATGACCGGAGATGCCAGCAGCGCACCCACGGTGAACCCGACGATGCCGGCTGCGCACCGATGACTGCTAGTCATTTGCCGACCCTTCAGAGCTGCCTGTGATTTTGGTAAGGCTAGGCTGAGTTTGTTTCAGGATCGCGACGAGAGCGTCAATACCGCAATTCGACACCGCGCCAGTTCATTCTGTCGATCTGTTGCGCGGCCGCCGCTAACGCGGTTGCATCGCCGATGTGGGCAAAGACGTCACGCGGACCACCTACGAGCACGTCGACAGGCAGGAGTACCGGCGCAAGGTGCAACTGTGCCTGGACGTTTTCGAGACGATGCTCGCGCAGTCCAGCTTCGAAGTCGACCGTCCGCTCACCGGCATGGAAATCGAATGCAACCTCGTCGACGACGACTACCAGCCGGCGATGACGAATCAGGACGTGCTGGCCGCCATCGCCGACCCGGCCTATCAGACCGAATTAGGTGCATACAACATCGAATTCAACGTGCCGCCCCGGCCGCTGGGCGGCCGCACGGGTGAAGACCTGGAAGCCGAGGTGCGAGCGAGTTTGAACGCCGCGGAGGCGAAGGCCAGTGCCGGGGGCGCCCACATCGTGATGATCGGGATCCTGCCGACGCTGATGCCTGAACACCTCGCGGACGGCTGGATGAGTCAGTCGTCACGGTACGTCGCGCTCAACGATTCCATCTTCAACGCCCGCGGCGAAGACATCCAGATCGACATCAGCGGACCGGAGCCGCTCAGTGTGAACTCAGCGTCCATCGCTCCCGAATCAGCCTGCACCAGCATGCAGTTGCATCTGCAGGTGTCGCCCGACGATTTCGCCGACTACTGGAATGCCGCGCAAGTGCTGGCGGGGCCGCAGCTAGCGCTCGGCGCCAATTCCCCGTACTTCTACGGTCATCAACTGTGGTCTGAAACCCGCATCGAGTTGTTCGCGCAGTCCACCGACACCCGACCCGACGAGTTGAAAACTCAGGGCGTGCGGCCGCGGGTGTGGTTCGGCGAACGTTGGATCACATCGATCTTCGATCTGTTCGAAGAGAACGTTCGCTACTTTCCGTCGTTGTTGCCGGAGGTGTCCGACGAGGATCCAGTCGCCGAACTGGCCGCCGGACGCACCCCGCATCTGGCGGAGCTGCGCCTGCACAACGGCACGGTGTACCGGTGGAACCGACCGGTATACGACGTCATGGAAGTTGAAGGGGTCGAGCGGCCACACCTGCGGGTGGAAAACCGCGTGCTGCCGGCTGGACCGACGGTCGTCGACATGCTGGCCAACTCGGCGTTCTACTACGGCATGCTGCGCACGCTGGCCGAAGAGGACCGCCCGGCCTGGACGAAGATGAAATTCGCTGCGGCGCAACATAATTTTGTTGAGGCCGCTCGCCATGGCATGCAGGCCAGCCTGTACTGGCCGGGATTGGACACGGTCACCATCGAGGAACTGGTCCTCGGTGAACTGCTACCGATGGCGTATGAGGGGCTGGACCGTTGGGGCGTCGCCACCGACGTGCGTGACCGGTTACTCGGCGTGATCGAAGGCCGTGCCCGCGACGGTCGTAACGGCGCGGTCTGGCAAGTGTCCACCGTGCGAGCGTTACAGCAAGGCGGGATGACCCGGCCCGCGGCATTGGCCGGGATGCTGCGCCTGTACTGCGATCACATGCACAGCAACGAACCAGTGCACACCTGGGACGTGCCCTAGCCGGCGTCGCAGGACGCCGTCTCTGTGGCCCATAGCCAGTCGGTGACATCGGTGAGAGTGACGAGCGTTACCGGATCATCGGCGCGCAAAAGCAGCGGTCGGGAAGCAACTGCTTTCACCATTCCATTCGAAGGATGCGCCCAGACGGTAGTCGTGCCGGCAGCATTACGCAGGTTCCTCAAGGCTTCTGCCGTGTTGGTTCGGGGCATTCCCAAGACTTCTGTCAACGGTCGCCCGACGAGGCTGATCTTGCCGTAGCCCAGCATCGTTTGGCATGCGGGATTGGCGAACGCGATCATGCCGTCGTCGCCCACGGCAATCGCGGGTATCGACAGCCGATCCAGCAGCACTCGGGCGGATAACTCGTCGAGGTATCCCACTATGGTGTCAGGCCGCGATCGGCGGCGGCGTTCTTCGCGCACGAGCAACTCCCAGAATGTCAAATGCTGCAGGCATTGCCGGTGAGCTACCGGAATCGCGAAGCCCCTATTGTTCCGCGTTCCGTTACCGGCATTCGTATTGCACCGACGTTAGGGTCGCGGCCGAGGTGTGACACGCGTAGTGCACTACCTGTTGTCGATACCGGCTTGTCAGCCCCCCTACCGGCCCGGCAAGCAGTTGACGAATTGTATGAGTCCGGGCGAGCAGTTAGCTGCCACGGGCATGACGGATCACGATCGCCAGCCCCTCTCGGTCTGACACGTCGAGTTTGATACAGGCGCGGTAGATGTGGCCTTCGACGGTGCGGGTGGATACGACGAGTCGTTCGGCGATGTCACGGTTGCTGCAGCCTTGCGCGACGAA
>Ga0302326_10021265_pt1 | contig 13312 bp, 9 predicted proteins | sample Palsa_T0_3_FD_202264 | JGI IMG/M metagenome (GOLD analysis project Ga0302326, IMG submission 202264) | Peat permafrost microbial communities from Stordalen Mire near Abisko, Sweden - Palsa_T0_3 | ecosystem: Environmental > Terrestrial > Soil > Palsa > Peat permafrost | place: Sweden: Abisko... | reverse complement strand
TCCCGGGGTGCCCGAGGCTGCCGCAGCGGAGGGCGGGGCACCGGCCGCGGCGGCCAGCGCCGCGGCGAGGCCGTCGACCAAGTACTGCGGGCTGAACGCGATGGCGGACTCCTCGCCGGAGAAATCGGCGGGCACCGTCTCCCGGGCCCGCGCCTGGCCCTTGGTCCCGGCCTCGATAGTGACCTTCCCCGGCTCGAACGACAGCCGGACGGAGCTACCCCGCTCGGCGACCAGCGCGACCCGCTTAACCGCCTCGGCCAGCGGGACGGCCGGCATGTCGCCGTAGCTGCCGAAGTCCGCCGGGAACTTCGAGCTGTACTTGATGTACTCCCCCGCGATCAGCCGCGTGGTCAGCCGGCGCCCGCCCGACTCGAACCCGATCATCGCGTCGGCCGCCCGTAGCGACCCCCCCGGATCGGCGCCACCGTTCCGGCTGGTCCCGGTCCCGTCCGTGCCGCGCGTCATGATCCGGACCGGCACGCCCGGCACCATCATCCGGGCCGCGTCAGCTAGCGTCTTGGCCAGGACCAGGAGCGTGCTGCTGGTCCCGGGACGGGCGGGGTTCCAGCCCAGCTCCCGGATGGCCAGCCGGTAGCGGTCAGTGGCCACCAGCGTGATCGTGTCGCCCTCGATCTCGACGTTCACCCCAGTGATGACGGGCAGCGTGTCGTCCCGGCTGGCGGCCGGAGCGACCTGGCCGATCGCCGTGGCGAATACGCCGCCGTCGACGGTGCCGGCCAGCCGGGGCAGCTCAGGCAGCCGCGGGTACTCCCCGATGGGCAGTGTGACGAGGCTGAACGACGCGGGCCCGCAGGTCAGGGTCACGTCGTCCTTGTCGTCCACCTCGACCGGGTGCCCCGGCAGGCTGCGGGTGATCTCGGCTAGCAGGCGCCCGGGCACCAGCACCGTCCCCGGCTCGGTCACCTCCGCGTCGATGCTGATCCGGGCCGATACCTCGTAGTCGAAGCAGGACAAGACCAGCCCGTCGGCCGCCGCCTGGAGCAGCAGTCCGGACAGCACCGGGAGCACGGGTCGGGACGGCAGCGAGCGCGCTATCCAGGCGACCGCCTCAGCCAGCGCGTCGCGCTCCACCACGAACCGCATCCCTGCCGCCTCCATCCCGGGTAAGCCATCAGCCTTCATACGCATATTCGCATGAGGCACTGACATTCCTGGGCGTTCGGCGGGCTCAGGCGACGGGAACCTCCGACGGGCCCCGGCGAGCTAGGTGGCCAGGCCGGGGGGCGCGGCGTCCAGGGTGGCCTGGATCGCCTTGACCAGGGCCCGCGCCGAGTCCGCGGTGAGCTCCACCGCGACCCGCGCCGCAGGCCCGGCCGCCGGGTCGAGGAAGTCGATGTTGAGGGTGTGCTCGGCCGGCGCGTGCACCGGGTGGTCGAAGTACACGCTCGCGTCGGTCACCGTGAACCAGCCGGCCGGGCCCTTGCCGCTGCCGGTGATCGAAACCTTCTCCGTCAGGTACGTGCACATCGCGACTCCTCTCCCCGATGGACGATAACAGGTACGCGCCGGATGGCCGGCAGCCACCCGCCGCCCGCCGTTTGGGAGCAGATGGAAGACTTTCTGGCATGACTTACGTAGCCGCCGATGACCGTTACAGCAAGATTCCCTACCGTCGCTGCGGGCGCAGCGGTGTGCTGCTGCCCGAGATTTCACTCGGGTTGTGGCAGAACTTCGGGGACGGCAAGCCGATCGAGGACCAGCGTGCGATCATCCACCGGGCGTTCGACCTGGGCGTCACGCACTTCGACCTGGCCAACAACTACGGCCCGCCCTACGGCAGCGCGGAGATCAACTTCGGCCGGATCATGCGGGAGGACCTGCGTCCGTACCGCGACGAACTGATCATCTCGACCAAGGCCGGCTACGACATGTGGCCCGGCCCGTACGGCGATCGCGGCTCCCGCAAGTACCTGCTGGCCAGCCTGGACCAGTCGCTGCGCCGGATGGGCCTGGAGTATGTGGACATCTTCTACTCTCACCGGTTCGACCCGGACACGCCGCTCGAGGAGACCATGAGCGCACTGGATACCGCGGTCCGGTCGGGCAAGGCACTGTACGTCGGGATCTCCTCCTACTCGGCCGAACGGACCGAGGAGGCACTGGCCCTGCTTCGCCAGATGGGCATCCGGCTGCTCATCCACCAGCCGTCGTACTCGATGCTGAACCGCTGGATCGAGGGCGGCCTGCTGGACGTGCTCGGCCGCGAGGGCGTGGGCTGCATCGCGTTCTCGCCGCTGGCCCAGGGCGTGCTCACCGGCAAGTACCTGAACGGCGTGCCGACCGGCTCACGGGCCAGCCTGAACGGCTCGCTGTCGTCGGACCAGATCGCGCCCCGGACGCTGGCGCACGTCCGGGCGCTGAACGAGATCGCCGGGTCCCGGGGCCAGACGCTGGCCCAGATGGCGCTGTCCTGGGTCCTGCGGGACCCGCGGGTGACCTCGGCCCTGATCGGGGCCAGCAGCGTGGCCCAGCTAGAGGAAAACCTGGCCGCGGCCGCTCATACCGACTTCACCGCAGAAGAACTAGCCGCCATCGACCAAGACGCCGTAGACGCTGGCATCAACATCTGGGCCGCCTCCAGCGCCCACTAGGGTCAGCCCCACCACTCCAGCCCCTCGCATCACAGGCGCGGGCTCGCCCTAACCACGTGGCTGTGGCAGCCTGATGGATCTTCCGGATGGGCTGCCGTTTCCTGGCCAGGAAACGGCGCCCGGTGCGGGGTGCGTGGGCCCCTGGCCCCGTAGAGCGGGGGCTGTGGGTCACAAGCCCCAAGGGTTCCCGTCGGCCAGCCAGGCTGTCAGACCATGAACGTGGCCTCGATCACCAGGCGGTGCGCTGGACGGGCCAGACGGTTGGGAGATTTATCCAAGACGCCTCTTCCCGTCACGGTGCCACGGCCACGCTGTTGCGCGGAGGCCGCGCTGCCCACCTGGTGGCGGGCTAGGAGAGGTAGGACCTGCCACCTGGTGGCGGGCTAGGAGAGGTACCGGTTGAACCAGGTGAAGATGCGGTTCCAGCCGTCGACCGCGGCCTCGGGGCGGTAGGCGGGGCGGTTCACCGAGAAGAACGCGTGGCCGGCGCCCTCGTAGGAGTGGAATTCGTAGGTCTTGCCCTGGTCCTTCAGTTCCTGCTCGAGCTCGGCCACCTGCTCCGGCGACGGGTACTGGTCATCGGCGCCGAACAGGCCGAGCAGCGGGCAGGACAGGTCCTTGATGAGGTGCTTGATGGGGCCGACCTTCAACGGCATGCCCTCGGGCGGGGATCCGACCACGAACGCGCCGTAGCAGTCGACGGCGGCGTCGAGCGGCAGGCTGCAGGCGGCCAGGACGGACTGCCGGCCGCCGGAGCAGTACCCGATCACGCCGACCTTGCCGTTGGCGGAGGTCAGCCCGCGCAGCGAGGCGGCCGCGGCGGCCACGTCGCCGATCAGCCGGGCGTCCGGCACGCCGCCCTGGGCGCGGGCCGCCGCGGCGGCGTCGTCCGGGCTGGCTCCGGGAGCGTCGCGGTGGTAAAGGTTCGGCATGATCGCGTTGTAGCCGTTCACGGCGAACGTCCGCGCGATCTCCTTGGTGGGCGGGTCGTAGCCGGGCATGTGATGGATGACCACCACGCCGCCATGCGGGCCCGGGCTCATCGGCCGGGCCAGGTAGGCCTCGATCTCGTCCCCGCCGTCGCCGCGGATGGTGACGGTCTCGGCCAGCGTGGCGTCGTACATCAGGCTCCCCTTCGTTGTCCTTAGCAGCGCTAAGATCCTACGGCCCGGTCAGGTCGGCAGGCAGACCAGGGTCAGGAAGAAGTTGTCGATCTGGCGGATCGCGTCGATGAAGTGCTCGAAGTCGACCGGCTTGGTGACGAACGCGTTGGCGTGCAGCGAGTAGCTGCGGACGATGTCCTCCTCGGCGCTCGAGGTGGTCAGCATGATCACGGGAATGAGGAGCAGGTCGGGATCTTGCTTCAGCTCGGCGAGTACCTCCAGGCCGCTGCGGCGGGGCAGGTTGACGTCGAGCAGGATCAGCCCGGGACGCGGGACGTCGGCGTACGGGCCGGTCTTGCGCAGGAACTGCAGGGCCTGCTCCCCGTCGGAAACGACGTGCAGGCGGTTACGTATCTTGTAGTACTCGAAGGCTTCCTTGGTCATGAGGACGTCACCCTCGTCGTCCTCCACCAACAGCACATCTATCACCTTGGAATCACCGCAATCGGTCATCGGTTTCCTCGTCCTGTCGGTGTTCGAGCTCCGCGGCCGGGTCGGGGGGCGGCAGCAGCGCGGGGGCGTTCTGATGGTCCGGGGTTTCGAGCGGATCCGCGAGGTCGGGGGTCATGGTTTCCTGCGGCATCGGCAGGGTGAAGTAGAACCGCGTACCGCCGGTGAAGGTGCTGTCGAGCCAGATCCGGCCGCCAAAGTACTCGATGATCTTGCGGGTCATGGACAGGCCGATGCCGGTGCCCGCGTAGGCGCTCCGCTCGTTCAGTCGCTGGAAGATGACGAAGATGCGCTCCGCGTATTCCGGCTCGATCCCGATCCCGTTGTCGCTGAACGAGAACAGCCAGAACGGCTCGTCACGGCGGACCGTGACCACGATCCGCGGGGGCTTCCCGCCGCTGAACTTCAGCGCGTTGCTGAGCAGGTTCTGGAACACCGCGATAAGCAGCGGCAACTCCGCCAGCACCAGCGGCAGGTGGCCGGTCTCGATGGTAGCGCCGGTCTCCTCGATCTGTTCGGCCAGGTTGGCCCGGGCTTGGGTAAGTGCCGTGTCACTGGAGATCAGGGCCGGCTCGCGCTCGGACCGGCCGACCCTGCTGTAGGCGAGCAGGTCGTTGATCAGCGCCTGCATGCGCTTGGCCCCGTCCACCGCGAACTCGATGTACTGATCGGCCCGGGCGTCCAGCTTCCCGGCGTACCGTCGCTGCAGCAGCTGGGTGAAGCTCGCGACCTTGCGCAGCGGCTCCTGGAGGTCGTGTGACGCGACGTAGGCGAACTGCTCGAGCTCGGAATTGGAGCGCTGGAGCTCGGTCGCGTGGTCCTGCAAGATCGCGTTGGCCTCCTGGGTGGCCGACAGTTCCTGCAGGATGCGTTCCCGCATGGTGTTGACGTCGGCGGCCAGGTGGGTCACCTCCCGCGGGCCGGGTACGGTGACCTCGTGCTCGAAGTCACCGCCGGCCACCCGGCGGACCTGGGCCGCCAGCCGGTCCAGCGGCCTGATCGCGGTAGCCCGCAGGCCCAGCGCGAGCAGCACGACGATGAGCGCCAGGCCGATCGCGATCGCGATGAAGACGACGTTCAGCACGTCCGCGGCGTCGTTCAGGGCCGCGATCCCGTGACTCCTGGCCGTCTCGATATCGGCCTCAAGCACGGCGATCTTGGCGCGCAAGGCGTCAAAATCCGCCTTGCCGGCGACGATGTCGGGACTGATCACCGGTTTGCCGCTGCGGCGGACCTGATTGATGGCCGGTTCCGCGTAGGTGACGCGCCAGTGGTGGGCCTGGGCGGCCACGCTCTTCAGGTCGGCCCGGGTAGGGGCGGGCAGCTGGCCGGACTCACTTTGCAGGCTGGCGATCGCGGCTTTCTCCGCGGCCGCGCCCTCGGTGTACGGGGCTAGGAAGGCCGGGTTGGCGCTGAGCGCGTAACCGCGCACGCCGGTCTCCTGGTTGAGCAGTGAGATGTCGAGCTGCTGAACATGGAGTTCAGCAGGGTCGTAGGCGTCAAGCACCCGTCCGCGATCACCATGCAGGGTGACCAGGGCGATACCGCCGGCCGCCACGGCGGCCACCGAGAAGAGCAGCAGCGCCAGCACGCCCACACCCACGATCCGGCTGAGCGGCCAGCGCCTGGCCGCGTCGGCCGGTTTCGTGCTGCTCATCGGCCAGATGAAAAGCCGAGCGCGAGGATGGCCAGGTCGTCGTCGAGGTCTCCGCCGTTGAGCTCGCGAACGTGCTCGATCACCCGGTCCAACAGCACGCCATCGGCGGACGTGCCAACCGGGCCCGGATCTCCGTTCCCTTCTGGCGCGGTCCGCAGGGCCGCCCTGATCAGGTCCATCAGGCCTTCGCTGCCAAGCCGCTCGGAGCCCTTCCCGATCCGGCCTTCGATCAGCCCGTCGGTGTACAGCAGCACCGACCAGTTGCCGTTGAGCCCGAACTGGGTCCCCGGCCAGTGCTGGACCTGGCCCAGGCCCAGCGGCGGCGACGTCGGGGTCTGGAGCTCCAGCACGCCGCCGCGGGTGACCAGCAGCGGCGGCAGGTGGCCCGCCATGCGCACCCAGCCGGCGCCCCGGTCGGGGGTCACCGACATCATGCACATGGTGGCGAACATCGTGTCGTCCTGCCGCTCATGCTCGAGCAGCTGGTTGAGGGTGGCCAGGATCTCGTCGGCCGGCCGGCCGGCCAGCACCAGCGTGCGCCAGGCCACCCGCAAGCACACGCCGAGGGCGGCCTCGGCCGGGCCGCGCCCGCAGACGTCGCCGATGAGGGCGTGCACCCAGCCGTCGGCCGCCTCGACGACGTCGTAGAAGTCCCCGCCTAGCAGGTGCTGCTGGCCGCCGGCCAGGCAGCGCGCCGACACGCTCAGCCGGGCGTCGGCCAGCAGCGGCGAGGGCAGCAGGCCGCGCTCCAGCCGCGCGTTCTCCTGGGCCTGGACCTGGGCCACGCGCAGTTCCCGCTGCGCCTCCTCGGCCCGGCGCCGCTCCACGGCGTAGCGGATCACGCGGTGCAGCATGTGCCCGGCGACCTCGCCCTTGACCAGATAATCCTGAGCTCCCGCCCGGACGGCCTGCTCGCCCAGGTGCTCGTTCGCCTCTCCGGTCAGCACGACGATGGCTGCCTCCGGCTCGACCCGCAGCAGCTGCCGCAGTCCCTGCAGGCCGCGAGAGTCCGGCAGGCCGAGGTCGAGCAGTACGCACACGGCCTGGGAGACCATGGTCGTGGCCTGGCCCAGTGATCGCGCGCGCAGCAGGACGACCGGAGCGCCCACTTCCCGCAGCAGTTCCTCTACGAGCAGGGCGTCGCCGTCGTCGTCCTCGACGAGCAGGACAGGTGCCTGGTCGCGGCCGGTTGCGGCGGCCGCAGGGTCAAGCTCAGTGTTACTTGTCATCGGAACCCTACGTCGGGGGTAGCTGCCGTCACGCACGTCGGATACCCAATATTCGCGGACATACCATCATGCCCGCCTACCGTCTGCCCGTGAGACCCCCTGGCTCCGCACCGGCGTTGCCGCGCGGTGGTTCGAAACCATATATGACCCATTAAGCACAAATATTGCGAACTAGTTGCGCACTTCTCCGAATATACGAACATGTTGCCATCCTTTACGGCACAACTTGGTCAAGCCAGTGGCGGCGGCCGTCGACCAGGACTATGAATCTGAGTGTCTCGTTACCGACCGTAATCCGACAGAATCAAAAGCTGAGGGGACGACTGCAGGTGCCTGGATCAAGATCAAGAGTCCTACTCCCACTACTCACAGCGGTCGCACTGGTGTTTGGCATCGCCTGGACCAGCGGCATACCCGCACTCGCCGCCACGACGGCCAAGACGTCGGGCAATATCAGCACCAGCATCAACGCCGCCCCCCGGGGCGAGCTGGACTGCAACGGCTTCAGCGCCACCGGGCAGAAGCCGGTGCGGGGCACGATGAACTGCACCGACATCCGCGGCACCAGCAAGGCGAACGCCAACACCTGGGGCGGCCGGTTCTACGACGACGGCCACTACATCGGACATGATGAACCCGACACGGACTTCATCTCCAGCACCCCCGGGTCCGGCAATAACGTGACCTGGACGCTCACCCTCGGCAAGAACCCGCAGGCGGCGCCCACCGACGTCGACCCCGGCCATGACGTCACGGACTGGTTCGAGCTCACCCCGGCGCCGTGGTTCTCGATGGCCCTGTGCGACCCCAACTCCTTCCCCGAGACCTCGTGCACGCCCGAATCGGACTCCAACGCCCCGACCTGCGAAGGCCCCGATTGCGTGACCGGACTCGGCGGCGGCTCGGCGTTCATGGAGATGCAGTTCTACCCGCCGGGCGACCCGCCCTTCGTCGACAGCCTGAGCTGCGATGACACCCACTGGTGCGCGGCTCTGACCATCGACAGCCTAGAGTGCAACCCGGGATACGCGTCCTGCAACACAGACTGTGAAGAGCCGAGCAACTTCGGCTTCATCCAGCGGAACGGAGTGCCGACCGGGCCGCCGTCACCGCAGGAAGCGGACACCAGCACCTTCGTGAACAATAGTGAGACGCTGCTCATGAACCCGGGCGACAAGGTCTCCTTCCACATGTTCGACGCGCCCGCACCGGGCGGTGGTGACGCCTTCGAAGTGGTCATGAACGACCTCACGACGCATCAGAGCGGCTTCATGCAGGCCTCGGCGGCCAACGGCTTCCAGAACACCTCGGCTGCCGACTGCTCCGGGACGCCGTTCAACTTCCAGCCGGAGTTCAACACGGCCAAGGCCGGCAACATCAACTCGTGGGGCGCGGACCAGGTCGACATCAGCACCGAGTTCGAGACCGGCCACTGGGAGCCCTGCACCTCGCTCAGCGATCAGATCAATCCCAACCCGTTCGACCCAAGCGACACCAGCGCGATGTACAACACGTGTTCGAGCCCCTACGAGAGCGCGCCCGGGATCCACAGGACCACGGCGGAGATCGGTAACGCGGTGTGCTACACCGAGGGCGCTACCCATCAAGGGTACGACGGGCCCGGCACGTCGACCCAACCGGACGAGATGACGGGTTGCGAGGACGACCTGTTCCAGAACGGCGACCTGGACTTCCTCGGCCCGCCGTACTACGAGGGAGCATGGCCTACCGGGCCCGCGCCGACGGCGCTCGACCCGTCGTCGTTCGTTGAAAGTTTCCCCACCTCGAACGGCCTGCAGTACCAGCAGTACGTCATGCAGACCGACATCGCCCTGAGCGAGTACGAGTGCGGCGGCGGAAACTACGCCAACGCCGCTAGCACCGCGGCCGGCTGCACGGTGCCGCCTGCGGGACCGGGCAACTTCTACCCGTACTGGTCTCAGGTCCTGGGGAACGGCGGCTGCTCACTTGAGTTCGGCAACGTGTCCTCCGGGTTCGGCGTGTCCAACCTCGGCAAGGATGCGCAGTACGGTACCGACCAGTTCGCCGCCTTCGGTTACCCGCAGTTCATCGGGCCGGTGCACACCAACCCCTGCGCGTTCGTATTCCCCTTCTAGCAGTCAGGTTGGCTTAACGACGGGTGCCCAGCCGACGGCTGGGCACCCGTTCGCTTGCGCCCTCAGACCGCCTGCGGGAAGTTGAACAGGCGGTGCGGGTCGTAGGTGGCCTTGACCTGGGTGAGGCGGGTGTAGTTGGCGCCGTAGTAGGCCTGTCGCCAGTTGGTCAGGCTCGGGTCGATGTAGTTCTGGTAGGCCTGGCCGCTGGCGTAGGGGCGCATGGACTGCCAGAAGGACTGCTGCCACGCATGCTGACGCGCCACCTCGGCGGACGCCGAGCCGACCGGCCACGTCGTGGTGTACTGGGCGCCGAAGAGCGCGTTGCGGTGCACGAACGCGGTCGCGCCCGGCGCGACCCGGTTGACCGCGCCGCCGAGCGCGTCGAATGCGATCCCGCCTGACGCGCCGGGCGCGCCGCTGACCGTCTGGAAGTTCTCCACGCCGGCCAGCAGAGTGCCGATCCCGTGGCTGCTCAGCGGCTTGGTGAAGAAGTCGGACTTGGCGGACTCCGAGGCCCGGGAGAGCTGGCCCCCGGAGGTCTGGGTCGGCAGGTGGCACTCGTTCACGGTCAGGCTCGCGCAGCCCGCCTCGACCAGCATCGCGTGCAGCCAGGTGGTGCTCTCCAGGAACGGGGAGGACGGGTCGGACCCGACCGCGGCGTACAGCTTCTCCAGCTGAGCCGCTGCCCCGCTCACCGAGCCCAGGTAGGTCCCGCCCACCTGGATGGACGGGATCGAGCCGCCGGGCGCCGCGGCCAGGTGCAGGTTCGACCAGAGCTGGTCGGGGGCGTGCGGCGCCCAGGACTGCCAGCCCGAGATGACCTGGGCCGCCTGCGACCACGGCCAGGACAGGAAGAACAGGCAGATGCTCCCGGCCGGGTGGGTGGTGAAGGTGAACGAGGTCACCACGCCGAAGTTGCCGCCGCCGCCACCGCGGCAGGCCCAGAACAGGTCGGAGTTGGTCTTCGCGTTAGCGGTGCGGATCTGGCCGTCAGCCGTGACGATCTGCAGGGAGGTCACGTTGTCGCAGGTCAGTCCGTAGGCCCGGCCCACCACGCCGATACCGCCGCCGAGGGTCAGGCCGGAGATGCCCACCGTCGGGCAGGAGCCGCCGGGCACCGCGCGGCCGTGCGCCGCGAGCCCGTTGTAGAAGTCGATCAGCCGGGTGCCCGCGCCCACGGTCGCGGTGCCGCCGCTGACGTTCACCCCGGCCATCCGGGTCACGTCGATGATCAGGCCGCTGGTCGACGACCAGCCCGCGTAGCTGTGCCCGCCGCACCGCGCGGCGACCGGGATCTGGTACTTGCGGACGAAGGCCAGGCTGGTCGCCACGTCGTGCGGGTTGCGGCAGTAGGCGATCCCGGCCGGGTGCAGCGAGTCGAAACGCGGGTCGAAGAGTTCCTTGGCCGTGGTGTAGCCGGACTCCCCCGGTCGGATCAGCGGCCCGGACAGGTCGCGGGCCAGCGCTGTCCAGTCGGCGGAGGTCGGCGGGCCCGACGCCGCGCTGGCCCGCGTGGACATGGCCGCGCCGCCGGTCGAGTCCAGGCTGGCCGCCGCCGTGCTGTCGCTCGCGGCGGGCGCGCTGGGGTTCCCGCTGCACGCCGAGAGCAAGGAGGCGCCGCCAGTCGCGGCGGCGAACCGCAGGAACATGCGCCGTCCCGGTGACCCGGTGGCTGTGTGGCTACCTGGGTCCGCGCCTTCGTGCCCGGCCTCGGCCATCGCGGCCCGCCTTCCGTTCGCCGTTCTGAATGTGACACTGCCAGATTGTGACCCTGCCAGTGTGAGCGTTCGCCGGTGAAGACGCCGCAAGGTAGCCAGCAGTTGGCTCTTCGGCGCGTCGGCCAGCCCCGCTTCGCTGTGAGCGAATTTTAGGAACGCCGATATTTACTTGCCTGGTTCGGTACGCGGCAATATAGTTTAGTTACTCAACTGTTGAGGAACTCAGGCAATGGATGGGGGTGAGCATGATGGATGAGCAGTACGGCAAGGCGACCACGCTGGACGCGGAACCGGTCCCGCACGCGACGCCGCTCCTGACGGCCCCCGAAGCCGGCGACGACGAGCTTAACCAGCAGATCACGGACGCGCTGAGCGAACTCATCAAGCATGCTCACGACCTCGGTCAGGGCGTCGCGGCCGGCTTCGGGCTGTCCGGCAGCGACGCCATGGCATTGCTCAAGCTCGAGACGCCCATGACGATGAAGGAACTCGGGCTGAAGATGGGCTGCGATCCCTCCTTCGTCACCTCCGTCGCCGATGCGCTGGAGAAACACGGCCTGGCCCGGCGGGAACCCTCCCAGCGTGACCGGCGGAGCAAGAACATCGTGCTCACCCCGGAAGGGGTGAGCGTCAGGGACCGGGTATACGGGGAGCTCGCCGCCCGGGCGCCCTGGTGCACCACCCTGGACACCAGCGAGCGGCGGTGCCTGCTCGGGCTGATGCGCAAGATGCTCAGATCACGGCAGGGGAGGTGATGGTGTCACAACCGCGGCGGTTGTCTCGTCATAACCGATGACAATTCAGCCGCACGGTCGTCCAACGGGGGACGACCACGCGGGACGAAGACACATGTACGGGGGCTGATACGGCGGGTCGTTCGGCCGAAAAGTTTTGAAAACAAGCACTGCGCGTGACCAAGACACCTGACCGGTCACGGCGAGAGTTCAGTGCGCTCTCAAGCTAGGGAGATTAAATCTTGTCCGCCACATCGCCAGACACCGGGCAGGCCGCGCTCAACGGCGCCGCAGCCCGGGAGGTCAGTACCGCGGCGGCGTCAAACGCCACCGCGACGCCAAGCTCAGGCGCTCCGCAGCGGCGGCTGGGCCTGGCCCTCGCCGTCATCGCGACGGCGCAGCTGATGGTCGTGCTGGACGCGACCATCGTCAACGTCGCCCTGCCGCACATCCAGACCGCGCTCCACTTCTCCGGCACCAACCTGGAGTGGGTCGTCAACGCGTACGCGCTGGCGTTCGGCGGGCTGCTGCTGCTCGGCGGAAGGTCCGGCGACCTACTGGGGCGCCGCCGGATCTTTATCTTCGGCATCCTGCTCTTCTCGCTGGCCTCGCTGCTCGGCGGGTTCGCGACCAGCGAGGCATGGCTGCTCACCGCGCGCGTCGTGCAGGGCATCGGCGGTGCATTCGCCGCGCCAACCGCGCTGTCGCTGATCGCCGTGACCTTCCCCGAGGGCCCGCCGCGCAACCGCGCGATGGGCGTGTACGCGGCGATGAGCATCGCTGGCGGAGGCATCGGCCTGATGGCCGGCGGCCTGCTGGTCGAATACGCCAGCTGGCGCTGGGTGCTGTTCGTGAACGTGCCGATCGGCCTGGTCGTCGCGTTCCTGGCCACGCGGGTGCTGCCGGAGTCTACGCGGCGGCGGGGTCAGTTCGACCTGCCGGGCGCGATCACCGGATCGCTCGGCCTGGGCGCGCTGGTTTACGGGCTGTCCTACGCCGCCACCACCCCGGACGGCGTGTCGCACTGGGGCGATACCAAGGTGATCGTGTCCCTGGTGGCGGCGGTGGTGCTGCTGGTGTCGTTCGGGTTCATCGAGGTGCGCAGCAAGCAGCCGCTGGTGCCGATGCGGGTGCTGCGCAGCCGGGACCGGACCGGGGCCTACCTGATCAGCCTGTGCGTGGGGACCGCGCTGTTCGGCATGTTCTTCTTCCTCACCCTGTTCGTGCAGAACGTGTGGGGGTACAGCCCGCTGAAGACCGGCATCGCCTACCTGCCGCTGATCGGCATGGTCATCCTGGCGTCCGCGGTGGCCTCGCAGCTGGTCACCCGGATCGGCGCCCGGCCGCTGATGCTGGCCGGCAGCGTCGTGGCCACCGGCGGGTTGTTCTGGCTATCCCGGATCAACGAGAACAGCCACTACGTCTCCGGGCTGCTCGGGCCGATGCTGGTCACCGCGCTCGGGATGGGGCTGATCTTCGTGCCGCTCTCGCTGGTCTCGCTGATTAAGGTGGCCGACAACGACGCGGGCGTGGCGTCGTCGCTGCTGAACGTGGGCCAGCAGGTCGGCGGGTCGATCGGGCTGGCGATCCTCGGCACGGTGGCGTGGAGCGCGGTGGCGACCAGCATCCACG
>Ga0302326_10021264_pt1 | contig 13313 bp, 3 predicted proteins | sample Palsa_T0_3_FD_202264 | JGI IMG/M metagenome (GOLD analysis project Ga0302326, IMG submission 202264) | Peat permafrost microbial communities from Stordalen Mire near Abisko, Sweden - Palsa_T0_3 | ecosystem: Environmental > Terrestrial > Soil > Palsa > Peat permafrost | place: Sweden: Abisko... | reverse complement strand
TGGCGGAGAGGGTTTCTCCGGCCAGCAGCTTCATGGTCAGAAAGGTGAGCCGGCCCTCGGGACGCTTCCAATGGAAGATGTCGTAAATGGGGCAGATGTTGGGATGAACCACTTCGCGGGCGTTCAAAACTTCCCGCTCGAATCGTTCCTGCATCAGCGGGTCGGCCGCGTATTGGGAGAGCACCGTCTTCAGTGCGACATGCACGCCCCGTAGTTGGCGATCCTCGACTTCGTAAACTTCGCCCATGCCCCCCTTGGCGATGAATCGAATCACTAGAAATCGATCGCAAAGTACGTCGCCCGCCTTGAACTGCGGAGTGTAGGACTGCGTATCGGCGTGGCCCGATTGGGAAGACACATTCTGGGCTGTAACATCCTCGTGTTCAACAGGTCGATGTTCGAAGAGCGGATGCTCTAAAAAGCTCCCCGCAAGATCGTCTTCCCGCAACAGCATTTCCACCCGCGCCCGCACCTCGGGGGAGCTGTGACACACGGTCCGCAGGTAAGCCTCCCGCTCACTTGGGTCGAGACCCAGTGCAGTTACGAAAATCTGCTCGGCAACTTCCTGCAAGTCTTCCATAAAGCTTCGTCCAATCAACCGCGCCGCGCAGCCGGAAATGGGGAATAGGCGCTACCTCGGGACTTACTTGAATTGGAATCGGGGACCCGCGCAGGCGGTTAATTAGATTGAGCTTAACCGAAAACCCGGGAATTGCAATGGCATTCTTGCTAAAACTTTTTGCGCCGGCAGTTGAAACAAGACAGTAAGTTACTCTATTGCCTTCGCTGCCTTGTCTCGCCCCTGCCCCAAGAAGGGATGCGCGGCGAACATCACTCGAATCGATCTGCCCGCGCGAATCGATCGCGGAAAAGCGCCTTCGTCCGTAGCCACAAATCCCGATTCCCGATGTCCAAATTCACTCGCCGGGAAGCGCCCTGGGGTGGGGTGCCCAGGGCGCAGCCTCGTTCCTGATGGCTATCGTGCCGCTACAAGAATTTGCTCTTCGGTTCCCAGCCTGGCCTCGCGGATACGCACTCGCTTTTCCACGTTGCCCAAAGCCACGTCCTGGTTCAGCGAGGTGTTTGCCGGAGACAGCACCCGGTGAAGGAAATAGTACTCACCGTACTTGTCAAACACCAGCGCGGGGCGGCCGGCCGCCGCTTCATGGGAACTGTCGGAGCCGATGACCATTCCGAAATGCTGGCGGTCCGCACTCTGAATCAGCACGATGTGGCGGCTGGGGGAAGTAATGGTGTAATCACCCGCAGGCATCGACTGCTCGCCCACGGTGAAGTTGAAGGGGATGTTGGCCTTCACGGCGGGCTGCTGGGCAAACAGTCCAGTTGACGCCGCGAGGGTAGCGATGGTGAACAGGGCAATTGCGCTGATCCGTTTCATGAGGGTTTCTCCTTCGTGTGAGGCGTCTTCACTTTGACTGCCTACACTGGTTAATGCGAGAAACGACCCCAATTGGTGACATGCCGAATCTACATCTCTCAAAAAAACGCACTGGGCCGCAGCAAATGAAAAGGGCGGCCAACCAATCGGTCGACCGCCCTTTGTTTTACCGTTCGACTTACTGCTGCAGGATAGTGACCGACGGTGAGGAATCGGTGTTGGTGATGCATGCCGTCTTCGACGAAGTGATCACGATGCAAGTCTGGACAGTCTGTCCATTGTCAGTGGTCGACAATGTGCCGTAGACATTGGAGAGCCAATTGTATGTGAAACCGCTCTGCGCCTGATCGTAACTGAATCCTCCCTCGCCCGCGACGCTGATGTTTGACGTGATGCTGCCGGTATTGAGAACGTCCACTTCTCCCACGACGCCGTCTGCTTGAGGCGATTCCGGAGGGAACCCACCCAGCATGTAGTTTCCCGCCAAGGCTGCATCGGTGAAGGTCGTCTGCGTCTGTGCATCGAGGCTGCCTGCATCGGCGTTGCCGCTGCCACTCGCCGTCATGATGAAAGCGCTGTTGTTATCGTATATATACAAGAACGCGCTGCCGCCGCCCGGCGCAAAGGTAACTCTGCCTGGATTGGTCGCGTCGAAGGTGACTGGAATCGTACCGTTCGCGCTGCCGCTCGAGAAGGCTCCATTGTCGTCCAAATAGCTTTCATTGATGGTCAAGCTGCCGGCGCCATTGCCTGCTCCCTGGTAAACCTGGGAATAGGTGCCGGATAAAGCGCCGTTGCTGATTTCGTAGCCTTGCTCATAGAGCACGAAGTTGCCATTCAGGTTCGCCGCCGAATAAGTCGCCTGTTGCTGGGTTCGCATGTTCCCGACGGATGTACCGTTGCCCGCGTCCGTCCCCAATATGAACATCCTGTTGGCGTCGATCACGTATACGGCGTAATCCACTGAGCCGGCACTCGCAGTGAATGTGAGCGTATAGCGGCCGTAGGTGGCAAAGCTGGGCGAGGAGGGCAAGGTGTAGCTGCCACCGGTGAAAACCGTGTTCTGCAGCGTGCCCTGTGTGTCTTTCACCTGGTCGGCAACGCCGCTGGTGACGCTTCCGCCAGATGCGCTGAAGCGACCGACATTGAGCCTGGGTCCGTTGCCGTTGTCTTCACCGCTCAGCTGGAATACAAAACCGTGGCCACTGATGGCGCCGGCGGTAAACGCTGCCGGCGTTGCCAGCACGCATTGACCCGTGCCGTGGTGGCCGGAAGGCGAGCTTCCCAGATCGTCGATCTCCACCATCTCGAACGCGGACGCCGTTGGCCCGGCGAAGTTGGTAAGCGCAATCGTCCATTTCGATGTCGTCGCGCCACCCACTGTTCCTGCGGAAGTTGTAAACGTCGCCAGCCCGTTGTTATCCGAGCCCACGCTGTAAGAACCAGTGATCGTTCCCGTCACCTCGGCCGCATAGCTGTTGCCGTTGGAGTCGAAGATGCCGTTGGTAAAGGTGGCGGCGGCGCCATTGGCCGTCAAACTGAACAACGACGCCCAGCGGGAGCTGTTGCTGTCCACGAAGCCTCCCAGTTCGCAGACATACTGCCCGCTGAGATAGCTGTTGTTGGCGCCGTTCGGCCCGGCGCTTACAGGGAGAGTGTAGGTAATTGGCCCCGCCATGTGGCCTTGTCCATCCTCCACCTGAACGGTGAGCGAGATGCCCGTTGCAGCAGTGGGCGTGCCGTCAATGAGTAAAGTGTTGGTGCTCCCGTTCACGGCGCTCAGGCCGTTTGTCAGGGCCAGCGGGGCGTCGTTGTTGGGAACGGAATTGCCGTTCACCGTGAACGAATAGCCCGATCCGCTGCCGCCCGAGGCGACGATCGCTCCCGAGTAAGGCTCGTTGATCAGCGCCGAACCCAGGGGGTTGGTGTTCGCGGCCGGCAGGGCCAGAGTCCCCTGCGGTGTTGTGAAGCTCACCTGTGTTTGCGACTGATTATCGCTGCTGTCGTTGACCTGAATCTGCCACATGTAGGTTTCGCTGCTGTTCAGGCTCGGCACCGTCGGGGTGCTCCCGTTTCCGGTCGGATCGGTGCCCCAGGTGATGGAAGTGATGGAACTTGAGAAGCCCTGTGAGTTGGAGTTGTTGCCCGGAATCTGCCAGATCTGGTTGCCGTTTGAATCCCAGAGCGTGAACGAATAGGAGTAATTGCCGGCGTTGGCCGGATCGGTCCAGGTGAAGGTGGGGGTCAAGCTCACGTTGGACGTGGTGAGGTTGGGTGAAAGGTTTGTCGCCGAGGCGCTTGGCACCGTGCTCACTGCGACCGGGAGAGTCTCCTGGGTGCCGTCGCTATAGGTGATCTTGAGACCGTAGGAGTCTCCTACGGTCGGCGTATAGCCGGTCAAGCTGGAGTAGTAGCTGAATTGGCCTTTGCCGCAATTGCTGCATTCGCCGATGTCCACCGGGAATACGATGTCGGGATTGGTTGCGGAGACAAGCGCCGCCGCCACCGGAAGCTTGACCACCCCGGTCACCGAGAAGTCGACGGAGTAGGAGGTATACGTGCCGTTCTGGTTGGTCGTTACCTGCTTCTGTGTGGTCATGGTGGCAGAACTGTTGCCGCCGGGCAACGTGAGAGGCGGTTCCGTCACTGGGCCACCGCTGGGAATGGTCACACTCGATTGGTTCCCGCCGCTCACGTCGTTGATATCGCCCGGATCGACCATTCCATCGTTGTTCTGATCGACGACGCCGAAATTGACGTAGTTGCTGCCTGGCGGGACGTCGACCGTGTACGTTGCTCCGCTGGTTGGCGGACTGGCCTGGCTTCCGACCACAGCCGCATACACGGTGTTCGTGGTTTGGTTATAGAAGCCCGCATAGAGAGGACCGGTGGCCGTGCCGGTGAAGTTCACGGTGCCGGTCACGGTGACGCCGCCCGTGGGCGCGGCGATGGTTACCGGACCCATGGTCGAGGACCAGGCGCTGGTTGAACTGCCTGCAACGCCCTGGGCGCGGAAGTAATACGTGCCGCCTGCCGAGAGCCCGGTGACGTTGCCGATATTCACGAACCAGACACCGCTGCCGTTGGCGCCCGCTGCCGCAAAACTCGTTTGCCCGGCAATCGCGGTGAACCCGGCAGTGACGCTCCATTCCAGGGTGTAGGAGGAAGCGAGTTCCACGCCGTTGTTGTTCTGGATTGCTTTGAACGGAATGACCACGCCTTCACTGAAGGGGCTTACCGACTGGAGCGTGGGAGCCGAACTGAGAGTCACGGCCGCAGGATCGGCCATGGCGACGGAGACGCCGGTCAGGTTCGCGTTGGAAACGGTGACGCTGGATATGCTTCCCGCAGGATCGTTAGCATTGGGAGCGCCAAAGCCCAGGTCGTCCATCCAGGCCTGCAACGTGTACGCGCCCGGCGGCACTCCGCGGATGATGAATGCCCCGCCCGACCCGAGTTCGGCTTCGGTGATGCTGGTACCCGTCGCGTTGCCGCTGCCGCCGCAATTGTTGTTGTTCAGCAGCAGGTAAACCTGCCCGGTCTTTGCCCCGCCGTAACTGACCGTGCCGCTGACCGTATAGCCGAGCGAGACGCTGAAGTTTTCTCCGCTCACTGAATTGCCGCTGACAACCACGCTGGTCTGCATGGCCGGATTGAACACCGAAGCAACTCCCGCGATCGAGGGAGTGATGGTGTATGTCCCGTCGGGAATGCCGGCGAAGGTGTAATTGCCGCTGCCATCGGTGGTTGTCTGCTGCACGGGATTGGTGTTGATGCTCACCGTGTAGGTGGGCAACGTTCCCGACGCGCCGCAGTTGTTGAACAGATTGATCTGCCCGCTCACGGTGTAACCGATCGGATTGACGGCGATGGTATACGTGTCCGGCCCGGCGGTGTCGCCGGCGCCATCTTTCACCGTGACGTTGGTAAGCGTTACGGTTTGCGTCAGAGTGGGTGTTCCGCTGATGCTCAGCGAAGAACCGCCCAGGTTCGAGACCGAGATGCCGTCTGCGATCAGCACGGCAGTTCCGTTGATGGGAATCTGGGATCCATTCACCGAGAACACATAGCCTGAGCCGCTGCCGCCTGAAGCGTTGATGGACGCGTTATAGCTTTGGTTTGTGGTTGCGCCAGGGAATGGCCCGGAGGATGGCAGTGTGAGCGGCGTGGCGGGATTCACCGCGATGGTATAAGTGTCCGGGCCGGCCGTGTCACCGGCGCCGTCCTTCACTGTGACGCTGGTGATGGTGACCGTCTGTGTTGTCGCCGGCGTTCCGGTAACGCTCAGCGTGTTGCCGCCCAGGCTGGAGACGGCAATGCCGTCCGCGATGACGACCGCGGTTCCATTGTTTGGAATTGCGGTTCCATTCACCGAGAACACATAGCCTGAACCGCTGCCGCCCGAAGCATTGATCGACGCGTTATAGGTTTGCCCGGTCGTCGCCCCAGCCAGTGGCCCGGACGCTTGCAGCGTGAGCGGCGTGGGTGGATTCACCGCAATCGTATAGGTGTCCGGTCCGGCTGTGTCGCCTGCGCCGTCCTTCACGGAGACGTTGGTGAGCGTCACCGTTTGAGTTGTGGTCGGCGTTCCAACGATGTTCAGAGAACCGGTGCCGAAGTTGGATACTGAGATGCCGTCGGCGATGAGTACGGCAGTTCCGTTGATGGGAACCTGGGTCCCATTCACCGAGAACACATAGCCGGAACCGCTGCCGCCGGACGCGCTGATCAAGCCGTTGTAAGCCTGATTCGTCGTGGCGCCCGCCAGCGGGCCGCCTGCTTGCAGCGTGAGAGGCGTCGGCGGACTCACAGCAATGGTGTAGGTGTCCGGCCCGGCTGTGTCGCCGGCGCTGTCCTGCACCGTGATGTTGGTGAGCGTCACCGATTGCGATGCCGTCGGCGTTCCCGCAATGCTCAGCGTGCTGCCGCCGGAGTTGGAGACCGAGATGCCGTCCGCGATCAGAACGGGAGTTCCATTGATGGGAACCTGGGCTCCATTCACCGAGAATATGTAGCCGGAGCCGCTGCCGCCGGACGCACTGATCAGCCCGTTATAGGCCTGATTGGTGGTCGCGCCCGCCAGCGGGCCGGATGCTTGCAGAGTCAGCGGTGTGGGTGGAGTCACAGCGATGGTGTAGGTGTCCGGGCCGGCGTTGTCGCCGGCACTGTCCTTCACGGTGACGTTGGTAAGTGTCACGGTTTGTGTCAGCGAGGGATTGCCGGTAATGGTCAGAGTGCTTCCGCCCACGCTGCGGACCGAGAGCCCGTCCGCAATGAGGACCGCAGTTCCGTTGACGGGAATTTGGACTCCGTTCACCGTAAACACGAAGCCCAGCCCGCTGCCGCCTGAAGCAAGGACTGACCCGTTATAGGCCACATTGGTGGTTGCGCCCGCGAGCGCTCCGGAAGCTTGCAGCGTGAGCGGCGCCGGCGGCTTGACTGTAATGGTGTACGTGACCGGACCGGCGCTGTTTCCCAGGCCGTCTTTCACTGAAACCTGGAACGTAACCGTCTGCGTCAACGTGGCCGTTCCACCGATGGTAAGCGTGTTGCTTCCGTTGTTGAGTGCGTTCTGCAAGCCATCCGAAGGCAAGCCGGTGACCGTGAACACGTAGCCTGAACCGCTGCCGCCGGTTGCCACAATGGTTCCGCTGTAGGCTACGTTAGTGGTGGCCGAACCGAGGGTTACGGGGTTGGCAGCAGGAAGTGCAAGCGGTGCGTAGACCGGAACCGTCAATACCTGCGTCGCGGTGTTGTTGCCCGAGTCCTTCACCTGCGCAGTAAACGAGGCCGTGCCCGTCGCCGTCGGCGTACCGCTCAACACGCCTGCGCCGGAAAGCGCCAGGTTGAATGTGGCTAGATTATTCGCGCCCGTCGTCGACCAGGCAAAACCCAGCCCCGTACCGCCGGCCGCCGTAAGAGTCTGCGAGTAGAGCGTATTCGTGGTTGCCGCAGGCAGCGTTGTCGTGGTGATGGTCAGCGCATTCGTGATCTTCACCGTGAACGTCACAGTCGCCGAGTGGTTGGTCGAATCCGTCACGGTAGCTGCGAAGGTTGCCGTGGCCGCGCTGAGTGGCGTGCCGGAAACCAGTCCGCCCAATGAAAGCGAGAGGTTTACCGATGCCAGGCTGTTTGTCCCGGCGACATCCGTTGTCCATGAGTAGCCGCCTGAACCGCCCGACGCCGCGAGCATCTGCGCATACGGCGTATTCACAACACCTGTCGGTAGCGGAGTTGGAGTGGTGATGCTCACGGCGGGGTTGACGGTAAAGCTGGTTGTTGCCGTTGCTGCCGCATAGTCGCCGCTTGCCGCCTGGCTTGCGCCCAAAACAACGTTGCCTGCACCGGTCAACGTCACGGTTGCTCCGGAGATGGTGGCCGGTCCGCTGGTCACCGAATAAGTGATCGCTCCGCTCGAAGCTGAGTTCGCGCTCACGGCAAAGGCAGGGTCGCCGAATGTCTTGCTTGGAATCGCCGTGAAAGTCAGCGTCGGCGTCTCAGGGTTGACGGTGAAACTGGTGGAAGCCGTTGTTGCGGCGTAGTTGCCGAAAGCTGCCTGGCTTGCGCTCAGCGTGACCAGGCCCACGCCGGTCAGTGTGACTGTAGCGCCGGAGATGGTGGCCGGACCGCTGGCCACGGAATAAGTGATGGCACCGGTGGATGCGGAGCTTGCGCTGACTGTAAAGGGTGCATTGCCGTAGGTCTGAGCCGGAATCGCCGCGAAGTTCAGCGTCGGCGTCTCCGGGTTCACCGTGAAGCTGGTTGTGGCTGTAGCGGCTGCATAGTTGCCGCTCGCTGCCTGGCTTGCGCTCAGCATCACCTGGCCCACGCCGGTCAGGGTCACGGTCGCGCCCGCGATGGTCGCAGGTCCACTGGTCACAGAGTAAGTAACCGCTCCGGTGGAAGCCGAGGTCGCGCTCACATTGAACGGAACAGCGCCATAGGTCTGCGTGGCAATCGCACTGAAAGTCAGTATGGGCGTTGCCGGATTGACCGCGAAGCTGATGGAAGTGGTTGCCGCGGCATAGTCCCCGCTGGCGGCCTGGCTGGCACCCAACACCACCGTGCCCACTCCAGTCAGCGTCACAGTTGAACCGGCGATGGTTGCGGGTCCGCTGGTCACCGAGTAAGTAATCGCACCGTTGGAAGCGGAGGTTGCGCTCACATTGAACGGCGCGGCGCCATAGGTCTTGGCTGGAATCGACGCAAAGGTCAAGGTTGTAACTTCGCCTGCGACGGTAAAGCTTGTGGACGCGGTTGCCGCCGCGAAGTTACCGTTGGCTGCCTGGCTGGCGCCGAGGACCACTATTCCCACGCCGGTAAGCGTTACCGTGGCGCCGGAGATGGTTGCCGGTCCGCTGGTCACGGAATAAGTGATCGCTCCCATCGAAGCCGAACTGGCGCTTACCGTAAACGGAGCGTTGCCGTAGGTCTGGGGCGGGATTGCAGCGAATATGAGTACGGGAGTTTCCGGATTGACATTGAAGCTGGTGGTCGTAGTTGCCGCCGTGTAGTTGCCGAAGGCTGCCTGTGTGGCGCTCAGCATCACTGCGCCAACGCCGGTAAGCGTCACAGTCGAGCCGGAGATGGTGGCCGGCCCGCTGGTCACCGAGTAGGTGATCGCTCCGGTTGAGGCCGAAGAAGCGCTGACATTGAATGGCACGGCGCCGAAAGTCTGTGTCGGAATGGCCGCGAAGGTGAGGATTGGCGTGCCGGGATTGACGGCGAAGCTGGTGGCGGTGGTAGCAGCGATGTAGTCACCACTGGCAGCCTGATCGGCGACCAGGACCACCGTGCCTGCTCCGGTCAGCGTGACGGTTGAACCCGATATCGTAGCTGGTCCGCTCATGACCGAGTAAGTGATTGCACCATTGGAAGGCGACGTGGCGCTCACTGTGAACGGCATGGCGCCGTAGGTCTGCGTGGGGATTTTCACGAAGACCAAATTCGGCAGCTCCCCCTTGACGAGGAAACTGGTCGTAGCCGTGGCAGCAGCATAGTCGCCCAAGGCCGCCTGGCTGGCGCCCAGGACTACAGTGCCAATCCCGGTCAGCGTGACCGCAGCGCCGGAGATGGTTGCCGGCCCACTGGTTACCGAGTACGTGATTGCCCCGCTTGAAGCCGAACTGGCGCTCACTGTGAAGGGCGCGGCTCCGTAGGTCTCAGTCGGGATCGCCGTGAACTGCAGCGTCGGCGTCTCAGGATTGACCGCGAAGCTCGTCGTGGCCGTGGCCGCAGCATAGTTGCCGCTGGCGGCCTGGCTGGCGCCCAGCACCACCGTGCCCACTCCAGTCAGCGTCACCGTTGAACCGGAGATGGTTGCCGGTCCGCTGCTCACCGAATACGTAACCGCTCCGGTGGATGCAGACGTCGCACTCACAGTAAACGGCGCATTGCCGTAAGTCTGTGTTGGAACCGCCGCGAAAGTCAGCGCCGGTTTTTCCGAGCCGGCCACGATGGTATAAGTCTTTGAGGTTGCCGAGTCACCGTAGCCGTCGGCGGCCTTGATAGTGAAGTTGAACGTGCCCGCCGCCGCCGGCGTCCCGGTAACCGCGCCTGTCGTCGCATTCAGGCTCAGCCCGGTAGGAAGCGAACCGCTGCCTACGCTGTACGTGAGCGCCCCTGCGCCGCCCGTGGCTGCCGCGCTCCCTGTGTAAGCCGCGCCGAAGGTCGCGGCGCCTGGCATGACGCCGGTGAACGTGATGGCCGGCGCCGCGGCAATGGTCAAGCTCAGTGTCGCGGTTGTCGCCGTCAGGGCCGTGGGAGTCCCCGAATCGGTCACCTTGAACGTCAGGTTGTAAGTCCCCGCGCAGGCTGCCGTCAGCGTCCCGACAATTGAAGTCCCCGATGCCGAATTGACGATCGACAAGCACGATGGCAGCGTGCCGCTCGTCAGAGTCCACGTATAGGGGGGAATGCCGCCTGTGACCGTCAGGGTTGCAGAGTAGTTCGACCCCACCGTGGCCGCCGTCAGCGATCCAGTGGTGATCTTGGGCGCTGCCGGAATCGTCAACGTCAAGGTTGCTGTCTTGGTTGTATCTGCGACCGACGTTGCTGTGATGGTGACCGTCTGCGATGAACTCGTTGCCGCCGGCGCGGTAAAGGTCACTCCCGTGGCGCTCTGGTTGGAAAGCGTTCCGCCTGTCGTGCTCCAACTCACGCCGTCGCTGTTCTTGTCGTTCGTAACCGAGGCAGTAATGGTCAGCGTGTCCGCTGCATCCACGGTCGTTACGGACGCCGTTATGGAAACACCGACGGTTGGACTGCCCCCGCAACCTGAAATGGTGAAGGATGCGATGAAAGCGATGGTAAGAAGACAAAGAATCGCACTGATCCTAAGACCAGATCGCACGGAACCGTTCCGGTACATGATCACCCCAGGTTGTGACGTATTTTGTCGGGACCAACTCTAGGCGTCATGTCTACGAATAGTCAACGGATCAGGTTTACCTTCTTGAGTCTCATGTGGAAAAGCGGTACGGTACTTCCTCTCTTGCCGTTGCACTCAATCGAGCACCCGATGCGGCGAGAGCACACCGGGCATCTTCTTTGCCGTGGCGGCGTCTTGGGGATTCCAGGGAGTGGGTCGGTTTGAAAGTGCAGGGTTCTGCTCGTACCCGATCCACGGGTATGAATGTGGGCTTTGCGGGGTGCGGAAATACTCATCCGCACCGGGATTCCCGGATGCCTATGATTACGCGGTGCGACCCCGGCTTCCTCGTCGTGGTTGGAATTGCCGTGTTTGTTTTCCTCGCGATGCAGGAAGGAGTTGCCGCAGTCCAGCCCTGCAGCGGCCCTTGGTAAAAGCCAATCGTATTGGCATCCCATCAAGTGAGCCAGTATGAGTTCGACACACCTGTGATATAAGTCATAGCTTGCTCGTCGCGGCTTGAGTACCTTCGACTCAGAAGGAAATGCGGACATGGGCACAGAAGCAGCCAAGGAAGCCGGTTTGCGCGGAGCAAAGAAGAATCTGATTCGCCGGTCCAAGCCGGACCGTTCGCAACAGATCAGGCAAATTGTGCAACTGGCGTTTGTGGCCCTCAACGGTTGGCTGGGCATCCAGTTTTATCTTTGGGTTCGCTACTTCGAGCGGAGTGGCCAGGGTTTGAACGTGCCTCGCCCAGCAGGGGCCGAAGGCTGGTTGCCCATCGCTGGGCTTATGAATACGAAATACCTTTTGCAAACCGGACACATGCCCGCTGTCCATCCCGCGGCCATGGTGTTGTTTATCGCCTTCATGCTCATGAGCCTGCTGCTGAAAAAGGCCTTCTGCTCCTGGTTGTGCCCGGTGGGAACGTTTTCGGAGCATCTGTGGAAGTTGGGTAGGAAAATCTTCGGACGCAATCTACGTCTTCCCATGCGTCTTGATATTCCGCTGCGCGGCTTGAAATATCTGCTGCTCGGCTTCTTCGTCTTCGTGATCGGTGCAATGTCCGCCGAGTCGATTCTTGAATTCATGTCAACACCGTACGGTCTGGTGGCAGATGTAAAGATGCTGAATTTTTTTCGCGACATTGGACTAACAGCGGCAATCGTCATCGCGCTGCTGGTTTTGCTTTCCATGCTGGTCGAGAACTTTTGGTGCAGGTACCTGTGCCCTTATGGCGCGCTCCTGGGGTTGACGTCACTGCTGAGCCCTGTCAAGATTCGCAGGGACGCCGAAGCCTGCATTGATTGCGGGAAGTGCGCACGAGCATGTCCGTCCAATTTGCCCGTAGACCGCCTGGAGCAGGTTCGATCCGTGGAATGCTCCGCATGCATGGCGTGTGTTGCTGCTTGCCCCGCGCAGGGTGCCTTGCAATTGGCTCTGCTGCCAAGGCAAGCGGCGCCGTCCGCTGAGAGGTGGCGAAGGCGTGCCTTGAGCCCGCTCACCCTTGCCGCAACTCTCGGATGCATCTTCTTCGGGCTTGTCTTCTACGCGAGGCTGACAGGCCACTGGCAGACGAACCTTTCCCGTGAGGTTTATATGGAACTCGTATCGCATGCGAACGACGCGGCCCATCCAGGTTATTGAACGACGTAGAATTCCGCAGTTACCGCTGAATGCATCGCTGGTCCCGCCGTCCTCGGCAAGACCGTACTCTTGTCGGGCGTACTGCCAGAGTTTGACCAAGGCCCATTTCAGCTTCCGCCCTGGCAAAAGAATGGCCTGAGTTTGCCTTCATATCGCGACGCGATTTCCAGCGATCCCCTGTTCAGCCCGTGGCGGATCGTCGGTCAATTCTGACCAGCAATGAAAATACGCATGAGCAACACTGACTGCTGAAGTGCGCGCCTCGGACTCAGGCTGCCGGATTTTGCGGCGTGCGACGACTCGTGAACGATGGAGGAGAAAATGAGGGTCGACAATCGCTGGACAAGCGGAGCGGACTGCTTGCCGAACCGCCGGGATTTTCTGGCTGGACTGGCGGCCCTTGGCATGGCCGCATGGACAGAGCCGGCGATTGGAGCAGTTGCAGGGACGCCTGGCTGGAGCGGGTTGCCGGACCGGCCAGCAGAGCCTCCCCTTGATTTTCAGGCGATGGCCAACGCGTTTGACGCTTATGTAATGGATCCTGCTCACGGAGTGAATCTGCGAGCGAAGGATGGCCGGCAGGTGTTTCCTTCCGCTCTGGAAGGCGTGGAAGACGGGGGGCTGACGACCTATGGGCCGATGGCGCTGGGCAAGGAATTGCGCGGCGAGGGACTCGATGGCCTGGCGGAATCGCTGGCCGGCTACTTCAGTGAGCCGTATGGGCTGTTCCTCGATAGCAAGGGCGCAACGCTGTGCGAATACTGGTACCTGATGAATGTGACCGCGCTGGCCTTTGGGCTGATCCGGCTGCGCTTCGGTCAGGATGCGGCGTGGCTTGCGCGTGTTGAGAAGAGCGCCACGCGGCTGAAGCAGATGGCGCAGCAGATCAAGTACGAC